>Ga0180221_1002308_pt1 | contig 11266 bp, 9 predicted proteins | sample eDN5th37CKraftMG_FD_151339 | JGI IMG/M metagenome (GOLD analysis project Ga0180221, IMG submission 151339) | Enriched Miracle-Growth compost microbial communities from Emeryville, California, USA - eDNA 5th pass 37_C Kraft MG (version 2) (version 2) ...
GAATTCCTACAAGGTGTCCGGCGGACTGCACGGCGTCGGCGTCTCGGTGGTCAACGCGCTGTCGACGTGGCTGAAGCTGCGCATCTGGCGCAACGACAAAGAGCACTTCATGGAGTTCGGCGACGGCGTCGCCAAGGCGCCGCTGAAGGTCACCGGACCCGCCGGCGACAAGAAGGGCACCGAAGTCAGCTTCCTGCCCTCGCCGAAGACCTTCACCAATATCGAGTTCGATTTCGCCACGCTCGAACACCGGCTGCGCGAACTGGCGTTCCTCAATTCCGGCGTCACCATCGTGCTCTCCGACATGCGCCATGCCGTCGAGAAGCGCGAGGAGATGCGCTACGAGGGCGGCGTCGAAGCCTTCGTCAAATTCCTCGACCGCAACAAGTCGCCGCTGATCCCGGCGCCGGTCAACATCAAGTCGGAGCGCGACGGCATTACGGTCGAATGTTCGCTGTGGTGGAACGACAGCTACCACGAGAACGTGCTGTGCTTCACCAACAACATCCCGCAGCGCGACGGCGGCACCCACCTCGCCGGCTTCCGCGGCGCGCTGACCCGGCAGGTGACGAGCTACGCCGAGACCATGGGCTCCTCGCGCAAGGAGAAGGTCGCGGTCACCGGCGACGACTGCCGCGAGGGCCTCACCGCGGTGCTGTCGGTGAAGGTCCCCGACCCGAAGTTCTCCTCGCAGACCAAGGACAAGCTCGTCTCCTCGGAGGTGCGTCCGGTGGTCGAGGCGGTGGTCAATCAGGCGCTGCAAGACTGGTTCGAGGTGCATCCTCAGGAAGCCAAGTCGATCGTCGGCAAGGTGGTGGAAGCCGCCGCCGCGCGCGAGGCGGCACGCAAGGCGCGCGAACTGACGCGGCGCAAGGGCGCGCTCGACATCTCCTCGCTGCCCGGCAAGCTCGCCGATTGCCAGGAGCGCGATCCGGCGAAGGCCGAACTGTTCATCGTCGAGGGCGATTCCGCCGGCGGCTCCGCCAAGCAGGGCCGCAACCGCGAGTCTCAGGCCGTCTTGCCGCTGCGGGGCAAGATCCTCAACGTCGAGCGCGCGCGCATGGACAAGATGCTGTCGAGCCAGGAGATCGGCACGCTGATCACCGCGCTCGGCACCGGCATCAGCGACGAGTTCAACATCGACAAGCTGCGCTACCACAAGATCATCATCATGACCGACGCCGATGTCGACGGCTCGCATATCCGCACGCTGCTGCTGACCTTCTTCTACCGGCAGATGCGGCAGATCATCGACAACGGCCACATCTATATCGCGCAGCCGCCGCTCTATAAGGTCAGCCGCGGCAAGTCCGAGCAATATCTCAAGGACGAGCGGGCGCTCGAAGACTATCTGTTCTCCACCGGCATCGAGGACGCGGTGCTGCGGCTCGCCTCCGGCGAGGAGATCGCCGGAGGCGATCTGCGCGCCGTCGTCGAACAGACGCGCGCCATCCGCAACACCCTCAAGGGTCTGCACGCCCGCTACAACCGCGAGGTCATCGAGCAGGCGGCGATCGCCGGCGTGTTGAACATCGAGATTTTCGGCGACGTCGAAAAGGCCCGCGCCGCCGCGCCCTATATCGCCAAGCGCCTCGACGCGCTGGCGGAGGAAACCGAGCGCGGCTGGGAGGGGGAGTTCACGCCGCAGGACGGCTTCGTCTTCACCCGCACGGTACGCGGCGTGACCGAAACGGCGGTGATCGACCAGGCGTTCCTCGATTCCGCCGAAGCGCGCAAGCTCGACGAATTCGCGCCGGCGCTACAGAAAATCTTTCCGCGTCCGACGCCGCCGGCGATGCTGCGGCGCAAGGACGAGCTGACGCCGATCCACGGCCCGAGCGGGCTGTTCGAGGCGCTGACGCTCGCCGGCCGCAAGGGCATCACCATGCAGCGCTACAAGGGGCTGGGCGAGATGAACCCGGAGCAGCTCTGGGAGACGACGCTCGACATCAACGCCCGCTCGCTGTTGCAGGTCAGGGTCAAGGAAGGCGAGAACGCCGACAACGTGTTCACCGAGCTGATGGGCGAACTGGTCGAGCCGCGCCGCGACTTCATCCAGCACAACGCGCTGTCGGCGAGCGTCGATGCGTGAGCACGCGCCGCTGACCTGACGCCGGCGGCATGCAGCCCTCCGGAGCGGCGCAGAACACAACGCAGAACAATGGCCCTGACGGGCGCGCCGGCGGCGTGCTAGAGCGTTCGCCTTGCGTCCCCAGGTCCCCGTCAGATGCCGAAAGCGCCGCCGCTCAAATCCTTCCGCCGGATCGTCGTCAAGGTCGGCTCGTCGCTGCTCGTCGACAGCGCCGCCGGGCGGATCAAGCGCGCCTGGCTGACCTCGCTGGTCGAAGACATCGCCGCCTTGCACAAGGACAAGCGCGACGTGCTGGTGGTGTCGTCGGGCTCGATCGTGCTCGGCCGCGCGGTGCTCAAGCTGCCGCCCGGCCCGCTGCGCCTCGACGAGAGCCAGGGCGCCGCCGCCGTCGGCCAGATCGCGCTGGCGCGCACCTGGTCGGAAATGCTCGGCGCGCACGACATCCGCACCGGCCAGGTGCTGGTGACGCTCGCCGATACCGAGGAGCGTCGCCGCTATCTCAATGCCCGTTCGACGATCACCCGGCTGCTCGGCTGGCGCGCCGTGCCGGTCATCAACGAGAACGACACGGTGGCGACCTCGGAGATCCGCTTCGGCGACAACGACCGCCTCGCCGCGCGCGTCGCCACCATGGTCAGCGCCGATCTCCTGATCCTGCTGTCGGACGTCGACGGGCTCTACGATCAGCCGCCCGGCAACGGCCGCGACGCGAAGCTGGTGCCGATGGTCGAGCGGATCACGCCGCAGATCGAGGCGATGGCCGGCGTCTCGCACTCGGCGACCGCGCGCGGCGGCATGATCACCAAGATCGAGGCCGGCAAGATCGCCACCACCGGCGGCGTCCACATGGTGATCGCCCCCGGCGCGATCAAAAACCCGATCCGGGCGATCGCCGACGGCGGCCGCTGCACCTGGTTCATGACGCCGGCCAATCCGGTGACGGCGCGCAAGAAATGGATCGGCGGATCGCTCGAACCGCGCGGCACGCTGACCATCGATGCCGGGGCGGTTGCGGCGCTGCGCAAGGGCAAGAGCCTGCTGCCGGCCGGCGTCACCCGCATCGAGGGATCGTTCGGGCGCGGCGACGCGGTGCTGATCCGCGGGCCGGACGGCGCCGAACTGGGGCGCGGGCTGATCGGCTACGATGCCGAGGAGGCGCAGGCGATCCGCGGCAAGCCGTCGGGCGCCATCCTGTCGATCCTCGGGCCGGGCGGCCGCGCGGAGATGATCCACCGCGACGACCTGGTGCTGCGCGGAACCTGAAGCCGGCGCGCGGGCAACGAGGCCCCGTCAGCCCCTGCTGCGGCGGCGGGCCTTGCCGGCAACGAGCGCCGCGGCCTTCAGCCGGCGCGCCGGCAGGCGCAGCCGGGTTCCATCCGGGAATACCACATAGCGCGAAAAGCCGCTGCCGCGGCCCCCTTCCACGATATATTTGGTGCCTTCGGGAAAACGGTTGGGAAGACGGCCGGGATACGCAACCATGATACGGACGCTGCCTCTGTCTTTGCCGGAGTCCTCGCGGGACGCGGGCTCTTGAGTGGACCCAGCTTGCGGGGGCAATATGAATCATCGGCGACTGTTTCCCGCGCCGGCGGGGTTATCCCCGCTGATCGCCGGTTATCCACAGCCGGCAGAGCCGGCGCCGGAGATCGGCGGCGGACGGCGGCCTCGCCGCAGTTCCGGCGACGTGTTAGAGAGCCGCGCCGGGAAACAAACGGAAAGCCCCGGACGGCCCAAAGACGCGCCCCATATCGAGTGCCCGAGCCATGACTGTCTCGCTCAAACCTGTTGAGAATCAAAGCGATCTGACGTCAACGCTGACCGATATCGCGGCCGCCGCCACGACCGCCGCCCGTGCCCTGGCGCGCGCCCCGGCGGACCAGAAGAACCGGGCGCTCGCCGCCATGGCGCGCGCCATCCGCGACAGCGAGGCGGAGATATTGGCCGCCAATGCCGAGGACATGGCCGTGGCGAAGACGGCGGGGCTGTCCGGCGCGCTGATCGACCGGCTGCTGCTCGACCACAAGCGCGTCGCCGCGATGGCCGACGGCATCGAGGTGATCCGCGACCTCGCCGATCCGGTCGGCGCCGTCACCGAGCGCTGGACCCGCCCCAACGGCATGACCATCGAGCGGGTGCGCGTGCCGATCGGCGTCATCGGCATCATCTACGAGAGCCGCCCCAACGTCACCGCCGATGCCGGCGCGCTGTGCGTGAAAGCCGGCAATGCCGCGATCCTGCGCGGCGGCTCCGACAGCTTCCATTCCTCGCGCGCCATCCATGCGGCGCTGGCGCGCGGCCTGCGCGACGCCGGCCTGCCGGAAACGGCGATCCAGCTCGTCCCCACCCGCGACCGCGCCGCCGTCGGGCTGATGCTGAGCGGGCTTGACGGCCGCATCGACGTCATCGTGCCGCGCGGCGGGCGCAGCCTCGTCGAGCGCGTACAGCGCGAGGCGCGGGTGCCGGTGTTCGCGCATCTGGAAGGCGTCAACCACGTCTATGTCGACAAGGCCGCGACGCCGGACATGGCCAGATCGATCGTGCTCAACGCCAAGATGCGGCGCACCGGCATCTGCGGCGCCGCCGAGACGCTGCTGGTCGATCGCGCCGCGGCGGACGCGCAGCTCAAACCGCTGATCGGCACGCTGATCGAAGCCGGCTGCGAGGTCCGCGGCGATACCGCCGCGCAAGGCGCCGACAGCCGGGTCAAGCCGGCCGCCGAGGCCGACTGGTCGACCGAATATCTCGACGCGATCATCGCCGTGAAGGTCGTCGACGGCGTCGATGCCGCCATCGACCATATCGAGCGCTACGGCTCGCACCATACCGACGCCATCGTCACCGAGGATCAGGCGACTGCCGACAAGTTCCTGCAACAGGTCGATTCAGCTATCGTCCTGCACAATGCCTCGACCCAGTTCGCCGACGGCGGCGAGTTCGGCTTCGGCGCGGAAATCGGCATCGCCACCGGCAAGATGCACGCGCGCGGGCCGGTCGGCGTCGAGCAACTGACCAGCTTCAAATATCGCGTTCGGGGCACGGGCCAAACGCGGCCGTGAGTATCCTTCCGCCCCACGCACCGGGCCTGCGCATCGGCCTGTTCGGTGGCACCTTCGATCCGCCGCACGAGGCGCATCGGAGCGCGACGCTGCTGGCGATGCGCCGGCTCGGCCTCGATCGCGTCTGGTGGCTGGTGACGCCCGGCAACCCGCTCAAGGATACCCGCGGGCTGGCGCCGCTCGCCGAGCGGATCGCCGCCGCCAGGGCGCTGACCCACCATCCGCGCATCGACGTCACCGGCATCGAGACGCAGATCAACACCCGCTACACCTACGACACCGTCCGCTATCTGGTGCGGCGCTGCCCGCATGTGCATTTCGTCTGGATCATGGGCGCCGACAATCTGCGCAGCTTCCACCGCTGGCAGAACTGGCGCAGCATCGCCGATCTGGTGCCGATCGCCATCATCGACCGGATGGGACCGAGCCTCTATGCCAGCGGTGGAACCGCGGCGCAGGCGCTGGCGCGCTATCGCATCCCGGAGAGCAAGGCGCGCACGCTGGCGTTCCGCAAGCCGCCGGCCTGGGTCTATCTGCACGGATTGAAATCGCCGCTGTCATCGACGGCGCTGCGCGCCATGCGGCGCAAAACCCCCGATCAGACGCCCGATCCGGCGCCCGACCTGGCGCCCCATCCGGAGGCCGCTGGCGCCGCCGATCTCATCAACGCCGGTGGCACGGCGAACTGAGAATCGCTATCTTCAAACGCAACCGTCCGGCCGCAGCCGGAACAACACAAAGGATATCGCCTCTGTCCAAAACCGCGCTCACGCGGACCAGGCGGAAAAAGCCGGCCGCCACCGCGACGCCCGCCTCCGAGAGCGCCGCGCGCGCCGTCAAGGAAACGCTCCGCATCGCGCTCGCCAGCCTCGACGACATGAAGGCCGAGGACATCGTCACCATCGACCTTAACGGCAAGACCTCGATCGCCGATTACATGGTCGTCGCCTCCGGGCGCTCGCAGCGGCATGTCGCCAGCATCGCCGAAGACCTCATCCGCAATTTGAAGAAGGCCGGCGTCAAGAATATCCGCAGCGAAGGCGCGCGGGCCGCCGACTGGATGCTGATCGATGCCGGCGACGTCATCGTGCATGTGTTCCAGCCGGAGGTGCGCGCCTTCTACGATCTGGAAAAGATGTGGTCGGCGCGCGCCGGGGCGGCAAAGGCGCCGGGCTGAGGCCGCATCGCCACGCCCCGCTAACCGGATGAAGCACCGATGCGCATCGTCATCGCCGCCGTCGGCCGATTGAAGCAGGGACCGGAAACCGAGCTGGCGAACCGCTACCGCAAGCGCGCCGAGCAGACCGGCCGCGGCATCGGGCTCGGCAAGGTCGAGATCGTCGAACTGCGCGAGAGCCGCGCCCAGGATGCCGAGCGGCGCATGGTCGAGGAATCGATCGCACTCGCGGGCCTCATCCCCGAAGGCGCCGTCAGCGTGCTGCTCGACGAGCGCGGACGCGATCTCGACAGCACCGCCTTCGCCGCGCAGTTGCATGCCTGGCGCGGCGAGAACCGCAGCGCCGCGGTGTTCATGATCGGCGGCGCCGACGGCCTGGCGCCGGCGCTGCGCGAGCGCGCCGCCCTGCAACTGGCGTTCGGCGCCGCCACCTGGCCGCACCAGATGGTGCGCATCATGTTGCTGGAACAGATCTATCGCGCGACGACGATTTTGACCGGCCACCCCTATCACCGGGGATAGGATGCGGACCGTGAAAAGACCGATTCTCGTCTTAATCCCGACGGATTGACAGCATCCATGGTGCCGCCCGTCAGCTCCGGAGACCCCGTGAAGACCCCGCGCCCGGTCGTCGTTCCCCATCTCGTTCGCGCGCTGGCGGCGGCGCTCGGCCTTTTGTCGCTGACGGCGGCCGCGCTGGCGCAGACCGCGCCCGCCGATACGTTGCAGCAGCGCGAGAAAGACCTCGAAGCCGTGCGCAGCGAGCAGCGCAAGACCGGGCAGGCGCAGACCTCGCTGACGCAGGAGATCGCCACCATCAGCGCCGAGCGGCGCCGGCTCAACCAGGATCTGATCGCCACCGCCGAACGGCTGCGCACGCTGGAACAGCAGATCGCCGACAGCGAGACACGCCTGACCCATCTCGACGGGGAGGAGCGCGATATCCGCCGCTCGCTCGGCGAACGGCGCGCCGTTTTGGCCGAGGTGCTGGCGGCGCTGCAACGGATCGGCCGGCGGCCGCCGCCGGCGCTGATTACCGCGCCGGAGGACGCGCTACAGGCGGTGCGCACCGCGATCCTGCTCGGCGCGGTGCTGCCGGAAATGCGGCAGGAAGCCGAGGCGCTGGCGCAGGACCTCGCCCGGCTCGCCGGCTTGCGCAAGGACATCGCCGGGCAACGCGAAACGCTCACCGCCGACCTTGCCGCCATCCCGCGTGAGCGCGAGCGGCTGGCGCGGCTGATCGAGGAGCGCCAATCGAAACAGGCCGAGCGCGAGCAGGCGCTCGACGTCGAGCGCCAGCGCGCCGTCAATCTGGCGCGCCGCGCCGCCGACCTGGAAGACCTGATCGCCCGGCTCGGCCGGGAACACGACGGTTCCCAAACCGGCAGCCAGGCGGCCGGAGCCGCGGCGGCGCTATCAGCTTTTCGTGATCCGGGACGGCTGACGCCGGCGATCGCCTTCGCGGCGACGCGCGGAAAACTTCCGTTTCCGGTTAACGGCGTGAAATTGCGCGGCTACGGTACACCCGATTCGGCCGGCAATCCGGAAAAGGGCATATCGATCGCCACCCGCGCCGGCGCGCAGGTGACAGCGCCCGCCGACGGCTGGGTTGTTTACGCCGGCCCGTTCCGTACTTATGGCCAACTCTTGATCCTCAATGCTGGCGGCGGGTATCATATCCTGCTCGCAGGAATGGAACGGATTTCGGTCGATCTCGGCCAATTCGTCCTGACCGGAGAACCTGTTGCGACGATGGGCACCGCAGCGCGAAACGCCGCCATAGCAGCGGGCTCCAGCCGGCAGCCGGTGCTCTACGTCGAGTTCCGAAAGGATGGGGTTCCCGTCGACCCCGGCCCATGGTGGGCCGCAAGCGACGGCGAAAAGGTTCGCGGATGATCATGCGCAAGACCACTCTCACTCTCCTCGGCGCGGCACTGGGCGCCGCCGGCACGCTGATGGCGACGCAGCCGCAACTCGTGCTGATGGGTTCGAGCGCCAAGGCGGCGGTGGCCGACACCTACCGCCAGCTCAACCTGTTCGGAGACGTCTTCGAGCGGGTGCGCGCCGACTATGTCGAGAAGCCGGACGACAGCAAGCTGATCGAATCCGCCATCAACGGCATGTTGCAGGGTCTCGATCCGCATTCCGGCTACATGGACTCGAAGAACTATCGCGACATGCAGGTGCAGACGCGCGGCGAGTTCGGCGGCCTCGGCATCGAGGTGACGATGGAGGACGGCCTGATCAAGGTCGTCGCGCCGATCGACGACACGCCGGCGGCCAAGGCCGGCATTCTCGCCAACGACATCATCACCAAGCTCGACGAAGACCAGGTGCAGGGCCTCACCCTCAACCAGGCGGTCGACAAGATGCGCGGCCCGGTGAACACCAAGATCAAGCTCACCATCATGCGCAAGGGCCAGGACAAGCCGATCGAAGTCTCGGTCACCCGCGACATCATCCGCGTGCGCTCGGCGCGCTGGAACACCGAGGGCGACGACGTCGGCTATATCCGCCTCACCCGCTTCGACGAGCAGACCACCGAGGGCCTGAAGAAGGGCATCGCCGAAATCCAGGCCAAGGTCCCGGAGGCCAAGCTCAAGGGCTATGTCTTCGACCTGCGCAACAATCCCGGCGGCCTGCTCGATCAGGCGGTGTCGGTGTCGGATGCGTTCCTGCAGAAGGGCGAGATCGTCTCGACGCGCGGCCGCAACGCCGAGGAGACGCAACGCTTCAGCGCCCGCGCCGGCGACCTGACCAAGGGCAAGCCGGTGATCGTGCTGATCAACGGCGGCTCCGCCTCGGCCTCCGAGATCGTGGCCGGCGCATTGCAGGACCACAAGCGCGCCACCATCCTCGGCACGCGCTCGTTCGGCAAGGGCTCAGTGCAGACGATCATCCCGCTCGGCTCCGGCAACGGCGCGCTGCGACTGACCACCGCGCGCTACTACACGCCGTCCGGCAAATCGATCCAGGCCAAGGGCATCGTGCCGGATATCGAAGTGTTGCAGGACGTGCCGGACGAACTCAAGGCGCGCACCGACACCAAGGGCGAAGCCTCGCTGCGCGGCCACCTCAAGGCCCAGGAGGGCCAGGAGGCGACCGGCTCGCAGTCCTACATCCCGCCGGAGCAGAAGAACGACAAGGCGCTCAACATGGCGATCGACCTGTTGCGCGGCACGCAGGTGAACGCGGCGTTCCCGCCGAGCGGCAAGAGCGCGGCGGTGCCGAACTAGAGCATGATCCCGAAAAGCTTGCCCTCGGGCTTGACCCGAGCGTGGGCACCGGTTTTCGGAAAAGATCATGCTCAAACTACAAGAAGAGACACGGGCCTGATTCGACGGAGCTGACCCTCGGCTCACGAATTCATCACCGGCTCATTACGGGGCGGCCCGCGCAAAACGCCGGCCGCCCCGATCGTTTGACGTCCCGTGATAGACTGCGGCGATGATTCGTGATGGCTCGACCGGGAGCCTCCTTCGCATGGTTCAGATGGGCCCGCCGCCGTGGACGACCTGAACGCGCCGCTCGGCCAGAACAAGGCCGGTACGCCGCGCAAACGGCGGCTGCCGGTCAGCCTGCCGCAGGCGATCGCCGGCTGTCTCGGCCTGTTCGTCCTGACCGTGGTCGGTTGGGCGCTGATCGCCGATGACCCGCTCGGTGGCGAGCCGACGGCGGTGGTCGAGCATCTGTCGGACACCCCGCACGACGCCGCGGCGACCACGGCCGCAACGGAGCCCTCCGCCACGGCGGCAAACGCCATCGCCGTCACCACGCCGGCCGCAGCGGGCGGCGGGCACACGGTCAACATCATCGACGGGTCGAGCGGCAAGAGCCAGCAGGTGGTGCTGCCGGCCGCCGCCACCAGCCCAGCCGCCGGCGATCCGCGGCTCCTGGAAAAGACCCGCCACGGCGACATCCCGCGTATCGGCGCCGACGGCGCACGGCCCTCGACCGTCTATGCCCGCGCGCTGCGGCTGCCGCCGGGCAAGGCCGAGGCGCCGCGCATCGCGCTGATCGTCACCGGCCTCGGCATTTCCAACAAGGCCGCCGACGAGGCGCTGACGCGGCTGCCGCCGGCAGTGACCTTTGCCTTCACGCCCTATGGCGGCGCGCTGACCGATCTCGTCGCCCGCGCCCGCCAGAACGGCCACGAGGTGCTGCTGCAAGCGCCGATGGAACCGTTCGACTATCCCGACAACGATCCCGGCCCGCAGACGCTGCTGACCTCGCTCTCCGCCGAGCAGAACCTCGACCGGCTGCACTGGCTGATGAGCCGCTTCCAGGGCTTCGTCGGCATCGCCAATTACATGGGCGCGCGCTTTACCGCCTCCGAACAGGCGCTCGGCCCGGTCCTGCGCGAGACGGCCAAGCGCGGGCTGATCTTTGTCGACGACGGAACCTCCTCGCGCAGCGTGGCGGGAGAGATCGCCGGCGCCAACAACATGCCCTTCGCCAAGGCCGACGTGCTGATCGATACGGTTCCGACCGCCACCGAGATCGACCGGGCGCTGGCGCAATTGGAGAAGCAGGCGCGCGCGCGCGGCGTCGCCGTCGGCACGCTCAGCCCGCTGCCGATCACCATCAGCCGCGTCGCCGACTGGTCGAAGACCATCGAAAGCCGCGGCTTCGTGCTGGTGCCGATCACCGCCGTCGCGATTAAGGCTAAATCGAGCTAGAGCATGATCCCGAAAAGCTTGCCCTCGGGCTTGCCCCGAAGGGGTGAAGTGGTTTTCGGAAAGATCGTGCTCAAATAAAAGAACAAGCGACAGGTCTGTTTCAATGGAGTTGAATCAGACCCTGGAGCATGACCCCCGCAACAGCGGGAGGCGGTGAGATCATGCGCAAAACGACGTCAAAGATGACTTCCAGCAAATCAGCTTCAGACAAGACAGCCTCAGACAAGACAACAGCGAGCAAGGCGACACGCAAGACCGC
>Ga0180221_1002311_pt1 | contig 11261 bp, 10 predicted proteins | sample eDN5th37CKraftMG_FD_151339 | JGI IMG/M metagenome (GOLD analysis project Ga0180221, IMG submission 151339) | Enriched Miracle-Growth compost microbial communities from Emeryville, California, USA - eDNA 5th pass 37_C Kraft MG (version 2) (version 2) ...
GAGTTCGTCGAGGATCGGCCGTTCAACGACCGCCGCTACTCGATCTCCTCGAAGAAGCTGCGCGGCCTGGGCTGGGCGCCGAAGCGCCGGCTGGCCGACGAGATCCCGGCCATCGCCCAGTGGTATCGCGACAATGCGAAGCGCTACGAATGGCAGCAGGTCTGACGAATTCGTTTTTGACTTTGCTCTTCGTATGGACCGGCGAAAGCCGCAGCACAACAAGGTGGCTTTTCGAAGTGGAACGGTGATGGACAGATTGTTTAAAGGCGGCGCGCAGTTACTTGTAGGAAAAATTATTGCCGGTTTGGGCGTATTTTTTGGTAACGTCTTTCTGGCACGGATCTTATCTCCGATCGAGTACGGCACATATGCCGTCATCTTTTCTATCCTGGTTATCGGTGGGCTTCTAGCGCAGTTTGGTCTGAACATCGGAATTGTCCGTTTCGTTGCCGCGGGCCTCGCAACTCGCCGCTTCGGAGAAGTCAAAGCGACGATTCGGCTAGTCGCAGTCTTCGGCTTCCTGTTTGCAGCACTTGCTGGAATCCTGCTGGCATTGGATCCGGGCCGCTATCTGTTCGGTGAGATTTTGAAAGTGCCTGCAGCAGTTCCGTGGGTTTACCTGATAGGGCTTTGGCTTTTCCTTTATGCAATAAAGGATACCGCGATCGAAGGACTGCGAGCCTTCGAACGAATGGGATGGTATTCGGCTCTTAGTGGGGCTTCTACCAATGCTGCGCTGCTCCTATGTTTTTTTGTGGTTGTCTTATTCCACTATGAAATCAACCTAGAGATAGCTCTGGAGCTATCGATATTGTGCTGGATTCTTCCGGCAGGGATCGCCGTCTGGCGATTGAGTGTTGACTATCGGAAACTGCCGAACGGAGAGGGATCGATTGGCTCCGGAGAGTTGCTATCGGCGAGTGTCCCGGCAATGGGAACATTCCTGTTGTTTATTCTGCAAGGGTACGCTCCGATCTGGATCGTCTCAGCAACTTTGTCACCAAATGAGACGGCAATTTTAGCTGCAATTATGCGTCTTCAGGAAATTGGGATACTGCCGCTATCTGTTGTCTATTCTCTATCTGGTCCCATTATATCATCTCTGTACGCAAAGAGGGATGTGCATGGATTAGAGTATATCTCAAGAATGTTTGCTACAGTGGGTGCGATTCCTTACCTTATCTTTATGATGATTCTTGCAATTCCAGGAGAATCTTTGTTTGGGGCGATCTTCGGGTCCCAGTACGCATCTGGCTACACCGCACTGCTTCTGTTCTGCACTCAGCGCTTGATTGGTGCCTGGGGGGGGGTCTCGCACGTCACGTTGGTAATGACGGGACACCAAAAAGTCGGCCTTTGGATATCAATCGGCTCGACAGTCATCCTCTTCGGAGGAGGAGTGCTGGTTACCCCCCATTTCGGCCTTGAAGGCATGGGGTGTGTGGCCATCGTCTCTATGCTCTTCCGCACAACCGCCATTTGGGTCGTCTTGAAGCGACGGATTGGAATTGCGACACATGCGTGGATAGGGCGAGATCTATTTGCCCGGTCCTTTTGGGCAGGGCTTGTCAAGCAGGTCGGCAGTACTCTCGGTGAAGGGAGATCATCGTGAGTGGAGCGGTGCGGAACGCGCAGCGTCGTGTTTTGGTACCGCTGCATGCCCCAAAATGGGGTGGAATCCATGGCGTGCAGGAGGCAATCGGAGGAGCACTCGCCGCGCGAGGCTGGCATCTTTTGATCGCCCTGCCATCCAGCGATGCAGAGTCTGCGCAGCGTCTCGCCTCGGCAGGGATTGACGTTTTGCCCTTGCCACTGAGCCGGTTCCGGCGCTCAGCCGATCCGAGGATCCATATTCAATCTCTTACGGGCCTGTTAAAGGATGTGGCCAACCTGCGGCGGATCATCCATGAGCGAGACATCGGGGTCGTCCAGGTGTGTGGTCTGCATAACATTCAAGGTGCTATTGCGGCATCACTGAACGGCACTCCGCTGGTTTGGCAACTGCTGAGCGCCCTCGTCCCACGACCGATCCGCACGGCTATGATGCCTGTAATCCGAAGGACAGCCGACATCGTGATGACGAATGGAAGCGGTCGATCCGTGATAGAGGCATTTCCGGGGCTCGACAGGATGGGGGACCGTTGGATCCCTTTCCGCAGTCCGGTTGATACCCGCAAGTTCGCTCCCAATGACGCTACACGGGCGGAGATGCGACAGCAGCTGGGCTTTGGGCCAGAGGTCATCGTCATTGGAACCGTGGGGAACCGCACCTTCCAGAAGGGGCATGATATATTCGTCGAAGCGGCAGCGATCGCGCGAGCCCACGATGAACGCCTGCGATTTTGCATTGTCGGCGCGCCTGTCGAAACCAACGCCGAGTACTATCAGCGGGAGGTGATCGAGAGAGCGGCTAAGTTGGGACTACTCAAGCGACCTGATTTAACTTTTTTTGATGGGGGTAATAATATCGCCCGGCTTGTAACCGCATTTGATATTTTTACCTTGACATCGCGAACCGAGGGGATCCCGCTGTCGTTGATCGAAGCTATGGCGACGGGACTGCCAACTGTGGTGCCCGATGTTGGCGGTATGGCGGAAACGTCACCTCATCGCCAGACAGGCCTGGTCTTGGAGAACTCGAAGGCCGCTGATTATGCCATGGCGTGGGTTTCGCTCGCTGCCGATGACAGTCAACGCAGGCGGTACGGCGAGGCCGGCCGGTTGCTGGCTACTTCAGCCTATTCTGTGGATGCAGTCGCCGACGCCCATGTCGCTGCCTTCGAACATGCCCTTCTCCATCGGAGTCGATCGCAGTCGAGGGGACGCATGCAGGTCTAGCAGTCCCGTCGCGAGATGCTCGTTGATGAGATGTCCATCATGTTTCGCGCCGAGGGCGCACTCTAGGCAATTGGCTTACGATCTCCGGCCGTCCGCGGGGAAGGCGTGTTAGGGAGCCCGAGGAATGGGGAAGTGGGTCTTCGTTGGCTATATCGGGGCTGGCAATGTCGGTGACGACCTGATGGCGATGCGCTTTCTTGCGCAACTCGATCCGAGAGTACTGCCCGATGTGGTGTTTTTGGGCCGGTCTGATGAGCGGCCTCCGTTTCTCGCTTCTGTCCCGGTGGTCTATGCACGAGCGTCGGCGAAGACGACTCTTAGATATATTATCGGGGCAAAGGGACTTGTTCTGCTCGGCGGAACGAATCTGCATGATGCAGTCTCGGATCGGGATTGGCCAGCATTTCGCCGGAAATTGCTGATGTTGACAATGGCGATTGGCCTCTGTCGAGCCTCCGGTGGAAGAGTTGTTCAGTTGGCGATTGGTGTCGGGCCGCTGACACGCCGCGACGCGCGTGGGATAGCTAAGCTTGCGTTGCGACTGAGTTCGACCGTCATCCTGCGAGATCGTCAGTCCTTCGAACTGTGCCGCGCGCTTGGGATCCGTCGAGTGCATGAGGCACGGGATCTCGCGTTTCTGGACCTTCGGACCTGCAATTCCGCCGCGTCGGGAGCCGGGAGCATCATGGGGATCGCCCCCACGACACTCGCAAATCTGGCCGGCGCAACCGCCGATGTTGACGATGTGTTCTGGATACACATGTGCGAACGCATCAGTCACAGTGTTCAGACCGGAGTGTTCGCAAAAGTCCGGCTTTTTGCATTCAATGTAAGTGGAGGGCTGTCTGATGATCGATCTTTATGTCAAAGTATCGAGGCGCGACTCAGAGCGCTCGGCATTGACGTCGATGTAGTCGAATATGATAACTGCCCAGAAGGTATGCTTCGCTTGATGAGCGAATGCGATATATTTGTAGCGTTTCGCTACCACTCAGCGATTATGGCCGGCCTTCTCGGTCGAAGGATCGTTCTGGTTCCGTATCATAAGAAAGTTCTCGATTTGATAGACCAGCTGGGCATCAAGCCGGCGGACGTGCTTGATGTCAAACAGCTGTCCGCTCAGGCGCTCCAAACCGAAATCGATCGTATCGTGGCCCGCTTGGAAGCTGTCGGTCGTTCAATTCCCGACATCCAAGCGATACGCAATATGATGAGCAAAGCTCTTATCGTCGCTGCGGAAGCTGGCATTCCATTATCGGAAGGCGCCTTGAAAGCTGTCTAGGATCAGTAGGCCAGCGGTGGAGCTTTCAATTATCCACAATCGGCGGCGAGGGTGGCGCTGAGCTTGATGTCGGTGAGCGAGAGAGACCGCGCCACATGACAATGTTGCCGGGCGGTGGATCGGCGGCGCGGGCCAGATAGCCGCCGAGTCGGGCGATCTTGGTCAGGTAGGTCGAAAGCGTCCTTCCGCCGGGCGGGTCGCGCCCCTTCTCCGGCACGAGGCGATCGAGCAACATGGTTTCCGCCGTCGCCAAGGCGAGGCCAGGTTCGCCATCCGACACGGTATGGTTGATCATCGTCATCCAGAACACCCGCCAGCTCAGGATGCAGAAGACCGCAATCAAGTTGACCAGGCGCTCGGCCGTTCTCAGCCTGGCGTCTTCGGCCCCGCAACCCGATTTGAGGATCTTGTGGAACACCTCGATCTTCCAACGCATGGCATACCAGCGCAGCTCCTCGACCGCAGCGGCGGGCGAGAGAACGGGCAGATCGGTGATCAACCGCCAGTCGATCCGGGGCCGATGGGCCGGTTCGTCAGGCTCCCAGGCATGCAGCACCGTCAGGACGAGCGCAGGGTAGCGCTTCTGCTTACCGATCGGCGGCGGGACACGGATGCGGCGATATCGCAGCTCGACCACAGCCGTGTCGACGACGCCGTTGGCGTCCCGCACCCCGACGCGATGCCGCCCCTTCACCTGCACCTCCGCCATCTCGTCGGCGATCGTATGTTTGCCGTCACCGGCGAGACGATCGATACAGCAACGGACGAGGAAATGGGTGCCGAGATCCGCGACCGTGCAGAAGAGCTTGTAGATGTCGCTCTCCCGGTCACCGACGTGGACGCACCGGCCGGGCGCGGGCGCGCCGAACAGGGCGATCGACTGACGCATGCTCTCCAGCCAGCGGATGCTCACCTTGTGCGCGATTAGAACGCGCGTCGGGTTGACTTCCGCTTGAGAGTGGCCGTTCCCTTGAACTTCTTGCGCGTCCAGAACTCGACCGCCGACAAGCCCAGGGGGAGCCCCTCGGTCGTCATGGCCAAGCTCGAATGCATCAACAGCCCACAGACCGCGTGCATCCGGGAGCGGCCCACCTTGTCCTGCCCGCTGTTGACCGGCAGGTGGCGGCGACCCGGCCCGCCCGCTTGCGTTGATAGGAGAACTCCGTGGTGTCCTGCAGCACCAGGACTGGCCCGGCGATGTCGGCGAAGCGGCTGCAGGTCGACTGGAAATGGCCGGCCAGGATCTCGGCCTCACTGACTCGGTCGTGGCCAAAGAAGCGGTAGGCCGTCTTTGTGTTGGCCCAGTCCTGGCACGCCAGGGGAAGGCTCTCGCCCATGGCGCCCTCCATCCGTCCGCCCAGCTGGCGCAGCCGCTTGTCCAAACGCGCATCGGCAAAGTGGCTCCCGGCCAGCTCTCGCTCAACCCACTAGGCCCGGCGCGGTCCATCGGCACCTCTCTCGCGATTCGGTGCCAAGCAAGGAATCACACGAGATTCAGCCTCCGCAACCCGTCAACATCGCGGGATGTGAGTAATTGAAAGTCTCGCCGGATGCTTACGAAGATCCGGCTGTGGCGCAGGAGAAAGGCGCTCACCCGCTGCTTGTGCACCCGGACCGTCTCGACCGTCGCCGCGCGGGAGCGCAGGAGGTTGCGCATCGCCTCATGGGCCGGATCCGGCACCCAGACCGCAGTCAACTCGCCCGCCTGCAGCAGCCGGGCGAGCATCGTCGCGTCGCGCCAGTTGGTGATCAGCCGATGCAGCCCGTATCCGGTCGGCCCCGCCTCATAGCGGAAATGGAGCCAGTCGTACTTCGCGGCCAGCCTGCCGACCGGGCGCCGCATGCTCTCGGCCGACGCATCCATCTCGCCGAGGTAGCGGATCTCGCCGTCCCGACCGGCGTCGGCTACCGTCACGGCATTGCGCAACTTCGCCGCATCGTTTCCCACGAAAGCTTCCCGGACCGCCGTCATGGTCCCCTCCTTCGGTCACAGCCGGCCGGGCGGCCGAACCCTCCCCAAGGTAGCGACCTCAACCATCGCCACCTCTCCATGAGGGACATGCGGTCTTACGGCACAGAGACGTTCAGCTGGATAGCGATTGGATCGTAATAAAAAGCAATCATCCCAGCGGCGGTGCCGCAAAATGGATGACCGCTGCGGTGGCTGCCGCGCCGAGGGCGAACCCGATCAGTAGACCTATCCAGAGCACTTGAACTCTCCGAAAAATTGCTGGACGATTTATCATCGTCGGCAATTGCGTCAAGCGCCCGCGCCCAGCGGAATCACCGCCGAGCCACCTCCGGGCGGCTTTTCATGTCCGCGCTCAGCGGGCCAAGCCACATCGACAGGACCGGCATGTATAACCCTGATATGTACTGCGAACTGCACCGGCTCTCCGAAGCCAAGGTCGGCATCCGCGAAGACGCTGCCGAGATCAAGCCATCCTGACGCCGATCGAGCTTGCCTTGGTGGCGGCTGGTGGCCGGCGGCGTCGCTGCGACGGTTGCATTTGGTTGTTGGGCTGGCATTGAGACAGTGATTGTAGCCACGTGTCGGGTCCCGAGACGCCCTTCAAGGCACTCGGCCGACGAAATCCGGCGACTGACCGAGCCGATCGGCCGAGACGCGTCGCCCCGCCCCATCACCGGACTGGAAACCTGCCTCCGCTCCACGGCCGGACGGCGGTCTAGTCAGGCCGGCGATGCGGTCCCCGGCGCGGCGCGCAGCTCGCGTATCCTCCTCCGAAGGCGCGATGCGGCCCAGGCCGTCATCGCCGTCGCATAGAGCAGAAGCCGCAGGCTGTTGCGCATCGGATAGGTATGCATCGCCATGATGGCGAAGAGGGCAGGGGTCGACAGGATCAGCCCGATGACAGGCCCCAGCTCGAGGAAGGAGTGCGTCAGCGACCTAATGCACCAGGCGATGACTGCAATGTAGATGATGAAGTACAGAGATCCGAACAGAATCGCCTCGGAGATGCTGTTGAACGGCGTGGCGGCGTTAATGAAGCCAGAATAGGCAAAATACTGCCGAAATCCATCAATAGCGTTCGGAAGGGGCGAGAAAGAGAGGATCTTGTAAGGTTCAGGGTAGTACTGGTTCATTTGGGCCAACGCCGTCGCCGTCGTCACTGCACCGAGGCTGATATTCATCGCGATCTGGCCGAGCGAAGCGAGCGGATCGATGTCCAGGGTGGCGATCGTCAGCACCACCCCCGCAAGTCCCTGAACCGAGTTGTCGCGCCCTTCCAGGACCAGCACATAGACTGCCAGAACCAGACAGAGGGACAGCACAGTTCCGATGCTGACGAGCCGCCTTCCCTCCATCGCGCGCATCATCACGAGGGAGGCGAAGACCGCTGCAAGGATGAGCGCGCACCACCGCGAGAAGCCGGCCAGCTTCAGCATCACGAAATAGGCGGTCAGCAGGAAGCAAAGCGCGCCATACAGAGATACTCGCCGCCGGAAGTAATACATCATCATCGCCCCAGTCAGCATCCCCAGCGGCCCGGTCGCGTAATGCGCTAGCACTAGGACCGGGTTGGACATTCCCATATCCTGGGGATTACCGATCGTTAGATAACGGAAATTAATGATTAGCAGCGACTTATCGATGGCCAGGAAGTGCCAAACGTAGAGGGTGAGCACCAGCAGGAGGCCGATCCCCGCGGCACGCGAGAATAGGGCGCTGTCGAGTACCCGGTTGGTCACGGCCCTGTCGGCCGTCAGCTCTTCCGGCGATGGCGTCCGGGCCCCGAAGCCGCCGACAATGGTGACGCCGTAGACGACCGTGTTCATCAGGGCGTAAATCAGTGCCGTCTGCGCGAACTGGTCCGGCAGAACCCGGACGAAAAAGCCGGATCCCTCGACAATCCCTTCCGCATAGACCCCAGTTTCGAACAGGACCATCGTCAACAGGGTGAGCGCCGAATAAAGCAGAAAGAACGTGACCGGCGCTCCGACGCCGAACCGCTTTCCGGATAGAACCAGCAGATAGAGGGTCAATCCCAACGCGATCAGAACCATGTCACGCGATCCGCTTTATCCGGAACGGGGCGCCCGGCGGTGACCGCCGGTCAACCGGATGCCGGTGTTCCATCATCGGCCCGTCCGGGCGCCCCGTTCTTGATCCGAAGGACGCCACCCTCATCAATCCAGAGATGCCATGGTCCCAGAACGATGTGCTCGCCGTTCCACGCCCCCGCCGCAGAACCGATGGTCCGGAGATGCCCCGCGGGCAGCGGCTCCCTGGCTTGATATACGCGAGGACGCCCGATCGCACACCGGTCCGCCGTTCCGGCGGCGAAATCAGGCGCGATCGGGCGGATGGTCAACAGGTAGAGCCCGCTGAGATCGCCAGGCCACCACAGAAAGCGCAGTCGGCGCCAGGAGGGGTCAACGACTGATACGCCGCGCGAGAACCAGGATCGCCGCCGCGCCCGGTCCATGACCGAGATGATGATGCCGGGGAGAGCACGCGCCGGCAACGCGCAGATATCGAGCTCGACCCAGGCCGGACGGTCGGCGACGGGAGGGGCGCCGTCGAAACGGATTGCCGCCATGTCCGTCGCCCCGCGGAAGGTCAGCACCGCAGCATTGTTCCCGCCCATAGCATCCGTCAGCTCCTCGGCGGCGACGCCTGGGCCTGCTTCGATCCCGGCCCAGGCCCGCGTCGCAAGCAGGTCCACGAAGCCGCTGTCGTCGGCGCCGGTGGTCCAGTACTCCGGTACCTGCGGCTCACCGGCAAGCAGTGCCAGGGGATCGAGTGCCAAGCCCGGCGACCGGTCGGACAGGTGGTAGCGCTTCAACTCCATCAGCCCTCCGCCGGTGTGCTCGAATAGGGTCGTCTGGGCTGCGGACGGCTGATCGGGGGCGGAATCTGTCAGGTAACCCAGCATAAAGGCCGGCTGACTACCGGAGAAATGATTGTCGCGGATGACTAGGTTTTGCAGGTTGGGGGTCCAACTGGCGATAAGGGGCGAGGTCGAAAACGGCGCGCCGGCCCCGGCGACCCCGTTGCCGATCAGGCGCACCGCCTGAACATAGCCGCGGCTTGCTTGGTCCCGGTGGCGATATCCAGTCCGGCGGCCATCGGGCGATTCGGCATCGGCGACCAGGATGAACCGGCCGCCGGAGCCACGATTCTCGTTGCCGAAACGGTTGCCGACGATCTCCAGTCCTTCGAAGGCGTTCTGGGCGTCGTCCGGCTTAGGAATCAGCCAGATGTCCGCGAGGCGCTCCGTCGCGCTGCGGAAGCAGAGAAAGCTGTTATGCCGGATCGAGAAATAGGAGCCGCCGCCGATCTTCGCGACCGCTTCGAGAACGACATGGTAGCGGTTCTGCCAGAAGTCGCAGTTGGCGATCTCGCCGGCATCGACCAAGCCGCCAAGCGCAACCCCGATCGCCTCGGCGCCGTTGGCGCAGGAGAACTGGCAATCGCGAATCCGAAGCTGTGGTTGATCGATGCCCTGATTGGTGATCGCAGCCACCATATAGTCGACGAACCGGCACCGCTCGATCATGAACGCGGAAGCCACAGTCCTGCCACCATTGCCGAAGCGGATCGCCCCCGCCCCGCCCTGGACAGTGAGGTCGCCGATTGCGGCGGCGTCGAGATAGCCGGTGAAATCGAGGAACCAGCCCGACGGGTTCGTCAGCCGGATTCTGCTGGCGTGGCTGCCGGCACCGGTGACGCGGACTGGGCCGCCGTCCAGCGACAGGCCGGGCCCTGAATAGACGTAGTCGCCCGGGGGAAAGTCGAGGATCCGCCGCCGGATGGACATGAAAGGCAACCGGTTGGCGGACGGCGGTGACCGCCAGTCCTGGGCCGAGATGGTGGCCCAGGCCCGAAGAATGGCGTCAGTGTCATCCGTCCGTCCGTCTCCCCGCGCCCCGAAATCCTGAGGTCGGACAACCATGTCCGTCCCAGCGGGCGGCGTCTGGGCCTGCGCGGAAGGCGAGAGACCCGCGCTACCCGACACCAGGGCGCCGCCACCGGCCAGCAGCAGATGTCGGCGGTCGAGGGGGGCTGAGTCGGGCCTGGGATTTCGCCGGGCCATTGATCCACCTATCTCCGTCCACGGAGCCACACTTTGAAAACGACGAGGCCTCCGCCGGCCAACAGGCCGATCAGCACGCCGAAGACCATCGTCCGGATGATCAGGGGCGATGTGGGAACCTCGCTCACCACCGGAGGGTCGAACACCGTGACCGAGAACGGCGTTGGCAGCGACGTCAGGCTGAGCGTCTTCTGCTGTTCGGACATGAAGGTGATCAAGGAACCACGCACATCCATATTGCCGATCTTCGCGATTCTCTGATCCAGATCCATCACCAGCGCCCGGGCGCGCACCGCGCTCGTCTCCCGAACGAGGGAGTCCGCCTGCTCGAAAGTGAACTTAAGCAGCGTCAGGGCATAGCCAGGGTCGACGTGATCGACCCGGATCCCGTAAAGCGCCGATCGCGAGATTTGGGTGATGCTCAAGGTCTTCTTCAGAGCCTGGGCGACGTCGACCCTGGTCGGTGCATCGTAGTCCGGCCGCCCGAAAAAGGCGTTCAGCCGATCCGTCAGCCGGGATTTCAGTCCGGCCTTGCGGATCCAGCGTTCTCTTCGCTCGTCCCAGTCGATCTCGAGCAGCGGGCCGATCAAGTCGCGCCGCTTGAGCAACTGGTCGGCCATGTCCATCGAATTGAATGCCTCGAGGAACATCTCGAACGGCGAGACGTATTCGTCGCCCTTGGTCAAAGACAGCAAGCTCGCTGCGCCGGCCAGCGCGCCGCCACCGATATTGGCCGGGCTGTCCTTGTTCGGCCCCACAGTCATCTGCGCAGTATATTCCGGCGAGATCATCAAGAGGTAGCCGACAGCGCCTGCGAGGCCCAGGACCATGCACATCACGAGAAAGAGCTTGGCCCGGCCCAGGGCTTGGCAAACTACTTTCAGGTCTGGCGGCTTGGACGGGGTCGCCGTTGCGTCCGGGTCAATCTGAATCGGAAAGCGCTCCCGGCCATAGGCGACCGGAGCTGATGCAAACCGGTTCTCCTCGCTCGCGATTGGATGGGATTTAGCAGGCTGTTGAAAAAGCTCCTCGTCCCTGGGCTGTGGTCGTGATTCACTGGCTGCGTCGGGATTGGGGGATGG
>Ga0180221_1002313_pt1 | contig 11258 bp, 10 predicted proteins | sample eDN5th37CKraftMG_FD_151339 | JGI IMG/M metagenome (GOLD analysis project Ga0180221, IMG submission 151339) | Enriched Miracle-Growth compost microbial communities from Emeryville, California, USA - eDNA 5th pass 37_C Kraft MG (version 2) (version 2) ...
CTCCCCCTTGATGGCGCGGACGAGGGGCGCGCGATGCACCATGGCCAGGGCCAGGACATGAGTCGCGACGGCAACGGCCGCGAGCACGGCGAAGAGCTCGGCGGCGAGCGCACAGAAGTCCAGGAGTCGACGAGCGCCGTTGTACAGCGTCAGCGCCGGAATCGACACGGTCGTCACGGCGACGGTCGCGAGCGCCGCGCGAGGAAGCAGCCAGCCGAGGTCCCGCAGCAGGATGCGCAGAAGGGAATGGCCGTGCAGACGCACGATCCCGTACGCCTTCGCGTTGAGGAGGACGCCGCAGCCCACCAGCACGACGACGCCGAGCGCCGCGAGCACGAAGCACCACAGCATCGGCCCGTAGGCGACGAGCGCGAGGACCACGGGAAGCCCCGGATGCGGCGCCATCGGACCCGAGAGCCCGAGCCGCGCGAGAGCGCCGTGCAGCCCGCTCGCGGCGCCCTCCGACCCGAGCACCAGGTAGTAGCCGCCGAGGCTGGAAGCCGGCAGCTCGTGGACAGGATGCACGGTCGTGCGGATGTCCGCGCTGAAGTCGGGGTAGCCGTCGACGAGCCATCGTTCCCCCACCCCTCCTGCGCCGGCGATGTAGAGATGCCGGGCACCGACGGGGTCGTGCGGATCGGAGGCGAACTTGACCACCTCGGCTCCTGACGTCTCGGCGAAGCGCTCCAGTGCGTCGATCACCTCGGGCGCGGACGCTTCGGGCGACACCTCCTGTGCCCAGATCTGATGCCCGGGGGCCAGGACACCGCCTTCATCGAGGGCTCGCAGCGCGAGGAAGGCCCAGAGCGCCGATGCGATCAGGCATACGACCCAGGCCAGATGGACGCTGCGATGCACCATCAGTCAGCAGGTGTGCCACCAGGCCTGGTCCACCACATCTCGGTGCTCCATTCCTCTGCGCGAGCGCAGCCTCGATGACCGCCGCGCGCCGCCGCGCGGCTCCGGACGCCAGTATGCGTCTGCCGACAGCACGCGCTGCAGCTGTCCACAGAGCGCGGGGCGGGCTCGACGGAGGCGCATACCCACGTACACCGCGCCCCCTGCGTGCCCCTCGCCGCGCAGGGGCCGCACACGGCTGCACCGCCCATGCCACAGTGCGCCTGCGCCGCGCAAGGGCTCCCTCCCGGCTGCGCCCGGCGGCTAGCATCGCAGCGTGCTCATCGCCGACTACCTCGTGCAGGATCTCGACGACACCCTCGCCCGTCTGAGCAGCCAGGTCCTCGACCTCGTGCCGCCTCAGCGGCAGCTGGAACCGCTGCCCGGCTCGAACTCGATCGCCTGGGCGCTGTATCACACGGCGCGCCACGCCCAGCTGGCGCTGCACGTGCTCGGACGGCCTCCCGCCGTCCCCCAGGACGTCGAAGGGCTGGACGCACGCGCCTGGACCGGCGGCGCCGGGCTGCAGGAGGTGCAGCAGGAGTGGTTCACCCCGTCCGACGCGTCCGCGCTGCGGGAGTACCATGCCGAGGTCTTCGCCCATGTCCGCGACTTCCTGGGAACCCTCGAGCCGGACGGGCTGAACGCGCCGACCGACGCGGCGGGGGCTCTGGCCGAGGCGGAAGTCGACCGGGAGGTCTTCGGCTGGCTGTACGGGATGTGGGACCAACCGGTCGCGTTCCTCGTGCGCTGGCCGCTGACCGGTCATCTCGTGCACCACGTGGGCGAGATGGTGACGTATCGCAACCAGATGGGCCTGAGTCCCTTCCGCTGAGCGCGGGGAGGAGACGGCGGCCTCCGCTGCAGTCCGGCCGGGCGCGGCGACCTCCCGTCGTCGGCACGAGGCTGCGCCGCGAGCTCGGCACCGCCCGGCTCAGCACCAGGCCGCGCCGGCCACCGCAATCGTGCAGGGCGAGCCGCTGCCGCCGCAGATGCGCAGCGGGGCGAGGCTGTACTCCAGGAACGGCGGCAGGCTCGCCGGCACGAGCGTCAGGTTCTCCAGGTGGTACACGCCTCGGCGCGCGAGTGCGCGCCCGGCCGCTGTGGCCTCCGCGACGCTGCCCCCGGCGTCGATGTTCGGGCCGTCGATGCCCACCACGGCGAAGCCGCGAGCGGCGAGCAGCTCCGCGGCCTCCGCGTCCAGCCCGGGCGGCCCGGCTTCCCCGGGATGGCCGGAGAAGTAGTCGGCACTCCCCCAGCGCCGCGCCCATCCCGTCGCCACGATCGCCAGCTCCGCCTCGGCGTCGCCGAGCCGTGCGAGCGCCTCGCGGATCTCGGCGCCCCCGATCGGGTCCGCTGCGGTGCGCCCCTCGAACCGCAGCACGAGCGCCCGACCGTGCAGCAGGCCGGCAGGGAACCCGTCGATGGCAGCGCCCTCCCCGTAGTGGCTGGGCGCCCCCAGGTGGGTGGAGCTGTGCTCCCCGATGGTGAGCCGCTGAAGGCGGAACGCCGTCTGATCGCCCCAGCTCTCCAGACGCACCTCCGGGTCGCCCGGCCACACCTGCTCGCCGTCGCGGATGCGATGCGACAGGTACACGGGCTCGCCGTTCACGCAGACCTCACTCCTGCCGGGAGAAGACCGAGGCGCGCTCGATCTGCTCGGCACTCAGCCGCACCCCGGTGTAGCGCTCGAACTGGCGGGCAGCCTGCAATGCGACCACCTCGGACCCGCTGATCACCGGGACGCCCGCCGCGCGTGCTGCGCGCACGAGAGGGGTCTCGGCGGGGAAGGCGACCACGTCGAACACGGTCAGGGCCGCGGACAGCTGCTGCTCGGAGAAGGAGAGCGCGTCGGCATCCGGACCCGCCATCCCGATCGGCGTCACGTTGACGAGCACCGCCGGGGCGGGGGCCGGCTCCTGCGCCGTCCAGCGGTATCCGTACTTCCGGGCGAGGGCCGTGCCGGCCTCCCGGTTGCGTGCGAGCACCGTGAGCTCGACGAAGCCCGCGGCCCGGAACGCCGCGACGACGGCCTTCGCCATCCCCCCGGAGCCGCGGACGACGACGGGAACGGCCGGGTCCAGTCCGTGGCTGCCGATGAGGCTCGCCACGGCCTCGTAGTCGGTGTTGCTCGCTATGAGCCTGCCGTCGTCGTTGACGATCGTGTTCACCGACTCGATCGCGGCGGCCGACTCCTCCAGCTCGTCGATGAGCGGGATGACGGCCTCCTTGAAGGGCATCGACACCGAGCAGCCCCGGATCCCCAGCGCCCGCACCCCGCGGATCGCGCCCTCGATGTCGTCCGTGCGGAAGGCCTTGTAGGCGAAGTTCAGTCCCAGCTCGTCATAGAGGAAGTTGTGGAAGCGGGTGCCGAGGTTGGATGGGCGACCCGACAGCGAGATGCACAGGGCCATGTCCTTGTTGAGGATGGGCATGCGGCCATTATCGGCGACGGCATCGGCGGCGGTGCGAGGATCGGATCACTCGGCGCGGGCGGAACATCTCGCCACTATCAAGATATATCGCGACGGGGGGCTTGCCGCAAGACCCCCCTCTCGCGGGAGAATCGTGCCTTCCCTGCAGCGACCGGAGCCGAGCACCCCCATGAGCAGCCACGCTTTCGCCCTACCCGACCGCCTCGCCGCCAAGGCGGATCCCGCGTTGATCGGCCTCGACGAGGAGCATTTCGCCGCGATCGCCGCGACCCTGCAACGGCAGCGCGAGCAGCTATCGGCACGGCTGGACGCGCTGCGGCTCGCCGACGACGACGAGGAGGGCCAGGCGGCGCTGGACCGGGACCTGGAGGTGCACCGCCTGAGCGCGCAGCTGCGGGTGCTGCGGCGCTTCGGACTGGACCTGTGCCTCGGCCGCATCGTCGCGGAGGACGATCCGGAACCGGTCTACATCGGCCGGCTCGGACTGAGCGACAGCGACGGCCGGCGCCTGCTCGTGGACTGGCGCGCGCCGGCGGCGGAGCCGTTCTTCGCGGCGACGCACGCGCATCCGATGGGGCTGGCGAGTCGCCGCCGCTACCGGTGGACCGGCGGGCGGATCACGGACTACTGGGACGAGGTGTTCACCGCGCACGGCCTCGAGGGGCACGCAGCGCTGGACGACCAGTCCGCGTTCATCGCCAGCCTGGGCGCGAGCCGCTCCCCCCGCATGCAGGACGTGCTGGGCACGATCCAGGCGGATCAGGATGCGATCATCCGCGCGAGCCCGCGCGGCGCGCTCGTCGTGGACGGCGGCCCGGGCACCGGGAAGACGGTGGTCGCCCTGCACCGGGCGGCCTACCTGCTCTACTCGGAGCCGCGCATCAGGCAGGGCGGCGGCGGGGTGCTGTTCGTCGGGCCGCATCCGGCGTATCTGGCCTACGTGGACGACGTGCTGCCGAGCCTCGGCGAGGAGAGCGTGCAGCTGTGCACCCTGCGGGACCTCGTCCCGGGCGGTGGCGCGCTGCCTGCCGAGCAGGACGCCGCCGTCGCGGCGCTCAAGGCGAACGGCGCCCTGCTGGGCGCCGTTCAGCGGGCGGTCGCGTACTACGAGGAGCCTCCGCGCGTGTCCCTGACCGTCGACACGCCGTGGGGGGCCGTCGTGCTCGGTCCCGCCGAGTGGGAGGAGGCCTTCGGCTCGCGCGATCCGGCCGCCTCGCACAACGACGCACGGGCGCAGCTGCGCGAGTCTCTGCTGGACATCCTCGCCGAGCAGCTGGACGAGGAGACCGCTCCCCCGCATCTGCTGCGCCGGGCGCTGCTGCGGGACGAAGGCCTCGGCCGTGCCTTCGCCAAGGCCTGGCCGGTGCTGGACCCGGCGGGAGTGGTCGCGGACCTCTGGTCGGTGCCGGCCTATCTGCGGCTGTGCGCTCCGTGGCTGGACGAGCAGCAGGTGCAGCTGCTCCAGCGCACCGAGCCGCGCGCGTGGACGCTGGCCGACCTGCCCTACCTCGACGCTGCGCGCCTGCTCATCGGCGATCCCGACAAGGCGCGGCATGCCCGGCGCGGGGCGCTCCTGGCGGCCCAGGAGCAGGAGCTGCGCGAGCGGGTGATGGAGGACCTCATCGCCGGGGACGACTCCGAGATGGCCGTCATGTCGATCCTGCGCGGGCAGGACGCCCGCAATAGCCTCGCCCATGAGCAGGCTCCGCCGCGATCCGACCCCGAGTTGCTCGCCGGGCCCTTCGCGCACGTGATCGTCGACGAGGCGCAGGAGCTGACCGACGCGGAATGGCAGATGCTGTTGCGCCGCTGCCCGTCGCGGAGCTTCACCATCGTGGGCGACCGCGCGCAGGCGCGGCACGGCTTCGCGGAGAGCTGGCAGGAGCGCCTCGCCCGGGCGGGGATGCCCGAGGTGCGGGTGGCGTCGCTGAGCATCAACTACCGCACCCCGGAGGAGGTGATGGAACAGGCTGCGCCGGTGATCCGTGCCGCCCTGCCGGACGCGAATGTGCCGCGTTCCATCCGCAGCAGCGGTCTGCCCGTGCGGCACGGGGCGATCGCCGAGCTCGAGGCGATCCTTCACAGCTGGCTGGCCGCGCACGCCGAGGGGACGGTCGCGGTCATCGGCGGTGCGCGGCACATCGCCGGCCTGCTCGCCCCGCCTCGTGTGCGGGTGCTGCCGCCGGAGCACGCAAAGGGCCTCGAGTTCGACCTGGTCGTGCTTCTGGATCCGGCGTCCTTCGGCGAGGGCATCGAGGGCGCGGTCGACCGCTATGTCGCGATGACCCGCGCCACCCAGCAGCTCGTCGTCCTCGACCGCTGAGCGGCGCGCCCGAGGGCCGGCAGAGGTAAGGTGGCGCCATGCCGCACACCGACACCGGGCAGGCTGTCGTCGCGGGACCCCCGGGGGAGGTCTTCGCCGCGCTGACCAGCGCACGGGCGCGAACGGTCTGGTTGCCGCCCGAGGGGATGACCGGCCGCTTCGAGCGCTTCGACGCGCGTCCCGGCGGCGACTACCGCATGGTGCTCAGCTACGACGACCGGGCGATCGCGGGCAAGTCCGGTGCGGGCACGGACGTCGTCGAGGGGCGCTTCGTCGCGTTGGAGGAGCCCGCTCTCGTCGTCGAGGAGGTCGACTTCGTCGCGGAGGACCCGGCCTTCGGCGGCACGATGACAATGCGTTGGTCCGTGCAGCCGCACCCCGACGGCGCGGTCGTCACCATCACCGCCGAGGACGTCCCGGACGGCATCGCCCGCGCCGACCACGAGGCCGCCTTCGCCTCGACCCTCGCCAAGCTCGACGCCTTTCTCCGCGCTCTGCGCGGCTGAGGCGAGGCGTCCCCCTGACCTCCCCGCCCCCCTGCCGCGCAGCCGCCGCCGGGCCTTCCCTGGTCCCTGCGTAGGGCTGAAGGACGCGGACTGATGGCCGCCGAGGACCAGGTCTGACCCTGCCGGCCGAGCGGCCCGGCAGATCCTGCGACTGCTCGCCCTCAGGGGATCGGGCAGACCTCCAGCAGCCTGGCGAACGTCTCGTCGCTCAGCCGGTCGGCTCTGCGAGGATCGCGGAGCTCGCCATAGGGATCGAAGACGGCGCTCTCGTCGAGGAACGACTGCTCGGACGGGACGACCCGTCCGGCCGTACGTCGACAGACCAGCCTTCTCTCTCAAGGCATGGACCCATCTTCTCCCCGAACTCCCGGCCGTGGCCGCTCAGCTCACCCGGGCGGTAGGCGACCGGCGCCATGCTCTCGGAGGAGCACCGGCGACCGCGAAGACCGAGACTGCGACGATCGCGGCCGCGACGACACGCTTCAGCACGCGCGTCACGGCTGCGCGCCCGCTTCACGGACCACGGGCCCCCGCAGCTCGCAGGGAACGGACGGCTCCCCTCCGCGGTTCGTCGTCAGAGACTGCATCCCAAGCCGCCGCGTGACCTCCCCCTCACAACAGCTCGCTGAGGACGCCGGACGATGGGCCCTCTGCTCCTGACGTTGCCGGCCGAGGCCGGAGCGTTGCACGGGGCGCATCACCGGGGACGGCCGCTAGTGCATGCTGCGGTCCACCATCAGGGTGTCGGTGATCTGCTCGAAGCTCGTCACCGTGCCGTCGGTGAGCCGCCAGATGTGGACCACGCGGGCTCGGAAGGACTTGCCGGTGGTGCGGTGCGTGCCGCTGTAGGTGCCGATCCCGATCTGGACCTCGCCCGCGTCGATCACCTCGTCGACGGTCAGGGTGTATCCGTCGAAGATCCGCTGCAGGGCGAGGAAGACGTTCTCCTTGACGGCCTCGGGCCCGATGTAGGTGCCGGCGCAGGGGAAGCCGGCGGCCTCCGTCCAGCGGGTGTCCTCCCCGAGCGGCGCGAGCATGCCGGCGAGGTCCCCGGCTGCCGACGCGGCGTAGTGCGCGGCGATCACTGCATGGTTGCTGGGCATGGGCGCTCCTGTCAGACGGGCTGGATGTCGGGGTAGACCACGGATCCGAGCGGGTAGATGTGCCCGCCGGCGCGCCCGTGCTCGCCGCTGCCGTCCTCCCCGGCGGCGAGGAAGACGCCGGTAGTGCGCAGGGCGTAGCCCAGGTCGTGCAGCCAGACGCTCGCGACGGGGATCACGAACTCGCGGAAGGTGAAGAGGTACAGCCCGCTGTCGTCGAACTTCCAGGTCGTGGCCATGTCCACGTCGCCGTGCCCGCGCTGCTCGCCCTGCACGCACTGCCAGCAGTACCGCTCCGTGGACAGGAACACATGCTCGTAGAGATCGTGCGGGCTGTAGCGCACGAGCTCCCGGAAGCCGACCAGGTCTCGGGTGGGTGCCGGCTTCGGCCCGCTCACCGCCACGCCCGCGAGCTCCCCGGCGGCGAAGCTCTGGCCGACGCGCGGCACGCCCGGGGCGGGATCGCCGATGACAGTGTGCGTGAGCAGGGCGCGGCCGGTGCTCTCGGACCAGAACACGGTGATGGCGTCCTGGCTGCGGCTGGTCAGCGGGAGGTTGAGGAACACCACGTCCTCGCGCACCTGCACGGCGTCGTACGGGTCGACGCTCCCCTCCGGCGCGCTGAGCAGCTCGGCCGAGCTCCAGCGGACGCGCTCCGCGTCCAGGAACTCGAGGCACAGCCCGATGCCGCCGTCGAAGGAGATCTCGACGCTGCGACCGCCGAGGTCCGCGCTGGGCATCCGGTAGTGGTGCAGCCGGGTCACGAAGTCGTCGTAGCGCTTCCAGACGGCCTGGTCCGCGTCCTCCGTGCGACCGGAGACGGTGACGTGCTCAGTGTGGGTCATGATGCTCCTCCGAGGGGGTGTCGGCGTTCATCGGGTGGGACGGTCGGGGCCGCCTCATGCGGCAGGCGGCACGAGGACCGCCTTCACGAGCCCTTCGGCACGCCCGCGGACGGCCTCCAGGGCCTTCTCCACCTCCAGCAGCGGGTAGACGTGCGTGATGAGCGAGGCGAAGGGGAAGCGGGCCTGCGCCAGCAGGGCGAGCGCGCGCTCGTAGCCCCCGGCGGCGAGGAACGCCGGCAGCAGGTCGATCTCACGGGTGAGCAGCAGCTCGTCCGAGGGGATCGCGAGCTCCGGACCGGCACCGCACGCCCCGGCGAGCACGACCCTGCCGCCGCGGCGCACCATCCGGATCGCGTCCAGCTGGGCCGAGACGCTTCCGGCAGCCTCGACGACCACATCCGCGCCGCCGGGAAGCAGCTCCCGGATCCGTGCCACGAGCTCATCGCCCCGGCCGCTCACGGTGTCGGTCGCCCCGAAGGAGCGCGCCAGGCTGCGGCGCTCCGGCCTGCCGCCGACGACGACGATCTCGCCGGCTCCGGCGGTCGATGCGGCTGCCGCGGCGAGCAGCCCGATCGGCCCCGGCCCGATGACGACCACGCGGTCGCCGGTGGCGACGCGGCCGCGCTCCACCGCGCGGACGGCGACCGCCAGCGGCTCCACGAGGACGGCCGTCTCCAGCTCCACCGTGCCCGGGATGCGGTGCACGACGCCCTCCGGCGGCACCACGAGATGGGTGGCATAGCCGCCGCTGTAGGCGTGGGCGGTGCGCGGGATGTTCACCCCGAGCTGCCTGCCGGGCCCGGGATGCGCGAGCGGGTCGTCCAGCTCGCAGAGGTTGCGGCGGCCCTCCCGGCATCGCGGGCAGCGCCCGCAGGGCACGAGCATCTCCACGGCCACGGCGTCGCCGAGGCGCAATCCGCCGCGGCCCTGCTCCGCCCCGGGGCCGAGCTGCGCGACCGTGCCGACGAACTCGTGGCCCGGCACGAGCGGGAAGGGATCGCCGATCTCGCCGGCGAGCAGATGCAGATCGGTGGCGCAGATGCCCACCCGCTCCACGCGCACCACGATCTCGCCGGGCGCTGCCGTCGGCACGGGGGAACGTTCCAGGTGCACGACGCCCTTCGAGGGGAACACGACCTGCAGGGCCTCGCCCTCATGCTGTCCCGGCATCGCGCCTCCTTGCGTCGCACCCGATCATCGCGGGCGGCGCGGCGCCGGCACTTGCCTGAGCGCGCGCGAGGGTTGCGCGCGCGTGCAGGCTATCCGAGGGCTCGGCTGCGGAACTCCGAAGGCGTCTCCCCGTAGGCGGCCTTGAAGGTCCGGGAGAAGTGCGCGGCGTCGGCGAAGGACCAGCGCGAGGAGATCGCCGTCACCGTCTGCCCCGCCAGAGCCGGGTCGGCGAGCTCGCCACGGCAGCGCTCCAGGCGCCGGGCCCTGATGTAGGCGGAGACCGTGACGCCCGCCTGGCGGAACAGCGCATGCAGATAGCGCACGGAGATGAAGTGCGCCTGCGCGATCGAGGTCGGGGTCAGCGCGGGATCGCCCAGGCGATCCTCGATGTATCCGTAGAGCTGGTCGAAGAGCCGCTCCGCCGGCAGCGCCCGCTCCTGACCGAGGCGCTCGCGCAGGAGGATGTTCACGAGGTCCACCGCGTTCCGGCCCAGCCGCCAGCCGCTGCCGGCGCGCAGGAGCTCCAGCCGCCCCGCGAGCTGCTCGAGCACCGTGCCGACCATCCCGCCCAGCGGGTCGTCCCGGTCCAGGGCGGTCGCGGTGAGCCGTGCCATCCGCTCGCCGGAGAGCTCGGCGAGCCGCTGCGGGAACATCAGGACGATCGTGCGGATCGCGGTCTCGTCGAAGGCGAGGGTGTAGGGACGGGTGGTGTCGTAGACGGCGAGGGTGCCCGGGGTGAGCACCACCTCCCGGCCGTCCTGGCTGAGGAAGCCGCTGCCCTCGAGCATCAGGCTCAGCTTGTAGCTCGGCTCCCCGTCGGACTGGGCGATCAGCCGGCGGGTGCGCTCCACCACATGGGCGTCCGCGCTGATCTCCACGACGGCGAAGTCGCGCAGCTGCGCGGCCCGGCTCGCAGCGCGGAAGTGGTGCGGCCGACGGCTGCTCACGGCCAGGGGCACGAAGGTCCTGCTCACGGCGTCCCGGAAGTCCGCGAAGGACCCGAAGCGCCGCACCGGGGTGATCGCGCCCCGTGCGGCGGCCGGCAGGGGCGACGCGAGGGCTGCCCCCGCGCTGCTGAGCACCATCGTCGTTCCTCCTGCGGCCCCGGGACCGTCGCTGTGCACCGGGATTGCCGTCGATGGTAGCCGCGCGGCCGGGGCGGCAGGCGCGATCGGCGGCGATCCTGGGCGATCCTGCGCAAAGCGGCGTCGTTCTGCGCAAACCGGCTGTCCGGCGTGCGGGCTTGCCGCTTGTGCGCGGGCAGGCAACACCCCTTCGCGACGGTTCAATTCCCCCGCCCCGACGGCCGGAACACTGACGGAGCGGGCACCCTCGCGTCTCGCGCTGGGCGCCGCGCACCCTGCACCCGGTACGAAGGAGTACTTGCATGAACCGATCCCTGAGGGCGGGCGCCGTCCTCCTCCTCAGCGCGGCGCTCGTCGCGCTCAGCGGCTGTACCTCCCCCGACCGCCCCGGCGGCGGCGCCTCCGGAGGCAGCGAGCTCGCCTGCGGTCTGGGCAACGGGCAGAAGGCCACGGGCACGCCCCTGAAGGTGGCCGCCCTGGCGACCCAGTCCGGCGGCGTCGACTTCTCCTCCTCGCCCAAGAGCACGAAGGCCTACTTCGACTGCGTCAACGACAACGGCGGCATCAACGGCCGGCCCATCGTCTACCAGATCGGCGACGACGCGCTCGACCCCACCAAGACCGCGCAGCTGGCCGCGGGCTTCGCCGCCGACAAGGACATCGTCGCGCTCGTCGGCGACGCCACCTTCGTCGGCTGCGACGTCGCCAACATCGAGCTGAAGAAGGCCGGCCTGTTGTCCATCACGGGTGTGGGTGTGCCCCAGGCCTGCTTCGAGTCCTCCAACTGAATCGGCCTGACTTTCGTTCCTATCGGGAGCTTTGTTCGGCCAGTGCCGGACCAGCTGATTCGTGGTCAGCGTAGTACGCGTCTTCGACCTCTGAGGGTGTGCGCATGTC
>Ga0180221_1002314_pt1 | contig 11257 bp, 8 predicted proteins | sample eDN5th37CKraftMG_FD_151339 | JGI IMG/M metagenome (GOLD analysis project Ga0180221, IMG submission 151339) | Enriched Miracle-Growth compost microbial communities from Emeryville, California, USA - eDNA 5th pass 37_C Kraft MG (version 2) (version 2) ...
AGCGCCGCCGCCGCGAGCGCCCGCCGGCGCACGTCGTCGAGGTCGTCGCCGCTGACGTTCACGTGGCCGAGCTTGCGCCCCGGCCGGACGTCCTTGCCGTACAGGTGCACCTTGGCGCCCGGGTCGAGGTGGGCGACGTCCGCGAGCGCGTCGGTCAGGTTGGCGAGCGAGCTGCCCAGGACGTTCGCCATCACGGTCCAGCGCGCCCGCGGCGTGGTGTCGCCGAGCGGGAGGTCGAGGACGGCGCGCAGGTGCTGCTCGAACTGGCTGGTGACGGCACCGTCGATCGTCCAGTGACCGCTGTTGTGCGGGCGCATCGCGAGCTCGTTGACCAGCACTCGGGCGGGGCCGCCGTCCGGGTCGGCCACCTCGAAGAGCTCCACGGCGAGCACCCCGGTGACGCCGAGGCCCTCCGCGACGTGCGTCGCGACCTCCGCCGCGAGCGCCGCGGTCGCGGGCGACAGGTCGGGCGCCGGCGCGACGACCTCCGCGCAGACGCCGTCGCGCTGGATCGACTCGACGACGGGCCACGCGCGGACCTCGCCCGAGGGCCGGCGGGCGACCACCGCCGCGAGCTCGCGCACGAACGGCACGCGCTCCTCTGCCAGCAGCGGCGGGCCGCCGTCGCGCGCGGCCTCGAACCAGTCGGCGACCTCGTCCACCGACGAGACGACGCGCACGCCCTTGCCGTCGTAGCCGCCGCGCGCGGTCTTCACGACGGCGGTGCCGTCGCCCTCGGAGAGGAACCGCTCCAGGTCGTCGGGGCCGGCCAGCGGCGCCCAGCGGGGGCACGGCACGCCCAGCTCCGTGAGCCGCCGGCGCATGACGACCTTGTCCTGCGCGTGCACGAGCGCAGCGGCACCCGGCTGCACGGACACGCCGTGCGCGCTCAGGTCGTCGAGCAGGTCGTTCGGGACGTGCTCGTGCTCGAAGGTCAGCACGTCGGCGCCGGCGACGAGCGCGCGGACGGCGTCCCGGTCGTCCGCGGCACCGACGGGCGCGTCGACGACGACCTGGGCGGCCGACGCCGTCGCGGACTCGACGAGCACGCGCAGGTGCAGGCCCAGGGCGGTCGCCGCCGGGGACATCATGCGGGCGAGCTGCCCGCCGCCGACCACGGCCACGACCGGTGCTGTCACGGCAGGCGAGCCTAGCCGAGCCGGGTGGATGCGCCCGTCGGCGCCCGCGGCGCGGTCGTCGCACCGGCGCCGGCCTCCGCTCCCGCACCGGACCTCCGCCACGGGCGGTCCTCAGGACCGGCGGCTATCCTCGGCGGAGCGCGGCACACGGGCCGCGGCCCCGCGAGGCGGAGGCACGAGGGCGCCCGGCCGCCGGACCCCCGGCGCGGAGGAGCGCGATGAGCACCACGGACGAGCAGGCCGACGCGGCCGACGCCCGCGCCCGCGCCGAGCAGCCGGCCGGCTCCCCGACGGTCGTCGCTCCCGTGGCGGGCGCCGCGATCCGGGCCGCCACGCTGCGCGAGCGCGCCTACGAGATCGCGCGGTTCCTGTCCGTCGGCGGCGTGGCGTTCGTCGTCGACATGGGGCTGTTCAACCTGCTCCGCTTCGGCCCGGGCCACCTGCTCGAGAACAAGGTGCTGACGGCGAAGGTGATCGCTCTCGTCGCCGCCACCCTCGTCTCCTGGGTCGGCAACCGGATGTGGACCTTCGCGTCGCACCGCACCACTCGGCACGGCCGCGAGCTCGTCGTGTTCGCAGCGGTGAACCTCGTCGGCGCGGCCGTCCCGGTGCTCACCCTCGCGTTCTCGCACTACGTGCTGGACCTCACGAGCCCCCTCGCCGACAACGCGGCGACCGTCATCGGCATCGGGATCGGCACGGTGCTCCGGTACGTCGGCTACAAGCGCTGGGTGTTCACAGGCCACCCCGCCTGAGCCGGGCGCGGCTCGACACGGGCGCCCGACGTCGCCGGGTGGGCGCCACGGGTCAGGGCACGTCCGCCTGGACGACGACGCCCTCGCCGCGCGCGGTCAGCGCGCCGTCCGCGGCCGGCACGAACACCGCCTGCCCTCGCTCGAGCGTGAGCCGGCCGTCGCCCGCGGTCTCGAGCGTGACCTCGCCCTCCAGGCAGACCAGGACGCGCGGGCCCCGGCCCGGCACCCGCGTGGCGACGTCGGCCGCCACCTCCGTGACGGACAGCTCGAAGTCGTCGACCGGCGCGTAGAAGATCCGGCTCGAGGTGAAGACGTGCTCGGGCGCGATGCGGATGGGCGGCGCGGCGACGCAGTCGACGTTCGCCAGCAGCTCCTCGACGTCGATGTGCTTGCTGGTCAGCCCGGCGCGCAGCACGTTGTCGGAGCTCGCCATGATCTCGACGCCCAGACCACCGAGGTAGGCGTGCACCGTCCCGGACGGCACGAAGACCGCCTCGCCGGGCTGCAGCGTCACGGGGTTGAGCAGCACGGACGTCACCGCGCCGGGGTCGCCCGGGTACGCGGCGGCGAGCTTCATGACCCACCGGTCGGTGCGCGGGGAGGGCGAGCCGCTCGCGAGGCGCTGGGCGCACGCGTCGGCGAACTTCACCAGGTCGGCCTCGCCGGGGCGGGTGTCCGGCGCCAGGAGCCACTCGAAGGCCGTCCGGACGCCGGTCGACGTCGGGTCGGCCACGAGCATCGCCCGCAGGTCGGCGGCGAGCGGCGCGTCCAGCCCCTCGAGCAGCTCGGCGGCGCGGCGCGGAGCCCGGAACCCCACGAGCGCCTCGAAGCGGGTGAGCGCGTAGACCAGCTCGGGCTTGTGGTTGCGGTCGCGGTAGCTGCGCACCGCGGCGTCGACCGGGATGCCCGCGGCGTCCTCGCGGGCGTACCCCGTGGCCGCGCGCTCGCGGCTGGGGTGGACCTGCAGCGACAGCGGCGCCGAGGCCGCGATGAGCTTGAGCAGGTACGGCAGCTCCCCGCCGAACCGCGCCGCCACGTCGGCCCCCAGTGCGCCGGCCGGGTCAGCGGCGACCACGTCGCGCAGGCTCGTCGGACCGTCGGGTGTCTCCGCCGTCGCGGGCGCCGCTGCGTGCGCGCCGAACCACGCCTCGGCCACGGGCCGGCCGTCGGGCACGAACGCGAGGGCCTCCGGGATCGCGGTCGTCGATCCCCATGCGTAGTGCTGCAGGGCCTGGGTCAGCCTGAACACGCGGGTCCTTCCGTCGCACGTGCAGTCGGTGCACCCACTGTGCGGCACGGACCGCACACACGGGAGCGGTTCGTCCGGTTTTCGCCCGTTTTCGGGGTGTGATGTTCGTCGTCGCCGTCGCCGGTCAGCCTAGCCACGTCACCACCGGCGCCGGTCGGGCCGAGCCGTGACCACCGCCCCGACCGGGAGCACGACGTCCGGCCGCAGCGAGGCGGGCACGCCCGAGAGGAACAGCGCGAACACGGCAGGGCGACGCTGCGCGAGCTCCAGGCGGCCGCCGTCGGCCGAGGCGAGGTCGCGGGCGAGCGCGAGCCCCAGGCCCGTCCCGCGCCCGGAGGTGACGGAGCGCTCGAAGATGCGGGGCGCGAGCTCGTCGGGCACCCCGGCACCCTCGTCGGCGACCTCCACCACGACCGTGCGCGCCGGTCCGCCCGGACGCGCCCGCACCGTGGTGGTCCCCGCGCCGTGCTTGAGCGAGTTCTCGATGAGCGTGGCGAGCACCTGGGCGAGCGCACCCGGCGTCGCGAGGACCTGCACGTGCGGGTCCACGTCCACGACGAGCCGGCGACCGACGGCCTCGAAGGTCGGCGCCCACTCCTCCTCCTGCTGGTGCACGACCTCGTGCAGGACGAGAGCCTCGGTCGTGCCGCCCTGCGCCTTGCGCGAGCTCGCCAGCAGGTCGTCCACGACGTTGACGAGCCGCTCGACCTGCTCCAGCGAGATCCGGGCCTCCTCGCGGATCTCGGGGTCGTCGCTCGCCGCCATGATCTCCTCGAGCCGCATCGACAGCGCGGTCAGCGGCGTGCGCAGCTGGTGCGAGGCGTCCGCGGCGAACTGGCGCTCGGCGGCGAGGCGGCCCGCCATCCGGTCGGCGCTGCGCGCGAGCTCGGCGGCGACGAGGTCGATCTCCTCGACGCCGGAGGGCTCGAGCCGGGGGCGCACCTGCCCGGCGCCCAGCTGCTCCGCGGACGCGGCGAGGTAGACGAGGGGCGCCGCGAGCCGGTTCGCCATCCAGATCGCCATGCCGATGCCGGCCACGAACGCGACCACCGCCGCGGCCACGACGAGGGCGATCACGCGCGCGCTCTTCCAGAACACGTCCCAGAAGGACGCGGTCACCACGACGACCGCGCCCGCGTCGGAGGTGGCGCGGACCGGGATCGTCCGCCCGTCGACCGGCGCGCCGGCCGAGTACAGGGTGCCGTCGGGCGCGCGGGCGATCACCTGGGCCGGCACCTGTCCCTCGGTGCCGGTGTACCGCTCGAGCATCCGGTCGTTCAGCTCGGCACCCGTGCCGATCCGGAAGTCGATCGCGCGCGCCGCGGCGTCGGCGCGGATCTGCAGCTGCTGCACCTCGTTCTCGCGCACGAGCTGCGCGCCGAGGAACGCCAGCGGGAAGCCCAGCAGGACCACCGCGACGGTCACCGCCGCGATCGTCGCCTGCAGGACGCGGCGGCGCACGGTCAGGCCCGGTCGGCCGAGCCGTGGTCGCCCGTCTCGAAGCGGAAGCCCATGCCGCGCACCGTGGTGATGTACCGCGGGGCGTTCGCGTCGTCGCCGAGCTTGCGGCGCAGCCACGACACGTGCATGTCCAGGGTCTTCGTCGAGCCGGTCGGGTCGCTGTCCCAGACCTCGCGCATGAGCGTCTCGCGGGCGACCACGTTGCCCGCGCTCCCGACGAGCACGCGCAGCAGGTCGAACTCCTTGGCGGTCAGGTGCAGCTCGCGCTCCCCCTGGAACGCCCGGTGGGCCGCGACGTCGATGCGCACGTTCTGCGCGTGCAGCTCGTCCTCGTCGGTCGGCTCGCCCACGGTGCGGCGCAGCAGCGCGCGCACGCGCGCGAGGAGCTCGGCCAGCCGGAACGGCTTGGTCACGTAGTCGTCGGCCCCGGCGTCCAGGCCGACGACGAGGTCCACCTCGTCCGCGCGGGCCGTGAGCACCAGCACCGGCGTCGTCAGCCCCTGGTTGCGGATCGCGCGCGCGACGTCGAGGCCGTCCATGTCCGGGAGGCCGAGGTCGAGCACGACGAGGTCCGCCGAGGCGGCACCGTCGATCGCGCCTTGACCCGTTCCTTGCACGCGCACGTCATAGCCTTCACGGCCGAGCGCCCGAGCCAAAGGTTCGGCAATGGCGGGATCGTCCTCGGCCAGTAGCACCTGGGTCATTCGCTCATGTTAGGTCACGAAACCCTCCCTCCCGCCAGCGCCACGACGACATGCGCGTCACACCGGCCGTGGTCCCCGGGTCGCACGCGCGCGGCGCCCCGGTCCACCCGTGGGCTCACGCGAGGCGCTCCGCCGGCCGCCTAGGCTCCTCGTGTGGGACGCAGCGACCGGGTGGTGGCGTGGGAGGAGGCCCACCGTTTCGGCGTCGACGTGTCGCTGACGGTCGTGGCCGCCCTCCTCTTCGGCGTCGTCAGCGCCAGCACCGCCCCGTACGCGGCGGCTCCCGAGCCGGTCGGCGCGCTGCTCGCCGTCGGCGTGCTGGCGCCCCTGGCGTGGCGACGGGTCCGCCCCGAGGCGAGCGCGGTCGCCGTCTACTCGATCGCCCTGGTCGAGATGGTGCTGCTCGGCACCATCTCCCCCGCGATGGTCGTCGCGGTCCTCTTCGCCCTGTACTCGGTGACCGTGCACGGCCGCCGGTGGGCGCACCGGACCGCCATCGTCGGGGCGCTCGTCGGCTCGGCCCTGTCCCTCGGCGGCGGCCTCGGGCTCCGGGACCTCTCGCAGTACGTCGCCGCCTGGATGTTCATGGCTGCGGTCGCACTCGCCATCTGGGCCTTCGGCCTCGTGCGCCGGTCCCGCCGCGAGACGATCGAGGCGCTCGTCGACCGCGCCCAGCGCCTCGAGGTCGAGCGCGACCAGCAGGCGCGGATCGCCACGGCGGCCGAGCGCGCCCGGATCGCGCGGGAGATGCACGACATCGTCGCCCACTCGCTGAGCGTGATGATCGCCCAGGCGGACGGTGGGCGGTACGCGGGTGCCACGGACCCGGCGTCCGCGACCCGCGCCCTCGAGACGATCGGCGAGACCGGCCGCGCGGCGCTCGCCGACATGCGCCGCCTGCTCGGGGTGCTGCGCACCGAGACCGGCGAGGACGGCGGCGCGCTGGCGACCACGCCGCAGCCCGCGGCCGCGGACGTCAGCGCCCTCGTCGAGCAGATGCGCGCGGCCGGCCTGCGCGCCTCGCTCGTCCGCGTGGGCGAGCCGCGCGCGCTCCCTCCCGGGATGGGCACGACCGTGTTCCGGATCACCCAGGAGGCGCTGACGAACGTGCTCAAGCACGCCGGACCGGATCCCGAGGTCACCGTCATGCTGCAGTGGCTGCCCGCGTCGGTCGTGCTGGAGATCACCGACGACGGGCGCGGTGCCTCCGCCGGCGGCGACGGGCTTGGCCAGGGGCTGCTCGGCATGGGCGAGCGCGCGACGATGTTCGGCGGCAGCGTCACCGCGGGGCCGCGCCCGGGCGGCGGCTTCCGCGTCCGTGCGATCCTTCCGACGCCCAGCGACCGCCCGGCGGGCGCCACGTTCGTCCGGCCGGCCCCGTTCGGGCCGCCGGGGTCACTGGCACCCTCGGCACAGTCGGCATCGCCGGCACCGTCGGCACCACCGGCACCGTCGGCACCGTCCGTGCCGGCCGGTCCGCCGTTCGCCCCGCCGGGACCCGCGAGCGCCGCCGAGCCCCACCCCCGTACCGACCAGGAGGACCGATGACCGAGGCAGGGGCAGGCGTCGTGCGCGTCGCGCTCGTCGACGACCAGCAGCTGGTGCGCGCGGGGTTCCGCATGGTCATCGACTCCCAGCCCGACCTGGAGGTCGTCCTGGAGGCGGGCGACGGGGCCGAGGCCGTGCGCGCGCTCGAGCCCGCGTTCGGCCGGGTGCTGCCGGACGTCGTCCTCATGGACGTGCGCATGCCGACCATGGACGGGCTCGAGGCGACCGCCCGCATCGTCGAGCGCGGGACGCCCGACCAGCCCGCGCCCAAGGTGGTCGTGCTCACGACCTTCGACCTGGACGAGTACGTGCTCGCCGCGATCCGCGCCGGCGCGAGCGGCTTCCTGCTCAAGGACGCGCCCCCGGAGGAGATGCTCGCCGCGATCCGCACGGTGCACGCCGGCGACGCGGTCATCGCCCCGTCGAGCACCCGCCGCCTGCTCGAGCACCTCGTCCAGGTGCTGCCGCCCGACGAGCCCGACGCGCCGCCCAGCCCGGCCCGCTCGGCCGTCGCCGAGCTGACGGAGCGCGAGCGGGAGGTGCTCGTCCTCATGGCGCGCGGCCGCTCGAACACCGAGATCGGCCAGGACCTGTTCGTCGCCGAGGCCACCGTGAAGACGCACGTCGGCCGCATCCTGGCGAAGCTGGGCGCGCGCGACCGCGTGCAGGCCGTCGTCGTGGCCTACGAGACGGGGCTCGTCCGGCCCGGCTCCTGAGCGCCCGTCCGCCCGACGGTCGCTCGCGCGCCGCCGTGCCTACGCCCACGGGTGGACACGCCGTGACGACGGACCCGTCCGCAGGGCGACGCCCCGGCCGCGCGCCCGACCTAGTGTCGTGGCGACACGAGGACGGGTGCGCCGCACGGCCGCCGCCTCGGTCTTCCGAACCCGAGGGGAGCAGGACCTGTGCAGACCACCGACCGTCCGGCCGTGAGCGCTCGCGCACTCACCAAGGTCTACGGCCACGGCGCCGCCGAGGTGCGCGCGCTCGACGGCGTCGACGTCGACTTCGCCGCCGGCGCCTTCACCGCGATCATGGGGCCGTCCGGCTCCGGCAAGTCGACGCTGCTGCACCTGCTCGCGGGGCTCGACCAGGCCACGTCCGGCTCGGTGCACCTGGGCGAGACGAACCTGACCACGCTCGACGACGACGCCATGACGCGCCTGCGTCGCGACCGGCTCGGCTTCGTGTTCCAGTCGTTCAACCTGCTGCCGATGTTCACGGCGGAGCAGAACGTGCTGCTCCCTCTCGACCTCGCGGGCGCCAAGGCGGACCGCGCGTGGTTCGACACGCTCGTGCAGACCCTCGGGCTGGGCGAGCGGCTCACGCACCGCCCCTCCGAGCTCTCGGGCGGCCAGCAGCAGCGCGTCGCGATCGCCCGCGCCCTCATCGCCAAGCCGGAGGTCGTGTTCGCCGACGAGCCGACGGGCAACCTCGACTCCCGCAGCGGCGCCGAGGTGCTGAGCTTCCTGCGCCGCTCGGTGCGCGAGCTCGGCCGGACGGTCGTCATGGTCACCCACGACCCGACGGCGGCGGCGTACGCCGACCGCGTCGTCCTCATCGCCGACGGCCGCATCGCGGGCGACATCCAGGACCCGACGCCCGAGTCCGTGCTCGCCGGCCTCGAGGCGCTCCGCACGCTCGAGGGCCCCGCGGGCTCCGCGCTGGTGGGTGCCTGATGCTGCGTCTCACCCTCGCCCAGATGCGTCGCAGCCTGGGCCGGCTCGTCGCCGCGGGCATCGCGATCGCGATCGGGACCGCGTTCGTCACGGCGACCCTGCTCGCGGGCAACGTCCTCACGCGGACCGGCTACGACGCCGTCACCCTGCAGTTCGGCCAGGCCGACCTCGTCGCGCTCGGCGGGGTCGACGACACGACGCTCGCCCAGGCCCGCGCCGTCGACGGCGTCGACACCGCGGAACCGCTCCTGACGGGCGGCATCTACCTCACGGCGGGCAACCGCTCGTCCTACGAGGTGGTCGTCGGCGCCTCCGCCGACGAGCGGCTGCGCTCGGTCGGGGTCTCGCACGGTCGGGTCCCGGCCGCCTCGAACGAGATCGCGCTCGCACCCGCGACCGCCGAGCGACTCGACGTCGCCGTCGGCGACACGGTCAGCGCGTCCTACTCCGCCTCCGTCGCCGACCCGGACGGGCCCGACCCGCAGTGGGAGGAGAAGAAGGACGAGCTGCGCGTGGTCGGCCTCGTGGACGACCCCGACGGCGCCTGGCGCCAGTACGGCGGCGTCGGCCTCGCGCCGCCCGAGGACGTCCTGCGGTGGAACGACCCGGGCCCGGCCGACCCGATCGCGTCCACGCTGCTCGTGACCACCACGGGTGACCCGGCGCAGGCGCAGCAGGCGCTCGCGAAGGCGCTGCCCGGCGCGGACGTGCTCACCAAGGACGAGGCGGCCGCCCGGACGATCTCCGAGTTCTCCCAGGCGGGCAACGTGCTCGTCACCGTGGTGCTCGGCTTCGCCGCCGTGGCCCTGCTCGTCGCCGCCCTCGTCATCGCGAACACCTTCCAGGTGCTCGTGGCCCAGCGGACGCGCACGCTCGCACTGCTGCGCTGCGTCGGTGCGCTGCGCGGGCAGGTCCGCCGCTCGGTCGTGGTCGAGGCGGCGATCCTCGGCCTCGGCTCGTCGCTGGTCGGCCTGCTCACCGGGTCCGCGCTCGCGCAGGTCGCGCTCGCGGTGCTCAACCGGTCCGACATCCAGGCGCCGCTGCCGAGCACGGTCACCCTGACGTGGGCCGCGGTGCTCGTCCCGCTCGTCGTGGGCACGCTCGTCACGGTGCTCGCCTCGCTCGTCCCGGCGCGTGCCGCGACCCGCGTCTCGCCCGTGGAGGCGCTGCGTCCCGCGGACGTGCAGGAGGTCTCGACCCGGGCCGGGCGCCTGCGCCTGGCGTTCAGCCTGCTGCTGGCCGTCGGCGGCGGCCTCGCGCTCGTCGGCGCGGCGCTCGGTGCCGCGACGGGCGCGGTCGGCCCCATGTTCTGGCTGGCGGTCGGCCTGCTCGCCGGCACCACGTCGTTCGTCGGCGTGCTGATCGGCGCGGTCCTGTGGGTGCCAGCCGTCGTCCGGGTCGCCGGGCGCTCGCTCGAGCGGCTCGGCAGCACCGCGCGGCTCGCCGCGGCGAACACGGTCCGCAACCCGCGCCGGACCGCCGCGACGAGCACGGCGCTGCTCATCGGCGTCACGCTCGTGGCGATGATGAGCACCGGTGCCGCCACGGCCCGCACGTCGCTCAGCCGCGAGCTCGCCGACCGGTTCGCGGTCGACGTGGAGGTGTCGTCCTACGGCGAGCCGGTCGACGCCGCGGCCCTGGACGCGTCGCTGGCGGCGGTCGCGGACGTCGACGGCGTGCGGGAGGTGCAGCCCCTGCGGACCGTGACCCTCATGGCGGGCGAGCGGCAGCTCGACGTCGTGAGCGTCCCGGACGCCCGGGCGCTGGTCCGCGACGCGCGGACGGTCGAGGGCCTCGCGGACGGCACGATCGTGCTGCCGGCGTCGGCCTCGTCGCTCGCCGACGCCGACGGACTCACGACCGCGGGCGGCGAGCCCGTGCGGGTGACGCTCGTCGAGAGCAACCTCGGCGGCTCCGCCGCGCTGGCGGACAGCGGGACGTTCGACGCGATCGCGGCGGGGACCACTCCGACGGGCCTGTGGGTCCGCCTGGACGACGACGCCGACGCGGCCGCGGTCACGCGCGACATCCAGGACCACCTGCCCTCGGAGACCCCGCTGGGCGTGCAGAGCGGGGCCGCGGAGCGCCAGGGGTACGAGCAGGTGATCGACGTGATGCTGGCCGTCGTCGTCGGGCTGCTCGCCGTCGCGGTCGTCATCGCGCTCGTCGGGGTGACGAACACGCTCTCGCTGTCGGTGATCGAGCGGCGGCGCGAGTCGGCCACGCTGCGGGCGATCGGCCTGACCCGTGGCCAGCTGCGGGCGTCGCTCGCGGTCGAGGGGGCGCTCATCACAGGCGTCGGCGCCGTGCTCGGCGTGCTGCTCGGGCTCGGCTACGGCTGGGCCGGGGCGGCCACGGTGTTCGGCAACGCGGGTCACCTGCACCTGAACGTGCCGTGGCGCGACCTGGCGATCGTGCTCGGGGTCGCGCTGTTCGCGGGGCTCGCGGCCTCGGTGCTGCCGGCCCGGAGCGCCACCCGCACGCCGCCCGTCGCGGCGCTCGCAGTGGACTGACGGACGACGGCGGGCGGCCGCCCGCACCCGCAGAGCCGAGGCTCCGGCCCGGCGGTGCGCCCCGTGGCGCGCCGCCGGGCCGCACCCGTTCCCAGGCCTGTGGAGACGGCGTGAGGTCCACAACCGCCGCCCGGCGCGTGCGGGTGCACCCGCACGACGGCGGAGCCTCGAGCGGTGCTCTTCTCCGCCGTCGCCCACGACCCCGCTCG
>Ga0180221_1002315_pt1 | contig 11256 bp, 9 predicted proteins | sample eDN5th37CKraftMG_FD_151339 | JGI IMG/M metagenome (GOLD analysis project Ga0180221, IMG submission 151339) | Enriched Miracle-Growth compost microbial communities from Emeryville, California, USA - eDNA 5th pass 37_C Kraft MG (version 2) (version 2) ...
CGCTCGCCTACGATCACCTGGTGCTGGCACTCGGCGCGCGCAACCGGCTGCTGCCTCTGCCCGGTGCCGACCTCGACGGCGTCGTCTATATCCGCACCCTTGCCGAGACCGACGCGCTCAAGCCGCGGCTCGACGCGGCGCGCGAGATCGTCATCATCGGCGCCGGCTTCATCGGGCTCGAATTCGCGGCGGTCGCCGCCCAGCACGGCAAGGCGGTCAGCGTCCTCGAAATGACCGACCGGGTGATGAGCCGCGTCGTCTCGCCGGCGATGTCGCACTATTTCGCCGGTTGGCACGCGCAGGCCGGTGCGCGCTTCCACTTTGCGGCGCGGGCGGCGCGGGTGATCGGCGAAGCCGGCCGCGCCGTTGCCGTCGAGACCGCCGACGGCGCACGCATCCCCGCCGATCTCGTGGTGGTCAGCATCGGCGTCGTCCCGAATGTCGAACTGGCGCGCGAGGCCGGCCTGACGGTCGGCGACGGCATCGTCGTCGACGAGACGCTGCTGACCGGCGATCCGAACATCTCGGCGATCGGCGATTGCGCGTTCTTTCCGAGCGTCCATGGCCGCCGCGCGCTGCGGCTTGAATCGGTGCAGAACGCGCACGATCAGGCCAAGGCGGTGGCCGACCGGCTGACCGGCAAGCTCGCGGCGCCGGCCGCGCGCTATGCCGCCGTGCCGTGGTTCTGGAGCGATCAGGGCGATCGCAAATTGCAGATCGTCGGCATCGCCAACGGTCACGACCAGGCGGTGATCCGTGGCGACGTCGAAAGCGGTGCCTTCTCGGTGTTCTGCTATGCGGGCGACGACCTGTTGGCGATCGAATCGGTCAACCGTCCCGGCGACCATATGTTCGGCCGCCGCGCCATGGCGGCCGGCCGCCATCCGACGCCGGAGGAAGCCGCCGACCCGGCCTTCGACCTGAAGAAATTTCTGCAAGGTTGAGCGGCGCCGGTTTTCGTCGCCTGTATCGATAACTCTCCCGTCTGCGCCGTCTACATCTGCACCAAACCGGGACAGGGCGTGGAGAATAATTAATCTTTGCTACGTAGCAGGGTTTACCGATGACGCGCGTTTAACAAGACAGCGCACTTCAAGAAGGGACGCCATGATGAAGATATTTTATGCCATCGCTTCCGCTGCTCTCGTGTCGTGGGCCGTTGCGACGCCCGCTGCCGCCGCGCCGGTGACGCCGTCGCCGGCTTTCCACCAGACTGCCAATGTCGATCTCGTTCCGGTGCAGTATGCGCCGCCGCCGCGGGCGGGCCATCGTGGGCCGCCTCCGGGTGCGCATCGTGCGCCGCCGCCGCCGTCGCGCATGCATCGTCCGCCGCCGCCGCGCCACCAGTACCGTCCGGGCCAGCGCTATCGCAGCGCCCCGCATGGCTGGCACCGCTACAATGCGCGGCCGCGTGACTGGAATCGCCGCGGCTGCATCACCGTCGGTGCGCTCTGGTTCTGCCCGTAACCGTCTGACGCCGGCTGCGATCCCGCGCCCATCGGTGCGCGCGGCGCGGGATCGGTATCCGGATCGATGCGAAAGGCCCCGGTGCGAACCGGGGCCTTTTCGTTTTTACGCTACTTCGTGCCGTGGATCAGCGCCCGGCTTGATCGCGCATCAGCCGCCGGATCGTCGCGTCGAGCGTCGACAGAAAGGCGGAGCGATCGCGCGGCGAGAACGGACGCGGACCGCCGGTGACGTCGCCGGCGGCGCGCAAGTCGGCCATCAGATTTCGCATCGCCAGCGTCATGCCGATCGATTCGGCGGTGAACGGCTTGCCGGTCGGCGCGATCGCGGCGGCACCCGCCTTGAGGCTGCGGTCCGCCAGCGGGATGTCCGCGGTGACGACGATATCGTCAGGCGCGAGATGCGCGACGATCCAGTCGTCGGCCGCGTCCGGCCCGGTGCCGGCGGCGACGCGCTCGATCAGCGGGTGCTGTGGCACGCGGATGAAACCGGCGGCGACGACCACCACCGGCAGATCGAAGCGCTCCGCCACCCGGTAGACCTCGTCTTTCACCGGACAGGCGTCGGCATCGATATAAATCCGCATCGGAACGGCCCTCATGCGGTCTGCATGCGCCGGTTCGGTGATGGAATCCAGCGATTTGGCCGTTGCCGTCCGTCAACCACGCCGTCGGTTAACGGTTGCCCTGCGTCCCGCAGTTTTCCAATATATCCACAGTATTGGGTGATGAGGCGCAGGCGATGAAGGCGATCATTGTAGGTGGCGGTATCGGCGGTCTGACGACGGCCTTGATGCTGCACGCGCGTGGGCTCGATTGCGAGATCTACGAACAGGCGGATACGATCCGCGAACTGGGTGTCGGCATCAATACGCTGCCGCACGCGATCAAGGAACTGGCCGATCTCGGCCTGCTGCCAAGGCTCGATGCCGTCGGCATCCGCACCGACGAATTGTTTTATACGAACCGCAGCGGCCAGGTGATCTGGCAGGAACCGCGCGGCACCGATGCCGGCTTCGACTATCCGCAATTCTCCATCCATCGTGGCCGGCTGCAAGCGGTAATCTATCAGGCGGTGCGCTCGCGGCTCGGCGAGAGCCGCATCCACACCGGGCACCGGCTCGGCGCCTTTACGCAGGATGAAAGCGGTGTCACCGCCTATTTCTTTGGTCGCGACGGCGCGCACCGCGCCACCGCGCATGGCGACGTGCTGATCGGTGCCGACGGCATTCATTCGCTGGTGCGCGAGACTTTGTATCCCGACGAAGGCCCGGCGCGCTGGAACGGCTCGATGTTGTGGCGCGGCGCTACCGACTGGCCGAAATTCCTCACCGGCCGCTCGATGGTGATCGCCGGCGGCATGGCCGGCAAGCTCGTCGTCTATCCGATCGGCGAAGGCGCGCGCGAGGACCGGCCGCTGACCAACTGGGCGGTGCTGGTCAAGATCGGCGAGGGTGGCGCGCCGCCGAAGAAAGAGGACTGGTCGCGGCTCGGCCGCTTCGAGGACCTGATGCCGCATGTGCAGCGCTTCAGCATTCCTTACGTCGATGCCAAGGCGATGATCGAGGCGACGACGGAGTTCTGGGAATATCCGATGTGCGACCGCGATCCGCTGCCGCGCTGGTCGCATGGCCGGGTGACGCTGCTCGGCGACGCCGCGCATCCGATGTATCCGGTCGGCTCCAACGGCGCCTCGCAGGCGATCCTCGATGCGCGCTGCCTTGCCGACCGGCTGCGCGAGGCCGACCACGTCTATCAGGCGCTCTGGACCTATGAGCAGGAGCGCCTGCCAATGACGGCGCAGATCGTCAAGTCGAACCGCTCGGGCGGCCCGGAGGGCGTGATCGACGCGGTCGAGGCGCGCGCGCCGGACGGCTTCGGCAATATCGACGACGTGCTGTCGTTCGAGGAGCGCAAGGCGATCGTGCGCGGCTATGCCTCGAAGGCCGGCTTCGCCAAGGAGCAGGTCAACGCGCCGCATCCCGTGGCCGCGGGCCGGGCGGCGTAACGGGCCAAACGGCGTAATCGCGCCCGCAAAATAAAACGGCCGGGGCGAACCCGGCCGTTGCGTTGTCGGCTGCGCTTCCGATCCGCCGGAAGCGACCAGTTTTTTAGTAGCGGTAGTGGTCTGCCTTGAACGGGCCTTCCGCCTTGACGCCGATGTATTCGGCCTGATCGGGGCGCAGCTTGGTGAGCCTGACGCCGATCTTGTCGAGATGCAGCCGTGCCACCTTCTCGTCGAGGTGCTTGGGCAGCGTATAGACCTTCTTGGCGTATTTGCCGTCGCCGTTATTGGCGAACAGTTCGATCTGCGCCAGCGTCTGGTTGGTGAAAGACGACGACATGACGAAGCTCGGATGGCCCATGGCGTTGCCGAGGTTCACCAGGCGACCCTCCGACAGCAGGATGATGCGCTTGCCGTCCGGGAAGGTGATCTCGTCGACCTGCGGCTTGATGTTGTTCCACTTCATGTTCTTCAGGCCGCCGACCTGAATCTCGTTGTCGAAGTGGCCGATATTGCAGACGATGGCGCGATCCTTCATCGCCCGCATGTGCTCGACGGTGATGACGTCCTTGTTGCCGGTCGCGGTGCAGAAGATGTCGGCGCGCGGCGCGGCGTCTTCCATCGTCACCACCTCGTAGCCTTCCATCGCCGCCTGCAAGGCGCAGATCGGGTCGATCTCGGAGACCAGCACGCGGCAGCCGGCCTGCCGCAGCGAGGCGGCCGAGCCCTTGCCGACGTCGCCGAAGCCGGCGACCATCGCCACCTTGCCGGCCATCATCACGTCGGTGCCGCGGCGGATGCCGTCGACCAGCGATTCACGGCAGCCGTAGAGGTTGTCGAACTTCGACTTGGTGACGCTGTCGTTGACGTTGATCGCCGGGAAGAGAAGCTTGCCTTCTTTCTCCATGATGTAGAGGCGATGCACGCCGGTCGTCGTCTCTTCCGACACGCCCTTGATCGACTTGGCGATGGTGGCGAACCAGCCTTTCGGCTTCTCGGCGAGCGTCTTCTTGATGAGCGCGAACAGAACTTCCTCTTCCTCGGAGCCGGGCTTGTCGAGGAACGCTGTATCGCCGTTCTCGGCGCGCACGCCCAGATGCACGAACAAAGTGGCGTCGCCGCCGTCGTCGAGGATCATGTTCGGCACGCCGCCGTCACCCCACTCGAACAGCTTGCGGGTGTAGTTCCAGTAGTCGGTCAGGCTCTCGCCCTTCACCGCGAACACCGGTACGCCGGCGGCGGCGATGGCGGCGGCGGCGTGATCCTGCGTCGAATAGATGTTGCAGGAGACCCAGCGCACGTCGGCGCCGAGCGCGACCAGCGTCTCGATCAGCACGGCAGTCTGGATCGTCATGTGCAGCGAGCCGGCGATCCGCGCGCCCTTGAGCGGCTGCTTCGGGCCGTATTCCTCGCGCGTCGCCATCAGGCCGGGCATTTCGGTTTCGGCGATCGAGATTTCCTTGCGGCCGAATTCGGCAAGGCCGATATCCGCGACGATGTAATCGGTGGCCTGCGTCTTGTTGGATGATTTTGCAGATGCGGTCATGTCGCTCCTATCCGGCACACATTTTGTCAGGAAGACGTGTGCCGTGCCTATAACAAAGCGGCGGGAAGGCCGCAATGCAGGCGGCGTCGTAAAATCGGCGTTTTGACGCGCGTTCTATTCGTCTTCGCCGAAACGCCCGGCAACGAGCGCCGCGATGGCGTCGATCGCTTGGGCGGCATCCTCGCCCTTTGCGGTGACGGTGATGGTGGTGCCCGGCGCGGCGGCCAGCATCATCAGGCCCATGATCGATGTTCCGCCCACCGTCTCCTGACAGCGCGTCACCGTGATGTCGGCCTTGAACTGCTCGACGCATTGCACGAATTTCGCCGAAGCGCGGGCGTGCAGGCCCTTCTTGTTGACGATCAGCAAGTCGCGGGTCAGCGCGTCGTCCGGCGCCGGCGCGGCGCCGTGCTCATTGGGCGATGAAGTGGGCCGCGTGTCACTCATTTGCCGGTGAGCACGCGGCTGGCGATGGTGCAGTATTTGCGGCCGGCTTCCTGCGCGGCGTTGACCGCGTCCTGCAGGGAGGCGGTCTCGCGGATCTTGGCGAGCTTGATCAGCATCGGCAGGTTGATGCCGGCCAATACCTCGACGTTCGGCTGGCTCATCACCGAGATCGCCAGGTTGGACGGCGTGCCGCCGAACATGTCGGTGAGAATGACGACGCCATTGCCGGTGTCGACGCGCTGCACGGCGGCAAGGATGTCCTTGCGCGCCTGCTCGACGTCGTCGTCGGGGCCGATGGTCACCGCCTCGATCTGACGCTGCGGCCCAACGACATGTTCGAGGGCGGCGCGAAATTCCGTGGCGAGATGTCCGTGGGTTACCAGTACGAGGCCGATCATCCGAAACTCCTCGCGGGGGCCGGGCGCGGCTGCGCTCTCGACCACGCGAAACGGGGGACCGCCAACGGTGCCCCCCGACCCGGTCTGCGGGTCGTCAGCGTTATATAGGGTGTTTGCTGCAATGCGAGAAGGAGAGGCCAAGGTGGTGGGCTCCAAGATCGCCGGCTGCAAAGATGCGGCTCCAAGATCACGGCTGCGAAACTGGCTGCGAAACTGGCTGCAAGACTAGCTGCGAGACCGGCTGCAAGACCGCGGCTCCAAAACAGTGGCTCCCAAGCGCAGGCTTTCCTAGCGCCGGCTTTCCGAGCATTGGGGCGGCGGAGTAGCGCACGTCTGCGCGCCGGTCAATCGGCGGCTGCCGTGCCGGCGAGCCAGCCGGCCAGTAGCGGCAACGGATCGACCCCCGCCTTGCAGGTCAGATGCGGTACTCCGATACCTTGAAAACATATGGTCATGGTTTCCGGCGTCGGCAGGCGCGGCGCCTCGGGGACGCCGAGCGTCACTGCCCGGCCGACGGCGGCGACCGGCTCGTGCGGCAGCCGGCGAATGCCGAGGCCGCGCAACTCGATCAGCCCGGCGAGCGCCGGCGCCGGCCGCACCAGCAGCCGGCCGTGCGAGGCCGCCAGCAGCGCCCGGTCGTCGGCGACCAGCCGGGTGAAGCGGCCGGGCGCGAAACCGCCGTGCAGCAGCCGCCATGCCGTGAGCGACTTGCCGGACCCGGACGGGCCGAGGATCAGCAGCGCCGTGGCGCCGATCAGCACCGCGCCGGCATGGATGGTGGCGGCATTAATGGTGGCGGCCTCGCTCATCAGGCGGCCGGCAGGCGGACGACGAAGCGGGCGCCGGCGATGCGCGGCTCGCTTTTCTTGCCGTGGTCTGGCTTGTCCGTGCGGTTCTCCGCCCAGATGCGCCCGCCATGCGCTTCGACGATCTGCTTGGAGATCGACAGGCCGAGGCCGGAGTTCTGGCCGAAGCCCTGATGCGGCCGGTCGGTATAGAAGCGCTCGAAGATGCGGTCGCGGGCATCCTCGGGAATGCCGGGGCCGTCGTCGTCGACGGTGATCTCTATCTCGTGCTTCAGCCGCCGGCAGACGACGCGCACGCTGCCGCCCGGCGGCGAGAACGAGCGGGCATTGTCGATCAGGTTGCCGACCACCTGGCCGAGCCGCAGATCGTGGCCGGGGACGGTGAAGGATTTCGCGGCGCCGCCGCCCTCGAAGGCGAGCTTGACGGAGATGCTGTCGTTGACGCCGTTGCCGGCGGCGACCAGCGCCTCAAGCAACGGCTTGAGGTCGACCGGCGCGATCTCGTGGCGCTGCAACTCCGCGTCGAGACGGCTGGCGTCAGAAATGTCGGAGATCAGCCGGTCGAGACGTTTGACGTCGTGCTGGATGATGTCGAGGAGCCGCCCGCGGCTCTCCTCGGTCTTCGCCACCGGCAGCGTTTCGACCGCCGAGCGCAGCGAGGTCAGCGGGTTCTTCAGTTCGTGCGCGACGTCGGCGGCAAAGCTCTCGATCGCCTCGATGCGCGTGTAGAGCGCATCGGTCATCGCCCGCAGATTGCCCGACAGGTGGCCGATCTCGTCGCGCCGGTTGGTGAAATCGGGAATCTCGATGCGCGCACGGGTGCGCCGGCGCACCCGTTCGGCGCTGTCGGCGAGCCGCCGCACCGGGCCGGCGATGGTGCCGGCGAGCAGGAATGACAGGATCACCATCACCGCGGCGGCGACCAGAAACACCTTGAAGATCGCCAGCCGCTCCGCCTGCACCATGTCGTCGATGTCGGCGCCCTGCGTCGAGAGCATCAGCGCGCCGCGCACCGCGCGGAAACGTTGCACCGGCACGGCGACGGAGACGATGACCTCGCCGCGCTCGTTGATGCGCACCATGCTGGCATGCAGGCCGTTGAGCGCCTGCGTCACCTCCTCGTAGCCCTTGCCGTTGGTCGGCCCCAGTTCGCGGTAGGGCGGCAGGTCGCCGCGGCTGAGCCAGCGGCGGATGGCGATGATGGTGCGCTCCATCAGGCCGGGCTCTTCGGCGTCCGGCGGCGGCAGCTCGAAGCGCAGCACGTCGCCGCGACCGTAGAGGTTGCGGCTGTCGAGCAGCAGGTCGCCCTCGCGGTCGTAGATGCGCGCGCGGGTGCGCGTCGGCGACACCAGCCGGCGCAGCACCGGCGCGACGCGCTCGGGATTGATCGGAAATTCCAGGCCCGAAAGCAGATCGTCGGTCGGCCCGTAGCTTTGCCCCGCCTGCAATTCGAGCAGGCGCTCCGGGTCGATGGTGATCGAATCGGTTTCGATCGTCGCCGAGGCGGCGATCGCGCCGGCGATGATCTCGCCCTGCACCAGCAGGCTCTGCACGCGCGCATCGATCAGACCGGCGCGGAATTGCGACAGATAGAGGATGCCGACCAGCAGCGCGAACAGGCCGGCGAGGTTGAGGATGATGATGCGCCGCGTCAGCGACGAGACGCTCTGCTCCCACAGGAACCGCAGCGCGCGGCGTACCGCGCGAAAGCGCCGTTGCGGCGGCGCCTTGCTTGTCGGCCCTTCCGCTGCCGGCGCCGCCGTGGCGCGCGGCGCGGTGCCTGAGACAGTGCTGCCGTCTGTCCGATCGGTGGTTCGTTCGAGCACGAGATACCCGCCGTGCGCGCCCACCTGGACGCGCGTCACGTTTCCTTGAAGCGATAGCCGACGCCGTAGAGCGTTTCGATCATTTCAAAGTCTTCGTCGACGACCTTGAACTTCTTGCGCAGCCGCTTGATGTGACTGTCGATGGTGCGGTCGTCGACATAGACCTGATCGTCGTAAGCCGCATCCATCAGCGCGTTGCGACTCTTGACGACGCCCGGCCGCGCGGCGAGCGCGTTGAGGATGAGGAATTCGGTGACGGTCAGCGTCACCGGCTCGTTCTTCCAGGTGCAGGTGTGCCGCTCCGGGTCCATGCGCAGATTGCCGCGTTCGAGAATCTTCGCGGTGTCGGATTCGCGCGGCGCCGAGGCGTCCTTCGGCGAGCTGCGGCGCAGCACCGCCTTGACGCGCTCGACCAGCAGGCGCTGCGAGAACGGTTTGCGGATGAAATCGTCGGCGCCCATCTTGAGACCGAACAATTCGTCGATCTCCTCGTCCTTGGAGGTGAGGAAGATCACCGGCACGTCGGATTTCTGCCGCAGGCGGCGCAGCGTCTCCATGCCGTCCATGCGCGGCATCTTGATGTCGAGGATGGCGAGATCCGGCGGCGAGGTCTTGAAGCCGTCGAGCGCCGATGACCCGTCCGTATAGGTCATGATCCGGTAGCCTTCGGCTTCGAGCGCAATCGAAACCGAGGTCAGGATGTTCCGGTCGTCGTCGACAAGTGCGATGGTCGGCATAATTGCCCCTGTACTTCGATTGACGGGTGCCCGGCGGCGATCAGCCCTCAAACGTGGGCCGAAATGTGTCTATTATACAACAACTAGGTGGTTTCGATCTGAAATCAACCCTGTAAGCCGTTGTTTCGGTCTTTGTTCTCGTCTGTTAAAGCAATCGTCATGACGCCCGATCCGCACTTCGATCCGGCGCGCGCCGCGCGCACGCTGCTGCGCGAAGCACGTAGCGCCGCGCTGGCGACGTTGCGCCCGCCCGCCGGCGATCCCTATTGCTCGCTCGTCAACCTGGCGACGGCGGCGGACGGATCGCCGCTGCTGCTGCTGTCGCGGCTTGCCGTTCACACCCGCAATCTCGACGCCGACGCGCGCGCCTCGCTGATGATCGAAGAGCGCAAGCCCGGCGATCCGTTGCAGGGCGCGCGCATCAGCATCGCCGGGAAGCTCACCGTCTCCGGCGAAGCCGAGGAGCGCCGGCGCTATCTCGACCGGCAGCCGGAGGCGGAGATGTTTGCCGGCTTTGCCGACTTTGCCGTCTACCGCATGCAGGTTGCCGGCGTGCATCTCGTCGCCGGCTTCGGCCGCATCGTCGATCTGGCACCGGGCGAGGTGCTGACCGACTTGAGCGGCGCCGAGGCGCTGGTGGCGGCGGAGGCGGAGGTCGCGGCGCATATGAATGCCGATCACGCCGAGGCGTGCCGACTCTATGCCACGCGGCTTCTCGGGGCGCAGGACGGGCCGTGGCGCTGCGTTGGCGGCGATCCCGAGGGGCTCGATCTGCAACTGGAGCGGCAGGCGCTGCGGCTCTCCTTCGGCCGCAGGGTCGCCTCGCCGGGCGAGCTGCGGCAGGTGCTGCGGGCGCTGGCCGAGGAGGCGCGCTCGCGCTGACGTGCCGAAATCCGTTGCAGTGGTAAATCGCCGCCGGCCGCCCGGACGCGGGGCCGGCCATGTTGCGGTGCGGATGAAAAAAATCCGGAAAAGCCAAGGCGAAGCGGAGTAGCCGGCGCATGCCATGGCTTGTTTGACGCAGTGCAATATGCATCAGCTATGCTCTCTCATCCGCCCCACCCGTAAAATCCTCACTTCCCATCGGGTTGCCGCATTACTATGGTCGCGCGGTTTTTAGAGCGCGCGCAGGGGGATGTCTCTCATCAGCCACGCCGCCGAAGCTGTGCTGCCGGCGCGCCGAGGCGCGCGGCAATGGAGGAATAGTCTGTGAAAGAAACCGGCCTGCGTAACAGTGCCTATGGCGCTGACAAATTCGGTTTGAAAGACCTTGCGGAACTGCACTGGAATTTGCGCGACGCGCCGCTCTATGAGCACGCGGTGAGAGCGGGCGAAGCGGCGATCGTCGCCGGCGGCGCGCTCTGCGCCGAAACCGGCCACCACACCGGCCGCTCGCCGAAGGACAAGCACACGGTGGTCGACGACCTCACCCGCGACAGCGTCTGGTGGGACGGCAACCGCAAGCTCAGCCAGGAGCATTTCGAGAATCTGTATCAGGATTTTCTGGCGCACTGCAAAGGCCGCAAGCTGTTCGCGCAGGACCTGTGCGGCGGCGCCGATCCGACCTATCGCATCAAGGTGCGCGTCTTTACCGAATACGCTTGGCACTCGCTGTTCATCCGCACGCTGCTGATCCGCCCGGAGCGCAGCGAACTGACGAACTTCGTGCCTGAACTGACGATCATCGATCTGCCCTCGTTCCGGCCCGACGCCAAGCGCCACGGCGGCCGCGAAGGCTCCGACACGATGGTGGCGATCGATTTCAGCCGCAAGATCGTGCTCATCTGCGGCACCTCCTATGCCGGCGAGATGAAGAAGTCGGTATTCACCACGCTCAACTTCTATCTGCCGGCGCAGAACGTCATGCCGATGCACTGCTCGGCCAATGTCAGCCACGACGGCAAGGAGAGCGCGCTGTTCTTCGGCCTTTCCGGCACCGGCAAGACGACGCTGTCGCAGGACCCGAACCGCACGCTGATCGGCGACGACGAGACCGGCTGGGGTCCCGACGGCATCTTCAATTTC
>Ga0180221_1002317_pt1 | contig 11249 bp, 10 predicted proteins | sample eDN5th37CKraftMG_FD_151339 | JGI IMG/M metagenome (GOLD analysis project Ga0180221, IMG submission 151339) | Enriched Miracle-Growth compost microbial communities from Emeryville, California, USA - eDNA 5th pass 37_C Kraft MG (version 2) (version 2) ...
GTCGACGTCGAGCACGGCGTACTGCATCCCGTCCGCGGCGAACGCGCGCATCCCCGCGGCGAGCAGGGCGGGGGCGAGGTGCCGTCCCCGGTACGCGCGGCGCACGCCGAGCGTCGCCGTGTACCCGGAGGTGTAGCCCTGCACGGCCCAGTCCTGCTCGGCGCGGTCCGCGAGCTGGTACCCCGCGACGAGCGCGCCGCCCGCCTCCACGTGCGCCCGCGTCTCGGCGTCGAGGCCGTCCGCGAGCGCCGCGCGGGGGGCCGGGTCGACGACGACACAGCTCCACTGCGGCGCGAAGAGCGTGCGGCCGTGGGCCCACACCTCGGGCGACTGCGGCTCGGAGCCCCAGTGGTCGCGGAACGCGTCGTTGTGCGCGAGGCGGACGGCCTCGTCGAGGTGGGGGGTCCAGGGCTCGAGGCGGAGCCCGCCGTCGAGCTCCACGGCGGGGATCGGGTCGGCGAGGTCGCGGCGGAGCGTCGCGTAGTAGCGCCGGGCGGCGAACCCCGCCCGCTCGTAGAGGTGGCGCTCGGCCGCGGGGCCGCCGTCCTCGAGGTAGGTGAGGATCCGGCCGGGCAGGTCGCGACCCGATCCGGCGAGGACCTGGCGGGCGCGGCCGGTCATCCACGCGACGACGACGCGGCCGAGACCTTCTCCGCGGCGCCCAGGGAGGACGCCGCCGTGCAGGAAGACGCGCGCGACGCTCTCGTCGCCGGGCCGCGTCGTGACCGCCCCGTAGGCGACGATCCGGCCGTCGTCGTCGATCGCGGCGATCGTGTCGGTCGCCGGGTCCTGGCCCGGGGCGTCGAACGCCTCCTCGAGCTCGGGCAGCGAGGTGCGGAAGGGCTGGGCGTCAGCGTCCTCGGCGGCGGCGACGAGCGCGTGGAGGGCCGGGGCGTCGGCACGCTCGAGCGGGCGCCAGGCGATGCCGGGCAGCTCCGGGAGGTCGAGGTGGTCCGGTGCGGCGGCCCGGTCGGCGAGAGACATGCCCTCCACGCTAGGCGAGCCGCGCCGCCGGGGCACCGGGATTGTCAGTCCCGCCGACGGTCGCCGGGCAGGTGCACGACGACGCGCAGCCCCCCGCCCGGCCGGGGCGCGACCGCGAGGGAGCCGCCGTGCGCCCGGGTGATGCTCTTGACGATCGCGAGCCCCAGGCCGACGCCGTCGTGGTCGTCCGTGCGGATGCGCTCGCTCCCCCGCTGGAACCGCTCGGTGAGCGTGCCGACGAGTGCCGGGTCGAGCTCGGCGCCCGTGTTCTCGACGGTGAGGCTCACGCTCACGGGGTCGGCCCACCCCGTCCGGACCCACACCGTCCCGCCCCCCGGGTCGTTGTGGACGATCGCGTTGTGGACGAGGTTCGTCGTGAGCTGCAGCAGCAGCGCGGGCGACCCGAGGGTGGGCGCGGCGTCGCCGGAGGTGCGGATCTCGACGCCGCGACGCTCCGCGAACGGCAGGAGGGTCTCCGTCGCGTCCTCGGCGAGCAGGGACAGGTCGACCCCCTCGCGCTCGAACGCCCCCTGGTCGGCGCGGCTGAGCAGCAGCAGCGCCTCGGTCAGGTCGATGGCCCGCGTGTTGACCACGCGCAGGCGGGCGAGGAGCGCCTCGGTGTCGCGGTCGGGGTCGTTCGCGGCGACGTCGAGCAGGGTCTGGGTGATGGCGAGCGGGGTGCGCAGCTCGTGGGACGCGTTGGCGGCGAACCGCTGCTGCTCCGCGACGAGCGCCTCGAGGCGCGCGAGCATCGCGTCGAAGCCGTCGGCGAGCTCGCGGAACTCGTCGTCGCGGCCGGGCAGCCGGATCCGGTACGACAGCGAGCCGTCGGCCGCGCGGCGCGTCGCCTCGGTGATCCGGGCGAGCGGCGCGAGCACGCGCCCCGCGAGGAACCACCCGCCGACCAGCCCGAACACGAGCAGGAGGCCCAGCATGAGCGCGGCCTTGGGCGCGAACGCGGACCACAGGTCCGACCGGCCCGGGATGAACAAGTCGGGACGGCCGCGGGCGCCTGGTGCGAGCTTCGCGGGGACGACGACCGCCTGGTCCGGCACGTAGCGCAGCAGGAACACGAGCACGACGGCGATCAGCCCGATCCCCGCGATCATGAGGAAGCCCGCGTAGCTCAAGGTGAGCTTGAGCCTGACGCTGAGGCCGGGCGGGCGTCGTCGGGCGCTCACCCCGGCTCCCCCGTGGCAGGCGCGCCGCCCTCCTCGATCCGGTACCCGACGCCGGGCACCGTCGCGATGAGCCACGGCTCGCCGAGGCGCTTGCGCAGTGCCGAGACGGTGATGCGGACGGCGTTGGTGAACGGGTCGGCGTTCTCGTCCCACGCCCGCTCGAGCAGCTCCTCCGAGCTGACGACGCCGCCCCCGGCGCCCAGCAGCACCTCGAGGACGGCGAACTGCTTGCGGGTCAGCGCGACGTAGCGGCCGTCGCGGTAGACCTCGCGGCGGAACGGGTCGAGCCGCAGGCCGGCGAGCTCGAGCACCGGCGGGCGGTGGTGCGCCCGGCGCCGGTCGAGCGCCCGCAGCCGCAGCACCAGCTCGCGCAGCTCGAACGGCTTGGTGAGGTAGTCGTCGGCGCCGAGCTCGAAGCCCGACGCCTTGTCGTCGAGGCGGTCCGCGGCCGTGAGCATGAGGATCGGCGTCCCGCTCCCCGACGCCACGATCCGGCGCGCGACCTCGTCGCCCGACGGGCCCGGGATGTCCCGGTCGAGGACCGCGATGTCATACGTGTTGACGGCCAGCAGCTCGAGCGCCGTGTCACCGTCCCCGGCGACGTCGGACGCGATCGCCTCCAGGCGCAGCCCGTCGCGGACGGCCTCGGCCAGGAGGGGCTCGTCCTCGACGATCAGCACACGCATGGGCACCATGCTCCCGGTCCCGGCGTATCGCGCGCATATCGAAAAGTGCTTACGCCGTCGCAACGCCCTCGTTCGTTCACTGGCGGCATGCCTTTCGTCATCTCTCCAGCACCCCGACGACGGCGCCGCCTGGCCGTCCTCGCCGTGTGCGCCGTCGGCGGAACCCTGGGCGGGGCCGTGGCGTACCACGCGGTCGCCGGGCCCGAGGGGTCGTCCGCGGCCGCCACCGCGACCGTCGCCGGGCTCCGGGACGCCGTCGCCGCTCCTCCCGCGAAGTCTCCGAAGGAACCGTCCGCCGGGCGGCGCGGCGCCGCCGAGAACGGGTCGGGCGGTCGCGGCGGCGGGGCCGGCGGCGTCGTCACGGTGTTCAGCGACGACCCGACCGTCACGCACCTCGACCCAGCCCTGCGCGCCGCGCTGCGGAAGGCCGCGACCGCCGCCGCCGACGCCCGCGGGATCGAGTTCGTCGTCAACAGCGGGTGGCGGTCCGCCGAGGACCAGGCCGCGCTGCTGGACGACGCCGTCAAGAAGTACGGCTCCAAGGCCGCGGCCGAGCGATGGGTCGCGACACCCGACACGTCCGAGCACGTCAAGGGAGAGGCCGTCGACCTCGGGCCGATGAAGGCCACCGACTGGCTCGCGCAGCACGGCGCCGCGTACGGGCTGTGCCAGATCTACGCGAACGAGTCGTGGCACTTCGAGCTCCGGCCCGACGCCGTCAAGCACGGATGCCCCGCCCTGTACGCGGACCCGACGCAGGACCCGAGGATGCAACGGTGAGCGCGGGCGTCGTCGCACCGGAGCGGCCGCACCGCACGCCCGACCCGCGACGCGCGCCGCGGGCGAGCGGTCCGCGGACGCCCGCGACGTCGAGCCGGACACGGGCGTGGCTGGTCGTGCTGTTCGGGGTGTACCTCGCGCTGCTCGTGTGGCTGGTGCTGTGGAAGCTCGACGTCCCGTGGATCGGCTCGGGCGCGCGGCGGACCGTCAAGCTCGTGCCGTTCGTCGCGACCGACCAGAACGGGCCCAGCAAGCCGTCCGAGGTGCTGGGCAACGTGCTCGTGTTCGTGCCGTTCGGCGTGTACCTCGGGTTGCTCGCGCCCCGGCGGGCGTGGTGGTTGACGTGGGCCGGTGGCGTGGGTGCCGTCGCGCTGACGAGCGCGGCGCTCGAGACCGCGCAGTACGTGCTGGCCGTCGGGAGCACGGACGTCAGCGACGTGATCGCCAACACCGCCGGCGGGGTCGCCGGCATCGTGCTCGTGGCGCTCGTGCGCCGTGTCCTCCGGCGGCGGACGATCGCCGTGCTCACCGGGCTGTGCGCCGTCGGGACCGTTGTCGCCCTGCTCGCGACGGCGGCGTTCCTCACCTCGCCGGTGCGGTACGGCGGCCCGCCGCCGGGCGACGGCCATCATCGGCAGCTCGACGGCCCGCCGCTCGACGCGCCGGGCTGACCGGGCTAGCCGAGGGTGTCGTCGACCAGGTGCGGCTGCCGCTCGTAGACGGTGATCGGCAGGGCCGGACTCGTGGTGCGGGCCTCGCCGGGGATCGCGGTCCAGGTGTCCGGGTCGGCGGGATCGGCCGGGAGGCCCTCGATCCGGAACCGGCCCGTCCACGTCGTCGCGAGGGCGAGGCTCGCCGAGCCCTTGTGCGTGAACGTGTGCGTGACCGTCTGGTCGGGGTACGGCTTGCCCGGGTCGGTCGTCGTCAGCGGCGCGGTCCCGTCCCCGTACGTCCACGTGAAGCTCGTCGGGACCGCCTGGACCTCGATGGGGATCATCTGGTCGCCCGTGCCGAGCTTGATGTTGAAGGTCTCCGCCTCGGCGTCGGTGTAGGTCACGGTGAACATGTTGATGAGCACCTGTCCCCCGCCCGGCTGCACGTGGATCGGCGACGGCTCGATCGTCAGCGACCGCCACGCCTTGGTCACGTCGGCGGCGAGGTCAGCGGGCTTGAGGCACAGGTTCGACTCGACGTACTCCCACGGCGACCACTCCCCCGGCTCGCCGTCCGTGACCTCGCGGGTGGACCGGAACAGCGGCGCCAGCGAGATCGCGTTGTCCGGGCAGTCGATGCCCGCAACCTTGTCGATCAGCCACGCACAGTTCTCGACCGCACCGTTGTCACCGCCCTGGCAGAAGATCGCGGGCTGACGTTCGTAGCGGACCGTCGCGAAGCCGTTGACACGATTTCCGGGGTCCTCCATCGGCTCGCCCCCGAGGTACCGGCCGAGGTTGACGTTGTCGTCCTGGCTGTGCCCGAAGACACCTCCAGCATCACCTTCGGCCTCGGCCCGCTGAGCAGGTGTCGCGAGAAGGGTCAGGGCCACAAGCAGTGAGGTCGCGACCTTGACCACCATTAGTCGGAGGCCTTGGAAGTCACTCCGAGGATCTTCCAACCCTTGCCGCTCCGAATGACCTCGACACTAAGAATGCCCGACGTCTTCGGCTTACTGCTCACCGTCTTGCCGCCACGGTCCCTGAACACGTAGGCCTGCTGAATAACCTTAACATCGATGGGATAGCCGTCATACAAGGTGTCGCGGTCGTAGGTGGTGATGACCCGCGCCGAGATGCGCCCGCCGGAATACGAGCGATGCTCCTTACGCGCCGCAATCGCGTCAGCGCGATTACTCGAACAGAACTTGCACTCCTTAGCAACTGAGAGGCGGTCCCACTCTTTCGTATCGCCGCTACGCATCATGTATGGAAACAGCTCCAAGAAGTACAGCGCCGTCTTCCTTGCACCCTCGGCGGTGTTGGCGTTCATACCCGCAGGTCGCTCTGGAGCACCCGTGGCCGTGGCGGCAGTCTTCGTCGGCGTGGGCGCTGGCGCTGGCGTTACCGCGGGCGTGCTCGCGGCGACGGAAGGCGTGTCGGTGGGCTGCGTCGTCGGGCCGGCCTCGCCTGAACCACTGGTACACCCCGCGAGCGCCAGCGCGGCCACGACACCAGCCACGGCAACCCTCAGCACCCGCTGCCCACGCGAGCGTGACGCGACAACACGCCCGCCGGCGGACCGCCGGGACGCGGCGTGCTGATCGGTCGGACGGTGCGTCACGTCGCTGTGCGTGTCCACCGGGCCCCCTGTTACGTGCGACAACGAAACGAACGCGCCGACCCTACCGGGAACCTGCCAGCGGACGACCAGCGCCCGTCCACTCTGTGGACAACCGGTCACAGAGGTGCCAGCCAGCGCCCGCGATCACGCCGGCTCCCGCGGGTGCCGTCGCTGGACCGTTCACCCCGCGCGCTCCGCGGTGTCGTTCCACGCCGGCGCCGACCATGGACGCACGTCGGCACGTGCTCGGACAGCGGGCGTCAACCACGTCGGTCCACCCGACGGTCGTGCCACGTCGTGACACCGAGCGACGCGAAGTAGAGCACGCAGATCGGCAGGGCCACGACGACCATCGTCAGGGCGTCCGGGGTCGGCGTCATGACGGCGGCGAACACGAGCGCGAGGAGGACGGCCCACCGCCACGCCCGCGCGAGCGGCTCGTGGCGCACGATCCCGGCGAGGTTGAGCGCGACGAGCAGCGCGGGTGCCGAGAACGCGACCCCGAACGCCAGGACGAGCCGCATGACGAAGGTCAGGTAGTCCTGGGCGTTGAGGAGCTGGGCCGCCCCGTCGGGGACGAACGAGGACAGGACGTCCACGGCGTGCGGGAGCACCCACCAGGCCAGGCCGCCGCCGAGCAGGAACAGCGGCACGGAGCCGGCCAGGAACCCGACGGTATACCGGCGCTCGCGCCCGGTGAGGCCCGGGGTGACGAAGGCCCAGCCCTGGTACAGCCACCACGGGCAGGTGATGAGCACGGCGAGGAACAGCGACACCTTGATCCGGACGTCCAGGGGTGCGCCGAGCGACGCGAAGTTGAGTCCGACGTCCTTCCCCTGGGCCGACGCCGCCAGCGTGAGCGGGTGCATGAGCACCGCCAGCAGCGGGTCGTAGAGCACCCAGCCCACCGCCGTCCCGACCGCCAGTCCGGCGGCGGCGAGGAACGCTCGCACCCGCAGCTCGGCCAGGTGGTCGCGCAGGGGCATCCGCCCCCGGCCGCCCCGCGGGGGCCGGCCGGGGGCGGGGTCGCCCGTGAGGTCCGGAGCGGCGTCGGAGGCCAGCGTCGCCACCTCAGGCCGCCTCGGTCCGGACGACCGGCGCTTCTCCCGCCGAGCCGTCCGACGCGTCCCGCACCGCAGCCGGGACCGCCTCAGGGCCCGCCCCGACGTCCGCCCCCACGGCGACCGCCCCCGGCGGGAGACGCACGACGACGTCCTCCACCGACCCCGCGGGCCTGCGGACACCACCCGGCAGGAGGTCGTCGAGCAGCGCCTCGCGGACGATCGAGCGCGGGTCGTAGCGGCGCGGGTCGAGCTGCGCCCAGTCGACGCCGACGCCGTCGGGCCCGAGCTCGTCGGTGACGCGGTCCCGGGCCTGCCCGACCCACGTGCGGGCCGCGCGGGCGAAGGCGGTGACCTGCTTGACGTACTCCGGCAGCCGTTCGGGTCCGATCAGGACGGCGGCGAGCACGGCGATGACGAGGAGCTCGCCGCCGTTGATGTCGAGCATGGCTCCGGCGCCCTGTCCGTCAGGCCTCGGACGTCGCGACGGGCGCCGGGTCAGGCACCGCGACAGGCGCCACCGCGACGGGCCGGGCGGCGGGTGCCCGCTCCCCCTCGCCGGTGAGCTCCTTGACCTCGCTCTTGAAGATCTTGAGCGACTGGCCCACGCTGCGCGCCAGGTCGGGCAGGCGCTGCGCCCCGAAGATCAGCAGGACGACGGCCACGAGGACGATGATGTGCCACGGCTTGAGCATGCCCATGTTGATGACTCCCTTGGTCTCACGGTGGGCGCAGACGCGCTGCGCTGGGGGGGGTGGTGCCCGGCCGCACGGGCGGCCGGGCACCGGCGGTCGTCAGGCGGTCGCGACGGCCTTCTCGTGCAGCGCCTGCACGGCGTAGCGCGCGGCCCAGAACGCGCCGTGCTGCCACGCGGAGATCTCCGACATCCAGTCGCCCGCGAAGTACACGTTGCCCGCGCCCTCCTGGAGCTTCTGGAAGTAGGGCGAGGCCAGGTTCGGGTACGCCCACGCGCCCTGGATGTGGGGCACCTTGTGCCACGCGATCGAGAACGAGTGCTCGAGCTCGGTGCGGTACTTCTCGCCGTGGATCTTCACGCCCTGCGCGACGGCGCGGGCCTCGCGCTCCTTCGGGGACAGCGCCCCGTACGTGGTGGCCGAGGTGCCCGTGTTGTAGTAGCCGATGATGAGGCCCTTGCGCTCCCCGTAGCCGTAGGACGGGTACCAGATGTGCTGGAGGTCCATGTCGGTCTCGGTGATGCCGCCGTAGATGTGGTGGTCGGTCTCCCACCAGCGCGACGCGTACTGCAGGCCGATCTTGCCCACGGGTGCCCCCTTGGCGAACTCGCCAAGACCCGTGTCGATGTCCGGGCCCCAGTTGTTCGTGAACGTGCGCGCGATGTGCGCGGGCGACGCGACGACGGCGAAGTCGGCCTCGAGCTGGTAGCTCCTGCCGTGCTTGTCCTGGTAGGTGACCTTGACGCCGTCGGACGTGTTCTCGACGCCCGTGACCGGCGAGTTGAAGAACACGTTGTGCTCGCCGATCGCCCGCACGAAGTACTGGTAGGTCGTGTCCATGCCGCCGATGGGCTGGAACATGAGCATGGCCTGTTCCCAGCTGTTCTCGAACTCGAAGTAGTTGCCGAACCGGCTGGCCAGCGTCTGCGACATGTCTGGGCGCGTCGGGCGCAGCTCGACCCCCTCGACGTTCCACGCGCTCGGGTACTGGGAGTAGCCGCGGTCGGAGTGCGTGGGCGCGTCCCAGTACTTGCCGTCCTTGAGCGACCCGAGGGAGCTGAGGAACGACTTGAGGTTGACCTTGTCCTCCTCGGTCAGCTTCGCGTCGAGCGCGCCCTGGTCCGCCGCGTACGTGAGCAGCTCGCCGACGGTGCCGTAGAAGTCCGCCTTCGCCGTCCGGTACTTGGTCGGGTTGCCCGGCGTCGAGCCGCGCTTCTCGTTGTAGAGGTAGGCCTCGGCGCTGGCGTTCGTCATCACCTGGTAGGGCACGCCGAGCTCGCGGTAGTACTCCATCGTGACCATCCACTGGGCCACGCGGCCGGCGCCGCAGTTCATGTAGACGCCGTCGTCCCACTGGGCGACCTGGGTGACGCCGTCGAGGTCGGTCTCCTTGTCCCCGGGGCGCATGGTGAGCGTGCGGCCGCCCGGACGGTGGCGGGCCTCGAGGACCGTCACCTTGTAGCCGGCCTTCTGCAGCTCGTAGGCCGAGCACAGACCCGCGGGTCCCGCGCCGACGACGACGACGCGCTTGTCGTTCTTCTTGCCCTTCGCGCTGAAGTCGGCGCGGCTCGGCGGGCTCCACCTCCAGTCCTGCTTGTGCGCCAGACCGCCCGGACCGTACCCCTGCGCCGCCGCGGTGGGCGCCAGCCCGATCGCACCCATGGCCCCCAGCATCACGCCGGCGGAGGAACCGATGCCGACGGCCTGGAGGAACCCGCGGCGTGAGACGCCGCCCGTGGCCTTCTCGTCCAGGGGATCCAGCTTGTCAGTCATGTGCCCTACCTCTCGGTGGTAGACGTGGCCGGTCCTGCCTGGTGGTGGGACCGGTCAAGACATCGCCACGCTAGGAAGCACAGATCAATTCGGTGCGTCGGACCCATTTCCGACTTGTGACATTTGGGCAAGAAGTCACGTCCGTGGACGCCCCGCCCCCGCGAGGGCGCCCCGTCCTAGACTCCGAGACATGCTGACCGCCCGCTCCGCCCAGCTCGCCGACGCCCTCCGCACGCGAGTCGTCGTGGCCGACGGCGCGATGGGCACGATGATCCAGGCGCAGGACCCGTCGCTCGCGGACTACCAGAACCTCGAGGGCTGCAACGAGATCCTCAACGTGTCGCGACCGGACATCATCCGGTCCGTCCACGAGGCGTACCTGGCCGTGGGCGTGGACGCGATCGAGACGAACACGTTCGGCGCCAACTGGTCGAACCTCGCGGACTACGGGATCGACGACCGCATCGCCGAGCTCGCCGAGGCCGGCGCCCGCCTGGCCCGCGAGGCCGCGGACGCGTTCTCGACGCCCGACCGGCCGCGGTTCGTCCTCGGCTCGATGGGCCCGGGCACCAAGCTCCCGAGCCTCGGCCACACCACGTACTCGCACCTCAAGGGCACGTTCGCCCAGCAGGCGGTGGGCCTCGTGCGCGGCGGCGCGGACGCCGTCCTGGTCGAGACGAGCCAGGACCTCCTCCAGGCCAAAGCGGCGGTGAACGGGGCGCGCGAGGCCATGCGCGGGCTCGGGCTGCACGTGCCGGTGCTCGTGTCGGTGACGGTCGAGACGACGGGGACCATGCTTATGGGCTCCGAGATCGGCGCGGCGCTCACGGCGCTCCAGGCGCTCGACGTCGACGCGATCGGCCTCAACTGCGCCACCGGCCCGGACCTCATGAGCGAGCACCTGCGCCACCTGTCGCGGCACTCCTCCGCGCCCGTGACGTGCATGCCCAACGCGGGGCTCCCCGTCCTCGGGCCCGACGGCGCCAGCTACCCCCTGACCGCGTCCGAGCTCGCCGCCGCGCACACACAGTTCGCGCGCGAGTTCGGGCTCGGGCTGGTCGGCGGCTGCTGCGGGACGACGCCGGAGCACCTGGCGGCCGTCGTCGACGCGGTGGGCGGGCAGTCCATCACCGTGCGCGACCCGAAGCCCGAGAACGGCGTCGCGTCCTTGTACTCGCACGTCGACTTCCACCAGGACGCGTCGTTCCTCGCGATCGGCGAGCGGACCAACGCGAACGGGTCGAAGGCGTTCCGCGAGGCGATGCTCGCCGGCGACTGGGACGAGTGCGTCGCGATCGCCCGCGCGCAGACCCGCGACGGCGCGCACCTCCTCGACGTGTGCGTCGACTACGTGGGGCGCGACGGCGTCGCCGACGCCCGCGAGGTCGTGTCCCGGCTGGCGTCGGCGTCGACGCTGCCGCTCGTCATCGACTCGACCGAGCCGGCCGTGATCCAGGCGGGCCTCGAGCTGCTGGGCGGCCGCGGCGTCGTGAACTCGGTGAACTTCGAGGACGGCGAGGGCGAGGGCTCGCGGTTCACGCGGATCATGCCCCTCGTCAAGGAGCACGGGGCGGCCGTCGTCGCGCTGACCATCGACGAGGAGGGCCAGGCGCGCACCGCCGCGAAGAAGCTGGAGATCGCGTCGCGCCTCGTCGACACCCTCACCGGCGAGTGGGGCATGAAGCGCGAGGACATCATCGTCGACTGCCTCACCTTCCCCATCGCGACCGGGCAGGAGGAGACGCGCCGCGACGGCATCGAGACCATCGAGGCGATCCGCGCGCTCGTCGCCAAGTACCCCGGCGTGCACAC
>Ga0180221_1002319_pt1 | contig 11243 bp, 8 predicted proteins | sample eDN5th37CKraftMG_FD_151339 | JGI IMG/M metagenome (GOLD analysis project Ga0180221, IMG submission 151339) | Enriched Miracle-Growth compost microbial communities from Emeryville, California, USA - eDNA 5th pass 37_C Kraft MG (version 2) (version 2) ...
CGTGCGGCGCGTGCCGGCGTCGGCAACGACTCGCCCGAAATACTTGTCCGGCCCGATGTTCCACACCGTCACCGCGCGCTCGTCGAGCAGCCCGCGCAGCGCGGCGCGCGCCGCCTCGGCGCCGGCGCGCTCCTCGGCGCAGCGCGCGTTGAGCTCGGGCGCATCGATGCCGCGCAATCGCACGCGCGTCGTCAGCATGTGGCCGAGCCAGACATGGACCTGCGCCTCGAACGTATCGCCGTCGATCACCCGCAGCACGTCGGCGGCATAGCGGCCGAGAGAGCCATCCGCGGCGCAAGGCGGCGGCGCGGCCGCCGCGGCCGGGCGCCCCGGATGCGACATGACCGCCGCCCCGATGACCGCTCCGCCCACGAAGCCGGATGCGCCGATCCCCGCGACCATAAGAAGCGCGGGCGACCGACCGGGAAAGGACCGGAATCTTCGAATGCGGGACATTCGTCCTATGTACCGGATTTGTTCTCGAAAAGCAACCGTGATTACAACTTATAGGAGAATATAAAATCAGATTCGCTCGTACGAAAAGGTCCACCGCTCAGAAATCGGAGGCGATGCCCTTGGTCTCCCAGTCGCCGTAGCGTACCGGGTCCGGACCGGCGGGGCCGTCGATCTCCTTCGGCCGCTCCGGGGCGGGAGCGGCGGCCGCACGGGCGCGGCGCTCCGCCGCCTCGGCCAGCGCACGCCGCGCCTCCGGGGTCAACGCCTTGTTCGCAACTCGGTCAGGTTCGGTCATGCGCCTGCCTCGCGCAGCGCGGGCCATCCGTCAAGCGGGCCGGATGCCGCTCATGCGCCGACATATCCCTGCCGCGAACGGCGTTCATGAGTGGAGTCCCGCCGTCGTTCTCCGCACGAGTCCACATCCAGAGTCCCATGTCCCGTTTCGCGCCCAAAGCGGAAGCTCCCGGCCTTGCCGCGCGTCGCGTGGCCGCCGATCTCCTCGACGGCGTGCTGCGCCGGCACCGCCCGCTCGACGAACAGCTCGAGGACAAGCAGTCCGCCATCGGCCTGCTCGCCGAGCGCGACCGCGCGCTCGCCCGCAACATCGTAGCCACCGTGCTGCGCCGGCTCGGCACGCTGCGCCACGTCCTCGGCGGCTTCCTCGACCGCGGCATGCCGACAGAGGCGCCGCGAGTCGAATCGGCGCTGCTCGTCGGCGCCGCGCAGCTTCTGTTCCTCGACGTGCCGAATCACGCCGCGGTCGATCTGTCGGTGCGGCTCGCGCAGGCCGACCGCCGTGCCAGCCATTTCGCGGGCCTCGTCAACGCCGTGCTGCGCCGCGTGGCGCAGGAGGGCGCGCAGCGCCTCGCCGACACGGATCCGGCACTCGACACGCCGGCCTGGCTCATGGCGCGCTGGACGCGCCACTACGGCGCCGAGGCGGCGCACGCCATCGCCCTTGCCAACGGACGCGAGCCTGCGCTCGACCTCACCGTCCCCAAGGATGCCGAGGAATGGGCCGCGCGCCTGCGCGGCCGCGTGCTGCCGACCGGCACGGTGCGCATGGTGCCGCACGGGCCGGTGTCGTTGCTGCCCGGCTATGCCGAGGGCGCATGGTGGGTGCAGGACGCGGCCGCCGCGCTCCCGGCGCGGCTGCTCGGCCCGGTCGCGGGACAGCGTATCGCCGACCTCTGCGCCGCGCCCGGCGGCAAGACCGCGCAACTCGCCGCCGCCGGCGCGACGGTCACGGCCGTGGACCGCTCCGAGAAACGTCTCAAGCGCCTGCGCGAGAACCTCGCCCGGCTCAACCTCGCCGCCGACGTGGTCGCCGCCGATGCCGCAGAATGGCAGGCCGGCCCGTTCGACGGCGTGCTCCTCGACGCACCCTGCTCCGCCACCGGCACCATCCGCCGCCATCCCGACATCGCCTGGCTCAAGCACGAGACGGACCTCGCCGGCCTCGCCGACGCGCAGCGCCGCCTGCTCCTCCACGCCGTCGATCTGGCGCGGCCCGGCGGCACCATCGTTTATTGCACCTGCTCGCTGGAGCCCGAGGAGGGTGAGAGGGTGATAGCCGACGCGCTGGCGCGCGAGCCGCGCCTGCGGCGCAAGCCGGTCGCCGCCTCGGAACTGCCGGGACTCGATGGATTCATCACCGCCGACGGCGACCTGCGCACCCTGCCGGCCCATTGGCCCGACGCTGATTCGCGGCTCGCCGGCCTCGACGGCTTTTTCGCCTGCCGCCTCGAAAGAACGCAGAATTAACAGCGCGATAGCCGCGCTTTGCGTCCGCCGCCGGTCTCCCCTATGAATGACTCGCAATCCGGGATGGGATTCTTCGCCGGACCACTCGCTACGCGTTCGTTGGAAATCCGTTCCCCTCACGGTGGAGAGGCCGGCTCCATGGCCCGCGTCGCCAGCATGGCCCGCAGCACTCTGACGTTCGCCGGGGCGCGACGGACCGTCCATCGTTCGCTCGGCCGCCTCAAGGGCCTTGTCACCATCCTTGTCCCGCCGCTGCCCGGCCGGCGCGACTATCTCGTCATCGCGCCGCAGGACCTGCGCACCGCCGATCCCACCCGCGCCACGGAAATCTACGGCGGCCGCTTCGCGCTCGCCGGCAAGGTGGTGGTGAGCGACGGCCGCTCGCCGTTCGAGATGTTCGAGCCGTCGGAGGAATGGGCGGAAGCGCTGTTCGGCTTCGGCTGGCTGCGCCACCTGCGCGCCGCCGACTCGCCCATCACCCGCGCCAACGCCCGCGCGCTGGTCGACGAATGGATCACGCTGCAGCGATCCTACCAGGGCACGGCGTGGCGCCCCGAGGTGCTGTCGCGGCGGATCATGTCGTGGCTGTCGCAGGCGAACCTGATCCTCGACGAGGCCGACGACCGCTTCTATCGCCGCTTCCTGCGCAGCCTGACGCGGCAGGTGCAGTTCCTGCGCTCCACCGCCCGCGACGCGCGGCCCGGCGCGCCGCAGCTCCAGGCGCTGATCGCGCTCACCTATGCGGCGCTCTGCATCTCCAGCCAGTTCAAGCACCTCAACCGCGCCAGCAACCGGCTCGTGGCCGAGCTCGACCGCCAGATCCTGCCCGACGGCGGCCACATCAGCCGCAACCCCGGCGCGCTGATCGAGCTCCTGCTCGACCTCCTGCCGCTCGGCCAGGCCTTTACGGCGCGCAGCGTGGCGCCGCCGCCCGCGTTGCTCAACGCCATCCATCGCATGATGCCGATGCTGCGCTTCTTCCGGCACGGCGACGGCTCGTTCGCGCTGTTCAACGGCATGGGGCCGACGCCGGCGGATCGCATCGCCACGCTGATCGCCTACGACGATGCCCACGGCACGCCGGTGAGCAACGCCGTGCACTCCGGCTATCAGCGCGTCGAGGCCGGCGACACGGTGCTGCTGATGGACACCGGCCGGCCGCCGCCGCCGGCCATGAGCGGCGAGGCCCACGCCGGCTGCCTGTCGTTCGAGATGTCGATGCGGGCGCAGCGCATCATCGTCAACTGCGGCGAGCCCGCGACCGGACGGGAGAACTGGCGCGACTTCGCCCGCTCCACCGCGGCGCATTCCACCGTCACGTTCAACGACGCGTCGTCCTGCCGCTTCCAGGATTGGGGCCGGCGGCCGCCCGGGGTCGGCGCGCCGATCGTCGCCGGCCCGACCCGGGTCACGGTCGAGCGCGGCGCCGGCGCCGACGGCGCCACCGTGCTGCGCGCCTCCCACGACGGCTACGCGACGCGCTTCAGCGTGATCCACCAGCGCACGCTGACCATCGCCGCCGACGGCCACCGCATCGACGGCGAGGATCTGTTCCTGCCGACCAAGGGCGAGGCCATCCCGGCGAAAATCCCCGACGATTTCGTCTCGCGCTTCCTGTTGCACCCGGCGGTCCGCGCTACCCGGGTGGCCGACGGCCACGGCGTCATGCTGGTGCTGCCGACGCGGGAGAGCTGGAATTTCCACGCTTACGAGGACCTTCTCGAGGTGGAGGACGGCGCCTTCCTCGGCGGGGCGGACGGACCGCGCCGCACCTTCCAGATCGTCATCCGTGGCCACGCCCGGCAGGCGCCGCGCCTGCGCTGGTATCTCGAATACGTGCCGCAGGCGATGCGGCCCCGCTCCGCCGGCCGAAGCCACGAGCCGGAGCTGCCGCTATGAGGTTTTCCTCCGCGCGCCGTGCCGGAGGCCCATTCACCCCGATCGAGGCGCTCGAGCCCTCCAGCTTTTTATTTTTCGAGCGTGATCCTGTCCGAAAAGTCTGCAACTTTTCGGAATCATGCTCTAAACCCGCGCGCCATGACCGATAATCTTCACCCCGTCTCCCGCGCGCTGATCTCCGTCTCCGACAAGACCGGACTCATCGACTTCGCCCGCGCCCTCGCCGCACGCGGCGTCGCCCTCGTCTCCACCGGCGGCACGCGCAAGGCCATCGCCGACGCCGGCCTTCCGGTGCAGGACGTCTCCGACCTCACCGGCTTTCCCGAGATGATGGACGGCCGCGTCAAGACGCTGCATCCCAAGGTCCACGGCGGCCTGCTGGCGATCCGCGGCAACGCTGGGCACGCCGCCGCCATGGCCGCGCATGGCATCGCGCCCATCGACCTGCTCGTGGTCAACCTCTATCCGTTCGAGGCGACCGTCGCGACGGGCGCGGGCTACGACGACTGCATCGAGAACATCGACATCGGCGGCCCCGCCATGATCCGCGCCGCGGCCAAGAACCACGGCGACGTGGCGGTGGTGGTCGAGCCCGCGGACTATGCCGTGGTGCTCGCGGAGCTCGCCCGGCACGACGGCGCGACCACGCTGGCGCTCCGCAAGAGGCTTGCCGCCAAGGCCTATGCGCGGACCGCGGCCTATGACGCCGCGATCTCCAACTGGTTCGCGGCGACGCTCAACGACGACGCCCCGGCGTTCCGCGCCGTCGGCGGCCGGCTGGTCGAGGCGCTGCGCTACGGCGAGAACCCGCACCAGAGCGCCGCGTTCTATCGCACCGCCGACATGCGCTTCGGCGTCGCCACCGCGCGGCAGGTGCAGGGCAAGCAACTGTCGTACAACAACCTCAACGATACCGACGCGGCCTACGAATGCGTCGCCGAATTCGACCCCGGCCGCACGGCGGCCTGCGCGATCGTCAAGCACGCCAATCCCTGCGGCGCCGCCGAAGGCGCGAGCCTCGTTGAAGCCTACGAAAAAGCCCTGGCCTGCGACCCGACCTCGGCGTTCGGCGGCATCGTCGCGCTCAACCGCACGCTCGACGCCGAGGCCGCGCGCGCCATCACCGGTATCTTCACCGAGGTCATCATCGCGCCGGACGCGACCGACGAGGCGGTCGCCATCGTCGCCGCCAAGAAGAACCTGCGGCTGCTCCTCGCCGGCGGCCTGCCCGACCCGCGCGCCAAGGGGCTGACGGCCAAGACCGTGGCCGGCGGCCTGCTGGCGCAGTCGCGCGACAACGCGGTGGTCGACGACATGACGCTGAAAGTCGTGACCCGGCGAGCGCCCAGCGATGCGGAGCTGGCCGACCTGCGCTTCGCCTTCCGCATCGCCAAGCACGTCAAGTCGAACGCAATCGTCTACGCGAAGGACCGCGCCACGGTGGGCATCGGCGCCGGGCAGATGAGCCGCGTCGATGCGGCGCGGATCGCCCGCCTCAAGGCGCAGGACGCGGCGGCGGCTGCGGGGCTCAAGGAGCCGCTGACCAGGGGCTCCGTGGTCGCGTCGGACGCCTTCTTTCCGTTCGCCGACGGCTTGCTGGCCGCCATCGAGGCGGGCGTAACGGCGGCGATCCAGCCCGGCGGCTCGGTGCGCGACGACGAGGTCGTCAAGGCCGCGGACGACCACGGCATCGCCATGGTGTTCACCGGCACGCGGCATTTCCGGCATTAACGACGGCCCGGCACGATGTCGCGGGCCGGCGCGGCCCGTTGACACGCCGCCATGCCCACCGGATCATCCGTCCAACGAGACGCGCGAGGCTTTCTCCGAAGGCCGAACGGCAGCGCGAGCGGAGGAAGCGACCCCGGAATGTCGGCCAGCGATCATGCAGCACAGGTGCGGCCGCCGCGCGGCGGGAGCGGCGTGCTCCTTCGCAGGCTGCGCGCCAAGGGCGACCAGATCGCCGTGCTCGTCGTCCTGTTCGCCATCTGGGCGGCCTTGAGCTGGCGGCTCGGCGTCTATTGGGTCAGCAGTCCATGGGCGGCGGGCGCGCGCTTCGTCGACGGCGTCCTAGACGGCACGCTGATCCAGCATGGCTTCTACACGCTCGCGGAAGCCGTCGTCGGCTTCATCCTCGGCGCCGCTCCCGCCACCCTGCTGCCGTTCCTGATCCGGCGGCGGCCCATGCTCGTCGCGATCATCGATCCGTTCATGGTCGGCGGCTACGGCGCGCCGAAGCTCGCGCTCGCGCCGCTGTTCATCCTGTGGTTCGGCATCGGCATGGAATCGAAGATCGTGCTGGTGGCGGTCACGGTGTTCTTCATCGTCTATTTCAGCACGCTCGCCGGCGTCGCGGCGCTGAACCCGAAGCTCGTGCGCATGGCGCAGGTGATGGGCGCGAACGAGCGCGCGGTGCTGCGCCACATCGTGTTCCCGGGCGCGGTGCCCTACATCTTCACCGGTTTCCGCGTGGCGCTGCCCTATTCCATCGGCGCCGCCGTAATCGCCGAACTGCTCTCGGCCAACCGCGGGCTGGGCTTTCTGATCCAGCGCTCCGCCATGGGCTACGACACCACCGGCATCTTCGTCGCGCTGGTGGCGACCGTCTGCATCGTGTTCGTCTGCAACCGCTGCCTCGGCGCGGCGGAAGCCTACCTGCTGCGCTGGCGTCCGCCGGCCGACACGAGCCTCCCGGTCTCGGCGGCGACATGACCATGCAACCGCCCCTCCTCGAGGTCCGCGGCCTCGCCAAGCGGTTCGCGACCCGTGTCGGCGAGGAGGCGCCGCGCTGGGTGATCCGCGACCTCGACTTCTCGGTGGCGGAGGGCGAGTTCCTCACCATCGTCGGACCCTCCGGCTCGGGCAAGACCACGCTCCTGAACATGATCGCGCAGGTCGATACCGCGACCGAAGGCAGCCTGCTGTTCCGCGCCCAGCCGGCGCCGGTCACCAATCCCAAGGCGCTCAACCCCGGGCTTTCATGCCAGATCGGCTACGTCACCCAGGAGGACAACCTGCTGCCGTGGCGCACCGCGCTCGATAACGTGCTGTTCCCGCTGATGGTGCAGGGCCGGCTCAATGCCGAGAGCCGCGCCCGCGCCGCCATGCTGATGGAGGCGGTCGGCCTCAAGGGCTTCGAGAGCCACTATCCGCACGAGCTTTCCGGCGGCATGTGCAAGCGCGTGTCGCTGATCCGCACGCTGGTCTACGACCCGCCGGTGATCCTGATGGACGAGCCGTTCGGCGCGCTCGACGCGCAGACCCGCGTGCAGCTCCAGACCGACCTGCTGCGGCTGTGGAATCTCGGCCGCAAGACCATTGTCTTCGTCACCCACGACATTGCCGAGGCCATCGCGCTCGCCGACCGCACCCTGGTGCTGTGCCGCGCGCCGGCGAAGATCATCGGTAACCATATCATCGACATCCCCCGTCCGCGGGACGTGGATGGCCTGCTCGCCAATCCGCGGTTCGTCGCGCTCTACCAGGCGATCCGGAGCCAGGTGCAATGACCGTCCTCGACGCCCCGGCGGATGCGGGCTTCCCGGGCCGGGCCGCCCTGCGCCGCCACGGCGTGCTGATCGGCCGGCTCGCCCTCGCCGCGCTGCTCGTCGCCGGCTGGCACGTGCTCGCCGGCGCGATCGGCCCGCTCTACGTCGCCGCGCCGCTGGCGGTGGTCGAGCGCATCGCCGCCGACCTGGGCTCGGGCGAGCTGATCCGGCACTCCTACGTGACGCTGCGGCTGTCGGCGATCGGCTTCGCCATCGGCTGCGCCGCCGGCGTTGTGCTGCCGTTCGTCCTGCGGCGGATGCCGCGCCTCACCGCCGCCATCGAGCCCTACATCCTCGCTTCGGTCGGCATCCCGAAATACGCGCTGATGCCATTGTTCATCCTGTGGGCGGGCATCGACGATGCCCCCAAGCTGCTGCTGGTCGGCGTGCTCGTGTTCTATGTCGTGTTCATCGCCGTGTTCGCCGGCATCCGCAGCGTGGACCGGAAGCTCGTCACCATGGCGCGCGTGCTCGGCGCCAGCGAGATGGCGATCTCGCGCCACGTGGTGTGGAAGTCGCTGACGCCGTTCTTCCTCGCCGCGCTGAAGATCGCGCTGCCGCGCGCGGTGAGCGCCACCATCATCGGCGAGTTCCTCGTCGGCAACGCCGGGCTCGGCTACTACATCGAGAACGCGCGGCAGATGGTGGACATCGCCGGCGTGTTCGCCGGCATCGTGGTGTCCATTATCATCGTGCTCGCCATCAATGCGCTGCTGACGCTGCTCGACCGCCGCGTCAACGCCTGGCGGCCGGTGGATCGCGACATGCGGCTATGACGCTTACAAGACCAACGAAACGGGGGGAATACATGGCACATCTGTCGAGGACCATCGCCGCGGCCGGGCTCGCGCTCGGCGCGCTCGCGACCGCCGCGCGCGCCGAGGACGCCAAGACCGACATCAGCATCGTGGTCGGCGCCACCAGCCTCACCTTCTCCTCGCTCTATGTCGCGCAGAGCGCCGGCCTGTTCGCCAAGGAGGGGCTGAACGTCAGCATCCGCACCGTCGACGGCGCCGCGACCATCAACGCGCTGGTCGGCGGCAGCGTCGATTTCGGGCTGCCCTCGGGCGTACCCGTGCTGCGCGCGGTGGCCAAGGGCCAGAAGCTCACCGTCATCGCCAACGTGGTGGACCGGCCCATGGTGGAGCTGGTGCTGCGCAAGGACGTGGCGGCGGGCGCGGGCATTACCGACAAGATGAGCCTCGCCGAACGCGGCAAGGCGCTGCGCGGCAAGACCATCGGCATTCAGGGCGTCGGCAGCATCATCGACGCCATGGTCCGGGTGGTGGCGCGGACTGGCGGCCTCGACCCCGACCGCGACATGAAGATCGCGCCGATGATGCCGCCGGCGATGTATCCCGCGCTCAAGGCGCAGCAGCTCGACGGCTACGCCACCTCGCTGCCCTGGACCACCCAGGCGGTGCTCGCCGGCGACACCGTCGATTACGTCAGCGGACCGGGCGGCGGCCTGCCGGACTACACGCCGTTCGGCTACGCGCTCCTCACCACGCGGCCCGATTACTGCCCGCAGCACGCCGACATCTGCCGGAAGATGATCCGCGCGTTCGCGGCCTCGAACAAGCTCATCAAGGAGCACCCCGACGAGGGCCTGCGGCTCGTCAAGCAGACGTTCTCGAAGATGGACCCCAAGCTGCTCGAAGCCGCCTGGGCGCTCACCGTGCAGGCCCATCCCGCCGACGTCGCGGTGCGCGAGCAGGAGCTTACGAACTGTCAGAAATACGACATCGACGCCGGCCTGCTGGCCCCCGGCGACGCGCTCAAGAGCTTCGCCGGCCTCTACACCAACGACTACCAGAAATAGGCGGCCGGTCAGCCGGCGCGATAGCGCCAGCGCGCGTCGATGAGGTCCTGAGGGCGCAGGCTTCCGACCACATCGGCGCGGAACGGCGGCTCAGGCATGCGCCAAGTCGCCGAGCATGCTGGCGGCGACGGCGAGCTTGGACAATGTGAGGCCGGACGCGGCGATCTCGTGGACCGCGGTGCGGATGCGCTCGACCTCGTGGCCGCGCGGCTTCACCCAGGCATCGACCGCGGCGGCGCCAACCGCGCCCGTCGCCATCATGTCGGCGACGATGCGGCGCTGGGCATCCTCGACCGCGTTGAGCGAGCGGTCGAGCGCGAGGCGGTCGAAATAGTCGCTGACCTTGACCTCGCGCGCGGCGGCGACGATGCGGTCGAGGCGGAAATAGGCGCCGGCGGCGAGATAGGTCGCGGTCACGTCGGTCACCGGCTTGCTCGCGCGGTCGGCGACCAGCACGATGTCCGGCGCGGCGGTGACGAGCGGCAGGTCGGCCATGCGGCGCGCCAGCGCCGCGGGCACGCCGGCGGCGATGAGGCCGTCGGTGCGGGCGGCGCGCGCTTTGGTGTCGTCGCCGGAGAGCGCCGCGGCGAGCGCCGTGGTCACCTCGCCGATGCCGGCGTGATAACGGTCCACCACCGCCGCGAGGCCGGCGCCGAAATCAACGTTGCGCAGGAACCAGACGAGCCGGTCGAGCAGCACGTCCTGCACGGCGGCATAGAGCGCGAGTTGGGTCTCCCCGGAGACCTTGCCGTCGAGCGCGTCGATCTCCGCGTTGAGCGCGATCAGGTCGAAGCTGTTGCGCACGGCGGCGAAGGCCACCGCGATGCGGTCCACCGCGGCGCCGGTCTGATCGGCGATGCGCACGATCAGCGACGGACCGCCGCGATTGATCATGGAGTTGGCGAGCTGGGTAACAATGATGTCGCGCCGCAGCCGGTGATGCTCCAGCGCGTCGGGGAAGCGCCGGGCGATCTCCGGCGGGAAATAGCGGAACACCTCGCGGGCGAGGTAGGGATCGTCCGGCACCGCCGTGTCGAGCAGGTCCGAATGCAGCGCGAGCTTGGCGTAGGCGAGCAGCACCGAGAGCTCCGGCCGCGTCAGCGGCTGCAGACGGCGGCGGCGCTCCTCGATGGCGGCGTCGTCGGGCAGGAACTCCACGGTGCGGTTGAGCTCGCCGCGCGCCTCCAGCGACTGCATCAGCCGCTGCTCGAAGCCGAGGTCGTCCATGCCGCGGCGCTGCGCCAGAGAGAGCGCCAGCGTCTGCTGGTGGTTGTTGCGCAGGACGAGCGCGGCCACCTCGTCGGTCATCCGCGGCAGCAGCGCGTCGCGCTCCTCCCGCGACAGCCGGCCGTCGCCCTCCGGCCGGCTCAGCGCGATCTTGATGTTGACCTCGATGTCGGAGGTGTTGACGCCGGCGGAATTGTCGATGGCGTCGGTGTTGAGGCGGATGCCGCGCATGGCGGCCTCGATGCGGCCGCGCTGGGTCATGCCCAGGTTCGCGCCCTCGCCGATCACCTTGCAGCGCAGATCGGCGCCGGTGATGCGCACCGCGTCGTTGGCGCGGTCGCCCGCCGCCTCGTCTGTCTCGCCCGAGGCGCGCACATAGGTGCCGATGCCGCCGAAATAGAGGAGATCGACCGGCGCGCGCAGGATGGCGCCGATGAGTTCGGCCGGCGTCATCCGGGTAGTCCCGATGGGCACGCCGAGCGCGACCTGCGCCTCCGGCGACAGATCGATCTCCTTGAGGCTGCGCG
>Ga0180221_1002320_pt1 | contig 11240 bp, 8 predicted proteins | sample eDN5th37CKraftMG_FD_151339 | JGI IMG/M metagenome (GOLD analysis project Ga0180221, IMG submission 151339) | Enriched Miracle-Growth compost microbial communities from Emeryville, California, USA - eDNA 5th pass 37_C Kraft MG (version 2) (version 2) ...
GTGACCCTGACGGCGCAGGCGCTCGACGGCCTCGTCGACGAGGCTGGGCTCGCCGTTGGGCCCCTTCGCGTGCAGGGTGCGCTCGCTGAAGAACACGTCGAAGTGCACGTTGAACTTCTCGAGCGAGTTCTGCAGCTCGGCGAGCTGGAACTCGTATGCACGGTCGCGTGCCGTGACCAGCTGCTGCTCCTCGTCGAGGTCGAGGATGTCGGGCACCGCTTCGAGCACACGCTTGGCGAGGTCGTTGATGTATTCGCCGGCGTAGCCGTCTTCGGGCGTCGGCTCGCCCTTGACGGCGGCGAGCACCGACCGGCCGAAACGGTCCATCTGCGCGCCGGCGTCGTTGATGTAGAACTCGCGGACGAGTGTCGCACCGCTGGCCAGCAGCAGGCGGGCCATGGAGTCGCCGAGCGCCGCCCAGCGCGTGTGGCCGATGTGCATGGGGCCGGTGGGGTTGGCGCTGACGAACTCGAGGTTGATCGTCTGCCCGCGCTGGCTGTCGTTGGTTCCGAACGCTGCGCCGGCCTCGACGATGGTCTTGGCGAGCGCTCCGGCGGCGGCGGCGTCGAGGCGGATGTTGATGAAGCCGGGGCCGGCGACCTCGACGCTCGCGATGCCGTCGGTGTCGGCGAGCGCGGCGGCGATCTCGGCGGCGAACTCACGGGGGTTCGTTCCGACCGCCTTGCTGAGCTTCAGCGCGGCGTTCGACGCCCAGTCGCCGTGGTCGCGGTTCTTCGGACGCTCCAGCGCGAAGTCGGCGGCCGTGAGGCCCTCGCTCGAACCGGGTCGTCGGGCCTCCGCGAGCGGGGCGACGACGGAGAGCAGGACTTCGGAGAGGGCGTCAGGGTTCATAACCCGTCAAGTCTACGGGCCGTGACCTGCCCATTTTCCGCGCAGGCGCGGGACGCGGTCACGCGATCTGGACGAGCGCGCCGAGGTCGTCGTGAGAGGGGTCGGATGCCACGGCCGCCGCATCGACAGCTGCGGCGTCGCCGGCATCCGTCGGCACGACATGCGCGTCGACCTTCATGCGCTGCAGCCCGACGTGACCGCCGTGGTAGCTGAGGAATGCGCAGTCCGCGGCATCCCTGCCGGTCGCGATGCGCACGAGGGAGCGGCGGTTCGACAGGCGTGTCGCGTCGATGACATACCAGTTGCCGTCGTAGTAGGCCTCGGCCACGGCGTGGAAGTCCATGGGGCGCAGCCCCGGCGCGTAACAGGCGGTGTAGCGGGCGGGCATGTCCATTGCACGCAGCAGCGCGATGACGACGTGAGCGTAGTCGCGACAGACGCCCTGGCCGGTCATGAGGGTCGTGACGGCGGAGTCGGTGCCCTGACTGAGCCCTGGCGTGTAGGCGACGCTGCCGGCGACGAACTCGCTGACCGCCGTGATGAGGTCACGCCCTTGCAGTCCGCGGAACTGTCGGCGCGCTTGCGCGAACACCTCGTCGGACTGGCAGTAGCGGCTCGGGCGAAGGTAGGTGATCGCCTCGAGGTCGGTCGTGTCGCGGGGGGCGGTCTGACCGTCGAGCAGCGCCTCGTAGCGCACCGCGACGGATCCTGCTTCCCCCTGAAGACGGTGCAGTCGACTGCCGAACTGGTCGACGATCTCGGTGGGCGTGCACACCCGCTCCCCACGCACCGGATCGCGCCCCGTGACCGTCAGCAGCTCGCGCACAATGGGCGCGGGCTGGGCGACGGCGATCTGAAAGATGAGCTCGACAGACGACCCCAGTTCCAGGTCGAGTTCAGCCGTCACGATGCGTTGCACCGGGCAATCCTCGCATGCTCCACGAGGACGCGGCTCGCCCTCGCCGAATCCCCTCGCCTGTGCGAGAGACCGCACATGATGCCACTCGTCGGACGCGACGTTTCCTGCTTTGAGAAACGTGGCTTACTCTCGTCGCATGGGGGCGACGGAGCATCTTCGGACGAGGCCGCCGGCATGGGCGATCGCACTCGTGTCGGGGCTCGTGATCGCCATCGCGGTGATCGCGATGTGGCGTCCGTGGATGCCGCCCGCGGCCACCGTCGCGGCCGGCCCGGGCGAGGCCGCCGTGGCGGCGCCGCCCGCGCCGCTCCAGCTGCCCGACGGCGCACGCGTGCTGATCTTCGGCGACTCGTGGACGTGGGGTGAGGCGGCGCCACCCAGGCAGGGCTACGCCTATGTCATCGCCGACCTCACCGGCTGGACCACGATCGTCGACGGTGTGCGCGGCAGCGGATACCTGCGACCCGGCAAGGGCGGCGGCGAATTCGGCGAGCGCATCGCCGCACTCGATCCGTCGCTCGATCCCGACCTCGTGATCGTGCAGGGGTCGATCAACGACCGAGCGCTGCATTCCCAGGGGTACCGCGAGGCGGTCACCGCAGCCTGGGACCTGCTGACCGCCATCTACCCGAAGGCGCGCATCGTGATCCTCGGCCCCGCTCCCCATGTGCTCCCCCTTGAGGCCTCACTGTCCGCGGTCGACGCCGACCTGGCCGACCTCGCCGCCATCCGCGGGTGGTGGTACATCTCCCCCGTCGCCGAGCAGTGGATCACGGATGCCAACTACCTCAACGTGATCGACACGAGTGAAGCCGGACGAGACCATCCCTCCATCGACGGACACCGGTACCTCGCCGAGCGCCTGGCCGCGTCCGTCGCCGCCATATCCCGGTGATACGCTCGATCAGTACGCCTCCGTAGCTCAGGGGATAGAGCGTTGGTTTCCGGTACCAAAGGTCGCAGGTTCGATTCCTGTCGGGGGCGCCACGGGATGTACGCGGAACGGGTGTGACCTCGAACGCGGAACTCCAAAAAACGAAGAAGGCCGCCTGATCTCAGGCGGCCTTCGCTTCGTTTTCAGGTGATTGCGCGAGTTTGCCTGCCGCACCGCCACCGTTCGACCGGCGGAAACGACGAAGGTCGGCGTCAGTTCCCGTTTCCGGGCAGGCTGACGCCGACCTTCGTGCTGGTTTGATTGTGATGCGCGCCGGCGATGTTCAGGTGCGAGCGGGCGTGTGGGCCTTCTTCGCCCGGCCCCGCTGGCGGTGACGGTGTGCGTTGCGCTGGTGAGCGGTCGAGCGGCGCGGGCGGCGGCTGTTCGCTTCGGGAGCTGCCATCCCCATGTCGTCGAGCATGCCGTCTTCGATTCGGCGTGCGAAGAAGTCGTTGATCTTGTCGAGGTTTGCGGCGACGACCATCAACGTGGCGAGGAAGTACTGGGCGACCGAGCCGCGGAGTCGACGCCGGGAGCCGTCTTCGAGCGCGTGGGTGTTGCCATCCTTGAGGAACGCGTTGAACGATTCAACGCTGTTGCGGCCATGTCCGTAGACGGCCTGCCATTCCTCGGAGCCGTACTGCAGGTGCTGTGCGAACTTGCTGCCGACGTGCGCGGGGAAGGTCGTGCTCGTGACGTTGTCACACGCGCGGACGGGTCCGACCGGGGGCTTGGCGATGATCGTGAGCGGGAGGGCTCCCTTGGGAAGGCGAGTCTCGGTCTTCCGCGGGCAGCTTGCTGTCCCCGCATACGCCGGGCACATCAGCACCTGCTTGCCCTGCTTTCCGATGCCGCCTTTGGACGCGAACAGGTAAGGCTTGCGCGCCTCTATCGCGGCTTTCCAGCGCTCCCGTCGCTCCTGGCTGCGTTGGCGTCGTTCCCGCTTCGTGAGGTTGTCATTGTCGTCGTCGGCGTCTTCACCCTCGCGAAACCGCTTGGTGGCGTCGATGAGTTTCTGGGGCATGGTCTGGCAGTACCAGTTGCCGTCGACCATGATGGCGCCGGCGTACGACTCCTGCAAGCCGAGGAACGTCTTGTGATAGTCCATGACCAGCAATGCGTCATTCTCACGGAGGAAGTTCTGCAGGTCATCGGACTTCGCTCCGGGAAGGTACGCGCGGTCGCCGATGACGTAGTGGAGTCCGAGCCCGCGTTCGATGATGTTGGCGAACATGCGTCGAGCTGCGAGGCCTGGACCGTAGGCGGGGGCGTGATGGCCGATGCCGACGACGATGTGCGGAATGTCGTCCGGACGCGAAGGGTCGTTGCTGGTGAGGACTCCGAGCTCGAGTTCATGCCCGAACTTCATCTTCGAGCGAGGGGCCTTACCGTCATCGGAGTGGTCCTCGGTGTGCCGCGCCCAGTAGGCAGCGTCGGGCTCGATCGAGACAAGCTCGTTTGGCCCGAGACCGGCGAGACGCTCCTTTCCGATGCCGCGCGCGTAGACGCGGACCGCGGTGGCGTCGATGGTGACTGAGATCTTCTCCGTGCGGAGCTTGGCCGGGAGGAGCAGGTAGGTGGCGTGCAGCAGCCTGTTCATCAGCACATCGGCCCGGTTGGCGCGGTCGTTGAGCTTCTCCGCGTCACGTTCACGCTGAGCGAGGACCGCATCCCACTCGTGCTTCTCAAGGCGCCGGTGCCGGTTGCGTCGTCCCTGGAGGTCGAAGACGGGGAGGTAGTCGATGATTCCGATGAGCCGGTCTGTGGCGCGGCGCAGCCGCTCGTACCAGGCGTCGGGCGAAATGGAGGGGTCCCAAGGGAGCCCGAGCATGGCAGCGGTCTCGGGGGTGAGTCGTTCGTAGACGATGTCGCGCAGACGCTTCAGTTGCAGGGGCTGGTGTTCCCATGCGAGCACGAGCCAGAGCACCAGCACGGCACGCATGGTGACAGCAGAAGGCCGTCCGCCTCGGGTGGGGTGGTGTTCGAGTTGGTCCCAGTCCTCCAGCAGTTGCGGGATGTCGACACTGTCGATCAGGTCGCTACAACGCGCGATAGTGGCCTTGGCGACGGGGCCGCGCATGCGCGGGTTGTACGGGACCATCTCGGACTCTTCGTCACCGTCTTCGGTGGGCGCTGTGGCGCGCTTTTCCCACGACTTGTCGCGCCGGTCTTCGAGGTCGCTGGGGAACTCCACGCTGTCGTCGATGAAGAACGAGGAGCGTCCCTCACCGCGGCTCACGCGTTCACCTGCATTCGGAGTGCAGCGATCGCGCGTTCCGGCGGGCAGGGGCGCACGAACTCCATCGGGCGGCGAAGTGAGTCCGTCGAGGTCATTCCTGCCGCCGGCAGAAGCGCAGACAGCGGCGTACCGGCCTCGATGTGAGCAACCTCCCACGTGCGCCGGAGACGGGTCGGCGTCGGCTTCATCTCCCCGATGGAGCACTCGAGAACGCTTCGGATTGCGGCGGTCCGGTCCTTCGCGTTCGGTGCGATGACGAGCCCCTCGCCAGCCATTTCCGCCACCCGCTCGAGGCAGTGACGCCAACGGTCTACAACGGGGACGATGCGGCCATCACGCGCGACGCGGACAGCCAGAGTTCCCTCGACGGGGATGATGTCACTACGGGTGACGGCCATCGACTCGCTGGCTGTGAGCCCACACCCGACACCGAAGACGAAGATGGCGAGGCAACTGATGCGCTGGTAGTCGGTGCGCTGGTGGGTAGCCCACATGTAAAGAGTGGCCAGCTCGGCCTCCGTGTACGGGCGCTCCGGGGCGGACGAGGTCGAGACTGCCCGGCGCTCGCGACCAGGCTTGATGGCAGCCAGCCGCAGCAGCATCTTTCGCTCGCGCTCTGCCATCGTCGCCACGATCTCGTGCGCGCGGTCCTCGCGATAGATGTCGATGACGTCGGGGCGCAACGCCTCTTCCGGGTCGACCATGCCGGTCTGTAGGGCCCAGTCCGCGAAGTAGGCGAGAGTGCGACGATGCTCCTCGACCTGCCTTTTCGACATGTCAGCGCAGCGGATGGCGATGACGTCGAGAACGAAGGCTTGAACGCGCTGCCAGCTCTGGTCAGCAAGCATCGGACGGTACGCGGAGAGAGCATTGATTTCGGGCACGTCTCTCCTGTGCGCGGCGTCGGACGGCACTCGCGAGATTGTGCGCCCTAAGCGCACGAGCGGGTCAAGCGTGCACTTCAGCCGCACACAATGAGCGAGAATGACCATATGGCTACCGGAAAGTATGCGCCGCGCGACTACGCACCCGACCCGAACAACTTCGGGAAGGATCGCGGCCGCTTCGCGTGGCCAGAACCCCCAGAAGACCGCGTAGAACGCGCCCGCAGCCGTGCTGCGCATGTCCAGGCCGCGGTCGCCGAAAGGGTGCATATGCATCTCATGGGCGGGGTGGTCACACGTGCCGACCTTCGGGAGCGCACCGGGTGGACGCGGGAGCGGCTTTCCCGCATCCTCAATGGCAACCTCGTCGCGGGACTCGACGACCTCATGTTGTTGCTCGATGCCGTTCGCGTTCCGTTTGAGAGCGTCATCTCGGCCGCGACGGCCGAGCAGCAGAGCAGGCAACGGCACCTCAGGGAAGTCCAGCGATATCTGAGCGAGCAGCAGCAGAGGGTGCAGGAAGAAATCGCTCAAATCGAGCGAGAGCGGCGAGGGACTTGACGCCTGCCTCGTAGATCAGGTTCTGGACCGGCATCCCCTGCGACATGCGGGCGACCAGCCAGGTCGCCCGCATACGCTGCGGCACCGGGCGCAGCTGGTCGCCGATCGTCGACCTGACGAAGTCAGGGACCTTGTTCGTGTACAGCTGGATCGACGGCAGGAACACGAACTCATCAAGCTCGCCACATGCGGCACTCCGAAGCACAGCGCTCCACTCGCTGCCGACGCGCACGACTCGGGGCCTGCGGCCGCCGACCCTGATTACGCGTCCGCCGTCGGAAACGTCCCGCCAGGTGACGCCGCAGAGTTCACCGGCGGAGAGCCCTGCACCCAGCCCGAGAGCTAAGAGCCGCCGCGCCTGTTCGCGACGATCGGGGCGTTGAAGCTCCGCCCACACTCGTATCTCGGCTACTTGCTGCTCACTGTATGGGGCACTCGGCTCCGAACCGTAAAGCGGTGGCAACGGGCGTTCCACCGTGCCCAGCTCCTCTGCGACCCGCAGCAGAAGGGCGCGGCGGCGACCCAGCGAGGCCTCCGACCGCATCGGGAGCTGCTGCACCCCGAGCGCGATCACGTCGCGACGGAAGATGAACTGCTGCTCCAGCGGGAACCGCATCGTCTCCCACGCCCACAGGACGTGGTGCCGGACCGCGGTACGGAGGTCGCTGGGCCGATACGAAAGACGCCTGCTCACCGCAGTTAGGACATCGGCAACGAGCGTGTCTACGGCGCGTCCGTCGTCACGATGCGCGACTGCGTGCAGCTCGGCGGCCACCAGCACTCCTCTCCTCCCGCGAAACGGTAGGGCGAGCGTTCGCACGCGTGTTGCATCGACTGCGAGCCGCGCCGGCACATACACCGGCGCTTCCACCAAAGGGCCTACTAACACCGCGGCGTGCGCAACAGCGGCGCGATACCCCGCATGAAAGTCTCATGAACGAGCTCTGCCCTGCCGCATTCACCCCTCCTCCTGCAGGTCGTGCCCGGATTGCGGATCTCACCGCGCAGGTCAACCGATGCAGCCGTGAGAAGATCCCCACGCCGCCGCGATTCACGGCGCGTCGCCCTACGGCGACTGACAGGATGATCACCGTGCGCCCGAACGACAAAGAAGCCAAGACATACCAGGATCTGATGCAGCTGCTCCCGGATGTCGCGAAGATCTTGGTCTGGTGGACTCACGACGAAGACGGCGTGCCAGGCTGGGCCGAGCGGATCCAGCTGTGGGGCCACGACGGTCAGCAACTCGTCGAAGCCACCGCTGACGAGGTCGAGCGGCTACCCGACTTCCACCAGAGCGCGCCAGCCAAAGAGCCCACGCTGCAGGAGCGACTGCCCGCGGTATTCGCGATCCTTGACTGGGTGGACGCGTTCGCTCTGGACGAGGGCCCGGACGGCGCTTCCCTTCTCGAACTGCCGAGCGCCTCGCACGTTGGCGAGGCGCCGCCTGCGGAGTGGACGACCTAGCGACGGATCTTTTCGCTGGCCAGCTAGCCCGGCCATGTCAGCTCACGCAACGCAGGTCGATCCGAGACGACGGACGAAATGGACGAGCCATACTTCACGGATCGTGCGGTCTAGGAGTTCAGCGACTGAACGGCCGCAGAGACGAGCGAATCCGCCCGGAATGAGCGCCGAACGTGCACTCCCCCAGTCACTGTCGGCGATCCCGAAACGAGCACTGCCCCCAGGCGGGCAGCCCAGGGCGGAGTGTGCCACGGTTGCTCATTCGGGCGAGCGACCCGCAGCCGAACGGTGTCCGTGCACTTGCGCGATCCGATACTCCGACCAGCAGGTCCATTCGAGTTACGTGTGGTGCTGCTGCGAGGGCGGGGTCGGCCCCAAGGTAGGTCGCGGGCCGATCTGGCGTGCAGATCCCGGTCGCAACTCGATGCCAGCCCAAGCCATCCCCCCGCGAGACTTCGACAACGCGCCTCCCGGGGCGAAACTGACAGCGAGGCGTCCGTCGCCGTCAAATGTGACGCCCACGAGGTGCTTGGTGACCGCATCGCCAGCCAACCCCTCAGGGGCGAGAGGCATCATTGCGAGCTGAGTGTCGCCGACAGCGTGCAGCGGCAATGTGGTGAGAACGAACTCTCTACCGACGCGCCCTTCGCTACCATCCGAGACTTCGTGCTGCACCTGGACCATGGCGGCGACGAGGTTCTCGTAGTTGGGAGGAGTGAGTAATCCGTCAGCCTCGACAAGCGCCGCCAGCCGGCTGCGTGTCTCGTCATCGGTGTACTCACCGAGCGTACGAACTGCAGGGGAGGAAAAGCCATGACGACGAAAACGCGCGGAGACGTTGTGTGGGTTGAGATCGCCCTGCGGGGTTAGCGCGTTAGAGATCAGGAATCCATGAGTCGTGCCATCGGGTTTGAATCCAACGGCCACAACTGCGGCCGGCTTTCGGTCAAGCGCCGGATCGCTATCCCACTGATCCTGCAGCGCATTCTGTAGGTACGCGTCGACGCGCCCGGTCCGACGCTGACTAAGTATTGCAGCCAACCACATGTCGACGTGCCCAGGATCGGGCGGTACAACGCCCGCGAAACCAAGCACATACCGGCCGTCGTGCACCACGGATTTCACAGTGGCGTCTTCCTGCCAGATGGGCGTACCGCTCCCTCCGACGTACGTGACCCTTCGGTCTGATGCGATCGCGACCCACTTGCGCGCGACTAGGGCTGTAATCAAAGTCATTCGATGAACCTCACTCCTGCGCCGCACCGCGCGGTGTTCTGAGACGTAGTCGGTCACTGTCGGAGACTACTGCGGCCGATTCTCGGGGCGACCGACAACGGAGTATCTTCGCTGCGGCGAATCGCCAGCCAGCCGCGGTGGCGCACGCATGACCCGCCGCTTGCCGAGTTCGAAATCGCCATGTGGGATCGCTGATAGCGTCCCCGGCTGCCTCGGTCTGTTGCTCCCCTCCCGAGGCGCCAATCAAGCAGACGCAGATCACAGGAGCTGGCCGCCCGAGATGGGTGGCCAGCTCCTGGTCAGTGGGCGCGCCCGGCTGGTCAGTCTTCGCACGCGATTCGTGGGACACAGTGTCCCTGATCAGGGCCTCGCCGGTCGGGTCCTGCGGTCGGACTGAACTACACGATCAGCGCCGCTACACCATAGTGGTGCGGTGGGCGCGACACGGGCCGTCAGTGGCGGTTGCGCGGGCGGTGAACTCGTTGATGATACGGGCGTTGGTGGCGATCATGTCGAGCAAGCTCAGGAAGGCGTTTCCGGTTGCACCGCGGAGGCCGGGTGCGCCACCACGCAGTGCCGCGGTGTGGCGCAGTTCGGTCAGGTAGTACTCCATGGCGTTCCGCCCGGCCGCATATGCGGTCTTCCACTCCGGCGAGCGGTACGGGAGCGCCTGTTCGAGGCGGCTCGTTTCCGGGAGACCGGCACTGCCCGCCTCCGGCCGGAGGGCGTAGGTGGCCCGAGCGGCGATGAGCGCGTCAATGGGTACCTTCTCGGCTGCACCACCCGTTGAGTGCGTGGCCTGGGCACGTCGGGCCTCGAAGACGCCCTGCTGCAGGTCCTTCGGCATGGACGCGCAGTACCAGGTGCCTTCTACGAGGATCGCGTCGCCGGCGGCGTCCTGGACCCCCAGGTGCTGCAAGGAATAGTCGCCGATAACCTTCGCGCGCAGGTCGTCCAGCCCAGCGCGCAGGTAATCGGGGCGGGCCGCCATGTAGGCGCGGTCGACGACCACATGGCCGAGGGCGAGGCCGCGGCCTACCAGGTGCTGGAGCGCTTCGCCGGCGTGAGGTGCGGGATTCACTCCGGGGCCGTGCGAGTTGAACCCGATGGTGATGCAGGGGGCAGCACCCGGCACTGCAGGGTGCAGGACGACCAGTTCGTCCTCCCAGCCATACTGGGCACGGGTCGTCGCTGCGCTCACGTACATGCCCGCATCGGGCTCTGCGGAGACGCGGTCATCGGGTCCCAGGGCCGCTACACGCCGGGCGGGGATACCGGCGGCACCCGCCGGGCGGAATCGGCTGTCGATCGTCGCGTGGAACGTCCCGTCGCGCATCTCAGTGGGGAGAGCGGCGAACTGGGCGTGGAGCAGGCTGTTCGCAAACGTAAGGAAGCGACGACGCTTGTCCTCCAGCTCCTCCGCGTGGAGGGCGCGGTCGGCGACAACCTGGTCCCATTCGGACTTGGTCAGGCGGCCGCGGCGGTCAGGAAGCGGGAAAGCGTCCATGGTGTCGAGCAGGTCGGCGGTGGCGTTACGCACCCCGCGGGAGATCTGCTGGCGGGTGCGAGCAGCGAACGCTTCGGGAAGCCCGAGAAGTCCGCGAGTCTTGGGAGTGAGCCGATTGAGCAGCAGGGTGGTGACGTTCGCGGCTGTGAGCTCCTCACCTTCGAGCGCGAGGGCAATCCAGGCGGCGAGGATCTGCCTCGGGCTCAGCAGGCTCCGAGCGGGGCGGCCGGCGACGTTGAGCAGGTCCGAGAGCCCGGCGTTGTCGATAAGGGCAAGCGCGCTCGTGATCGTGGCCGTCGGAACGGGAGGGCTCGGGTGGAGGGCGATCATGTTGGTGTCCTTGGTCGGGGTGGGTCGGGTGACGGGATGGCCGTTGGCGGCGGATGAGTTGTTCATGTCTGACCTGTGCGCGGCGACGTCGCATCACTCGCGAATATGTGCGTCACAGCGACACAGCATCGCAAAGTGTGACGCCGGAAGTCTCATCTGGCCCGTCCAGTCGCCTCTGTGGCTAGGGCGTGAGGAACGAATGGGTGACAACTGATCGTTAGTGCCGGGAGGCGCTGGCGGGGAGGATGTCATCATGCCCGGTCCCTATCCCAGAGAATTCCGCGAGGATGTCGTCGCGGTCGCTCGTCGCC
>Ga0180221_1002329_pt1 | contig 11202 bp, 10 predicted proteins | sample eDN5th37CKraftMG_FD_151339 | JGI IMG/M metagenome (GOLD analysis project Ga0180221, IMG submission 151339) | Enriched Miracle-Growth compost microbial communities from Emeryville, California, USA - eDNA 5th pass 37_C Kraft MG (version 2) (version 2) ...
GGCGCCCCTAGACGATCAGCCGCCGCAGCGTCTCGATCCGGTCCGCCTCCTCTACCGGCTTGTCGTGGCGGATATGCGCGATCCGGGGAAAGCGCATCGCCACGCCCGATTTGTGGCGCCGCGAGTCGTGGATCGAATCGAAGGCGACTTCGAGGACGAGGCTCTTCTCCACCTCGCGCACCGGGCCGAACCGCGCCACCGTATGCGCGCGAACGAAGCGGTCGAGCCATTTCAGCTCCTCGTCGGTGAAGCCCGAATAGGCCTTGCCCACCGGCAGCAGCTCTCCCTCTTCGGTCCAGCAGCCGAACGTATAATCCGAATAGAAGCTCGATCGCTTGCCATGCCCACGCTGCGCATACATCAGCACGCAATCGGCGGTGAGCGGATCGCGCTTCCATTTGTACCAGAGGCCGACGCGCCGCCCGCCGACATAGAGACTGTCGCGGCGCTTCAGCATCACGCCCTCGATCGCCGCGTCGCGCGCGCCGGCGCGCAGGTCTTCGAGCGCCTCGAAATCGGCGACGGGAATCAACGCCGACAGGTCGAAACGCGCGGGATCGAGCGTGGCGGCAAAGTCTTCGAGCCGCGCGCGCCGGGCGCTCCATGTCTGCTCGCGCAGGTCCTCGGTTCCGTCGAACAATATGTCGTAGAGGCGGACGAAGGCGGGATAGTCGGCCTGCATCTTCGCCGACGCATTCTTGCGCCCCAGCCGCTGCTGGAGCGCGTTGAAGCTCGCCGCGCCCGCGGTCGTGAGGCCGCCGCCCTGCGCCTCGCCGCGCACCAGCAATTCGCCGTCGACCACGCCGTCGCGCAGGAAGGCGACGGCAACCTCGGGAAAGCTGTGCGTCACATCGTCGCCGGCGCGGCTGTAGAGGCGCGTCTCGCCGCCCGCGCGCGCGATCTGGAGGCGGATGCCGTCCCATTTCCACTCGACCGCAAAATCGGCGAGGTCGAGCCGCGCGTCGTCGAGCGGATGCGCGAGCATGAAGGGCCGGAAGACCGGCCGGTCGCGCGCCGTCGGCCGCGTCCCCCGCCCCTCGCCCCAGGCGAAGAGCGGCTCATAAGGCGGGGCAAGGCCGTGCCACACCTCCTCCACCGCCTCGACGTCGAGCGCGAAGGCCTGCGCCAGCGCGGTCTTCGCCAGTCGTGCGGAGACGCCGACGCGCAAGCCCCCGGTCGCCAGCTTGAGCAAGGCGAAGCGGCCGCTGGCGTCGAGATGGTCGAGCATCCGGGCCAGTTCGCCCGGCGCCTCGGCGCGCCCCAGCGTCGCCAGCCGCTCGATCACCGCGCCCAGCCGCAGCGCACCGTCGTCCAGCTCGGCGGGCTGGTCGAGCCGCTTGGGCCACAGCAGCGCCACTGTTTCCGCGAAGTCGCCGACATAATCGTGGCTCATCGCGAAGAGGACGGGATCGACCCGCTCCTCGGTCATCCCGCGAATCAGCGCGGGCTTGACCGCAGGCAGGTCGAGCGCGCCGGTCAACGCCGCCATCGCCCAGCCCCGGTCGGGATCGGGCGTCGCGCGCAGATAATCGGCGATCAGCTTGAGCTTGGCGTTGCGCGAGCGCGTGTAGACGAGGGCGTCGAGAAGCTGCGAGAAATCGCGCATCGCGTCGCCCCCGTCGGGCGCCCCGGATCAGGCGCCCTGGCTGGCCTCGAACAGGAACCAGGCGCGCTCCTCGGCCTGATCGGTCCAGTCGTCGATCATGCCGCTGGTCGCATTGTCCTTCGCCTCGTCGACGAGGTCCTTCGCCTCCCGCAGCGATTCGATCAGCTTCAGATTGTCCTCGCGCAGTTCGCGGAGCATGTCGCCGGGGCTCACATAATCGGCATTATTGTCCTTGATGCGCTGATGCCGCGCGATATCGCCGACCGAACGCAAGGTGGTGTTGCCGGTCTTGCGCACGCGCTCGGCGATCGCATCGGTGGTGCCGAGAATCTGCGCCGCCTGCGCGTCGAGCAGCAGGTGATAGTCGCGGAAGTGCGGGCCAGACACATGCCAGTGGAAGTTCTTCGTCTTGAAGTAAATCGCATAGCTGTCCGCCAGAATCGCGTTCAGCGCATCGGCGGTGGTGCCGACCGCGTTCGATTGCAGGTCGGTGGGCGTCTTGAGCTTGGGTTTGGCGGCTTTGGCCATCGCGAGCGTCCTCCAGAGCGGTTGATCGGTTCGTGACTATAACGACCGACGTCGCGTTCGGACGCAATCTTTTCGCGCGAATGACCGCAAATTGTTCCGATCGCCATGATCGGAACGCTCGATAATGCTCCTCGGTCCTCAGAAAGGCAGCAGCTTCGATTTCTTGCTGAACTTCATATAGCCGACATTCGCGCCGAGCCGCCAGCCGACGCCGAGCCGGATCGGGATCAGCACGATGTCGCCGCGCCGCAGATAGCTCGCGGTGAAGCCGCCGACGACATAGACATTGCCCTCGGCCGCGGGGAACCGCTCGAACAAATCCTGCGTGTCATAGAGATTGTAGACGAGGACGAAGGTCTTCGCCCCGTTTGCTCCCAGGTCGAACCCCACCGACGGGCCCGTCCAGAAGACCGGCTGGTCGCCTTCGATCTTGTGGTGGAGCACGCCCGAACCGTAGCGCACGCCGACGACGATCGCGCCGCCCGCCTCGCGCCCGGTGATATAGGCGTTGGGCTCGCCCTGGTCGCTCAGGATATTTTCAATGAGCTTCGCCAGCCCCTCGGCGCCCTTGCCGAATACGCCCTCGGCCGCGTCGATCACGTCTTCCTGCCGGTAGGTCGTCTGCTGCTGCGGCGGCGCAGTATAGGCCGTCGCGGTGTTGACCGGCGGCGGCGGCACGCCGGGGGCGGTGGGCGTATCCACCGGCTGCGGCGTATCGACCGCCATCGTCGTGCCATAGCCCGCCTCGCTCGCCGGGACGGGTGCGAGGTCGCTCTGCATCGCGGCGTTGGGATCCACCGTGCGCACCTGCGCGCCAGCTTCCGCCGGCAACGCCGCGAGCACGAACGTGCCGAGCGCCGCGAATGCGGTCAGGCGGGCGGAAAACGGTGTCGACATGGATCAGCCCCCGAAAACTGGTTAAGGACGTTATGACGGACTGCCCTTGCCCTGCAATGAACGGGCGATGACCCGACTCCCTCCCGCGCCGACCCGAGTCGCGCGCGCGAACTGGTCGGCATAAGCTGGTGGGAGAGTTGCGACATGAATGCTCGAACCTGCCCACAAGACGGCCGCCGCCAGGGATGAACCCGGTGCGCAGCACCGTCGAAGGGATCGTCTGGCCGCCTTTGCTGGCCGGCGAGGCGGCGCAGCTTGCCGCCCTCCTCACCCAGCTCGAGCTGAGCGAATATGCGAGCGCGGCAGCGATCGAGGACGGTCAGTATCGCCAGCTTGCCCCACTCCTGGCGCACCATGCCCGCCATAGCGGCCATTTCGCGCGCCGGCTCGCCGCTGCCGGCCTGACCGCCGAAAAGGCGGCGACGCCTGGCGGTTTCGCCCTCCTCGGCCTCCTCACCCGGCGCGATCTCCAGACCGCGCCCGATCTCGATGCCCGAGAAGTGCCGAAAGCCCACGGCCGCATTCATGAAACCCACAGTTCGGGTTCGACGGGCGAACCGGTCCATTGCCGCCGCACCGCGCTCAACCAGCTCGACTGGCTGGGGGTGACGATGCGCGATCATCGCTGGCATCGCCGCGATCTCTCCGGACGCTTCTGCGCGATCCGCGCCTATCAGGCGGAGGTGAGCGAGCGCGAGGACTGGGGGCCGCCGGCAACTCTGCTCCACCGCACCGGCCCTGCCTTGCTCATCCCCACGCAGGTGCCGATCGAGCGGCAAGCCGAACTGATCGCCCGCTTCCGCCCGACGAGCCTGCTTCTTTACCCGAGCAATCTGGCCGGCCTGCTGCGGCACATCGACGGCACCGGCCAGCAACTCGACAGCCTTCGCGATATCCGCACCTTCGGCGAGACAGTGCCCGATGCCTTGCGTACCGAGACGCACCGCCTGCTCGGCCTTGCCATAGCCGACAATTATTCGACGCAGGAGGCGGGCTATGTCGCGCTGCAATGCCCGGTAAGCGGCCTCTATCATGTGATGGCCGAAAATCTGATCGTCGAGATACTCGACGAAGCTGGCCTGCCCTGCGCGCCCGGCAAATCGGGCCGCGTCGTCCTGACCGATCTGCGCAACTTCGCCACCCCGCTGATCCGCTACGACATTGGCGACATGGCCGAGCGGGGCGGCGCCTGCCCGTGCGGGCGCGGCCTGCCGACGATCGCGCGGGTCCGCGGGCGCGTACGCAATCTCCTCACCTATCCCGATGGCCGCCGCGCCTGGCCGATGCTGAACAGCGACCATTTCCGCCGCATCGCCGGCGTCGCGCAGTTCCAGTTCGTCCAGCGCACATGCGAGGCGATCGACGTTCGCCTCATCCTCGACGCGCCGCTCACGCCGGGGCGCGAGGCGGAAATGACGCACTGGATACAAGCCGCCCTGGGCAATCCCTTCGCGCTGCGCTTCCTCGTCGAGGCAGGGCCGCTCGCTACCGGTCCCAGCGGCAAGTTCGAGGAATTTGTCGGCCTGCCCGAGGGCTGAACTTGCCCCATCCGCTGCAAGCGGCAAGAGAGGGCCTGAAAGAAAGGGCCCGCATGACCGAAGACGTACAGCTCTCCACCGACGGCGCGATTGGCCGCATCTCGCTTGCCCGACCCCGCGCGCTCCACGCACTGACGCGGCCGATGTGCGAGGCGATGATCGCGGCGCTGCTCGGCTGGCGCGACGATCCGGCGGTGCGCCTCGTCCTGATCGATCATGCCGAGGGGCGCGGCTTCTGCGCGGGCGGCGACGTGCGCGCGGTGCGCGAGAGCGGGCTCGGCGACGGGGTAGAGGCGCGCCGCTTCTTCCTCGCCGAATATCGCCTCAACCATCTGCTGTTCACCTATGCGAAGCCCGTCGTCACAATGATGGACGGCGTGACGATGGGCGGCGGCGCGGGCCTCGCGCTGCCCGCTTCCTATAGAATCGCGACCGAACACACGCTGTTCGCCATGCCCGAGGGTACGATCGGCCTCTTCCCCGATGTCGGGACAGGCTGGTATCTGCCGCGCCTGCCGGGGCGTACCGGCTTCTTCCTCGCGCTCACCGGCGCGCGGCTCGACGGCGCCGAATGCCTCGATCTCGGCCTCGCCACCCATTATCTGCCCTCGGCGAGCCTCGCCGAAACCAGGGCGCGGATCGCTGGGCGGCCCGAGGATATAGAGACGATCCTCGCCGCTGCTGCCGTTGCGCCGCCGCCCGCACGGATCGCACGCAACAGGGAGGCGATCGATCACCTGTTCGCCGCCGACCGCTATGAGGATATCCTCGCCGCGCTCGATGGCAATGATTCCAAATGGGCCGCCAAGGAGCGGGCGACGCTCGCCGCCAGATCGCCGACGACATGCAAGGTGGCGCTGCGCCTTCTGGCGGAGGGCGCGGCGCGCACCGACTTCGCGGAGGAGATGCGTGTCGAATACAGGCTCGCCGTCCGGCTGAGCCGGAGCCACGACTTCATCGAGGGCGTGCGCGCGCTGCTGGTCGACAAGGACAATGCGCCGCGTTGGGATCCGGCAACACCCGAAGGCGTCACCGATGCGATGCTCGACGCGCTCTTCGCGCCGCTGCCGGCGGACGAGGAATGGACGCCGACCTGATCCTCACTCCGCCGCGATGCGCGCAGGTTCCTCGCTGTACATCGGCTTGAGGCCCAGCTTCTCGAACAGGCGCGCGTCGGCGTCGTCGCCGGCATTGCCGGTGGTGAGCAGCCGGTCCCCCGTGAAGATCGAATTGGCGCCCGCGAGGAAGCAGAGCGCCTGCGTCGCATCCGACATGCTCTCGCGCCCCGCCGACAGGCGGACGATCGCCAGCGGCATCGTGATCCGCGCAACGGCGACGGTGCGAACGAACTCGATATCGTCGATCCGCGCTTCGGCCACATCCTTCAGCAGATCGCCCAGCACGGTGCCCGCGATCGGGATCAGCGCGTTGATCGGCACGCTCTCGGGATGGCGCGGCAAAGTGGCGAGCGCATGGAGGAAGCCGATCCGGTCCCCCCGGCTCTCGCCCATGCCGACGATCCCGCCGCAGCACACCGAAATCCCGGCCGCGCGCACTTTCTCCAGCGCATCGAGCCGATCGGCATAGGTGCGCGTGGTGATGACCTCGCCATAATATTCGGGGGAAGTATCGAGATTATGGTTGTAATAATCGAGGCCCGCCTCGGCAAGGCGCGCCGCCTGCCCCTCGCTCAACATGCCCAGGGTCATGCAGGTTTCCAGCCCCAGCGCCTTCACGCGCGACACCATGTCGCACAGCGCGTCCATGTCGCGATCCTTGGGACTGCGCCATGCCGCCCCCATGCAGAAACGATCCGATCCGCCATCGGCGGCTGCGCGCGCGGCGGCGACGACCGCCTCAACATCCATCAGCTTCTCGGCCTTCAGGCCGCTATGCGCATATGCGGACTGGCTGCAATAGCCGCAATCTTCCGCGCAGCCGCCGGTCTTGATCGAGAGCAAGGTCGAAAGCTGCACCTCGTTCGCCGCATGATGCGAACGATGCGTTTCCTGCGCGCGCCAGAGCAAATCGTTGAACGGCAATTCGAACAGCCCGGCGATCTCGTCGCGCGTCCAATCGGTACGTATCATCTCGGCCATCCTGTTCCCTTTGCGCCCGTTCGGATCGCCATAACCGCTTCGAACCCGTCACGCCCCGTCAAATCGCGGCGCGTTTCTGGTGGCGAAACCCGCGATCGCAGCGCGCGCGTCCGCGGTGCGGCCGGCGATGCGCTGATTGTCGCGTTCGCGCTCCAGCACCGTATCGAAGCCTTCGTCAAGCGCCGCATCCACCTGTCGGCGGATCAGCCCCAGCGCTACCGTCGGCCCGCTCGCAAGGCGTTCGGCAAGCGCTCGCGCCTCGGCCAGCAGCTTGTCCTCGGCCAACACGCCATGGATCAGGCCCCAGGCCTCCGCCTCGGCGGTGGGCACCGCCTCGCCCAGCAGGAACATCGCCATCGCCCGCGCGCGCCCCACCGCACGCGCCACTAGCCAGGTCGCCCCCGCATCGGGGACGAGGCCGATCTGGGCGAAACCGAACTGGAAATAAGCCGCTTCCGCCGCGAGTACGATGTCGCCGAGCAACGCCAGCGACGCCCCCGCGCCGATCGCCGGGCCGTTTACCGCCACCACGATCGGCACGGGCGATGCGCGCAGTTTGCGGACCAGCGGGTGATAGCTGGCCTCCAGCACCGCGCCGAGATCGTCGGCGGTGGCGCTCCCGTCGCGCAGGTCTGCCCCGGCACAGAAAGCGCGCCCCTCGCCGGTGAGCAGCACCGCGCGCGCCTTCTCCACCACCGCTCTGTCGAACGCCGCGCCGATCGCGTCGAGCATCGTCGGCGTCAGCGCGTTCAGCCGGTCGGGCCGGTCGAGCGTGATCGTCGCCACCTGCCCGGCGAAGCCGTACCGAACCGTCATGCCGCCTGCGCGCGCAGGACACGTTGCCGCCGCCGCTGCACCGACGAGCCGATGCCCATCGCCTCGCGATATTTGGCGACGGTGCGCCGCGCGATGCCGAAACCCTGCGCATTGAGAAGTTCGACGAGCTTGTCGTCGGACAGGATCTCGTCGCCCTCCTGCTCGATCAGCCGGGCGATATGGCTCTTCACCGCCTCGGCGGACACCGCATCGCCGCCATCGGCCACCTGGATCGCGCTGGTGAAGAAATATTTGAGTTCGAACACGCCACGTTCGCACGACAGATATTTGTTCGACGTGACTCGGCTCACCGTCGATTCGTGCATGCCGATCGCGTCGGCCACGGTCTTCAGGGTCAGCGGCTTCAGATGCGCGACGCCATACAGGAAAAAGGCCTCCTGCTGCGTGACGATCTCGCTGGCGACCTTGATGATCGTTCGCGCGCGCTGGTCGAGCGCTTTCACCAGCCAGTTGGCGCTGGCGAGGCAATCGGAAAGCCACGCCCGGCTTTCCTTGTCCTGCCGCCCAGCGGCCAGCTCGACATAATAAGTACGGTTCACCAGCACGCGCGGCAGCGTCGCGGCGTTCAGCTCGATCGCCCAGCCGGCGGCGGTACGGGCAACGAACAGGTCGGGCGTCACCGCCTGCATCCGCTCCCCCCCATAGCGCAGGCCGGGCTTGGGATCATAGCCGCGCAGTTCGCGGATCATGTCCGCCAGATCGTCGTCATCGACGTCGCAGACGCGGCGAAGCTGCGCCAGCGCACCCTTGGCCAGCAGATCGAGATGCTCCAGTAGCCGCGCCATCGCCGGGTCGTGGCGATCGGCTTCCTTCACCTGCAATGCCAGGCATTCGGCCAGCGTGCGGGCGCCGACGCCGGTGGGATCAAAGCTCTGGACGACGCCCAGCACCCGTTCGACATCGGCGAGCGGAACAGCGAGCCGCTGCGCGAGGTCGAGTGTCTCGCCGGTGAAATAGCCGGCCTCATCGATCAAGTCGATGATGCGCGCGGCGATGGCGAGATCGGTGCCCGAAAGTGCCGCGCCCGCCTGCGCGTTCAGATGATCGGCGAGCGATAACTGGCTTGCCAGCATCGCTTCGAAGCCCCCGCCTTCGCCCGTGGCGATATCGCCACCGCCCGATCCCTGCATGGCGAGGCCACCATCGATGCCGGGGCCATCCGGCTGAAAGACTTCGGTGTCGTAATCGACATCGAGCGGCGCATCGGCGGCGGCGTCGCCGCTCGACAGCAGCCGGTCGGCGGTGGGAGGATCTGCGGCGTCGGCAAAGCCATCCGTCTCGCTTTCACGCTCCGGTTCGTCGCGCTCTTCGCGCGCGCCATCGGCGGTGGATGTTTCCAGGCCCGTCGCTTCGAGCAGCGGATTCTTCTCGATCTCCTCGGCGATGAACGTCTCGATTTCGAGATTGCTGAGCGCGAGCAGGCGGATCGCCTGCTGCAACTGCGGCGTCATTACCAGCGACTGGCTTTGGCGCAGGTCGAGGCGGGGGCCGAGCGCCATGTTCAACGTCGTCCGCCGCCGGCCGCGCCCCGCATCGCCCGGCCCCGGTTCGACACGAACGGGCGGAGGGGCTGGCGCATGGCTAGAGCGCGAAGCCCTCGCCGAGATAGAGGCGCCGCACGTTGGGATCGGCGACGAGCGCCGCCGGGCTGCCCGCGAACAGCACGCGGCCATCATAGATGATGCAGGCGCGATCGACGATATCGAGCGTTTCGCGGACGTTATGATCGGTGATGAGCACGCCGATATCGCGTTCCTTGAGCTGGCAGATCAGGTCGCGAATGTCCGAGATCGAGATCGGATCGATCCCCGCGAACGGCTCGTCGAGCAGCATGATCGAGGGATCAGCGGCCAGCGCGCGGGCAATCTCCGCCCGCCGCCGTTCGCCGCCCGAGAGCGCCGTCGCCGCGACGTCGCGCAATTTTTCCAGATGGAATTCGCCGAGCAGCGCGTCGAGCCGCTCCGCACGCACGCCTTTGTCCGGCTCCACCATCTCCAGCACCGACAGGATATTCTGCGCGACGGTCAATCCCCGGAAGATCGAGGCTTCCTGCGGCAGATAGCCGAGGCCCAGCACCGCGCGGCGATACATGGGCAGGCGGGTGATATCCTCGCCGTCGAGCAGGATACGACCGGCGTCGGGCTTCACCAGCCCCATCACCGAATAGAAGCAGGTCGTCTTGCCCGCGCCGTTGGGGCCCAGCAGACCGACCACCTCGCCCCGCCCGACTTCGAGCGACACGTCCGACAGCACCTGCCGGCGGTCATAGGCCTTGGCGATCGAGACGATCGACAGCCCGCGCGCGACGCCGCCGGCGCCTGGCGCGGCTTCGGGCTCGATGAGGGCGGCGTCGTTCATAACGCTCCTTGTCGCACAAGATGGTTACGACGTGGTTATCTCACGCCAATTGGCAAGCTTTATGCATGATCGCGCCCGGCGGGTCGAGCCTCAGGGCGTCGATGTCGCCTTTCCACGCTGGGGGACGGTGAAGCGCCCGCTCACACGGCCGCCCTGCTGGCCCGATCCCCCGGTGGTTCCCGCAACGGCGTTGCCGTCCACCGAGGCACGGCCCGAATCGAGATCGATCACCAGCCGCGCGCCGCGCACGACGTTCGCGCCCTGCGTCAACGTCACATTGCCCAGCATCGTAATCAGCCGCCGGTCGAGATCGTAGATCGCGATTGCGCCGCGCGCCGTCTCGGTCGGGCTCTGCACCACCACGCCGCCACTGGCGTCGAGGCGATTGACCTCGGTCGTGCCCGCGCGCGTATAGGCGACGGTCATCCGCGCCGAATCCATTGTCATGTCGCCCTGGCGGACATGGACGTTGCCGGTCAGCAGCACGCGATCGGCGCGGTCCTGCAACTCGATGCGATCGGCGGAAAAATCCACCGGCGCGTTGGTGTCGTGGTTGCGCAGCGACGAGGAGGTCTGGCCGATGGCCGGCGCCGTAACGAGCAGGCCAAGCGCAAGCGCGCCGCAGGCGCAGAGGCGGGAAGCGAGGCTGGTCATCGCGGCCCTCTGGACCGGCCCTGCACGATATGCAAGCGCGCGTCGCCGTTCAGCACGACGACGCGGCTGTTGAGATCGGCCCCGATATGATTCGCGGCGAAGGTGCCGAGCGGCATCTTGCCGTCCACCGGCCCGCCGCTCGATACCTTGCGCGTTTTCAGGTCGATGGTGACGTCGCGCGTCTGCATCCGGTAATTGTCGGGCTGGCGGAACAGGACCGGCCCGTCGATCGCGATCTTCTCGCTGTCCATATCGTAGCGCCCCCGATTCGCCACGATCGTCGCCGGCCCGTCGGCCAGCGCGATCTGCGCCGACAGTTTCTGAAGGCGGACGATCGGATCGCGCGATGTCGCCTGCACCGCCGACGCTGCGCGGATCTGGAATGGCTGGCCCTTGCTGTCCTCGCCGCGATAGAGTGCGTCGGACACGCGCATCCGCTCCTTCGCCACCTGCACGCGATCTTTGCTGAGCACGAAGGAGATGTCGCGCCCCACCGTCAGCGGCGCGAAGGCGAGCAGCCCCACCAGCACCACGATCGCGACGGGCAGCAGAACGCGCAGCACGCCGATGACCCGGTCATGGCTGCTGCCCGGCGCCGCCCAGAGGTGGCGCTGGCTGCGGGCGGCGTCAGCGGCCTGCGACACGCCCGGTCCCCGCCGATCGCGGATCAGACATGGGCGAAGAT
>Ga0180221_1002330_pt1 | contig 11201 bp, 11 predicted proteins | sample eDN5th37CKraftMG_FD_151339 | JGI IMG/M metagenome (GOLD analysis project Ga0180221, IMG submission 151339) | Enriched Miracle-Growth compost microbial communities from Emeryville, California, USA - eDNA 5th pass 37_C Kraft MG (version 2) (version 2) ...
ACCGATCTTTGGGGCGTGGCGGGGCGCCTTGCCAAACGTCTTGCCGAACTCGGCATAAGCACGCCGCTGCAGCTGCGCGGCGCCGATCCGGCGATATTGCGCACGCATCTGGGCGTCGTCGTGCAGCGTCTGGCCATGGAGTTGCGCGGCGTGCCCTGCCAGGGGCTGAGCCTTGCCGCGCCCGCCAACAAGACGATCATTGCTTCGCGCTCTTTCGGCCGTACGGTGACGCAGCAGCACGAACTCGACGAGGCGGTCGCCGCGCATATCGCGCGTGCTGCCGAGAAGCTGCGCCGGCAGTCTCTGGCCGCCAACGCCGTGATGGTGTTCGCGCACACCAATCCGTTCCGGGAGCAGGACCGGCAGTATTCGGCCTCACGCACCATTGGCCTGCCCGTCGCAAGCGCCGATACGATCACGCTCACCCGCGCCGCTTTGCAGGCGGCCGCGCAGATCTGGCGTCCGGGTTACCGTTACAAGAAGGCTGGCATCACGCTGCTCGGTCTTTGCGCGGCAGGCGCGGTGCAGGGGGATTTATGGACCGGGCCCGACTCACCGCGGCGGCAGGCATTGATGCGGGCCGTCGACCGGATCAACGCCGATCACGGCCGCGACACGATGCGGCTCGCGGCATCGGGCATAGGGCGCGGCTGGTCCCTGCGCTCGGAGCAGCGCTCGCCACGCTACACGACCGACTGGGACGAGATCCTGTGCGTGCGCTGACGCAGGAAGCAGACACCACTTGCGCAAATGTAGATTTGGTCAACGGCTCCGCGCAAAACGCGCGGCCTCGAGCTGAATGCGCTCGTCGTCATCATCACCACGTTCGAGAAGAACGATGCGGCCGTCTGCGGGCACGGCATCCAGCACCACGGTCAGGCCGGCGCCTGTCTCATGCGGGTAGGCGCAGCCGATGCGGGTCCAGACCGGCTTTTTGGTTTTGGGCGCGCGGCGGACGGCATAGGCGATGAGGACAGGATCGTTGGTCACGCCATTAGCCTGACCGACCTGCCGCCCGGGTCCAAGACCTCGCGCCGCATCCATCCCCAGGCCGATTCGAAAGGTGAGAAACTGGGCGTCGTCTCACCTTTGGCGCGGAATCCCTAAGGGTTGCTGCCCGGTCGGGACGAGCTCAAAGGTGAGAGATTGGGCGGCGTCAGAAACCGCACCCGTAAAAGACGCCTCCACATCGCGCCTGCGGATGAGGGCAGGGGACCCGCGGCCTCGATCGTTCAGGCGCATGACGGAGGCTTACATGCCCGGATAGGGTCTATCCACGAGGCAGGTGCCGGGCGGCCCGATGGTTGGTACACATGAGCTCCCACCCGCCAAGCCCCCTTTACGGTCTCACCGTTCGCATTGGCCATGGGCGTTAGAGTCCTGCGGTTCCATCTTCGATCCTTACATGACTCATCCGCGTGAGCGGATTCCATTGCCATCAGGCGCGGCGGAGCGAGCGCTTGGCGCGAGCGCAGGGTGAGGGGACCAACGCTTATGGCCGCCGTAAGCGGCCATTCCATTATCGGCGAGCGCATGCGAGCCGCCCTCATGTCGCTGTTTCACGTGGCGCGATCCGCATTCTTTTTATTCTAGATTCAAGATTCAGATTCAGGGCTCGAATTGATCCATCGGATCAGCGGCTTGCCGGGCGTAAAGTGAGAATATGGGCGGGTTAGGTGAGGGATTGGGCGATAAGCGGTGAGGAAAGGGGCGCTTGAAGTGAGAGACCGGGCGCTCGGCGGTGAGAAACCGGGCGGCCGTATAGCGCGTCCCAGGCCAATCAGGCTCAAAGGTGAGAGATTGGGCGGGATGGTTATGAGCCGGCTTCATCGAAGCGGATCAGCTCGACGCTGCCGTTGAGGCGGGCCTGGCGGCCGACGCGGCTGCGCTCGCGCTCGTCGAAGGCGTCCTGCATCTCCTTGGGCGTCTTCTTGAACCAGGCCAGCTGCAGTTTTTCGACGGCGCGGCCCTTCTTGATGGCCATGACCTCGACGCGGAAATCGGTGAGCTGGTTGACCTCGCCGAGGGCGGGCTTGAGGCAATGCTTGTTGAACTCGGCGAAGCGCTCAAGCTTGCCGTCTGGCACGCCGAGCATGGCGCGCAGCTCGTCGACGGTGAACTGCTCGTGCTGCTTGACCATGCCGATGCGCCGCTCGACCATCTCGTAAAGGCGGATCGAGTATTTGGAGCGCAGCGCGTACATGATATGGGTCTTGATGGTGGCCCAGGCCTTGGACTGCTGAATGACGGCGAGCAAATCGGGCGGGAAGGTGTAGTAGAAATACCCGTCGTCGCGGTCTTCCTCCTTGTTGGTGCCGAGCAGGTGGACGCGGAAGGTCGCCATGGTGCCGGTGGCGGGATCGCGGGCGCGGATTTTGGCCCAGGCGCCCATCAGCTTGTCGAAGGCCTCTTCCAGGCGGTCGTTGCTCTGGTGGCTGCCGCGCAAGGAGGCTTTGAGCACCTTGTGCACGGGGACGTTACGGATGTTGTTCCAGGCATTGGCCAGCAGCTGGTTATAGAGGATGGTTTCGCTGCGGTTCAGCGGCGTGAGCTCGACGATGTCGACGAGTTCGCGGGGCTTGATGATGCGGCCCATCTGGCCGGGATCGAGCGGTTCGCCCGTCACCTTCATGTCGGTGGCGAGCAGCCGGCTCGGGAGCTTCGCCGGAGCAGTTTCCTCGAATCCTTCAGCGTAGGTGGTGGTGTCGTCGATCTTCCGCATGCGAACAGTGCAAGCGTGGCGGATCCATCGGTGAGACGTCAAGAAGTGAAATTCACCTTTCCGGAATCTCACCTTTCAGATCGCCCATTCTCTCACCTTTGGCTGTGCGCCAACCAAGGAAATGGCTGGTCAGGAATCCGCGCTGCCCAATCTCTCACCTTTTGCAAGCCTAGCGACTCCACGGAATCCCTGACGCGACTCCGGATATCGCCCAATTTCTCACCTTTGGTGCTCGCGCATGACGGCCTTTCGAATCCATTCATGGAAGCGCAAGGCGAGGACGTAGAATGAACGGGCGGAAATCGGGATCATCCCGGGCGATTGTTCCGTGGCGCGCGCGGCCTAAATACCATTGCGGGAAAAGACCGCCCGGACACAAGCCACAAGAGGTCAGGAGGACAGCGATGAAGGGGTTCGTGGACAACATCGAGAAACTGACGGAAGGCAACAGCGACTTCCGCCGTGTGCTCTACACGGGCAAGAACCTTCAGCTGGTGCTGATGGCGATCGAGCCGGGCGAGGAAATCGGCGAAGAGATCCACGAGGATCGCGACCAGTTTTTCCGGGTCGAGGCCGGCAGCGGCGCGGTGCTGATCGACGGCACGCGCTCGAAGATCGCGGCTGACGACGGGATCATCGTGCCTGCGGGCGCACGCCATAATATCATCAACACCGGCGACACGCCTTTGCGGCTGTACACGCTCTATGCGCCGCCGGAACACCGCGACGGCACGGTGCACGCAAGCAAAGCCGATGCCGATGCTTCGCACGAGCATTTCGACGGCAAGACCACCGAGTGATCAAAGACTCTCAATCAACGGCAACGCCGGTCGGCTGGAGCAAATGACAATGGATGAAACATCCTGGCTTGGGCTTGCGGGATTCATGGCGGCCTGTTTTCTCGCGGCGATGACGGGCGCCTTTTTCCGGCCAGGCGCATGGTATGAGAGTCTGAAGAAGCCGTCCTGGCGGCCGCCGAACCGGCTCTTCGCGCCGGTGTGGACGATCCTCTACGTGATGATCGCTGTCTCGGGCTGGCTGGTATGGCGGGAAGCCGGGTTCGCGGGCGCGGCGCTGCCGCTCGCCGTCTACGCCTTGCAGCTTGTTCTCAATGCGGCCTGGACGCCGCTGTTCTTCGGACTGCACCGTCCTGATCTCGGCTTTGCCGGCATCGTGCTCCTGTGGCTGTCGATCATCGCCACCATCGTACTGTTCTGGCCGGTCCACGCAGGAGCAGCAACGCTGCTCCTGCCGTATCTTGCCTGGGTGACCTTCGCCGCCGCGCTCAATTTTGCGGTGTGGCGGCTCAATCCCGACGCGCGAGATTAGCGCGCGTGCGCCAGAAGATCTTCGCTGCCTAGCGGATCGGCACGGTAAATCTCTTTGGGCGTGCGCGCCGCGATCCATGCCTCGATGTCGATCAATCGCCAGCCAACGCGGTTCTCGCCGAGCTTTATACGCCGCGGAAACTTGCCCGCCTTCTCAAGGCGCAGAACATGCTGCGGCGTGTACGGAACCAGCGTACGCAGCTCCTTCTGCGTGATGATGCGCAGGTGATGAAGCGGGGCAGGGTCCTTTCCGTTGTGATGGGGCATGACGGGACTCCTTTGCGCGCGGGGACGCGCAATTGGTGTTGCGAGTGATGGGGGGACGCATCGGACACCCGGCTTCTGTGCCGGTCCAGCATGGATATCACGATATGTAAAACGACACCAGATTATTTTTACTTGCAGCTACGACTGCGGACGCAGACGGCGCGCAAGAATGTCCAGAACCTCGTCTTCGGGGGCGATGAGCTCGGGGAATTCCGCTTCTGGATGACGGTGCATCCAGACGGCAAGCGCCGAGTAAAGGGCACGGTCGAGCGTGAGCAAATGAGCGCGGGTGAATCCGCGGCCCAGCCACGGCGCATAGACCCGGCGGATGAAGGTGATGGGATTTTCTTTGCGGCCCTCGCGCCGCGACCATCGCTCCGGCGCGGAGTCGGGAATGTCCGGTTCCGGTGCGCCGCCGCTCGCCACAAAGTCACGCGCATGTTCTGCTAGCGCCTCGCGCAATGCGATCCGGCTCGCCATGTCGAGCTCATGCTTTGTCTCGATACGATCCATGGCGGCCGCGGCTTCGCGGAACAGCGGAGACGCGCGCAAGCGTATCTTGTCGGCTTCGCGCTGATCCAGAGGCCACTCGAGGTCTTCGTCCTGATCCGGATGGGCAGGGACCGGTCCCGGTGGCTGGGCCGGCTGCCGCAGGCGCTGCTGTGATCGGTTGGGCTTCGCCATGAGAACGTATCCGGAAAAACCGATGCTCCCGCGGTGATCGCATGGGCGGGAGGGGATGTAAATCGCCGCAGGAGGCGTTTTACAAGGAAATGGGGATGCGCGCGTCGTCGGCGCCAAGCTGCGGCGGACCCATGGCCAATTGACAAACTCCCGCAAAGCCCCATCTTGAGTGGATGACCCGCTTCGACCATCACCTGAGCATCCATCGCGCTTTCCCGATCGCGGAATAGCGTCCCCGGCTCGGTGCGTCGCGCCCCCCGGGCACGGGGAGGCCTGGAACCTGGTTTACGGCTCCGCCCGGGCGTCTGAACTCCACAACACACAACAATGACACTGCACCGGCCGCATGGCCGGTCATGCGTGTCACGGAAAGAGAATGATTATGCTGGATACGCTTGCCATCAACAAACCGGACATCGTCATCAGCGAGGCCGATCACGCGCGCCTCTCGCGGCTGGCCGAGGGACTGCTGGAGCGCCTGCCAGAGGTTGCCGGCGAATTGCTGACCGAAGTCGAGCGGGCAAAAATCGTCGCGGCCGAAGCGTTGCCCCGCAACGTCGTCGCCATGGGCTCGAGCGTCGAATACGCGACCGAAGAGGGCCAAACCCGCCGCGTGACGCTCGTCTATCCTGACGAGGCGGACATCGCGAAAGACCGCATTTCCGTGCTGACGCCGATCGGAGCAGCACTCATCGGGCTGGGCGAGGGGCAGTCGATCACGTGGACGACACGCGATGGGCGAACGCGCGAGCTGCGGGTGCTGCGCGTCGGCTAGCTCCTGCGTCTCTTTCGCGTGCGCGGCTTTGCCGGCGCTCTCGTCCTGCCGCGCGCCTTGGGCCGCGCAGCCGCCCGGCTCGCGTGCTTCATGTCGTCATGCTCGAAGGCCGATGCCATGCGGTCGATCTGGCTTCCCGTAAGCTTGAACGTCTTTGCGACCTCGCGCCATTGCCCGGCCGCTGCCGCTACCTCGGCTGCGATGTCCTGCGCTTCATCAGGGCCGATGGCAAAGCGCTCGGCCACCGAGAATGCGAGTTCGATGGATGCCGTGGGATCCGTTTCATCGATGGCAAGAGCGTGGGCGCGCGGCCGGACATCGACGGGACAGGGGTTCATGTCGTAAGCGGGAGAGAGGGTCCAGCCGCCGGGGCCGTGCAGGAACGCATGGTTGCGCAGATGATCGTCGGTGTTGGAGACAAGGATATTGAATACGATGCGCCGCCAGAGCGCGCGTGCATCGGCTTCGGGCTGAGCCCCCATCTGCCGGATCACGTCGAGGATATCGAGATAGCTGCGCTGCTCCCCGTGGTCGCTCGCATCGAGCGCAGTCATGGCGGACATGAACGGGATGCGCCGATCCGTGTCGGCACGGTCGAAGCGGTCCAGAAGCAGCACGGGCTTGCGCGCGATGGTCTCAAGGCGCCAGGCCGGCACCGTGATCCCGGCGCGCGCGGCGAGCGTGAGCAGCACGGCTTCCCAGACCGTCACCGGCCAGTCGTCGTCCTTCTTGGGGAACTTGGCCACCAGCAGCCGGCCGGCCGTATCGCGCACCGTGGCCTTGGGCCGCGCGCCGCCGAGCGACGTGCCCGGCGCCAGGACGAGGATCAGATCATCGTCGGTCTCGCGGTCGCGTTCAATGCGCCCGGTTGCCGAGAGCAGGCGCGGAAGATCGATCAGCGGCGGCACAGGACGTCCCGTCCGCGCAATGAACGCCTCACCTCCGGCATCCTTGAAGCGTAAGGCGCCCAGGCGCGTTTCATCCTCGACGCCCGCAAGAAAATCGATCTCGAACAAGGTGCGTGGCTGTGTCTTGGCCTTGCGGGCCCGCGCACGCTCCTGACGCAGCATGAGCTTTCTGCCCCAGGCATCGGGGGCACAATCGCCGAAGGCATTCAGGAGGCCTTTTGCGGCGTGGAAGGGACCCGGCGTGAGTGCAAGACGCGGGGAAAGCGCGAAGGCGCCGCGTCGCTTGATCCATGCAGGATCGTAGGTGAAGGAAGAGGTTTCCCGCCCGGTGCGCTCGCGCGCCCAGAGCCGCCCCACGAGCACGGGAGCGCGGTCGGTGTCCATGTAGACGAGGAGCTCGCGTTCCATGGCTGCTAGCCCTGACGCTTCTGACGGATGCGCTTGGGCAGCCTCTCTTCCTCCAAGGCAAGCCCGACGGGGTCGTGCGCCGGGTCGACCAGGGCCTCGAGCCTGTCGGTAAGATCGAGCACGAAGAGGAGCGAGGCATAGACGCCGATGGACACGCCGGGGTCCCCTTTCTCCGCGCGCACGAGCGTGCTCGGAGAGATGAAGGCGCGCTCGGCCATCAGCGCGTGGCTGATGCCGCGCCGGCGGCGGGCGACGGAGATGTCGGCGCCGAGCTTGGCAATGGCGCGCCGGACGCGGGCGGGGAGTGCCGCTTTGGAGGGTGACGCCTTCATTTTATCCTGTCATATATGATCACGAACACGACTTATACTTTCATATATAGCATTTTATGGTCGCATCGAGCAAGTTCGGACTGCTAAGAACGCGTATTTTACCTCATAAATGCTCTATGTATTGATTTATGCTATTTTACTGTCGATCGTTTCGGGACCACGGGCCGGGAAACCGCACAACCCTCGCGGCCAGAATTGTGAAGCTTTAACTGATATCGGGCGAGGGCTACCGTTCTGGCGGCCCCTTCCAATATGGTCGGATGAAATGAAGGCGTGAGCGGGCGGGACGATGCCGAAACCGGGGAGTCGACTCTTCGAGGTTGTGCCGGCCTATACGGTCGAGCCGGGAACGCCGGCCGCTTGGGCTCTGGCGGTTGGATGTCCGCTTGCAGCCGTCGGCGTGCGATGGCTCGTCGGGCTCTTCGATGCGGCCATTCCGCCATTCCATCTCATCTTCGCGGCGACGCTGCTCGTGACCATCATGGCCGGGCGGGTCGCAGGCGTGACGGCCGTGCTCATCGGCCTCGCAGCCTCCTGGCTTGCCTTTGGCGCCGAGATACCAGCCGCGTTCAGCTTGAGCTCGATCGTGCTCTACGCGCTCTCCTGCCTGGCGATCGTTCTCGTGTCGGATGAATACCGCCGCCTGCTGCGGCGCTATCAGGAGAAAGAGGCCGCAGCTGAGCGGCAGATGCTGCTCATCAAATCGGAGAACCAGGTTCTCTCTCGAGTGGCCGAGGATGCAGGACGCAAAGAGCTGCTCGAGCTCATTTGCAGATCTGCTGAAGACTACTCTGGCCACAAGATGCTGGCGTCCGTTCTGCTGCTCGATGAGGACGGCTGCCATCTGCGTCACGGGGCGGCGCCGAGTCTCCCGGCAAGCTATGCCAGCGCGATCGACGGTCTGGAGATCGGCCCCAGCGTCGGCTCGTGCGGCACCGCGGCCTACTGCAAAGAGCCCGTGTTCGTCGCCGACATCGCGAGCGATCCGCTCTGGGCGGATTACCGGGAGCTGGCCTTGCGCCATGGTCTGCGCGCCTGCTGGTCGGTGCCCATCATCTCGGGGGCGCATGGCGTGCTGGGCACGTTCGCGCTCTATCACCGCGAAAGCCGCACCCCGACCGGTGAAGAAAAAGAAGCCATCGACCTGATGACCCGGATTGCCACCCTGGCCATGGAACATCAGCGCGGCAAGGAGCTGCGGCAGCTGCTGGTCGAAGAGCTGACGCATCGCGTGAAGAACATGTTCACCGTCGTCATCTCGCTTGCCGCAAGGAGCCTGCGCGGGCGAAGCGATGAAGCGGCATACACTGCCTTCGAGAACCGGCTGCGCGCCATGGCGGATACGCAAAGCCTGCTGACGCAGTCGAACTGGTCGAGCGTCGATTTCCGCGAACTGGTCTCGCGCATCGCGGTCGCGCCATTCTGCGGGCCCGGCGACCGCTTCCGTCTCGAAGGGCCGCGCGTCCCGGTTCCGGCGCAATTCACATTGCCGCTGGCGCTCTCCCTGCACGAGCTCTCGACCAATGCGTCCAAATACGGCGCGCTCACTCGCGAGTCGGGCCATGTCGATATCCGGTGGGATCTGGACGGCAACGGCGCTGCCCGGCGGGAGCTGCATATGTCCTGGATCGAGAGCGGCGGGCCGCCGGTCGAAGTGCCGGGCGAGCCGGGCTTCGGCTCGCGCATGATCAAGAGCGCCTTCTCCGCCGGCGAGGTCAAGCTCGACTACCGCAGGGAAGGTCTCGTGTGCGAGATCAGATTGCCGCTGACGCAGCAGCAACCGGCGGCCGGCGTATCAGCGTCCTGAATTCGTCCTCCCACGCGGCGAGCGCTTCACGCTTTTCCTTGTCGTAGGCATAGCGGTTGTAGACGGCGTCGGTGATGCCACGGCTCATCGGTGAGTGATTGAGCACGAGCGAGCGCACATGCACAGGGACCCCGAGACGCGCGAGCTCCGTGCCGACCGTCCTGCGCAGATCATGCGGCGAAACGACCGGGATTTTCAGCTCGGCGATCAGCCGCGCCATCGCCCGCGTCACCGCCGCCGCTGAAATCGGCACCTTAGGATTTTCGGGCGAGGGGAAGACATACTTGCTGGCCTTCGGCGCAGCCGCCAGCGCCTTTCGGAACTCGGCCGCAGCCATCGGGCAGAGCGGCAGGCGGTGCAGCAAACCGTTCTTGGTGCGCGCGCCTGGAATAGTCCAGACCGGCTCCTTGCCATCCAGATCCAGTTCGGATTTCTGCGCCTCCACCACTTCGCTGCGGCGCTGCCCGGTCAGGAGCAGAAGCCGCAGGATGGATCGTGTCGCCGGCGAGAGCATGCGGCCCTTCTCGGCGCGGGCCATGTGCTCTCCGGTCATGGTCTCCATGGCTTCGAGCGAGCGCCAGAAAGTGAGGATGCCGGCATGGGTCAGAACGCGCTCGCGGGGCTTGCGCTTGCCGGCCCGGCGCAGCCTTGCGGCCGGATTGGCATCGATCAGCCCTTCGTCCATCGCCCAGTAGAGCACGCGGTTGATGAGCATCAGCACTTCGTTGGAGACGAGGGGAGAGGCCTTGGCGGCGACCTTATCGCGGTAGCGGGCGATCTCGATGCGCTTGAGATCGGCAATGCGCGTCTTCGCTAACTCGCCCACGATATGGTTGCGGTAATGCGTCATGTCGGTCACGTGACGGGCGAGCTTGGGCTTCGCATGGCGCTTGTACCAGTCGTCGAAGACATCGCCGAAGGTCAGCTCATTGCGGCGCCTGGTGTCGCGCTCGCCATGCGGATCGCGTTCCTCGACATTGACGGCGGTCGAGACTTCCTGCGCGCGCCTGGCGGCAACGGCAAGCGGTGTGGCCCTGGCATCGCCGATGCGGAACCACCGCTCGGTACGCGTAGCGCCGGAGCCCACCTGATAGCGTGCGTACCAGGTGCGCGTGCCCGTCGGGCTCACATAAAGCCACAGCCCCGGCTCGCCCTCGATGCGGTAGCGGGTCTTGCGGTCATTGATCGGCTTTGCCGCCATGATCTGGCGGTGGTTGGGCTTGAGGCTCGGCATGCATCATTCCGTAGGCTGCCGTTCACGCAGCGTTCACGCAGGAATGCATTCCCTGATGCCTGGTCACGATGGCGGAAGTTCGGCGGACGATCAAAATATTTCCGCTGAATCAAGTTGTTATAATGAACCGCGAAGAACATGCCGGGACCTGCAAAAACATGCCTGAAATCGATCGCACTGCAGAGGTCAGGGGTTCGATTCCCCTCGGCTCCACCAATATTTCCCGGCGCGCAGCCACCACACCAACCCTGCGCGCGATGGTTCCGGTTCGAGAAATTCTCCTCTCACCTCCTCTAGGTTTCCCGGCGCGCAGCCGCCATGCCGGGCCCATGCCCGGAGGCCCGGGTCTGCGGATTTCCTCCCATTCCCCCACCTCCGCTTGATCACCGGCCTCGCTCCGCGGCCCGTCGCTCATTCCTAGAGTTCGCCAGGGCTGGCGCGCAACGTGCGGCGCACCGCGCTGCAGCGCGCAAGACAAATGCTTTTGTTTGCGCACTGGGACCAATTTGCCCCGTCCGGCGGTGTACTGAAACAAGAAAGCCGATAAAATGCCCCCGGGACATGCGAGGTGCGGAGGGGCGCGGATGGCAACCAACATCGATGCGGTGATCGCAGCGCTGCGAGTCGTGCTCGATGCAGCGGAAGATAGCGAAGAACCCTTCGTGAAGGTCGAGGCGGCGAACCGGTGGGTGACGCACTTGCCGGGCGCTTGGACCGGCCGCTGGCGCAAACTCTT
>Ga0180221_1002331_pt1 | contig 11201 bp, 4 predicted proteins | sample eDN5th37CKraftMG_FD_151339 | JGI IMG/M metagenome (GOLD analysis project Ga0180221, IMG submission 151339) | Enriched Miracle-Growth compost microbial communities from Emeryville, California, USA - eDNA 5th pass 37_C Kraft MG (version 2) (version 2) ...
TCTGCTTATCGTCGAGCCCCTTGTTCTCCTGCCCATGTGTCGGGGCCGTTCCCATGAACACCGCGCGCGCAACGCGTCGCGTCGCAGAGTAGCGGTTCAGGTTGGGAGCAGACTGGTCGATCTTGTAAGGAGTCGACGTCACGCCATCGACGTCTCCCGCGATGATCGATTGCCAGCTGGAGTCGAGGTAGTGCAGCAGCTCAGGCTCGACACGCGCCGAGCTGATCGCGACGCTCCCAGGCATGATCATCACCGACGGGTCATTGCCCATCCAGAGTTCATGGATCACCTGCGCCATCAGGCGCAGCACCCCGCGCGTGCGCTGGAATTTCTCGAGCGAGCCCCAGCTGGTGTAGAGCTGGTCGAACAGCTCCGGATGAATGGGGTAGGCCTTCTCAAGCTTCCGCCGGTAGTCCTCGTCGGAACAGCCGTTCGGGAAGTCGTTCGCGTTCTCCCGGTAGAGCTTGGCGAACTGCTTCAGCGTGTTGTCGCGGTGATGGAACTTGTCGCCGGGGATTTCCTTGAACAGGCGGCGGCGAACGATCTCGTAGCTTTCCTCCTGGCTGGCAGGGCGCCAGGACGACTCCACGCGGCTAAAGGTCTGCTTCAGACGCGCCAACGCTTCCTGTCCGCCTTCGCCGCCGACCTCGATCTGTGAGGCGGGCAACGAGGCCACAAGCAGCACGCCGGGGCTGGCCTTCACCGCCTCGGTCAGCGACTGCACGAAGGACAGGTTCGCGTCGAACGATCCGGACGGCAGCCCCTCGACCTTATAGATCTGGCGAAGGTAGGCGACCCACTCGTCGATCAGGATCAGCGCGGGCGAATACTTCTTGAACAGCGCCTCAAGCAGGTTGGACCCCGGCGCGATTCCGCGCTCGTCGTTCTCGGCCAGCATCGCGTACGCCTCAGCGCCGCCCAGTTGCCACGCCAACTCGCCCCACGTCGTCCGGATCTTCCGACCCCCCTCCAGCGAGATCACGTCCTGCGGTCCGCGCGACGTGCCGACCAGCACCGCCCGATTGACCTTCGCCGGCACCGCCAGCCCGTTGCGCGACATCAGCTGATCGAGCCCCGGCAGGTCTTCCACCGGCGTGCCGCCCACCATGTGGTAGAGCGCCAGCATCGAGTGGGTCTTGCCGCCGCCGAAGTTCGTCTGCAACTCGACGACCGGATCGCCGCCGCCGCCGCTCAGCCGTTTGGCTGCGCCGATCAGAAGCGTGCTCAGCCCCTCAGTCAGATAGGTGCGGGCGAAGAACTCGCGCGAGTTGCGATACTCCGACGGCGCGCTGCCGTTGTGCACCTTGGCGAGGTCGGCCGCGAACTCGGCCTGTTGGAACTCGCCGGTGGCCACGTCCTGGTGCGGTTCCACCACGTCGCGCCATGGCAGCAGCCCGCCCACCGTCTCGACCGATATGTCGAGCCGCGCCGTCTTCCGCCGCTCTTCGTTCCGAGCCAGCTCCGTGAACTTCGTCCGCAGGATCGTGTCGCGCATCTTGCCCAGCTCGGCCGCGACCTCCCCTGCGCTGATCGCCTCCATCAGCCGCCGCATGCTGTCGAGCGCCCGCTCGGCGTCGTCATAGGTAAAGGTGCCGTTGTGCGAGAGCTTGTTGCGCACCTCGACCAGCTCGTTGACGATCGAGCGTTCGGCGCGGCCCAGCACGGCCTTGAACGCGTCCATCCAGAACCGGTCCATCGCGTTCAAGAGCGCGGCCTGATCCCACACGATCTTGCCGTTCGAATCCGGGCGCAGGCCGGGCAGCTTTTCCACCACCTGAACCTGCCAATGGCCCTGCAGCGAGCTTTCCAGCCGCTTCTCGACAAACGGGATCAGTGCCTCGGGCAGGAGCTCCATGCCCTCGAACACATGCTGGCGGGTAGACTTGGCCATCGAGGAAATCCTTACAGTTCGAGATTCATCTGCCGGTTCCGCCCTTCCAGCGAAACCGTGGCGGCCATCTGGCTCAGCTCGGACCAGTCGGCGATCAGGGCGTTATAGACCGTGGCCTCGGACGCCTCGCGCCGCTTATTGGCGGCGATGTCGTAGAGGCAGTAGGCCAGATCCTTCACCGCCTCGGCCTGGGGCCCGAAGCGTTTCAGCAGCGCCGCAGTGTCGTGTGACAGGCCCTCCTTCTCGTGCAGGCGCACGAGGTGCTGCAGGCACTCCCAAACGGTCAGATGCCCGTCCTCCTCGGGCGCCCAGTCGGGGTCGAGTTCGTCCCGTTTTAAGAGCCGCACCTTGCCCGCAGCGCTTTCGACGATCCCGGCATGCTTCACGCTGTCGACCGAGATGCCGCGGGCGCGGGCGAGGTTGTCTGCCACGCCATAGTCGCCCTTGCCCATGCCGTTCTGCTCGAACCAGGTGATGGCAAAGCGGGTTTCGGCATCGAACTCGCCCTGGATGCCGCCGAGATACTCGTCGAGCTCGGCATTGATCAGCTGCAGCGCGGTCTTGACCGTCATCGCGCTGTCGTCAGCCTCGAGCACGGCGGTGTAGCGCGAGAAGACGCCCATGCCGGGGCCGATGGCCGATTGCGGCATGTCGGCCGGAGCGATGTTGGCGGCCTGAAGTTCGGCGATGGCCGGGGGAAGTTCGCGTTTCAGGGCGCGGATGAACTCGGCGCGGGTGATGGTGTCGGCAGTCGCTTCCTTCTTCCGGCAGACGAGGACGACCGAGTTGGCGAGGGCGTTGGTGCCTGACGCGACGGGTCGGTTAGAGAACTCGGTTCTTACCGGCCAAGTGCCTACAACTGAATACCCCGCCTCAACAACGGCTTGAAGAAAAGTTGCCCAGCCAGTTGAACTAATTCCATCCTGTGCGACTTCGCTTTGCTTGAATGCGTAGTAAATTGTGGCCGGGAATGATTCCGAAGATTGGTCCGCCATATTTTTAATGGCCTTTCTCATTCCATTCAGAAAGAAGGTCTCCGCCGCCTCCTTCCCACCATGTCGATATGGGGTCGCAACCAGCTCCTCCCCCTTTGGGGTGTTAAGTAGTGAAAACAAAGTGGGGTACACATCTTTTAGGCTTGGCTTTAGCCAGCAAAAAAAGAAATCTGAGAGATCTGCATAGCCGATGTTGTCATAGTAGGGAGGGTCAGTCGAAATTACCGTACCCTTAGGAAAGACTACTGACTGAGCATCTTGGTGCCTGATCAAGCCTGCGTTGGCTGGAACAAAGGCGCCGAGAGCCTTCTCGACCCACATCAACATCGAGTCAATTGATCCAACCTTGCCACTAAACGGGTTGATCTCCACAAAGTCCCATGACATTGGAATTGCTTGCCGCGCAAAAGTATTCCGTACCGCTCCAAGCTGTGGAATCCAACCGCAAATACTTGATCCGTAATCGGCGCATTTGTCGACCAAGTAGCCGAGGTAAATACTGACAGCCTCAGCGTAGGCCTTGCGACCACGGCCATCCTCGCGAAGTGAGGTCTGCTCGGAAGGCAGTTCTGACCCCAATGCATCTTTCTCAATTTTGCTTCTTGCCTCGTGAACAAGGTCGCTTAGCGTATTAAGGATTGCCAACTGCCGATCCGTAAAGAGGTCGCCGAAGGTTTCCATGCCGTAATTCGGCGTCTTGAAGTCACGCGGGTTGTCGGGAAGTCGCGTTTCGGGCCTCCATTCCGGCTTGGCAGTCTGCGCAACTTCCACATGCTCGGGCAATGGCTCAACATAGGCCCGGCCGCGCTTGCCTTCCGCGACAATGGCAATCAGGGTTTGCCCCATCTTCCCCGCCTTACCTGCTTGCCGAATGTGGTCATATGGCAGCGCGGCACCCGACATGATGCAGCGGAATGCCTGCCGTTTCCCGGCAGTAGTGCCCATTGCAGCATCGGCAAGTTCTACCTTGGTGCCGCCTCGCCGGATGCGATAGCTGATCGTCTTGGCATGTCGGTCGATCAGGGGGTCGATCCAGACTTCCTGCCCCTTCTTCGAACTCAACACGAAGTTGGAAATTAACGGCACCTGCACATCCGCAAACGCCGGGTCCGGGCTCGGCACCGTCCGCGCCCAGATCCAGGCGATCACCGTCGCCTTGCCACCGCCATACTCCTTTGGCAGGTCCACCTGCGGGTAAAGATGCCCGATGCGCTCCCACGCCTTCTCGCGCATCCATTCGCCGTAGAATTTCACATCCTCGGCCAGCCCTTCGGCGTTGCGATAGAACGACCGCTCCTTGATGCCGGGGTGGATGGGGGGTATGTCCTTGAATTTTGGCGGGATCTCGATCATCGCCTTGCCGATCATCACCGCCACCGGGTTCAGGTCTGACCCATAGGCGGGCAGGCCCAACCGCTGTGCCTCCAGCGGGATCGACCCGCCGCCCGAGAACGGGTCATAGACCGGGGGCAACTCGCCGCCGCAGCTGCGCCGGATCTCGGCCCGCGCGCGTTCCAGCACCTCCTCGTTGGTCGAATTTTCCCATTTCACCAGATCCTCGATGATGGCGAAGAGCCGCTTGCGCTCGATCTCGACCGCCACATCCTCAAGCGTCGGCTCCGGCGCGTTCGCCGCCGCGCCCTGCGCCGATGCCTTGCTCTTCTCCCACGCCGCCAACCGCGCAGGCAGCTCCGCCTCGGCTTGCGCGCGCAGCTTCGGATCGGCCATCAGCTCGTCCACCCGCGACGAGGGATCATCCACCAGCTGTGCAAAGAGCACCGCCCGACATGCCGCCAGAGGCCGCCGCGCCCACCACAGGTGAAGGGTGGAGGGATGCCCGTGCCGGATAGACTTCTCGCGCGCCGAGGCCGCGTTGATGGCCTCGAGCGGAATGGCGACTTCGATGAGTTTCTTTTTGTATTGTTTGGTCATTGTAGTCCTAGTTTAAGTAATTCTCGTGTCGAGGTGCGAAGGCAACCAACCGACAACAACGTGTTGTTTTTTATCATCCCAGAAAAAGTAGAGCCGGAAGCAACGCCGATCGTCGTTATGCGCATTGCCCTTCTTCAAGTGCCGATCCAGCAAAACACGACGCCCGTCATAACGGACAAAATATGTGTCACCTTCTTCTCCGTATCGGGTGCCGCTAAATGTCTGCTGCTCTTCTATACCGAGTTCGCGGCATGCATCCTCGAAGGCACGCCTTTTCTCGATCCCACCGTCACGCCGCATCGGAACATAGTGATCGCGTAATAAAAGCAGTGATTTGTATATAAGGGATACATCTTCATACTGAGACTTCTCGACACCGCGAAAGGCGCGGTTGTGAAGTTCAACTGCACCGGACAGATGCCTGCGGCACCAGTCCTCGAACCCTTCAAGATTGTCCGGAATATCCGGCAAAGTCGAATGACCAGCCGCCTTGAGCAGCTGCTCAAGGCTTTCGATACGTCGTCGCAAATTAAAGTTCATGGCCTGCGCCTGCTGGGCGGCTTCCAGGGCCTGATTGCGCTCCTCCTCGGCCACTTTAAGAAGGCCGTCGTACTCCTTCTTGGTGGTTTCAAAGTCCTCCTTCAGTTCCTTGATCTCCAGATCGGCAAGGTCCAAAAGGTCTCTGTCTGACGATCCCTCTTTTTTGGCGGCGATCCGTTTAAGCTCGGTCGCGACACGCCGGACTTCCATAAAGGGCGGTAGCGTTTGTTCCAGCTCCTGACCGGAAACAGAACGAGCTAAAGCCTGAGAAATCAGAAGACGCTCATATTCAGCGGGGCCTACTCCCGACCATTTGGCAATGCGGGTGGAAAGCCCGAGCGGATGGGAAAACGGCTCATCCTTGCTCGGATCGAAACCCGGCCGATATGTTCGGACGGCCTGTCGATAGACGGAGAATTCCTTGCCTATATGATCTGATAACTGAAAACTTGCCGGCCCTGTGATGACAGCGACATGGGCCGCACCAACGGTTTGTTGCGCAACCTTAGTCGCAGATGCCGCCATATCATCCGGATTGGTTGAGCCTTCCGGCAGTGAGAACACGATAACGTCGCAACGACGCTGCGGATCAAGTAGCAATCTGACCAGGTCTTCGACCTGATCTGAATTTTCAACAAACCATGGCTCAAGTGATGCTGGCCAACCTTCGAGCTCGACCGGAGTTTGTTCTGCAATATCACGGACGAAACGCGGTATTGAGCGGTCGAAAGCTGGGTCTTCACCGCGTGTAACGCACAACAATCGACATCCTAGTAGGGCCGTTCCATCCTCTTGCTCACCAATGCCTATTTCAGTCGTCCAGACCCGTCGCGGGACTTTCTTATCGCCATCATCAAGGCGGGCCGCCCAATAGCGCGGGTTTGGAATGGCGATGGCCTGGGTCCGTTGTGAGCCAATTTCATCCAGGGTGAATGATTCCCCGTTGATGGCTTCCTCGGGAAGTTTCTTCCCGGCCCGATCAGCCATCCATTTGAGAACAATTCCTCGCGCTACTTCAAAAGGTGCATTCCCGCCATAGTGTTTTAGGCGCAGCAAGATCTGACTTACCGGTCTTACCAGCGCTTCACTTTGGCGAAGTCTGGCCGCAAAAGGGGAAAGAGCTTCCGCAAATGGCGTGTTCCGCATGGTCCCAATCATTTCGGCACCTCCGCCCGCTCCAGCAGGCGATTGATGTTGAACTGGATGGCGTTCTGCTCGAAGGGCGGCTCGCGCGTGTCGAGTGCGCCGCGAACATAGCGCGGCTCGCGGGCGAAGCCGTTCTCGACCTGGACGATCGCCAGGATGAACTTCTCGGGCTCGTGGAGCGAGGTGATGACCTCCTGCCGGGTGATCATCACCGTGTCGGCCCCGTCGATGCGGCCTTTGACCTCGATAAAGCGCAGATGGTCCGCCTTGGGGTCGTAGGAGGCGATGTCGTAGCCGACCTTCTGGGCGGAGACATCGGTGGGCGTGTTCCCGAGCTTGCGCTCGACGGCCATGACCGCCTCCATCGCCGCGATCTCGATCTTGCGCCGGGCAACGGGATCCTCGGAGAAGCCGTTCGCGGTTTCGGCGAGCTCGTCCGCCGGCGCGCGCGCAATCAGAAGGCCACGCGGGATGACGACCATACCGCCGCGCACGCGGGGCGGCTGGGCGGAGATGAAGCGCTCCTGATCGAGCGCCTCCAGCCGGCGCTTCAGACGCTCGGCCAGCTCTTCGGCCCGACGCTGGGCGTTCTGCCAGTTGAGCCGCGTCTTCTTGCCCGCGCGCTCTTCCTCCTTCAGCTCGAAGGCGCGCGCGTCCCAGTAGTTGATCTCCTTCTTGAGGCGCGCCTTCACTTCCTGCTCGACCTTGTCGATCTCGGGGATGCGGCGCGCCTTGACCTCCGCGACGTGCTTCTGGGCGAGCTCGACCGTGGCGAAACGGACGGCGGTCTTTTCGAGGTCGGTGCGCAGCCAGTCGGCCTGCAGCAGATCCTCGACGCGCGCGATCTCTTCGGGGCGCGCCGGGCGAAGGTTCAGGTGGGGCGCGATGCCGGCATTGGTCGCGGCGCCGTTCCGGTCGATCGCAGCGAACTGCAGACGCTCTGAGACGATGTGAGGCGTGCCCGTCGCCGTGGGGCGACCGTCCTGAACGCTGTGCTCGAGCAGGAAAAGCGCCGCAATCTCCTCGCCCGGATCGGTGTCATCGACCAGGATAGCCCCGCGTTTCATGAGGTGGTCGTACTTTTCGCGCACGAGGCTGATCACAGCCTCGAGCAGCGGGTGGCCGGGGCAGACGAAGGCCGCGACAGGCTGCTGGTTGATCTTGCTCTTCTCGAAGCAGATGCGCTCGTACTTCTTCGGGATCGGTGCGCCGCGGCCGATCTGGCGATCGCGCTCGCGGATGCTGAGCGGAACGTGCGTGATTTCCCAGCGTCCTTCCTCGCGGCGCTTGATCTGGCCGCCGAGATGCTTGAACGCCTCGACGAAGAAACTCTGGATGTGATGCGGTTGAAGACGCTGCGCCTCGGCCCGCTCCATCTCGATCCGCAGCTCATGAACGCGGGTCGCAGGCATGGTGTCGTTGGTCAGCTGTCGGCGCTGAAGCAGATCCAGGAGATGTTGCTGATCGACCGCCCCGTCGACGGCCTGGAACAGCTTGGCCTTCACGTCCTCTTGCTCGCCGTACTGGATGGCCTGCACCAGCAGGTCGCGCAGCGCCGTTCCTTCGAACAGTTCACCCAGCACGTCGTAAACGCGACCGCCAAGGGCTTCCCTTGCGGCTTCCAGTTTCTCCAGCAGACGCGCATATACTTCGCCCTCGCGCGTGTCCGCAGCGACGAGGTTCCAGAGATGGCAGACCTCGGCCTGACCGATGCGGTGAATTCGGCCGAACCGCTGCTCGATCTTGTTCGGGTTCCACGGAAGGTCATAGTTGACCATGAGGTGGCCGCGCTGCAGGTTTACACCTTCGCCAGCAGCATCGTTCGCAATCAGGACAAGCATGTCACGATCCTGCATGAAGCGTTCGACGACCTTACGACGCTCCTCCCGCGTGACGCCGCCATGGATGACCTCGACGGCGTCCGGTTTCCCAAGCCGTGCACGGATCTTTTCCAGCAGGTAGTGCAAGGTGTCCTTGGGCTCGGTGAAGATGATCAGTTTTCGACGGTTACCGTCGCTGTCGATCATGAGCTCATCGTCGAGGATACGGTCGAGTTGGGTCCACTTAGTGTCCTTGCCGGAGCGCAGGACATCGAGCGCCATGATCTCCAGCCCTTTTAGGGTTTGGACCTCGATTTCGAGCTGCTCAACCGTCTCAGCTGTCGTGGCGCCGGTCGAGATCAGATCCTCGATCTCGTCGACCTCATCCTGGCCGAATTCATCGATATTTTTCAGCACCTCGTCCGAGACGTCTGGCGCGCCGAAAGCAGCGCGGCCGCCCTTGCGTGCAAGCCTGGCCTCCGCCAGTTCCGCTTCCAGTCGCTCCCGCCGGCGTTTCAGCGACTGGTAGATCGCGGCGGGGGATGATGCGAGACGGCGCTGAAGGATCTGAAGCGCGAATCCGACGTTGTTCCTTTTTTTACCGTCCTGTTCCGCGAACCGCTGCACGCGGTTCATTTCCGTTCGCACATACTCGGTAACGGCACTGTAGAGTGCGGCCTCTTCGGCAGAGAGGTCATATTTTACCGTGTAGGCCCGACGCTCCGGGAACAGCGGTCGGCCATCGAATTTAAGCAGCTCTTCCTTAGTGAGGCGGCGCATCATGTCGGCGCTGTCGGCGTAATGCACGCCGTCGCGGAAGCGGCCTTCGAAGCGGTCGCCATCCAGCAGCGCCATGAAGAGCTGGAAGTCCTCTTCCTTGCCGTTGTGGGGCGTTGCCGACATCAGCAGCAGGTGGCGGCAAACCTGGCCGAGCTGCTGGCCCAGCTGGTATCGCTTGGTGTACTTGACGTCGCCACCGAAGTAGCTGGCCGACATGCGGTGAGCTTCGTCGCAGATGATCAGGTCCCACTCCGCGGACGAGGCGAGCTTCTGCTGAAGATCCTCGTTGCGCGCGAGAACGTCGAGCCGAGCGATCAGCCGGTTACGATCGTTGAAGACGTTGCCCGACCGCGAGGTCTCGATCATGTCACGGGAAAGGATGTCGAACTCGAGCGAGAATTTCTCTCCGAGCTCGTCCTGCCACTGTTCGACGAGACTGCCCGGCGCGACTACAAGGCAGCGCTCGAGATCGCTGCGCGCGATCAGTTCCTTGATCAGGAGGCCCGCCATGATGGTCTTGCCGGCACCCGGATCGTCGGCGAGCAAGAAGCGGAGCGGCTGCCGCGGCAGCATTTCGCCGTAGACGGCCGTGATCTGGTGCGGGAGCGGATCTACGAGGCTCGTGTGGATTGCCAGATATGGATCGAAGTAGTGCGCGAGCTTGATCCGATTCGCCTCGGTGACGAGGCGCAGAAGGGAACCATCGGCATCAAAGGACCATGCCCGGCCACGCTGCTCGACCGCGAGGCGATGCTCGTCGTCGCGATACAGCGTGGTCTCAGAGACGCTGCCGCCCGCAACCCGGTAGACGAGGTTGATCGCCTGATCGCCGATCCATTCGACCGAAACTGCCTCGACGGACTGGTTCGGAACGACGCCCGCAACAGAGGCACCGTACTTGATGTCTTCCAACCTTGTCACGGCGCAACCTCGAACGGCTTCTTCAGTATTTGGCCCATCACCGACGTCCCTTCTTCTTGAGCGAGACCCTGTAGCGGAAGGGCGCGGTTTGATGCACGCAAACGATGTCCTCGGGTTCAGCGTCGTTGTCGGCGAAGAACTGGCGGACCCAGCCGCGGCGGCGGAACATCTTCTTGTCCGAGGGAATGTCTGTTTCGACCGGCGAAGCGCCGCCCCAGTCGATCAGCGCTTGCTGTGGTGCCAGTGTGCCGTCGTTCGTTCCGCCAAACATGCTGGCAGGGAAGCGCCCCAGGAACGGCGTCAGATAGAAGTGGTTGTTCTTGATGTTGCCTTCGGTCAGCACCGTCTCGCCGAGAAGGCTTCCCGAGACGTGGGACTGTGGCGACCTGACGGGCGCGGGTTGGACTTTCGACGGTCCGGGTCCGGTAGGAGCGGGTTTGACTGCAGAGTTTGATACAGGCGCCGGGATTTCGGCTTTGGCAGGGGGCAGCTCGCCTAGCTGAGCGAGAATGGCCTCGCTGACTTGTGGTTCAAGCGAGAATAGCGTGATTGCGCCGTTGGGGTGGCGGTACGGGACCGGTTTAGGCAGAACGCGAAGGTCGGCCAGCTTCCACGGCGTCGTCCATTTCGCCACCTCACCGCTGCGGATCATCGCCTCAGGAATGCGATGCTTGTCGAAAGTCGCTACCATCTCGTCGGGCGAAAGGGGATGGCCTACATCGACAAGGCGGGCGACGCCGGACACTCGACCGCTGCCTTTGCGGATCAGGCCGATCCAGCCGCGGTAGCTGGGCCGCTGGCCGCGCATTTCCCAAGTTTTCTTGCCGGACAGCAGCAGGTCGATCCAAGGCTCACGGATGACAAGGCCCTTGTGAACAGGTTCCATTCAGGCGGCCTCCTCTGCGTCGGGATCTGGCAGGTCGAAGCCCTCGTCATCCTGCAGCACGTCTTCGCCTTCCTCGGGCGCGGCGTCCGCTCTCGTGATGGCGTGGCCGGTGGCCTTGGCGATCATGGCGAGCAGCCGCGCCTCACGATCCGCCATAAAGCCGGCGAAATCGTCGGCGCGCAGCAGGACGGGATCCATCGCATGCGAGGCAAGGTATTCATCGAGAGCGTCGCGGGCGATCGGCGGCGTGTCCTTCCCGCCCGTCTCCAGCCGCTCCAGATACACCGACG
>Ga0180221_1002332_pt1 | contig 11200 bp, 7 predicted proteins | sample eDN5th37CKraftMG_FD_151339 | JGI IMG/M metagenome (GOLD analysis project Ga0180221, IMG submission 151339) | Enriched Miracle-Growth compost microbial communities from Emeryville, California, USA - eDNA 5th pass 37_C Kraft MG (version 2) (version 2) ...
CTGCACGCCGGAAGCGTCGATAGCGAGCTTCAGCTTGTAGAAGCGTGCAGGCGCGTTTTCCGAGCGGTCGTCGGATATGGCGTAATAGACATCTTCACGCGGGTCGTAGTCGAGGCCGGAAATCCCGCCAAATTCGACGCCGCCGATTTTGAGGCCGGTCGGCAGGGTGAAAGCGCCGATCAGTTCGGGCTTGTGCATTTCCTGCGCGGCGGCGCTGGTTGCAAGGGCGAGAAACAGTGCAACAAAAGGTGCTTTCATGGGGGAGTGCCCGTTCTGTCGAGAAAGGCACCGGATAGTCGTTCTGTTTGACAGGAAGATGAAGGCCGCCGGTCTCAGATCTTGTCGAAGCTGCGCGCCGGTTCCTGCCTGTCGATCAGGTGGGAGGGCGCTGCAAATTGCAGCAGCTTGTTCTTGTTGGTGATCTTGATCGCCGAAGCCTGCACCGTGACGCCATGCGAGCCGAGCGTCGCGAAATTGCGCGACAGGTTCTCCGGCGTCATGCCGAGATAGGCGGCAAGCGTGCGTTTTTCATAAGGAATCATCACCACATCGGCGCCATCGTTCAGAAGCGATTCCTTGACGATCCAGTTGGCGAGACGCTGCACGCTGCTGCGCAGCTTCTGCGCCTTCAGTTCCTTCACCAGACGGCGATAGGCGCGCGCGGTTTCAAAAACGATGGCGCGCATGAAGCCGACATCCTCGCTCATCAGGTCGCGCACCAGGCTGGAAGGCACCATCAAAACGCGGGTGGGCGTGAGCGTCTGCGCGGTTTGCAGGCACACATCGTCGTTGAGCACGGCTGCGAGAATGAAGATGTCGTCGGCGCGCAATATCTCCAGCGCGGTCTCGCCATCGTCCGATTTGGCCGACATCAGCACAAGTCCGTCGAGGATCGCGAACAGGAAGTCCGCAGGCTCATCCTCCCGGATCAGGGTCGTGCGCGGCGGAAACGATTGCACGAAGCTCGGACGCACCAGCCGCTCGAATGTGGCATCCGCCATGTCCGCGAAAAGCGGCAAGCTTCTCAGGGCGTCGGTTTCCTCTCTCCGCATCGATCCTCACTCTTGGGGTCAAGTTATAGGTCGCTAATATAATTGATAAATATCAATCGTGCAATATGCATTAATCAATACTTGCGCCTAATTTGGTCTATTATTGCCCTTAAGTCACGAAAATCTAAATTTCAACTTGAATAGTTCAAAGATATTGATCTTAATCAATGTATTCATCTGACAGTCGACGCATAAGTGCATACGAAACCTCCCAACGGTATTCTATCGGAGTACGCCTATGCAACATGTCGCAGGGGAAAATCCCAAGGCGCAGACGACGGCGCTAGCGATGAGTACGACCGCTTTCACGGTCTGTTTCGCAGTCTGGACCATCTTCGCAATCATCGGCATTGAAATTCGATCCGAGCTTGGCTTGAGCGAAACCCAGTTCGGCCTGCTCGTCGGCACGCCCATCCTGACCGGCTCGCTGATCCGCGTCATTCTGGGCATCTGGTCGGATCGCTACGGCGGTCGTGTCATCTTCACGCTCACAATGCTGGTCTCGGCGGTTGCCACCTGGCTCCTGACCTACGCCACCACCTATCCGCAAATGCTGGTAGCGGCGCTTGGCGTCGGCGTGGCGGGCGGGTCGTTTTCGGTCGGCGTCGCCTATGTCTCGCGCTGGTATCCGCCGGAAAAGCAGGGCGTCGCGCTTGGCATTTTCGGCGCGGGCAATGTCGGCTCGGCGGTGACGAAATTCTTCGCGCCGATGGTCATGGTCGCCTTCGGCTGGCACGCGGTCGCCGAAATCTGGGCGGCCGCGATGGTCGTCATGGCGCTGATCTTCTATTTCACCACGAGCGACGATCCGGTTCTGGTCGAGCGCCGGCGGAAGGGCGAAAAGCCCACCAGCACGCTGATGGAGCTGGAACCGCTGAAGAACGTGCAGGTCTGGCGTTTCTCGCTTTACTATTTCTTCGTCTTCGGTGCGTTCGTGGCTCTTGCGCTGTGGCTGCCGCAATATCTGATCCATGTCTATGGCGTCGATATTCGCCTTGCAGGCATCATCGCGGCGTTCTTCTCCGTCCCCGCCAGCCTTTTCCGCGCCTATGGCGGCCATCTTTCGGATGTCTACGGCGCGCGCCGGGTCATGTACTGGACCTTCGCGGTCTCGCTGGTCGCGACCTTCGTGCTGTCCTATCCGCCAACGGATTATGTCATCCAGAGCGATAACGGCCCGCTGGCCTTCCATGCCGAAATGGGCGTGATCGGCTTCACCGTCACCGTCTTCATCCTCGGTTTCTTCATGGCTCTGGGCAAGGCCGCCGTCTTCAAGCACATCCCGGTCTATTATCCCGGCAATGTCGGCTCGGTCGGCGGTCTGGTGGGCATGATCGGCGGTCTCGGCGGCTTCATCCTGCCGATCCTGTTCGGCGTGATCCTTGACCAGACGGGTCTGTGGACAAGCTGCTTCATGCTGCTCTTCGTCATCGTCGCGGTATCGTTCGTGTGGATGCATGTCTCGATCCTCCAGATGGAACGCGCAGCCGAAGGCAAGACGACGGAAGAACTTCCGGCCTTTGCCGAATTCCAGGGACTGCAGAAGGCCGAAGTCAAGCCGGCTAAGGGCGATTCCGTCCTCACCGACTGGCGTCCGGACGATCCGGTCTTCTGGGAAGAGAAGGGTCGCAAGATCGCCAAGCGCAACCTGTGGCTTTCGATCCCGGCACTCCTCCTGTCCTTTGCCATCTGGCAGGTCTGGTCCGTGGTGGTGGCGAAGCTGCCGCTGGTGGGCTATCAGTTCACGACCGACCAGCTTTTCTGGCTGGCGGCGCTTCCCGGCATTTCGGGCGCGACCTTCCGCATCTTCTATTCCTTCATGGTGCCGATCTTCGGCGGTCGCCTGTGGACGACGCTGACCACCTGGTCGCTGGTCATTCCGGCCATCGGTATCGGCTATGCGGTGCAGAACCCGAACACGCCTTACTTCATCTTCCTCCTGCTGGCGCTGTGCTGCGGCTTCGGTGGCGGTAACTTTGCCTCCTCCATGTCCAACATCTCGTTCTTCTTCCCCAAGCACGAGAAGGGCAATGCGGCGGCGCTCAATGCGGGCCTTGGCAATCTCGGCGTCAGCGTCGTGCAGTTCGTGGTGCCGCTGGTCATTACCGCCGGTATCTTCGGCAAGCTCGGCGGCGATCCGGCCATGGTGGCGACCGAAGCGTCGTGGTGCCGCTGGTCATTACCGCCGGTATCTTCGGCAAGCTCGGCGGCGATCCGGCGATGGTCGCGACCGAAGCGGGCAGCGCACCGCTGTGGCTGCAAAATGCCGGCTTCTTCTTCGTGCCGTTCATCGTCGTCACGGCTTTCGCCAACTGGTTCGGCATGAACGACATCGCGTCGGCCAAGGCTTCGTTTGCCGATCAGGCCGTCATTTTCCGCCGCAGGCACAACTGGATCATGTGCTGGCTCTATACGGGAACCTTCGGCTCGTTCATCGGCTATTCGGCAGGCTTCCCGCTTCTGACCAACATCCTGTTCCCGGAAGTGAATGCGCTTCAGTTCGCCTTCCTCGGGCCTCTCGTCGGCGCGCTGTCGCGGTCGGGTTCGGGCTGGCTGGCGGACAAGTATGGCGGTGGCCGTGTCACCATCTGGGCATTCGTGCTGATGATGGTGGGCGTAGCGGGCGTGCTGTACTTCGTCGGCATCAAGGATCAGCCGAATGCGTTCTGGGGCTTCTTCGCTTCCTTCGTGCTGCTGTTCTTCGCAACCGGCATCGGCAATGCCTCCACCTTCCAGATGATCCCGGCGATCATGTCGAAGGAAATGGTGCGGCTTATGCCCAATGCCACCCCGGAAGAGCGCCGTCACGAAGCGGACAAGGAATCCGCGGCCATCACCGGCTTCACCTCCGCCATTGCTGCCTTCGGCGCGTTCTTCATCCCCAAGGGATATGGCACCTCGATCAGCATGACCGGCGGACCGGAAGCGGCACTGTGGGCCTTCCTGATCTTCTACGTCACCTGCCTCGTCATCACCTGGGGTGTCTACACCCGAAAAGGCGGCCTGCTCTACGACGTGGAGCACCGCAGCAATCCAGCCGCTGCTGCTGCCTAACGAAATAATGTGAGGATAAAATCATGAGTCTGCTCCTCGATCGCCTGAACTTTCTTGCGCGCAAGAATGTCGGCACCTTCTCGGAAGGCCATGGCGTCACCACCAACGAAAACCGCGACTGGGAAGATGCCTATCGCAAGCGCTGGCAGCACGACAAGATCGTGCGCTCCACCCATGGCGTGAACTGCACCGGCTCCTGCTCGTGGAAGGTCTACGTCAAGGGCGGTATCATCACCTGGGAAACCCAACAGACGGACTATCCGCGCACCCGGGCCGATCTTCCGAACCATGAGCCGCGCGGCTGTTCGCGCGGGGCGAGCTATAGCTGGTATGTCTATTCGGCCAACCGCGTGAAATATCCGCTGATCCGCTCGCGCCTGCTGAAGTTGTGGCGCAAGGAACGCGCGCTGAAAACGCCGGTCGGCGCGTGGGCCGCGATCCAGCAGGACCCTGCCAAGCGCGCCGACTATATGAAAGTGCGCGGCCTCGGCGGTTTCGTGCGCGCCACGTGGAGCGAGGTCAACGAGATCATCGCCGCCGCCAATGCCTATACGGCCAAGACTTATGGTCCGGACCGGGTGGTCGGCTTCTCGCCGATCCCGGCCATGTCGATGGTGTCCTATGCGGCGGGCTCGCGTTACCTGTCGCTCTTGGGCGGCGTCTGCATGTCGTTCTATGACTGGTATTGCGACCTGCCGCCGGCCTCGCCCATGACATGGGGCGAACAGACCGACGTGCCGGAATCGGCAGACTGGTACAATGCCGGTTTCCTGATGCTGTGGGGTTCCAACGTGCCGCAGACCCGCACGCCGGATGCGCATTTCTATACGGAAGTGCGCTACAAGGGCACGAAGTCGGTCGTGGTCTCGCCCGACTATTCGGAAGCCGCGAAGTTCGCCGACCTGTGGCTGCATCCAAAGCAAGGCACCGACGCAGCGCTTGCCATGGCGCTCGGCCATGTGATCCTGCGCGAATATCACCTCGACCGGCAGGTGCCGTATTTCGAGGATTATTGCCGCAAATATTCCGACTTCCCCATGCTGGTCATGCTCACGGAGAAGGACGGGCGCTACGTGCCGGATCGCTTCCTGCGCGCATCCGACCTGAAGGACGATCTGGGCGAGGCCAACAATCCCGACTGGAAGACGGTCGCCTTCGACAAGAAATCGGGTACCTATGTTGCGCCGCAGGGCTCGATCGGCTTCCGCTGGGGCGATGACGGCCAGTGGAACCTTGAAGAAAAGGACGGTCGCGGCAAGGACGTGGAACTTGCCAAAAGCTTCATTGAGGCGGGCGCGCACGATGCGGTCGCCGATGTGGCCTTCCCTTATTTCGGCAATCGCGAGCACGATTATTTCGAAGGCACGGACCATGACAGCGTGCTGGTGCGCAAGGTTCCAGCCCGCAAGCTCAAGCTGAAAAAGGGCGAGGTGCTGGTCGCGACCGTGTTCGACCTGTTCGCCGCCAATTACGGCCTCGATCGCGGGCTTGGCGACGAAAATTCCGCCAAGTCCTATGACGAGGGCCTGCCCTATACCCCGGCCTGGGCGGAGAAGATCACAGGCGTCCCGCGCGACCAGATCATTGCGGTCGCCCGCGAATTTGCCACCAATGCCGAAAAGACCAATGGCCGCTCCATGGTCATTCTCGGTGCCGGTCTCAACCACTGGTACCACATGGACATGAACTATCGCGGCATCATCAACATGCTGGTGATGTGCGGTTGTATCGGCCAGTCGGGCGGCGGCTGGAGCCATTATGTGGGGCAGGAAAAGCTGCGTCCGCAGACCGGCTGGACCGCGCTTGCCTTCGCGCTGGACTGGAACCGTCCGCCGCGCCACATGAACTCCACCTCATTCTTCTACGCGCATACCGACCAGTGGCGCTACGAAACCGTGAAGGTGCAGGACATCCTCTCGCCCACCGCTCCGGACGGCGCGTGGGACGGCACGATGATCGACTATAATATCCGGGCCGAGCGCATGGGCTGGCTGCCTTCCGCGCCGCAGCTCCAGACCAATCCGCTGCAGCTTGCCAGGGAGGCCGCCGTATCGGGCAAGGAGCCGAAGGACTTCATCGCCGATGCCTTGAAGAACGGCACCCTCACCATGTCGTGCGAAGACCCGGACCACGAGGCCAACTGGCCGCGCAACATGTTCGTCTGGCGCTCCAACCTGCTCGGTTCGTCGGGCAAGGGGCATGAATATTTCCTGAAGCACCTGCTCGGCACGTCGAACGGCCTGCTTGGCAAGGATCTGGGACAGGAAGGCGCGCAGGAAAGCCGCGAGGCCGTGTGGCACGAGAATGCGCCGGAAGGAAAGCTCGACCTGCTGGTCACGCTCGATTTCCGCATGTCCACGACCTGCGTCTATTCCGATATCGTTCTGCCGACCGCCACCTGGTACGAGAAGAACGATCTCAACACTTCCGACATGCATCCCTTCATCCATCCGCTGTCGAGCGCTGCCGACCCGGCTTGGGAAGCGCGCAGCGACTGGGAAATCTTCAAGGGCATCGCCAAGAAGTTCTCCGAAGTGGCGCCGGAAGTGCTGGGCGTGGAGAAGGACATCGTTCTGGTGCCGACCCTGCACGACACGGCGGGCGAACTGGCGCAGCCGAAGGACGTGCTGGACTGGAAGAAGGGCGAGGTCGAGCCGATCCCCGGCAAGACCATGCCATCGGTCGTGGTTGTGGAGCGCGATTATCCGAACCTCTACAAGCGCTACACTTCCGTCGGGCCGCTCCTCGACAAGCTCGGCAATGGCGGCAAGGGTATTTCGTGGAATACCGAACACGAGGTGGAACTGCTCGGCAAGCTGAACGGCAAGGTCCATGAGCCGGGTGCGACCGAAGGGCGTCCGCGCATCTATACCGATGTGGACGCAACCGAGGTCATCCTGTCGCTCGCGCCGGAAACCAACGGCGAAGTGGCGGTGAAGGCATGGGAAGCGCTGTCGAAGTTCACCGGACGCGACCACACCCATCTGGCCATCCCCAAGGAGGAAGAGAAGATCCGCTATCGCGATATTGTCGCGCAGCCCCGCAAGATCATCTCCTCGCCAACCTGGTCGGGGCTGGAATCCGAGCATGTCTGCTACAATGCGGGCTATACCAATGTGCATGAGCTGATCCCGTGGCGCACGCTGACCGGCCGTCAGCAGCTCTATCAGGACCATCTGTGGATGCGCGCCTTCGGCGAGGGCTTCTGCGTCTATCGCCCGCCGATCGACACCAAGACGGTCAATCCGGCGATCCGCGAGAAGGCGGACGGCCAGCCGCATCTGGTGCTCAATTTCATTACGCCGCACCAGAAATGGGGCATCCACTCCACCTATACGGACAATCTGTTGATGCTGACGCTCAATCGCGGCGGGCCGGTTGTCTGGATTTCGGAGCCGGATGCGGCGAAGGCTGGCATCGTCGATAATGACTGGGTGGAAGTCTATAACGCCAACGGCGCCATCGTTGCCCGTGCGGTCGTTTCCCAGCGCATGAAGGATGGAACCATCTTCATGTATCATGCGCAGGAGAAGATCGTGAACACGCCCGGCTCGCCGCTCACCGGCCAGCGCGGCGGCATTCACAACTCCGTCACCCGCATCATCACCAAGCCGACCCATATGATCGGCGGCTACGCCCACCAGTCCTATGGCTTCAACTATTACGGCACCGTCGGCGCCAACCGCGACGAGTTCGTGGTGGTACGCAAGCTCGACCATGTGGACTGGATGGAAGGGCCGCTTGAAGAAGGCAACCGCAACTCCGCAGTGAAGGAGGCAGCAGAATGAAAATTCGTGCGCAAATTGGAATGGTGCTCAATCTCGACAAGTGCATCGGCTGCCACACCTGCTCCGTGACGTGCAAGAACGTCTGGACCAACCGCGAAGGTGTGGAATACGCCTGGTTCAACAATGTCGAGACCAAGCCCGGCATCGGTTTCCCGAAGGAATGGGAAAACCAGAAGAAGTGGAATGGCGGCTGGGTCCGCAAGAAGAACGGCAAGATCGAGCCGAAGATGGGCGCGAAATGGCGCATCCTCGCCAAGATTTTCGCCAATCCCGACCTGCCGGAAATCGACGACTATTACGAGCCGTTCGACTTCGATTACGGCCATCTGCAAACGGCGGCCGAAAGCCAGACCATGCCGACCGCCCGTCCGCGCTCGCTGATTTCGGGCGAGCGGATGGAAAAGATCGAATGGGGCCCGAACTGGGAGGAAATTCTCGGCGGCGAGTTCGCCAAGCGCTCGAAGGACTATAATTTCGAGGGCGTGGAGAAGGAAATCTACGGCCAGTTCGAAAACACCTTCATGATGTACCTGCCGCGCCTGTGCGAGCACTGCCTCAACCCGACCTGCGTTGCGGCCTGCCCTTCGGGCGCGATCTACAAGCGCGAGGATGACGGCATCGTCCTGATCGATCAGGAAAAGTGCCGCGGCTGGCGCATGTGCGTCTCCGGCTGCCCCTACAAGAAGATCTATTACAACTGGAGTTCCGGCAAGTCCGAGAAGTGTATCTTCTGCTATCCGCGCATCGAATCGGGCCAGCCCACCGTCTGCTCGGAAACCTGCGTTGGCCGCATCCGCTATCTCGGCGTGATGCTCTATGATGCCGACCGCATCTCGGAGGCCGCTTCCACGGCCAATGAACAGGATCTCTATCAGGAACAGCTCAATATCTTCCTCGATCCGAACGATCCTGCCGTGATCGAACAGGCCCGCAAGGACGGCGTGCCGGAAGCCTGGCTGGAAGCGGCCAAGCATTCGCCGGTCTACAAGATGGCGATGGACTGGAAGATCGCCTTCCCGCTCCATCCCGAATACCGCACCTTGCCGATGGTCTGGTACGTGCCGCCGCTTTCGCCGCTGCAATCGGCTGCTGCTGCCGGCAAGCTTGGCATGGACGGCCCGCTGCCGGATGTCCGCTCCATGCGTATCCCGGTCCGCTACCTCGCCAATCTCCTGACCGCAGGCAAGGAAGAGCCGGTCATCTCCGCGCTGGAACGTATGCTCGCCATGCGCGCCTATATGCGCGCCAAGACCGTCGACGGCGTTATCGACGAGGCGATTGCCGACCGCGTCGGCATGAGCGGCGCGATGATCGAGGAAATGTACCACATCATGGCGATCGCCAATTACGAGGACCGCTTCGTCATCCCGACGACGCATCGTGAAATCACCGAGGACGCCTATGACGTGCGCGGCTCCTGCGGCTTCACCTTCGGCAATGGCTGCTCTGGCGGCACGTCGACGGAAGACCTGTTCGGCGCCAAGCGCCAGAAGGTCGTCCAGACGCCAACCGATATTTTCAGGGAGCAGGCGTGATGAACAGGACCCTTAAAATCATATCGCTGCTGCTTTCCTACCCGTCGGCAGAGTTGCAGCTCGGCGGCGAGGAACTGAAAAAAGCGCTGGCCGGGGAAAACCTTTCCCCCGGCATACGCAGGCTTCTCGACAGCCTTGTCGAATATGTCTGCGACTGCGATCTCTATGAGGCACAGGAACGCTATGTGCATCTGTTCGACCGCACGCGATCGCTGTCGCTGCATCTTTTCGAGCATGTGCATGGCGAAAGCCGCGACCGCGGCCAGGCCATGGTTGACCTGATGAAGATGTATGACGACAACGGCTTTGTGGTGGATGCCAAGGAACTGCCGGACTATCTGCCGCTGTTCCTCGAATTCCTGTCGACGCGCTCGCCAGAGGAAATTCACGATCTCCTCACCCAGACCGGCCATATCACGGCGGCCATCGGCGAGCGTCTGCGCAAGCGCCATTCGCCCTATGCCAATGCCTTTGCGGCCCTGCTTCATGTCGCCAATGCCAAGCCGGACAAGAACCTCGTCGGAGAGTTGCTTCGGCAAGAGGAAGACGACCCGAACGACCTCGCCGCGCTCGACCGCATCTGGGAAGAAGAAGCGGTGACGTTCGGCGGCAATGCGGGCGAAAACTCCTGCGGCCCGGACCGGCTGCGCATGCAGATGCGTGCCGCACAGCGCAAGCCCGGCGCCCCGTCCAACCCTTCACATCTATAGGAGACGGAAAATGGCTTACCTCCATACGTTTCTTTTCGGCATCTATCCCTACATCGCATTGAGCGTGCTCGTTCTCGGCTCGATCTTCCGCTACGACCGCGAGCCTTACACATGGCGCTCGGGCTCAAGCCAGCTCTTGCGGCGCAGGCAGCTCATGTGGGGTTCGGTTCTGTTTCATCTTGGCGTTCTGTTCATCTTCGCCGGGCATTTCGTCGGCTTGCTGACGCCGATCTGGGTCTTCGACACGCTTGGCGTCAGCCATGAGGCAAAGCAGATTCTCGCCGTCGTCGCGGGCGGCATCGCCGGTGTGATGGCAATCATCGGCGCCACCATGCTGGTGCATCGCCGCCTGTTCGACCCGCGCGTGCGCGCATCGTCAAGGCCGACCGACACGCTGATCATCATGCTGTTGTGGGTGCAGCTTCTGCTGGGCCTCGGCACCATTCCGGTCTCGCTGCAACATTTGGACGGCGGTGAAATGGTCACATTCATGAACTGGGCGCAGGGCATCTTCACCTTCAACCCGGCTGCCTCGAGCTACATCACCGATGCATCGTTTGTCTTCAAGATGCATATCTTCCTCGGGCTGACCATCTTCCTGCTGTTCCCGTTCACGCGTCTGGTGCATATGCTGAGCGCGCCGGTGCGCTATATCTGGCGTCCGGGCTATCAGGTCGTGCGCGAGCTTAATCATGGAGCGCCTGTGCGCGTCCCTGCGGAGTAAGGCTGATGGTAACGCTTTTCGACCGCAAACAGCCCGCTGCCGGGCAGCATAGTCACCAGACCGGCTACACCACCTATCAGGAGCCGGATACGCGGGTGCCGCCAAAGCCGCGTCCGGTCTTTGATGCGGTGTCCGTCAATGGCGTGGCGATCAACGAAACCGACATTCTGACGGAGGCGCAAAACCATCCGTCGGACAATCCGGGCGCAGCATTGCTTGCTGCCGCCCGCGCGCTGGCGGTGCGGGAATTGCTTTTGCAGCGCGCAAGGGAAGCGGGCATCGTCCCCGAGCGCGAGAAGGACGCCGAAGGCCGCAGCGAGACCGATGAGGATGCGCT
>Ga0180221_1002335_pt1 | contig 11189 bp, 12 predicted proteins | sample eDN5th37CKraftMG_FD_151339 | JGI IMG/M metagenome (GOLD analysis project Ga0180221, IMG submission 151339) | Enriched Miracle-Growth compost microbial communities from Emeryville, California, USA - eDNA 5th pass 37_C Kraft MG (version 2) (version 2) ...
ACGGCTTCAGCGCGCCGGTCCGAAAGCGCCAGATTGGCGACCTCCGAGCCGACGGCATCCGTATGGCCTTCGATCAGGAAGGTCTCCGCCGGGTTTTTCTCCAAGGCTTCCAGCATCGCGTTCGCCACGCCTTCGAGCTTCGGGATCTCGCTTTCGGCGATGGTGGCCGAACCGAACTCGAAATTGATCGTATCGAGATCGATGCGCCGCACCATGTCGCGGACGCGGGCTGAATAGCGCACTTCGTCCAGCGAATAGAGCCGACGCACCGGCTCCACCGGAGGCTGCTCGAGGAACTCGTAGTAGACGTTCGGATCGTCCACTTGCTCGGCCTCGAGGATATACTCCTCCACCGGGATGGTGAGCCTGAGCGGCGGCAGGTCGGCAGCCGGATCGCGGAATTCCAAGACCTCGTCGTAGCGGTCCTCCGGCACATAGACGAGCACATACTCTTGCCCGTCCGGCGCCACGCGCACCCGGCGGACGACATCGCCGTGGCGGTTGCGCACGGTGATCACTCGCGTGCCGTCCGGCCGCTCGACCACCTCGCGCACGCGCCCGTTGCGCAGTTCCTCATAATAGACCTGGTCATCCTGCCGGATGAGGCGGTCATAATCGGGGCGGTCCACATAGACGTGGTTGTTGATCTCCACGATCGTGCGGTTGTCGTCGAATTCCTGGACCACACGGGCGTTCTCACGCGGCCTGAAGATTTCACGCCGGCGTTCTCTACGATCTTCCGCCGTTTCACCGAGTTCGATCCGCTGACCTTGTTCTTCCACGAGCGTGCGGATCTCCTGCTGAACCTGCTGGGGATCGACCGCCTCCTCCTGTGCCTGAGCATCTGATTCAGGAACAGGCGCCGGCTCGGCCTGCAGGGCAGGTTCGGCCTGTTGCTGCGGTTCTCCGGCCGGCGCCTGCTCTCCTTCGGCAGGTTGCTGGGCGGGCTGTTCCGCCTCACCGGCAGGCTGAGCCTCCTTCTGGCTGTCGAGCACCGGAGCTGCGTTTTCGGGCAAAGCCTCCTGGCCTTCGGTTGGCGCTTCCGCACCGGGCTGCTCGCCTTCGGTGGCGGGCTGCTCGCCTTCCTGGGTTTCGGGCTCGGCCGCAGGTTCCTCGGTTTCGGTTTCAGGCGTCGCCTCGGGTTCGGCGGGCTGCTCTTCAGCGGGTGCGGCCTCGGGCTGCTCGGCATCTTCCTGCGCGGGTGCAGCTTCCGGCTCGGCCGGCGTTTCCTCGGCAGGCGCTTCCTCTTCAGCCGGAGCTTCTTCCGCTGCGGGAGCTTCTCGCTCAGGCGTTGCCTCCTCCGCAGGAGGCTGTTCATCCGCAGGAGCTTCTTCCTGTGCCGGCGCCTCTTCCTCGGCCGGCGCCTGTTCTTCCGTCGGGGCTACCTCCTCGCGGCGCGCAGGCTCTTCGGCTGGCTCTTCTTCTGCCGCCGGTGGTTCCTCAGCGGCTGGAGCTTCTTCCTGCTGCGCGGGTTCCTCGGCCGGCGCCTGCTCCTCGGCAGGCGGTTCAGCCTCTTCAGCCGGAGCCTGCTCGGGCTGCGCCTCCTCAGCCGGCTGCTCTTCCCTTGCCGGCGGTTCGGCGGCAGGAGCTTGCTCGGGCGCCGGTTCAGGCTCAGGGGCCGCTTCGGGCTCAGGAGCCGCTTCGGGCTCTGGTGCAGCCTCCGGCTGCGCCTCACGCTCGGGTTCCGGAGCCGCTTCCTCTTCCTGGGCAGGCGCCTGTTGTTCCACCGGCGCGCAACCGCCACCGGCCGGCGCGGTTCCGGGCGGGCATTCGCCGCCGCCCTGCCCTTCCCCTCCGCCGGCAGGCTGTTCCGCCTGCGCCAGCATCAACGGCGCACTGATATTGCTGGGGCGCTCTCCAAAAGCGAGGCGCGCCGTATCGGCCTTTGCAGCGATCGGCGTTGCCATCAGCAGGCACAGAGCGGTCCCTGCCCAAAACCGATTCGACTTTTTCATGCTTCTTGCTCCTGTGGGCGTCCCTTCCGCAGGGTTAATCTGCGATTTCCTGCTTAGTTCCCCGAAGCGGCGGAATGAGGGCCCTGCCGCGCTTGACCTTGGCCTGCCGGCGCGCCACATCGAGTGCAATGGAACCCTTCTGGAAAACGAAACCCCTTCTGGCGATGAGCGCGGCCGAGTGGGAATCCCTTTGCGACGGCTGCGGCAAGTGCTGCCTTGCCAAGCTCGAGGATGAAGACAGCGGCGAAATCCACTGGACGAGCGTCGCCTGCCGGCTGTTTGACGCCGGTACCTGCCGCTGCACCGATTACGCCGGCCGGCTCGAGCGCGTGCCGGATTGCGTCCGGCTCACGCCTCAAAACGTCGGCGAGATCGCCTGGCTTCCCTCCAGCTGCGCTTACCGATTGCTGGCGGAAGGCAAGGACCTTCCCTGGTGGCATCCGCTCGTCTCAGGCCGGGCGGAGACAGTGCACGAGGCGGGAATATCCATGCGCGGCCGCGTCAGCGCGCTTGAGGATCAGTTGAAAGAGGTGGAGGAGTACTTCGAGCATCTTCTGGAGGAAGAACCATGAGTGCGACTGAAACCGAGGCCGTGATCGCGCGGGCCTTTGCGTCCTTCAACGCGGGCGATGTCGAAGGCATCATGGCGTGCCTTGGAGACGATGTGGCTGTCGATATTCCGGGAGCCGGGCGGGAAATCGGCTCGGACAAGGCGCGCTGGCGGCTTGCGAACCTCTCCCGGTTCGTTCGGGCGGAAGCGACCGATATCGCCATCATGACGGCGGCGGGCGGCTTTCGCGCCGCGGCCGAGTTCACGCTGATCGGCACCTATCTTGCAACGCTGCCCGGCTTTCCCGAGGCGCGGGGCCAATCCTTCCGGATTGGAGCGGGCCTTTTTTTCGATGTCGATGACGACGGCCTGATCTCCCGCGCTACCGTCTGCTGCGATCCGACACGGCTGTTCGCCGCGCTCGAAAGCGCCTGATTCCTGGCGCATCCGCCGGAACCGAATCGGCTGCGGAATCTGCGGCGTCCTTGGTGCAGCGCTGCGAGGCTGAACTCAGGATGAATGGCGGGTTCGCTCCCGGTTCAGCCGGTAGGTGTCATGGTGCTCCCATTCGCTTCGGCGATTGCCATGGAGAGATTGGAGAGCCTCATGTTCCAGAAGATCAAGATCGCTGCACTTTCCGCCTTGCTGGGCCTCGGCGCCCTGGCCTCGATGCCGGCGGCGGCCCATGCGGAGGGCGTGTATTTCAGCTTCGGCGGTGGAGACGCCCGCGCCGGCATCTATGTCCGCGACCATGACCGCCGCGATCGTCATCGGCCGCGTTGGGCGGCGACCTGCACCCCGCGCGACGCGGTGCAGAAAGCACACCGGATGGGTCTGCGCAATGTTCACGTGCAACGAGCGAACCGTAATACGATCCGCGTCACCGGCCGCACGCGCCATGACCGCGCCAGCATCGTCTTTGCCAGAGCGCCGCATTGTCCGGTGATTCGCGCCCGCTGAGCGGGGGTGCCTGCAAAAGAAAACGCCGCCGAACTCCCGGCGGCGTTTTTCCCGTTCTTGAAATTTCCTACTGCCGGTCGAGTTCGAAGGTCACGTTGACCTGCACGGTGTAGCTGTTCTCGCCCGCCTGGACCGGCACGGAGACGGCCTGATCCGCCTCCATCCGCATCATCTTGGCGCCGAGCGGCCGGGGCGGAGGCGTCCCCACCATGTTCTCCGAAATAGACACCACGTCGCCCAGCTCAACGCCGGCTGCCTCGGCCAGGATCCGCGCCTTGGAGACGGCATCCTCCACCGCACGCTCGCGGGCATCGTTCAGCGCCGAGGATGGATCGTCATTGGTGAACGAGATGTAGCCGCCCTGGTTCACCCCGAGCGTGACGGACCGGTCAAGGATCTCGCCCACCTTCTTGAGATCCCGGATGCGCACGGTGAGCCCGTTCGTCACCTGATAACCGGTGATTCGCGGCGCCTTCTCGCCATTCTGCTCGTTCGGATAGACATAGCGCGGCTCGATCGACAGCCCGCTGGTCTGGAGATCACGCTCCTCGATTCCAGCTTCCTTCAGCGCCGCGACCACGGCGACCATGGCCTGGCTGTTCGCATCCATCGCCTCGCGCGCCGTCGCGGCCTCCCGCACCACCGCAAGATTGATGACAGCCATGTCGGGGGTGATGTTGGCCTCCCCCTCCCCGGTGACCGAGATTTTCGGCTGTCTGTCTGGCTCCTGCGCTCCGGCCGGCAGCGCCGCCAGGAAGGAGGCGGCAACCGCCAGCGGAATGAAGGAACGGGTCATGGCAATCTCCTGGGTTAGTTGATGCGAATCTGATTAGAGGCGGATTATGAAGCGATTGCGGCGCTGGCACACGCCCAAGCGAAAGAGGTTCCAGTGGAGGATAGGGCGACATTCCTGTCCAGGCTTGTGCCCCACGCGAAAACCCACTAATTGAGCGTCACCGGGCCTGTAGCTCAATGGTTAGAGCCGGCGGCTCATAACCGCTTTGTTGGGGGTTCGAGTCCCTCCGGGCCCACCAGAATTCCGCGAGTTGATTCCGAACGGAATTTTTGGGGCCAATCCGACAGCGTTGTCCTGCCTTTTTGCCACCGCACGTCAAGGTTGCCGGGTCATCACCTCGTGTCCGGTGAGGCTTGCGCACCATCGGCTCCACCGAAGTTAATGGATTTTTCGGCCGTATGCCCTAAGCTTCATCGCAGGGGGACTGGTCATGAGCGGTGCGGGTTTTATCCTCGCTATCAACATCTTTGTCGCTGGGGCGTTTGCTCTTGCATTTCTCGTCGTGGCTGTCTTCGACCGCGCGCGCCCGGCCGCCCGCTGGTTCGCGCTCACCTATGCTTCGGGGATAGCCTATCTGGCGGTGGAGTTCGTCATCGCGACGGTTCCTTCCGGCCGGATGGCCCAGTTGTTGGTCTTCGCAAGCTTTCTCGTCACCCTGGTCCTTTTCAATATCGGCCTGGCGAGGAAATATTCGGGCGCGGTTCCATGGAGGACCATGGCCGTGGTGATCGTTGCCTCGGTGGCGATCGGCTATGCCATTCAGGTGATGCCGCGCAGCTCGATCTCCCGCGCATTGCTCTACCAGATGCCCTACTTTGCCATGCAGATGATCGGCGCGGGCATTATCCTGTCGTCCAAAGACAGGAGAATGCTGGACAATCTTCTGGCCGGCCTGCTGATCGCCAGTGCCCTGCAGTTCCTGAGCAAGCCCATTCTGGCTGACATTCTGGGAGGGAACGGTGCCGCAGCACGAGACTATCACACCACGTTCTATGCGCTGGTGTCACAGTCGATGGGTACGGTGTTCGCCCTGTCCGTCGCGTTGGTGACATTGATGGTCATGGTGAGCGACACTCTCAGGGACGCGACGGAAAAGTCCGAGATCGATCCGCTGTCGGGCCTGCTCAATCGGCGCGGCTTCGAGAGACGTGCCGGAGCCGTCCTGCAGGATTTGCAACGCAAGGGCCGGACGTTCTCCCTCGTGCTCTGCGATCTCGATCATTTCAAGTCGATCAACGATACCTATGGCCATGCCGCCGGCGATCGCACAATTGAGTTGTTCGCCCGGTTCATTGGTGAGACGGGTCCCGCCGGTCACCTATCGGGCAGGATCGGCGGAGAGGAATTCGCCGTGGCACTGCCTGGCACCGGCATGGCTGCGGCCCGGCTTTTCGCGGAGGGCGCGCGCAGCGCCTTTGCGACGATGGCAATTCCCGGCCTTCCCGACGACATCCACTGCACCGCAAGCTTCGGAGTGGCCGAGATCGAGGATGGGGAAACGATCGAGGAACTGATGCAGCGTGCCGACGCCGCTCTTTACGAGGCAAAGCGTAAGGGGCGGAATCACGTACGCACTGCTGTTCCGCGCCTTGTGCAGTCCAAAACTGCCAATGCTCGTTCCGGGTAGGCGGATGGAATGCGGTGACATGGCCCGGCCAGCGCTCATGCCGAATGCGGAAATTTGCAATCTCGTAAGCAAAGCTTGATTATGATCGTAGGCTATGCCCAACTTGTCTTTGGGCATGTTGTCATTGCTTTTCGCATGGTTCCTTATTCTGGTGAGAGGGAAAGATGATAGACGGATGCTCGCGTCGCGCGTTGCTGTTGGGCGGGATGGCAGCGGCTCTGTCAGGCTGCATGACGACGCGCCAAATTGCCCCGCTGCCGGTCGCTCAGCGCACGGAAAGCTACGAAGTAGACCCTATATACCGTCGGCAGCGCGTTCCTTATACGGGGGGTGAAAAACCCGGCACGATCGTCGTCAATCGTGACGAGCGTTTCCTCTATCACATCGAGGAAGATGGTTGGGCGACCCGGTATGGCGTGGGCGTCGGCAAGGAAGGGCGAACCCTGTCCGGCCGCGCTTCCGTGGGCCGTAAGGCCGAGTGGCCCTCATGGACGCCCACCGCCAACATGATGCGCCGCGAGCCTCGGTTCCTGCAGTATGCCGGCGGCGTTTCGGGGGGACCTCACAATCCGCTCGGCGCAAGAGCGCTCTATCTCTATCGCAACGGGCGGGACACGATGTATCGCCTGCACGGCACCAATGAGCCCTGGTCCATTGGCCAAGCCGTTTCAAGCGGATGCATCCGCCTCCTGAACGAGGACATCATACATCTTTATGACCAGGTCCCGGTGGGAACCCCTGTCCTGATCATTTGAAGTTTGGGTTCAAGCACGATGGACGAAATGTAATGGAATGTGTGACCATTGTTGCAAATCTGCACTAGTCCCGAGCGTATGTTGACTTATTCTGAGATTCGTAATGTCTCGTCTACCTCGGAGAGGGAAGGATTCTTTGATGAACAAGGTCTTCATCACACTGGTTGCAGTTCTAACGGCCGTGACCCTGACTGCCTGCATGGGCAAGGGTAAGGGCAAGGCTCCGGCTCCGGCACCCGTCGCGGTCGAACAGCCCGCTCCGGCCCCCGTCTACAAGTAACATCACGACATCTGGCGGAGGAATTTTTCCTCCGCCACTCAATACTGGCGCTTGCAGCATTTGGCGTCTTGGCGATGGCAGCACTGCTGAATATTGGGCAGGGGAATTAGAATTGGCTGGGTTGCTTGGTCGCCTGTTCGTGGCATGTTGCCTGTCCTTCGCCGTAGCTTCCTGTCAAAGCACGAGCGATGCCGGAAGCCCTGACATAACAAGCGCGCCTGGGCAACAAAGCACGCCTGGCCAGACAAGCGATGCAGCACAGCCGCGCAATGTTGCTGCGGCCGCGCAGACCGACCAGACCGCCCAGCAGCGGTATTTCATCGAATTCCGCTCGCGCTACGCGCTCAGTTACGGGCATTCCTTCGTCATTTTCGGACGCCTCGATGCGGCCGGCAACATGATCGATCCCGAAGTTGCGGGGCTTCATCCGGCATCCGACAGCTCAGTCCCCTATATGGTGGGCCACGTGCTGCCCGTTCCCGCCGAAACTGGATGGAGCGATGGCGATCTGGAAGACGAATACATGTCAGCGAATTGGCGTGTCATGCTGAGCGAGGCCGAGTACCGGAAGGTCGTTGCCTACATCCGCAAGCTGCAGGCCAGTTCTCCCGTCTGGCATGCGGCGCTTTACAATTGCAATGCATTCGTAGCCGATATCGCGGCTTCAATGGGTTACAGGACACCGTTCATCTGGCTTCGACCCCAGCAGTTCATCACCAAATTGCGTGAGATGAACGGCGGCCCGAACGCGATCGGCTCCACTTCGCCTTACGCGGGTTGAAGCTCATGTCACGGCCGCCTAGGCGTTCATCGGCCGCCAATCCATCCATTTCCTCGTTGCCGTGGCGTGGTCGATCAGGGTGATTGAACCGGTTTCCCTTGGAAAGCTGCTGTGGGCGCTTGGCATCGTCGCCTGGTACGTTATCCGCTATCCCTTCGAACGCCGTGCGAAGCGGGTGAAAGTCGTCCACCAGGCGCGTTCGCGTTCCGAGAGTATCGGGCTTGGCTGCGCACTGCTCGGGCTGGGTGTCGTTCCCGGCATCTATGCGGCAACCGGCTTCCCCGAGGCGGCCGAGTATCCGACCAGATATTGGGTCGTGCTTCTGGGTGGCCTTGTCTTTGCGGCGGGCTTGGCGGTGTTCAGATGGTCGCACAAGGCGCTGGGGCGGAACTGGTCGATCACTCTTGAAATTCGGGAGAAGCACAGGATGGTTTCTTCCGGCCCTTACAAGTTCGTGCGGCATCCCATGTATCTCTCGTTTCTGCTCATGGGCCTCGGGCAAGCATTGCTGCTGCCGAACTGGATATCAGGCATGGCGGGGATTGTCGGATTTGCAGTATTGTTCTTCCTGCGCGTCGATAAAGAAGAGCGTATGATGCAGGACGGTTTTGGACCCGAATACGAGCAATACATGAGACGGACAAAGAAGATCATCCCCTTTCTTTACTAAGGTCTTTCCATGCAAGGCCGCGCCATCAAGCTGTCCGGCCCCAGACGTCTTGTCGGGGATTTGATGAAGTTCTCCATGTCGGTGCCACGGGTGACCGTGCAACGCCAGATGAACATCACACCGCTCATTCAAGCCAGATCCGGCATGGAAGTTCGCCCTTCCTGGACGGCGATTTTCCTGAAAGGCTACGCCCTCCTCAGCCAGGAGCTTCCCGAACTGCGCCGGGCTTATGTAAAATTTCCTCGCCCGCACCTTTACGAATATCCGAAGAGTGTCGCTTCGGTGGCGCATGAACGGGAGCATGAAGGCGAACGCGCTGTCCTGCTTTCCCGCATCAAGGCGCCTGAAGACCGCGCGATTCCGGAATTGGACCGGCTGCTGGGCATATATCGGAACCGGCCTGTTCTGCAGGTGAGAGAGTTTCGCCGGGCGCTCGAACTGGCGCGTCTTCCGAGGGTTATAAGACGGTCAGCCATGTGGTTTTCCCTTAATATCGGCCGTCAAAGAGCAAATTTCTTCGGCACTTTTCAGCTATCCGTCTATTCTGCGCTGGGGGCGGAATCACTCAACCCCCTGACACCGTTGACCACGTTGTTTAACTATGGACAGATCAGCAAAGAGGGTGAGGTCATGGTGCGCATCCACTACGACCATCGCGTTTTGGATGGCGCCAATGTCGCCCGGGCGCTCGTGCGGTTCGAGCAGATCCTCAACAGCGAGGTCGCCGCAGAACTGAGGCAGATGACGGAAGATGCCCGCTGAATTTCGGAGCGCCACGACCCTCTCTCCGCCCTGCTCTTCCCTTTCCTTGCTCCATGGCGCATGCCTTCCACTTGGAAGTTGTTGAAGCCCGAAGGTGCCATGACGCTGAACCCGACGCCTGAACTCAGTCCCGCTACAGTCATAACCGGTGCCTCGTCGGGCATCGGCCGCTCGATCGCCCACGTCGTTGCGCGGGAAAAGGGCGCGGTCGTTCTCGTCGGCCGGTCGCTTTCCGGCTTGCAGGAGGCCGCGCGCGGCGTAGAGCGGGCGGGGGCGCGGCCCTACATATTGGAGCTGGACCTCACGAGGGCGACGGCGCTGAAAGAATTGGACCAGCTTCTGGAAGAGAACAGGCTGTTCTGCGAAGTGCTCGTCAACAGCGCTGGCCATGGATTGAGAGGTGCGGCCATCGCGCTTCCGCCGGAAAAGCAGCTGTCCGTCATCGATCTCAACGTCCGCGCCTTGACCCAGCTCACGCTGCATTACCTGCCCGGAATGGTGGCGCGAAAACAGGGGGGAGTTATAAATTTCGGTTCGGTCGCCGGCTTTACCGCCGGCCCCTACATGTCCCTCTACTATGCCAGCAAGAGCTTCGTGCGTTCGTTTTCCGCGTCCCTTCACGAGGAAGTGCGGAAATCCGGCGTCACGGTAACCTGCATTGCCCCTGGTCCGGTCCGTACCGGTTTTTTTGAGAGTGCCGCGGCCGATCAGGTGAGCCTTTTTCGTTTGCTTCCCAGAACGGAGCCCGAGTTCGTCGCCGAGCGTGCCTGGCGTGGATTTAAGTCGCGAAAGCGCCTCGTGGTGCCTGGATTATCCGCCAAGCTGAGTGTCTTGGCGGCAGCGGTCACTCCCCCGTCCCTCATGTTGCCGCTCCTCGCGAGGCTGCAGCGTAGCGGCAATGACCCATGTCCATGCGGCTCGGGAAAGAAATTCAAAAAGTGCCACGGCCGCAAAGCGGAGTCCCGATAGCCGCTGCGGCTTCTGCTCCTCATCCTGGTTGCAACAGGCTGGCCCGCTACACTTGGCTACCTACAGAGCATTCTTGCTTGGATGAACCATGAAGGCTCTGACCCGCCGCAAACGCGACGCGAGCTTACATCGACTTCGCGGCGGGTCGGTTCGAGGACCCTATTGGGAACAGTTGCCGGCCCCGCTCTCCGGAGTTGAGTAGACAAATTTCCCGCCCACCATCGTGGCCAGCACTTGCGTGTCCGGGAGCTGGTCGTCCGGCACTGTCATGATGTCCTGTGACAGGACCACCATGTCGGCCAGCTTTCCCGGCTCCAATGTCCCTTTGATGCCTTCCTCGAAGGTCAGGTATGCCCCGCCCTTGGTCGCGATCGCCAAGGCGTCCTTGCGGCTGATCTTCTCGTCAGGCCCAAGAACGCCGGCGCTCTGGGTATCGCGCGTGACCCAGTGGTAGAAGGTCATCAGCGGCGCTTCCGGCACGTAGGGCAGCTTGTTGTCGGTTCCGCTTGCGACCGGAATACCGGCCGCAAGCCAGCTCGCGACCGGAGCCACGGCTTCGGCCCGTTCCTTACCCCAAAGCGTGATCAGGCTCGATCCCGCGAGATAGAGATGTGACTGGGCCGATATGATGAGGTCGAGTTCCTTGATCCGGGCGATCTGTTCCGGATCGGACAAGAAGACATGCTCGAGCGACCAACGCTTGCCTTCTATCGACTTCTCGTTGTCGACCTTTTCGATCGCGTCCAACACCATGTCCAGCGCGCGGTCGCCGACGACATGCGTCGATGGCCGAAGATCCAGGTCATTCATAAGCTTGACCATGTCGTAGTAGAGGTCCGATTCGACCGTATTGACACCATAGTAGGTGCCGCCCCGGCCGATGGGCTCCAGATAGGGTTCGCGCAGCCACCCGCCCTCGTAACCACCGTCGACCCCGAGCTTTATCCCGTCGAAACGCAGCCACTCATCGCCGAACCTGGATAGAAGCGGCCACGCTGTGTTTCGGCATGGAATAAGGACCCCGCACATGGGGTGATCGGCGTCCAAACGGGACCCCCATCTGCGATGGGGTTACAACAGCCTC
>Ga0180221_1002338_pt1 | contig 11175 bp, 9 predicted proteins | sample eDN5th37CKraftMG_FD_151339 | JGI IMG/M metagenome (GOLD analysis project Ga0180221, IMG submission 151339) | Enriched Miracle-Growth compost microbial communities from Emeryville, California, USA - eDNA 5th pass 37_C Kraft MG (version 2) (version 2) ...
CTGCGTCCAGCGCACGACCGCGCTCCCGGCCAGCCGCTCGCGCGTCAGCGGGGTGCCGAGCAGCACCGACGCGTCCCGCAGCGCCTGGTCGACGAGTGCGTCGCCCGTCGGCAGGTCCGCGACCCGCTCGCCGGCACGCCCGTACGAGAGCCGCACGACGTGCCGGCCGGGGCCCGCCTCGCGCGCGAGCCAGCCCCACTTCGCGGTGCCGTGCGTGAGCGCCTTCGCGCGCACGTCCGCGACCCCGGGCCCGACGAGCACGCCGGTGCCCCGGGGCGCGGCGTCCAGCGCCGGCTCGTCGAGCACGAGCGTCACGAGCACCACCGCGGCCCCCTCGTCGAGGGCGGGCAGCGGGGCGGCGCCGGTGGCGGCAGCGACCAGGTCGGGGAGCGGCGCGGCGACGACGAGCCGGCGCGCCCGCTCGGTCGACCCGCTCTCGAGCGTGACGACGACCGTGCCGTCCTCGTCGTGCACCGCGTCGACCCGCGAGCGCACCCGGACCTCGCCGCCGAGCCGCTGCACCTCGGCGACGAGCGCGTCGACGAGCGTCGCCACGCCTCCGTCGAGGCCCTGCACGGCGGAGCCGGCCGGCGCCGCGGCGCGCACCCGCGCGACCGCACGCGCGAGCCGCCCCTGCGAGGCGCGCAGCGCGTCGGGGAGCCCGGGCGCGACGGCGCCGACGGCCAGGTCGTCCGGGTCCGCGGCGTGCACGCCCGCGACCACCGGTCGCACGAGCCGGTCGAGCGCGCGGGCGCCCATCCGCGCGCGGACCAGGCCGCCGAGCGTCTCCCGGTCGCGGCCGACGCGTCCGGGCAGCACGAGGTCGAGCGACGCCCGGAGGGCGCCGGCGAGCCGCAGCGTGCGGCGGACGTCGGCGGCCAGCGGGGACGACGGGACGCCGAGCAGCCCGGTGCGGGGCAGCGGCCCGTCGCCGGAGGTCAGGTGCACCCACGAGCCGCGCGGCTCGGGCGTCACCACGCGGTCCGCCAGCCCGAGCTCGTCGACGAGCCGCGCGACCTGACCGCCGCGGGTGGCGTACGACTCGGCGCCCGCGTCGAGCCGGAGTCCCGCGACGCTGTGCGCCCGCACGGCGCCGCCGGGGGCGTCGCGGCCGTCCAGGACGAGCACCCGCGCACCGGTCAGTGCGAGCTCCCGCGCGGCGACGAGCCCGCCGACGCCCGCGCCGACCACCACGACGTCCCACGCGCCGCCGTCGTCCACGCTCACGCTGCGGCCCTGCTCAGAGGGAGTGGACGAGCTCGACGACGCGCGTGAGCACGGTCGGGTCGGTCTCCGGCGGGACGCCGTGGCCGAGGTTCACGACGTGCGCCGGCGCGGCGGCCCCGCGGGCGACGACGTCCCGCACGTGCGCCTCCAGCACCGGCCACGGCGCGCCGAGCAGTGCCGGGTCCACGTTGCCCTGCAGCGGCGTCGTCCCGCCGAGCCGGCGGTTCGCCTCGTCGAGCGGCAGGCGGTAGTCGACGCCGACGACGTCCGCTCCCGCGTCCCGCATCGCGACGAGCAGCTCGCTGGTCCCGGTGCCGAAGTGCACGCGCCGCACACCGTCCGCGGCGAGGTCGTCGAGGTGCCGCAGCGCGCGGGCGGAGGCCGGCGCGACGTGCGCGACGTAGTCGGCCAGCCCGAGCGAGCCGGCCCACGAGTCGAACAGCTGGGCCGCGCTCGCCCCCGCGAGGACCTGCGCCCGCATGAACGTGCCGGTGACGTCGGCCGCCCACTCGGTGAGGGCCCGCCACGTCTCCGGGTCGGCGTGCATGAGCGTGCGCGCGGCGAGGTGGTCGCGCGACGGGCCGCCCTCGACGAGGTACGCGGCGAGCGTGAACGGGGCGCCGCCGAAGCCGATGAGCGGCGTGCCGCCGAGCTCCGCGACCGTCAGCCGCACCGCCTCGGCGACCGGCGCGAGCGCCTCGTCGGTCAACGTGAGCTCGCGCAGCCGCGCGACGTCGTCCGCCGTCCGCACGGGCGAGGCGAACACCGGCCCGACACCGGGCTTGATCTCGACGTCGACGCCCGCGAGGCGCAGCGGCACGACGATGTCGGAGAAGAACACGGCCGCGTCCACGCCGTGGCGGCGCACCGGCTGGAGCGTGATCTCCGAGGCCAGCGCCGGGTCGAGGCACGCGTCGAGCATCGCGGTGCCCGCGCGGGAGGCGCGGTACTCGGGCAGCGAGCGGCCGGCCTGCCGCATGAACCACACCGGCAGCCGCTCGGGACGGTCCGCGGAAAATGCACGGACGAGGGCCGAATTGCGGGTCCGGCCGTCGGCCAGCGGGTGTGAGGAAGGCAGCACCCGAGGATTGTGCCTGACAAATCCGGGGATGATTAACTCAGGGATCGTGGTGCTCCTGTCCCTCACCGCGAGCCACCACGACCTCGACCTCACCGTGCTGGAGCGTCTCTCGTCGGACGCGCACGCCGTGGGTCGCCAGATCGTGGACTCGACGGACCTCGTGGCCGGTGCCGTCGTCCTCGCGACGTGCAACCGGTTCGAGCTGTACCTGGACGTGGCCGATGCCGACCGCCTCCCCGCCGCCCGGGCCGCCGCCGCGCAGGCCGTCGCGGACCGCAGCGGGTACACCACCGGCGACGTCGAGGGGCAGCTGCGCGCCGAGACCGAGGCCGGCACCGTCGCCCATCTGTTCGCCGTCGCGAGCGGGCTCGAGTCGATGGTGGTCGGCGAGCGGGAGATCGCGGGTCAGGTCCGCCGCGCGCTGACCGCCGCCCGCCGGGACGCCACGACGACGTCGGACCTCGAGGGGCTGTTCCAGGCGGCGTCCCGGGTCTCGCGCGCCGTCGAGGGCGGCACCGGGCTCGGCTCGACCGGGCGGTCCGTCGTCGGCGTCGCGCTCGACATCGCCGAGCCGGGCCTGCCCGCCTGGAGCGGGGTGCGGTGCGTGCTCGTCGGCACCGGCTCGTACGCCGGCGCGAGCCTCGCGGCGCTGAAGGGCCGCGGCTGCACCGACGTGCAGGTGTACTCGCCGAGCGGGCGCGCCGGGCAGTTCGCGGCCGCCCGCGGCGTGCGAGCCGTCCCCGCCGGCGCGGACCTGGCCGAGCACCTGGCGGACGTCGACCTCGTCGTCGCGTGCTCAGGCGCCGCCGGCGCCGTCCTCACGGTCGACTCGCTCGCCGCCGCCCGTGATGGGTCGGCGCGCCCCCTCACCGTCGTCGACCTCGCGCTGCGGCACGACGTGGACCCGGGCGTGCGGACCCTCCCCGGCGTCCGGCTCGTCTCGCTGCACACCGTCGCCGAGCACGCCCCGGCCGAGCACGCCGCCGTCCAGCAGGCGCGGGAGATCGTCGCCCGCGCCGCGGACGACTTCGAGGCCGAGCGCCGCGTCCGCGAGTGGAACCCCGCGGTCGTGGCCGAGCGGACCCGGGTCCTCGGCGGTCTCGAGGCCGCGCTGTCCGCCCTCCCCGAGGACCAGCGGGACGAGCGGGCCGAGCGCAGCGTGCGCCGCCGCACGCGCGCCCTGCTCCACCCTCCGACGGTGCGCGCCCGCGAGGCGGCCCGCGCGGGTGACGCCGCGGGCTACGCCGCCGCCCTCGCGGAGCTGGCGGCTATCGAGGTCCCGACCCTCCAGCCCCGCTGACCGCACCCCGGCCCGCTCGGGCCCCTCACCTGGCGAGTTCGTAGGTTCCCGACGACTTCGTAGGGCCGGACCTGCGAACTCGTCGGGAACCTACGAACTCGCGACGGGAGCGGCCGCGGCGCGACCGGGTCCGGACACGGAGCGAGCCGGGCCTGGTCCGGGGGGGAGGGGTCAGGCCCGGCTCGCGCCGCGCGGTCGCGTCAGGGGGATCGCGACCAGTCAGGGGGTCAGGCGGAGCTCCGCACCGGACGACGGTGCTGGCTCGCCGACGGCCCGGGGGTCCAGGTGTGCGGCACGACCTGGTTCGTCTCGATGTCGGTCAGCTCGGCGGCGTAGACCACGGACTCGTACACGCCGGCCTCGATGTGGTCGAAGCGCAGCGCCTCCGCGAGGTCGATGTCGTCGCCGAGGTGGGAGACGCGGGCGACCACGTACCGGTCGGCGTCCTGCCACTGGTCGACCACCCGCACCGAGAGCCCGCGCCAGCGCGCCGTGAGGTCGAGCTCGAACAGCTCGCTCACGTCCTCGCGCGGCACCATCCGGTACCAGCGACCCGACGGCGCGAGCTCGAAGCCGGTCTCGGCGAGCGGCGGGTTGGCGAGCGCGAGGACGACGGTCGCGCCGCCGTCGACGACGTCCGCCTCCAGGTACGCGCCGTGCCACTTGGCGACCGGACCCACGCACCGCGACAGCGACGGGAGCCCGGGACGGCCGATCCACGGCTGCATCGCCGTCCAGCCGGTGCCGACGTCGCCGTAGCGGGCCAGCAGGATCGACGTGCCGTCACGGAAGACCCGGACGAGCTGCGCGTGCGGGGGGATGCGCGAGTGACGCAGCCACCACAAAGGCACGATGTAGCCGCGCACGTCCCGGTACTGCAGCTGCGGCGAGGAGTCGAAGCGCAGGATGTCGATCCACTCGTCGTCGGGGGAGAACGGCGAGCCCGGGTAGCCCAGGCCGTGGACCTCGTACAGCTGGGACGGCGTCGTCGCGAACGCGACGTCCTCGGCGCGAACGACGTACCCGTGCACCCGGTCGTAGCCGGACTCGAGGTGAGCGCGCGACAGGGCGGGGGGGACCGCCTTCTGCATCAGCGTCACGACCTGTACCTCCGACGGGGAGTATCGGGCAAAACGGACGAGTCGGTGCACAATCTTGCAGCCGAGTTGTGCTGGTGTCCAGGTTCGATCGCCCGAAGGTGTGACGCGGCGCAGGCCGCCCCCGGTTGCGGGGGGTCAGTCGTCGAGGTAATGCACCAGGTCGGAGGCCAGACCGGTGTACGTCGCGGGCGAGAGGGCGACCAGGCGGGCGGCCGCCTCCTCGGGCAGCCCGAGGCCCGCGATGAAGCCCCGCATGTCGTCGGCCGTCAGGCGGCGCCCGCGGGTCAGCTCCTTGAGCCGCTCGTACGGGTCCTGCATGCCCGTGACGCCCGCGGCGCCGGCGGCCCGCATGACGGACTGCACCGGCTCGCCGAGCACCTCCCAGTTCTCGTCGAGCTCACGCGCGAGCAGCTCGGAGTCGACCGACAGGGCTCGGAGGCCGCGGCGCACGTTGTCGATCGCGAGCAGGCTGTGGCCGAACGCGGGGCCGATGTTGCGCTGGGTCGTCGAGTCGGTGAGGTCGCGCTGCAGGCGGCTGGTGACGAGCGTCGAGGCGAGCGTGTCGAGCAGGGCGCACGAGATCTCGAGGTTCGCCTCGGCGTTCTCGAACCGGATCGGGTTCACCTTGTGCGGCATCGTCGACGAGCCGGTCGCGCCGGCCACCGGGATCTGCACGAACACGCCCCGGCTGATGTAGGTCCACACGTCGGTCGCGAGGTTGTGCAGCACCCGGTTGAACCGCGCGACGTCGGCGTACAGCTCCGCCTGCCAGTCGTGCGACTCGATCTGCGTGGTGAGCGGGTTCCAGACCAGCCCGAGGCCCTCGACGAACGTGCGGCTGACCTCCGGCCAGTCCGCACCCGGGACGGCCACGACGTGCGCGCCGTAGGTGCCCGTCGCGCCGTTGAGCTTGCCGAGGATCTCGTCCGACGAGATCCGGCGCAGCTGCCGCCGCAGGCGGTGCGCCAGCACGGCCAGCTCCTTGCCGAGCGTCGTCGGCGTGGCCGGCTGCCCGTGCGTGAGCGACAGCATCGGCTGGTCGGCCAGGTCGCGCGCCATCGCCGCGACCTCGTCGGCGAGCGCGGTCGCCGCCGGCAGCCACACCTCGTGCAGCGCGCCGCGGACCATGAGTGCGTACGAGAGGTTGTTGACGTCCTCGCTCGTGCAGGCGAAGTGCACGAGCTCGGTGACGCCGGGCAGGGCGGTCTCGCCGAGCACGTCCGGGGCGGCGGCGAGCCGGCGCTTGAGGAAGTACTCGACCGCCTTGACGTCGTGGACCGTGGTCCGCTCGATCTCGGCCAGCTCGGCGACCTCGTCCGCGCCGAACGTGGCGACGACGTCCCGCAGGTACTGCTCGTCGGCGGCCGTGAGGGTCGGGGCGCCGGGGACGACGCGCTGCGCGGCCAGGTGGATGAGCCACTCCACCTCGACGTGCACGCGCTCGCGGTTGAGCGCCGCCTCCGAGAGGTGGTCGACGAGCGGCGCGACGGCGGCTCGGTAGCGGCCGTCGAGCGGGCCCAGGGCGATCGCGGGCGAGACGTCAGCGAGGCGGACGCGCGCGGGAGAGGTCATGGCCCCATCCTCCCAGAACGGCGGGGCACCCCGCCGAGCCGTGCACGGGCCGGACGCTGGTGGCGCCCGTCCACAGCCGCCCGCGTTCCTCGCCGCCGGGGTGCCGGCACCTGCCTAGCGTCGCGGTCCATGTGGGGCGAGGGATCCGCGGCGCACGCGGTGGCACGGGCGATCGCGCTGGTCGACGAGGCCGACGCGGCGCTGCGGGCCGGGGCGTGCACCGCCTGGACGGGCGTGGCGGCGCAGCACTACCTCGAGCGGCTCGACGAGCTGCGACGGGCGATCGCCGCGGCCAGGCCGTGGCTCGACGACGCGCGCGCCGCGGCGGCCCGGCTCGACGCGGCCCAGGCGCAGGGTCTCGGTGGCGTGCCCGGTGCACCCGGCCTCGTGGACGTCGCGCCGTGAGCGACGGCTGGGGAGACGGCGTCCGGCTGCTCACGGGCGCGCGGCCCACCGCGGTGGAGGGGGCGGAGCTCGAGCGGGCGGTCCGGCTGCTGCGGGACGCGGCGGCCGCCCTGGGGACGGCGGACGCGCTGCTGGCCGCGGCGTCCGACGAGTGGGGCGCCGCGCTGCACCCGGCGGCGGGAGGCCTCGGCGCGGCGGCGGTGGCCCGCCGGGCGGAGCTGGGCGAGGCGCGGCGGCGGGCCGGTCTGGCGAGCGTCGCGCGTCGGGGGCACGAGCTCGCTCGCAAGGTGCGGGTCGTGCTCGGGTGGTACGACGACGCGGAGGCGCGCGTCGGGGGGGCGCCGGGTGCGCTCGCCGACGTGATGCGCCGCGGCCCGTTCGCCCCGTTCGCGCTGGCGACGGTCGACCGCGCGCTGCGCCTCGCCGTCCGCGACCGTCCACCCGCGCCCGCCGAGGCCGAGCGCGTCCGGCTGCCCGACGGGTGCGACCCCGGCCTCCTGCTGTCGCTCACGGCCGACGGGCGCGGCGAGGCCGCCGTGGGTGGCCTGGCGTCGGGGCTGCTGCGGCTCGGCTCGCCGCTGGGCGCCCTCGTGCGTGACCCGGTCGCCCTCGTCGCGGGCGGTGCCGCGCGGCTGCTGCACACGCGCGTCGACCCGGTGGTCGTTCCCGTGGTCGACCCGCCCGAGCTGCCGGCGCCCCGCACGGTGGCGGACACCCTCGACGTCGTCGAGCGGTCGTACGGCGAGCGGGCGGCCGACGGGTCGTGGGCGACGCCGGGTGTCGTGACGCTGCAGGAGCTCACGCACCCGGACGGGACGCGCGCCTGGGTGGTCGCGATCCCCGGGACGCAGCAGTGGTCGCCGAACGCGGACACCCCGACCGACCTCACGACGAACCTGCGCCTCCTGGGCGGCCTCGACGACGACATGACGGACGCGGTCGTCGACGCTCTCGGGCAGGCGGGGGTGCAGGAGGACGAGCCGGTGATGCTCGTCGGCCACAGCCAGGGCGGGATGGTGGCCGAGTCGCTGGCGACCGCGCTCGCGGGCTCCCTCGCGGTGCGGGCCGTCGTGACCGCCGGTTCTCCCGACCTCACCGCGCCGACCCCGGCGGACGTGCCCGTCCGGCGCTACCGGCGGTCGAACGACCTGGTCCCGCAGCTCGACGGCGCCCGGCGCCCGCTCGGGCCCCGCGAGAGCGTCGTCGAGGTGCTGGGGCCGGAGGCCGACACGTGCACGCCGTCGTTCGCCGACACCCACTCGATCGCCGGGTACGCCGCGGCCGCCCGCCGGGCCGACGTGGCGCTGGCGGGCAGCCGTGTCATGTCGGACTTCGACGCGGCGGCGCGTGAGGTGCTCGGGCCGGCGGGCACGACGGCCCGCACGCTGCAGTTCCGTGCCCACCGCAGCGCGCCCGTCGGTGCGGCGCCGCCGTGAGACCGCGGTGGGCCGCCGCGCCTGCGACGGGCTCGGCGGCCGGTCCCGGGGCCGGGCCGGTCCTTGTCGGGATTCAGTCCTCGTCGGGGACTCAGCCCTTGTCGGGTGCTCAGTCCTTGTCGGGGACGAGGAAGGAGAGGGCGAAGCTGATGATCGAGATGATGAGGGCGCCCAGCACGGCGGTGCCGAAGTTGTCGATGCGCAGTCCCCAGTGCGTGAACTCGGTGATCCACGCCGTGAGCATGAGCATGAGGGCGTTCACGACCAGCGTGAACAGGCCGAGCGTGAGGATGTAGAGCGGGATCGAGATCACCTTGACGATCGGCTTCACGACCGCGTTGACGACGCCGAACACGAGGGCGACGAGCAGGATCACCCACACCTTGTCCCAGCCCTGGGCGTCCTCGGGGACGACCGTCAGGCCGGACAGGATCAGGGTGGCCAGCCAGATGGCCAGCCCGTTGACGAGGACGCGTACCAGGAACGCTGCCATGCCGTCGATCCTTGCAGGTCGTCGGCGTCGGGGCCTAGGGCCGAGCCGGCGGCCGGCGGACGCGGCCGGGCTCCGCCGCCTCGGTGCGCCGCGGCCACGGACCCCGGACGCGGCCGGGCTCCGCCGCCTCGGTGCGCCGCGGCCACGGACCTCGGGCGCACGGGGCCGCCGCGGCCGGGTGGCATGCTGGCACCCGTGAGTCGCGTCCCCCTCCGCCGCGCCCTCGCCGACCTCCCCGCGTACGTGCCCGGCGCACGCGCGCCCGTCGGCGCCGCCGCGTTCAAGATCTCGTCGAACGAGAACCCGTACCCGCCGCTGCCGTCGGTGGTCGCCGCCATCCTCGACGGCGCGGAGGACGTGAACCGCTACCCGGACATGTTCGCGACCGAGCTGGTCGACGCGATCGCCGCCGAGCTCGACGTCGCGCCGGAGAGCGTCGTGACGGGGTGCGGCTCGGTGGCGGTGCTCGGCCACGTGCTGACCGCGGTGTGCGAGCCGGGCGACGAGGTCGTGATGGCGTGGCGCTCGTTCGAGGCGTACCCGATCGCCGTCACGCTCGCGGGTGCCGAGGGCGTGCGGGTGCCGGTGACGGCGGACGGCCGGCACGACCTGCCGGCGATGGCGGCCGCGGTGACGGAGCGCACGCGCGTCGTGCTCGTGTGCTCGCCGAACAACCCCACCGGCCCTGCGGTCCACGCCGACGAGCTGGCCGCGTTCCTCGACGCCGTGCCGCGCGACGTGCTCGTCGTGCTCGACGAGGCGTACGTCGAGTTCGTCCGCGACCCCGAGGCGCCGGACGGGCTCGCGGTGTTCCGGGACCACCCGAACGTCGTGCTGCTGCGCACGTTCTCCAAGGCCTACGGCCTGGCCGGTCTGCGGGTCGGCTACGCCGTGGCGCGCCCGCGCCTGGCGGCCGGCATCCGGGCGGCGTCCACGCCGTTCGGGGTCTCGCACGTCGCGCAGCTCGCCGCGCTCGCGTCGCTGCGCGCCAAGGACGAGCTCCTCGCACGGGTGGAGCGCATCGTCGCGGAGCGGACCCGACTGCTCGCGGGCCTGCGCGCGCAGGGGTGGACCGTGCCGGACAGCCAGGCCAACTTCGTCTGGCTCGGGCTCGGGGACCACGCCACGCCGTTCGCCGAGCGCTGCTCCCGCGCCGGGGTGATCGTGCGGCCGTTCGCCGGCGACGGGGTGCGGGTCAGCGTCGGCGAGCCCGAGGCCACCGACCTGCTCCTGGAGGTCGCCGCGGCCTCCGACCCGCGCTGACGTCCGGCGGTGCGGCCGGCAGCCGAGGCACCCGTCCGGGTGACGTCCGCCCGGTTGCGGCCGTTTCGTCCTGATCCCGGCGCTCCGCGGGTCATGATCGGCTCATGACGGTGGTCGACGTCGTGCACGCCACGACCGCGCTGCACGGCGGGCCGGCCGTCGCGGCCGGTGTGCTCGCCGTGCTGAGCTGGCTCGCGATGGTCGCCGCCGCCGTCCGCCTCGTCCTGACCGGTCGCCGCCGGCGCTGGTGGCTCGCCCTCGGCGCCGTCCCCGTGCTCAACCTCGTCGTCCTCGTCGCGCTCGACGACGCGTGGCTCCGCGCGGCGCCGCAGGGCGCCAAACCGGGGCCGCCCGGGGTCTTCGCCACGTACTCGCGCTGAGCTCCGCCGGCTCTCACCGAGACCCGCCGACCGCGTCGCACGACGCCTTCGCGGCAGCTCCCGCGCCCGGCACAGCCCCGGCACAGCTCCCGGCTTGCGGGCCGGCCCGACCGCGACGAGCCTCTGTGGAGACCCGACAACCAGCGGGCGTCAGCCTTGTCAGGCCCCCTCCCCGGCAACCTACGGATCCGTAGGCTACGGTGACGTAGGTTCCGGGATCGTCCCGTTTCCGGGACCACGCCCGCCGCCCCCGAGGCGAAGGAGAACCGCGTGAGCCCGAACGGCCCGCTCACCGACGAAGGTCTCGTCCAGCTGCTCACCCCCGAGGGCGTGCGTACCCCGCACCCCGACTACGACCCGTTGGTGTCCCACCTCGACGCCACGGCTCTCCGGGAGATGTACCGCGACATGGTGCTGGTGCGTCGCTTCGACACCGAGGCCACGTCGCTGCAGCGGCAGGGCGAGCTCGCGCTGTTCGCCCAGGCTCTCGGCCAGGAGGCGGCCCAGGTCGGGTCGGCGCGCGCGCTCGCGGCGCAGGACCACGTGTTCCCGAGCTACCGGGAGCACGGGGTCGCCCACGTGCGCGGCGTCGACCTGGCGGACGTGCTGCGCCTGTTCCGCGGCGTCGACCACGGCGGGTGGGACCCGGTGGGCTCCGGCTTCCACCTGTACACGCTCGTGATCGGCTCCCACACGCTGCACGCGACCGGCTACGCGATGGGCGTGCAGCGCGACGGTGCGGTCGGCACGGGCGATCCCGAGAAGAACACCGCGGTCGTCGCGTACTTCGGCGACGGCGCGACCTCCCAGGGGGACGTCAGCGAGGCGCTCGTCTTCGCGTCGGTCAACCAGTCGCCGCTCGTCTTCTTCTGCCAGAACAACCAGTGGGCGATCAGCGAGCCGACGACGCGCCAGGCG
>Ga0180221_1002340_pt1 | contig 11173 bp, 12 predicted proteins | sample eDN5th37CKraftMG_FD_151339 | JGI IMG/M metagenome (GOLD analysis project Ga0180221, IMG submission 151339) | Enriched Miracle-Growth compost microbial communities from Emeryville, California, USA - eDNA 5th pass 37_C Kraft MG (version 2) (version 2) ...
CACCACCGAGAACCCCTCCTTCGAGCTGAACAACGCGCTGCTCTCGCGGGCCCGCGTCTACGTGCTGAAAAGCCTGGACGAAGCCGCCCTGCGCAAGCTGGTGCAGCGCGCCCTGAGCGAGGACAAGGGCCTGGGCAAGCGCCACCTGAGCCTGCCGGAGGAGAGCTTCGCCATTCTCATGGCCGCCGCCGACGGTGACGGCCGGCGCCTGCTCAACCTGCTGGAGAACGCCTCCGACCTGGCCGAGGACGGCGGCGAGATCAGCGCCGAACTGCTGCAGAACCTGCTGGGCGACAGCCGCCGGCGCTTCGACAAGGGCGGCGAGGCCTTCTACGACCAGATCAGCGCGCTGCACAAGTCGGTGCGCGGCTCCAGCCCCGATGGCGCGCTCTACTGGTACGCGCGCATGCTCGACGGCGGCTGCGACCCGCTGTACATCGCCCGCCGCGTGGTGCGCATGGCCAGCGAGGACATCGGCAACGCCGACCCCCGCGCGCTGACCCTGTGCCTGCACGCCTGGGACGTGCAGGAGCGCCTGGGCAGCCCCGAAGGCGAGCTGGCCATCGCCCAGGCCATCGTCTACCTGGCCTGCGCGCCGAAGAGCAACGCCGTCTACAACGCCTACAACACGGCGCGCCGCGACGTGGCCGAGAACGGCTCGCTGGAAGTGCCGCTGCACCTGCGCAACGCGCCGACCAAACTGATGAAGAACCTCGGCTACGGCGAGGAGTATCGTTATGCCCATGACGAGCCCGACGCCTATGCCGCCGGGGAAGACTACTTCCCCGAACAGCTCGAACCGCGCCAGTATTACCAGCCCGTGCCCCGCGGCCTGGAACTGAAGATCGGCGAGAAGCTCAAGCACCTGGCGGCCCTGGACCGGGCCAGCCCGAGAAAACGCAGAAAATCCTGAGCGGCGCCCGCACGCCGCCGACACTAGACACGAGAACAGACCATGCTCGATTCCAAACTGGTACGCACCCAGCCGCAGGAAGTGGCCGACCGCCTCGCCGCCCGTGGCTTCACCCTGGACGTGGCGCGCATCGAAGCGCTGGAGAACCAGCGCAAGGCCGTGCAGACCCGCACCGAAACCCTGCAGGCCGAGCGCAACGCGCGCTCCAAGGCGATCGGCCAGGCCATGAAGCGTGGCGAGGACGTCGAGCCGCTCAAGGCCGAGGTCAACCGCATGGCCGACGAGCTGGAGGCCGGCAAGCGCGAGCTGGATGGCATTCAGGCCGAGCTGGACGCCCTGCTGCTGACCATCCCCAACCTGCCCCATGAGTCGGTGCCGGTCGGCGCGGACGAAGAAGACAACCTGGAAGTGCGCCGCTGGGGCACCCCGCGCAGCTTCGACTTCCCCATCCAGGACCACGTCGCCCTCGGCGAGCAGCACGGCTGGCTGGACTTCGAGACCGCCGCGCGGCTGTCCGGCGCCCGCTTCGCCCTGATGCGCGGCCCGATCGCCCGACTGCACCGCGCCCTGGCGCAGTTCATGATCGACCTGCACACCCGCGAGCACGGCTACGAGGAAGCCTACACCCCGTACCTGGTGCAGGCGCCGGCGCTGCAGGGCACCGGCCAGCTGCCGAAGTTCGAGGAAGACCTGTTCAAGATCGGCCGCGACGGCGAAGCCGACCTGTACCTGATCCCCACCGCCGAAGTCTCGCTGACCAACATCGTCGCCGGGCAGATCCTCGACGCCAAGGAGCTGCCGCTGAAGTTCGTCGCCCACACCCCGTGCTTCCGCAGCGAAGCCGGCGCCTCGGGCCGCGACACCCGCGGAATGATCCGCCAGCACCAGTTCGACAAGGTCGAGATGGTGCAGATCGTCGAGCCGACGAAGTCCTGGGAAGCCCTGGAAAGCCTGGTCGGCAATGCCGAGAAGGTGCTGCAGGCCCTGGAGCTGCCGTACCGCGTGCTGGCCCTGTGCACCGGCGACATGGGCTTCAGCGCGGCCAAGACCTACGACCTGGAAGTCTGGGTGCCGAGCCAGGACAAGTACCGCGAGATTTCCTCCTGCTCCAACTGCGGCGACTTCCAGGCCCGCCGCATGCAGGCGCGTTTCCGCAACCCGGAGACCGGCAAGCCCGAGCTGCTGCACACCCTCAACGGCTCCGGCCTGGCGGTGGGCCGCACCCTGGTCGCCGTGCTGGAGAACTACCAGCAGGCCGACGGCAGCATCCGCGTGCCCGAGGTGCTCAAGCCCTACATGGGCGGCATCGAGGTGATCGGCTGAGATGGATGCGCTGCCGCTGTTCCACGTCCTGCGCGGGCGTCGCGCACTCCTGGTCGGCGGCGGTGAAGTCGCCCTGCGCAAGGCGCGCCTGCTCGACAGTGCCGGCGCCGTGCTGCGCGTGGTCGCGCCGCAGGTCCACAGCGAGTTGCGCGAGCTGGTGGAGCAGGGCGGTGGCGAACTGCTGGAACGCCGCTACGCCGAGGCCGACCTCGGCGACTGCGTGCTGGTCATCGCCGCTACCGACGACGAGCCGCTGAACGCCCAGGTGTCCCGCGATGCCCACGCCCGCGGCGTGCCGGTCAACGTGGTGGACGCGCCGGCGCTGTGCAGCGTGATCTTCCCCGCCATCGTCGACCGCTCGCCGCTGCTGCTGGCGGTCTCCAGCGGCGGCGACGCGCCGGTGCTGGCGCGCCTGCTGCGGGCCAGGCTGGAAACCTGGATTCCCGCCACCTACGGCCAGTTGGCCGGGCTGGCCAGCCGCTTCCGCGAAGCGGTCAAGCAGCGCCTGCCGGACCTGCAGCAGCGCCGCCAGTTCTGGGAGGAAGTGTTCCAGGGCCCGGTGGCCGAACGCATGCTCGCCGGCCAGCCGGCGGAAGCCGAGCGCCTGTTGGCCGACAAGCTGGAAAACGGCCAGGCCGAGGCCCGCGGCGAGGTCTACCTGGTCGGCGCCGGCCCGGGCGACCCGGACCTGCTGACCTTCCGCGCCCTGCGCCTGATGCAGCAGGCCGACGTGGTGCTCTACGACCGTCTGGTAGCCCCGGCCATCCTCGAACTGTGCCGCCGCGACGCCGACCGCCTGTACGTCGGCAAGCGCCGCGCCGACCACGCCGTGCCCCAGGACGAGATCAACCGCAAGCTGGTCGAGCTGGCCAAACAGGGCAAGCGCGTGCTGCGCCTGAAGGGCGGCGATCCGTTCATCTTCGGCCGTGGCGGCGAGGAAATCGACGAACTGGCGGCCAACGGCATTCCCTTCCAGGTGGTGCCGGGCATCACCGCGGCCAGCGGCTGCGCGGCCTATGCCGGCATTCCGCTGACCCACCGCGACTACGCGCAGTCGGTGCGCTTCGTCACCGGCCACCTGAAGGATGGCAGCACCGACCTGCCGTGGAATGACCTGGTAGCGCCGGGCCAGACCCTGGTGTTCTACATGGGCCTGGTGGGCCTGCCGGTGATCTGTGGGGAACTGGTGCGCCACGGCCGCTCCGCCGATACACCCGCAGCGCTGATCCAGCAGGGTACCACCGAACACCAGCGCGTGTTCACGGGCACCCTGGCCAACCTGCCGAAACTGGTCGCCGAGCATGAAGTGCACGCGCCGACGCTGGTGATCGTCGGCGAGGTGGTCACCCTGCGCGACAAGCTCGCCTGGTTCGAAGGTCAGCAATGAAGGTCTGGCATGCGGCGATGGCCTGCATCCTGGCTGCCGCCGCCTTGCCGGCTAGTGCTGCCAGCTTCGACTGCAAGAAGGCTCGTCACGCCGACGAAAAGGCCATCTGCGCCGATCGCCAGCTGTCCGAACTGGACGTGCAGATGGCCACCACCTACCGCCTGCTCAGCGGCCTGTTCGCCATGGGCATGCGCGGCAACATGGGCGATGCCCAACTCGCCTGGCTGGACCAGCGCCGCGCCTGCGGCCGCGACAAGGCCTGCCTGAAGCAGCGCTACCAGGAACGCCTGGACGCCCTGCAGAAGATCTACGACGGCATCGACAAGCCGCTCTGAGCCTCGCTCTATTCACCTGCGAATCGCGGGCAGGGCCCGCTACGGGGGCGAATGCGCTGCTGTCCTTGGCTTCGATGCTCGGGCCAACGGCGTATAACCGCGAACGGTTATACGCCCTACGTTTCCGTGCTCGCGGGAAGGGCAGGGATAGAGAGGGCTTTGAGGATGACTCCGAACTCACTGTCCACTCAGGACAGCTCCCTCTCCCTTCAGGGAGAGGGTTGGGGAGAGGGTGCTCTAAACCCAGCACCTACTCCCCCGGCAAACCCCTTCGCGAGCAAGGACTAGGCGTCCCCCTCGCTCCTACGAATAGCCCGGGTCTCAGCCCTTGCGCGCAATCCCCTTGCCCGGCAGATGCTCGCGCCCGTGCGGCCCGCTGAAATCCTGCTGCGGCCCCAGCGGCACTATGCCGGTCGGGTTGATGGTGCGGTGGCTGCCGTAATAGTGGTTCTTGATGTGCTGGAAGTTCACCGTGCCCGCCACCCCCGGCAACTGGTACAGCTCGCGCAGCCAGCCGGACAGGTTCGGGTAGTCGGCCAGGCGCCGCAGGTTGCACTTGAAGTGCCCGTGGTACACGGCATCGAAGCGGATCAGCGTGGTGAACAGGCGGATATCGGCCTCGCTCAGGTATTCGCCGGTCAGGTAGCGCCGTTCGCCCAGGCGCTTCTCCAGGCAGTCCAGTTCCTCGAACAGGGTGACGAAGGCCTCTTCGTAGGCTTCCTGGCTGGTAGCGAAGCCGGCGCGGTACACGCCGTTGTTCACCGCCGGGTAGATGCGTTCGTTCAGCGCGTCGATCTCGCCCTGCAAGGCTGTGGGATAGAGGTCCAGATCGTTGCCGGTCAGGCCGTCGAAGGCCGAGTTGAACATGCGGATGATCTCCGCCGACTCGTTGCTGACGATGCGCTTGCGCTGCTTGTCCCACAGCACCGGCACGGTGACGCGGCCGGTGTAGTGCGGATCGTCGCGGGTGTAGCGCTGGTGCAGGAACTGCAACCCATCCAGGGCATCGCCGGTGGAGCCCAGGCTGCGGTCGAAGGTCCAGCCGTTCTCCCGCATCAGCCAACTGACCACCGAAACGTCGATCAGCCCGGCCAGGCCCTTGAGCTGGCGGTAGATCAGCGTGCGGTGTGCCCAGGGGCAGGCGAGGGAGACGTACAGGTGGTAGCGCCCGGCCTCGGCGCGGAAGCCGCCTTCGCCGCTGGGGCCAGGCTGGCCGTCGGCGGTGACCCAGTTGCGGCGTTGTGCGTTCTCGCGCTGGAAGCGGCCATCCTTGCTGGTGTCGTACCACTGGTCTTGCCAGCGGCCATCGATGAGCTGTCCCATGACTGGCTCCTCAGGAAAGGGTATGGGGGCCAGTCTACGCCCTTGCTATCGATGGATCGCCGCAAAAACAGGGTAGAAGCTATCTACCCGATCGATCTGTCCCGAGCGGCCCAGCGCTGCCGGGCCTCGGCGAAGGCCGCCTCGCGGTCGCGGCCCAGCCCGCGCAGGCCCAGGGCGATGGTGGCGATCACTGCCAGTTCGCCGTAGGCGTCCTCCCGTTCGCCGCGCCAGAACTCGACCAGCACCTGCGGCTCCAGGCGCTCCGGCTTGACGTGGCGCAGCGCCGAGAGGGCCGGCCATTCCTCGTCCCAACTGGCGCCCGACTCGGTGCCATAGAGGTGCGCCGGGCTGTCCGGGTTGATCTCGATCTCGCCGCCTTCGCCCTTGATCACGATGGCGCGGTCGCCGAGCAGGCGGCTGCCTTCGCGGTGGGTTTCCTGGTAGCCGGGGTGGAAGATGCTCTGCAGGATGCAGTGCGCGCCCAGCGGGTTGAGCAGGCGCACCAGGGAATGAATGGGCGAGCGCAGGCCAAGGGTGTTGCGCAGGTCGATCATCCGCTGCAGCGCTGGCATCCAGTCCACCAGCGGGGCGAAGGCCAGGCCGCCCCGGTCGAGCGCTTCGCCCACGGCGTTCCAGTCGCGGCACAGCGGGATGTCCAGCGTCTGCAGCAACTGCTCGGTGTACAGGCGCCCGGCGGTGTGCGCGCCGCCGCCGTGCAGGAGGATGCGCGTGCCGCTGCCGGCCAGGCACTTGGCGGCGAGCAGGTACCAGGGCAGGTGGCGCTTCTTGCCGGCATAGCTGGGCCAGTCGAGGTCGACGGCGATCCGCGGCGCGTCCAGGCGCGCGCGCACGGCCTCGGTGAAGCCGGCCAGCTCATCGGCGCTTTCCTCCTTGTGCCGCAGCAGCATCAGGAAGGCACCCAGCTGCGCCTCTTCGACCTGGCCGTCGAGGATCATGCCCAGGGCCTCGCGGGCTTCCTCGCGGGTCAGGCTGCGCGCGCCGCGCTTGCCCTTGCCGAGGATGCGCACGAACTGCGCGAAAGGGTGTTCGGCGGGTGTCTGCAGGACGAGAGGGGCGGCGGTCATAGGCAATTGGTCGGCTTCGGCAGGCCGGCGAGCTTGGCGGCAAGCTTGGCCGGGGTGCCCTTGAACAGGAGGTTGAGGTGCAGGCTGCTGCCCTTTTCCGCGCCCAGGCGCTGGGCCACGTACTTGATCAGCGGGCGGTTGGCCGGCGACAGCCGGAACTGTGCATAGAACTCGCGCAGCAGGTGGAGGATTTCCCAGTGCTCCGGCGTGAGGTGCAGGCCTTCCTGGCGGGCCAGGGCTTCGGCGGCGGCTACCGACCAGTCGTCCAGGTATTGCAGGTAGCCGTCCTTGTCCAGGGCGATGGCGCGCCCTTCCACCATGAGGGTAGTCATAGCCAGGCGTTGACCTTGTCGTAGCGGGTGCAGAGTTCGACGAAGGCGGGGTAGTCCACGGCCTTCAGGTTGGCCGGCAGGTGCTCCTGCAGGCCGCGCGCCTGCAGGTCCTCGGCGAGGGCGAAGCAGGCGTTGGGCAGGTGCTCCAGGCGTTGGCGCGGGGCGCTGCCGGCGGCGAGGGCGTAGACGGCATCGCCGCTGAGCAGCAGGCCGTCGTCGTGGGACAGCAGCTGCAGGCAACTGTCGAAGCGGCCGTCGCCGAACGGGGAATGGGAAAGCAGATGCAGCGTGCTCATCAGAGGGTGATCACCTGGTCGTATTGCTGGGTCAGCTGGCGCAATGCGAGGTCGTCCAGCACCTCCACCGGCAGGCTCAGACTGGCGCCGGCCAGGCCGCGCTCGGCGAGGCTGCGCTCGGCGGCGTAGAGCCTTTCGACGCCGAACAGCGGCAGTGCCTGCAGGTTGGCCTGCAAATCCTTCTGTTCGAGGTTGGTGGGTTGCTGGCCCGGAGCCAACTGGAACACCCCGTCATCGAGGAAAAGGAAGGCGATGGGCAGGTCGAAGGCGCCGCCGGCCAGGGCGATGTCCAGCGCCTCGCGGGCGCCGGGGCCGCTCCACGGGGCCTGGCGGCTGACGATCAGCAGGGACTTGGCCATCAGTCGCCTCCGAAGCAGACCAGGCGGTCCGCCATCTGCGTCGCTTCATGCAACTGGCCGAGGCCGGACAGCTCCCAGGGCGCCTGCAGGTTGGCCGCCGGGCGCTGGTAGCGGGCGGCTTCCTCGGCGTTGAGCACGCCGCGGCGCAGGGCGGCGGCGATGCACACCACGGCATCGAGGCGGTGCTCGCCGACGAAGCGCGTCCAGGCCGCTGCCACATCCAGTTCGTCCTGGCCGCTCACCGGGTTGCTCGAAGCGCTGTGCACGCCGTCCTGATAGAAAAACAGGCGGACGATCTCGTGGCCGCCGGCGAGCACCGCCTCGGCGAAGCGCAGGGCGCGTCGGGCGGCGGGCGAGTGGGGCGGGGCAAAGAGGGCGATGGCGAATTTCATGGCATGGGCCGGTCGGCGGATTACAGCGCGATGATAAGGCCAGCGCGGGGATTTTGCTGCGCCGGAAAAGGAAAAAGCCCGCCAAGGCGGGCTTTTCCGGTGTTGCCGGGAAGCGTCAGTCGTCGCTGCCCATGATGCCGAAGATCTGCAGCAGGCTGAGGAACATGTTGTAGATCGACACGTACAGGCTGATGGTGGCCATGATGTAGTTGCGCTCGCCACCGTGGATGATGGCGCTGGTCTGGAACAGGATGGCCGCCGAGGAGAACAGCACGAAGCCGGCGCTGATCGCCAGTTGCAGGCCGCTGATCTGGAAGAACAGCGAGACCAGCATGGCGCCCAGCAGGACGAAGAAGCCGGCGGTGATGAAGCCGGACAGGAAGCTCATGTCCTTGCGGGTGGTCAGCACGTAGGCGGACAGGCCGAAGAACACCAGGGCGGTCATGAAGAACGCCGAGGAAATGATGCTGGCGCCGTTGGCCATGCCCAGGTACAGGTTCAGGATCGGGCCGAGGGTGTAGCCCATGAAGCCGGTGAGGGCGAAGGTGGTGACCAGGCCCCAGCCGCTGTCGCGCAGCTTGAGGGTGGCGAAGAACAGGCCGTAGAAGCCGACCAGGGTCAGCAGCAGGCCCGGGTGGGGCAGGTGCAGTTGTTGCGAGACGTAGGCGACCAGGCCGCTGAAGGCCAGGGTCATGGCCAGCAGGCCGTAGGTGTTGCGCAGGACTCCGCTGACTTCCCGTTGTTCCGCCGCGGCGGGGTTGAGATATTGCCGTTCTTGCATGGCTAGACACTCCTGTAAGCGGAATGGGATTCCGTGACCATAGTTGCAGTGATGATATCAAAGCCGCCTGTCAGACGTAGGATCAGAGTTTGACAGTGTGTTGCGATCCGGTACTATGCGCCCCCGAAAGGAAGTGTGGCCGAGTGGTTTAAGGCAGCGGTCTTGAAAACCGCCGGGTGTAACAGCCCCCAGAGTTCGAATCTCTGCGCTTCCGCCATCTCCAAGGCCCTGATTTTTCAGGGCCTTTTTCATTTTCGGCGGCCAACATTAAGGCTCGATGATGGGCTGAAAATGGACGGAGTTCCGAAAAGAATCGGAACGAGTTCCGAAATAGCACCTATTTTGCAGGCTTTGCCACTGCTCCGCGGCGGATGTAGATCTTCTTGGTGATCTCCTCCTCGGTGTGTCCGAGCAGCCGGCTTGCCTCCTTCAAGTCGTTGATCTCGGTGGCCGCCTTCGGACGGATGTCCTTGAACTGGAAGTTGCGGATGATGGTGCCGAACTCAGGATCGCCGGCCTCAATAGCGGCCTGCTGAGCCGCTTCCCGGGCAGCCTCCCAGCGGTCACGAAGCATCGACGGCCCTACGCGCCTACCTTTGGCGCTGATGATCAGATACGGGCTGCTGAAGTGCTCGTTCCTGGCTGCTATCTGCTGCAGCAGCTTGTCCGGGCTTGTTTCCATTCCATCGACGCGCAGCAGGAGCCGCACCTTGTGCGCGGTCTTTGGGGAATACTGGCGCAGGAAGAAGGCGCCGGGGTCGTTGGCTTCCGCCTCATCGACCAGTTCGATGTACTCGCCCCGGTTCGGGCGGCGGCCCAGGTCTCTCAGGTTCACGCTGTTGAAATTGCCGGCGGCCTTCGCCGTGCTCTCGATGTTCAGTGCGCGGATGAGTAGCTCCGGGTATCCGCCGGCCATGCCGTACTCGCGTAGGCCGAAGTAGGGCGGGCTGGTGATGTAGCAGTGCGCCGATTCGTCGGGTATTGCCCGGAGCAGTTCCAGGCAGTCGCCGACCAGTATCTGGTGGGCTGGCGTCATGGTTTCTCCAGGTTGAGCGCCACCGCTCCGCAGGTACGGAGGTGGCGTGTTCAAGATGGAATGGATTAGTTTCGGAATTACGGTCGCGGGCAGACCTAGTCGGCTAATCGGCAGGTTTTAGTACGAGCTGAAAAAAGCTGAATTGCGGGGCATAGGGTTGTTGACTACAGGGAAACTTGAGTCTGGCAACGCTGATTGAAACTATAGGGATTCAAAAAATAATGAAATTTGTTTCATTTGGAGGTAGAGCAAAAAGCTATATTCATCTGGCAATTGTAATTTTAATTATGTGTCTGTGGTTCGCGTATATGGTCTGGGGTGTTCGTCTCGAAAGGCGAACTGTTTTAATGGAGTTTGTCCCTGAGTGGACAACTTATTTTGCAGTTGGCGTAGTCGTTGGCGTTATCTTTGCCGCTCGCGCAATCTACGTGACCTATATTTGGAGCTCTGGACAGCCTTCCGGGAAAATTCTGGAGTCATTTGCCAGTGGATTCTGCCTGGGTTTTGTCTGTTCTTTGAATATCTACGCTGTCCTTGTTTACCTGCTGCCGGGTAAGATTATTCAGTATGAGTCCGCGTACGAAATACGATACCCAGGGCCTTCTCATGGAAGGTCCGGTAGCTGTGAGGCCGGCTTGTGGCTCAGAGATACAAATACACAGAGCTGGATTCAGCTCTGTACAAGCAAGTCAGAATTACATGATCAAATGAAACTAGGTGCGAACGCTTTGTGGGTGACTGCTTATACGAACCAAATCGGCTCTTATATTCTGGATTATGAGTTCATCACTAAGTAGACGACTCAATACATGCCTGCTTCGCGCAGAATTCGTGGCACTGCTGAAGCCTTTTTTACGCCCAGTCGAGCATAAGGACAGTACTCTCGATATGCGCACAGAACGCTACGGAAAGATGATCCGAATGATGCTACTGGCCTCGTAGACAAAGCTCCCAGTGACAAGGAGTAGTCCAAGCATCACAGCAACCTTCGCCGAATATCCAAATATTCCCCTGCTGGTATTTCGAGAGCACTGCCAGATGAACTTGATTATCCACGGGAAGAAAACAGCGAATGGAACTGCTCTGAGCATCAAGGACAACAAGCGAAGATCAGGGTGCAAGGCAAACCCCATCTGAACAAGGGATGCCTCTGCTACATAAACCTGGTAGGCGATCCATGCCATCCAGAAAGCCTCCTTGATGAGATGCGACAGGAAAAGCATGAGGAAAAGCATGAGGAAAAGCCCTGGAAGGTAGATCAGCCAAAAAACCTTCCACAGTGGCCGACTCTCATGAGCGGTTGGCAATCCTTTGGGATGGTCTGAAATAGCCATGCATCCCTGGCTGATTTCAGCGGCTGCCAATTTCAAAAGCGCTCGGCTGATCCAAAAGCACTCGGATCAGCTGTGCTTTTCTATCTTTCTCGTTACCGCCAGCGCATCACAGCAGCCATTTTCCGCATTACAGACGCACCTCTCCTGTGCTGGCCAGCAAATGTCGGCGGGCCATCCACAGATTCGACAGGGCAAATAGCGTCACCATCTGCGCAGCATTCTTGGCCAATCCCCGGAAACGCACCTTCGTGTAGCCAAACTGCCGTTTGATCACGCG
>Ga0180221_1002345_pt1 | contig 11143 bp, 8 predicted proteins | sample eDN5th37CKraftMG_FD_151339 | JGI IMG/M metagenome (GOLD analysis project Ga0180221, IMG submission 151339) | Enriched Miracle-Growth compost microbial communities from Emeryville, California, USA - eDNA 5th pass 37_C Kraft MG (version 2) (version 2) ...
CCAGCGTCGCCAGCGCCTCGGCCGAGGCGGAGCGGAGGTCCACCTCCATCCAGGCTTCCTCGGGAATCGCGTTGATCGAGGTGCCGCCGCCCATGCGGCCGATCGAGAAGGTGGTCTTGGGCGAGGCGGGGACACGGATGCGGCCCAGCTCATCCATGGCCCTCGCCATGGCGAAGGCCGGGTTCACCAGGCCGAAGGCGGCGAAGGAATGCCCGCCCGGGCCGCGGAAGGTGACGCGGTAGCGCTTGCTGCCCACCGCCCCATGCACCAGCCGCGCCGGGTTCAGCCCGTCCATCGCGATGAAGCCGGCCACCCGGTCCCGCCAGCGATTGGCACGGAAGAAGGCCTTCACGCCGCGCAGGTCGCCGGCGCCTTCCTCGCCCACGGAAGCCAGCAACAGGATGCCGGCGCGCGTGCGGACCTCCGCGGCGTCCAACGCGCGGGCCATGGCCAGCAGCACCGCCAGGCCGTGCGTGTTGTCGCCGACGCCGGGGGCCCGCAAAATCGTGCCCTCGCGCTTCACCGTCACATCGGTCCCGGCGGGGAAGACGGTGTCGAGGTGCGAGCACAGAACGATGACGCCGGCCTCGGGATCGGTGCCCGGGCGATAGGCCGTGACATTGCCTTCGGCATCCGTCTCGACCTCCTGCAGGCCCTGGCCGCGCAGCAGCTCGGCATAGGCTGCGGCCCGCTTCGCCTCCCCGAAGGGCGGGGAGGGGATCTGGGTCAGGGTGATGAGCTGTTCGACGAAATGGTCGTGGTCGGCGTCCAAGGCCTCCTGAATGCGGGCGAAGACGGGGCTGCCGAGCAGGGCATTCGCCTCCGCCGCCGCGCTGCTGCCTTCGGTGGCGGAGAGCACGGCGCGCAGGGTAGGGAGGGCATCGGACATGGGCGGAACCTCGGATCGGAAAGGGGGCAGACGTTCCGCCGACCCGCCCCCTGGGTCAAGGGCAGCGGAAGCTCAGGTGCCGACCCGCAGCGGCGCCGCCATCTTGCGGAGGCAGGCGATGACGGAAAGCGGGGTGATGCGCCCGGTCTTCGGGTTCTCGCTGGGAATGCCCTCGATGGACATGCTGAAGCGGGCCGAATCCGCTTCCACCTCGATGCGATGGGTGTTCCGCTGCAGCGCCGGGTCGGCCCAGATCTCCAGCATCGTACGGTCAGGGCCGATGCCGGCGAGGGAAAGCGCCACAGCGACATTCAGATTGGCGGGGAAGCCGCGCGCCGCCTCCCGCGCGGTGCCCTGGAAGACGCGCATGGGCTCGCGGATATCCTCGATGTGGATGTTGTTCTCGATGAGGTAGGGCGCGCCCAGCAGGCCACGCACCGGCTTACGCGTGATCATCCGCACCGATTCGATCCGCCCCTCAGCGGCGGCGGCCACCGCGTCCAGCCCGATCAATGCCCCGGTCGGCACGATGATCTGCCCGCCATGCTGGCGCGCCAGGGCGACCAGGTGCTCCTGCGCCAGCAGCGCACCGGCGCTGAGGACGACGGCCGACTTGCCGGCGCGCAGGAAAGGCTCGGCGATGGCGGGAAGCAGCGCGGCGGGTGCGCATTCCACCACGAGGTCGGCCAGGGATTCCAGCTCGGCGATGTCAAGCACCGGGACGGGATTGCGCAGCGCCTCCATGCGCCGGGCCGCCTTGGCCTTGTCCTGTGCGGCGACCGCCGCCAGTTCGAAGCCGGGGACCCCGGCGTCCAGCGCCTGGGCCAGGCGACCACCGATGGCACCAAAGCCGGCGATGGCGACCCGCAGCGGGCGGCGGCGCGGGGACGTGAAGGCGTTCATTCCTGGGACCTCCCGGGGTGGCGATGCTCCGCCTTCGGCTGGTGCCAGGGCGTTGCGCCGCGAGGGTAATGACCAGGGCCGGGCGTGCCAAGCCGGGTGGCCGCCATGAAGAACGGCCCGGGGCGGGTGCCGCCGGGCCGTTCCTGCCTCGCTCAGCGCGGGGAGGGGGCGCTTAGCCCGCCGCCTCCGGCGCGTGCTCGTTCTCGCCATCCGGGCTGTCATCCGGCTTCGGCAGGGCGGGGAGCGGTGCCTCGATGAACTCGAAGGTCAGCTCGTCGTCCTTCTTGCCGACGCGGACCGCGCCGCCCTTGGCCAGCTTGCCGAAGAGCAGTTCCTCGGCCAGCGGCTTCTTGACGTATTCCTGGATGACGCGGGCCAGCGGACGCGCGCCGTAGAGCGGGTCGTAGCCCTTCTCCGCCAGCCACTCCTTGGCCGCCGAGGACAGCTCGATCGTGACGTTGCGGTCTGCGAGCTGGGCTTCCAGCTGCATCACGAACTTCTCGACGATGTTGCCCACGATCTCCGCCGTCAGCCCGCCGAAGGGCACGATGGCGTCGAGGCGGTTGCGGAACTCCGGGGTGAACAGGCGCTTCACCGCCTCCTCGTCCTCGCCCACGCGCACCTCCCGGCCGAAGCCGATGCCGGCCTTGGCCATGTCGGCCGCACCCGCATTGGTGGTCATGATCAGGATGACGTTGCGGAAATCGACCGTCTTGCCGTTGTGGTCGGTCAGCTTCCCGTGGTCCATCACCTGCAGCAGGATGTTGTAGAGGTCCTGATGGGCCTTCTCGATCTCATCCAGCAGCAGCACGCAATGCGGGTGCTGGTCCACGGCATCCGTCAGCAGGCCGCCCTGGTCGAAGCCGACATAGCCCGGAGGCGCACCGATCAGCCGGCTGACGCTATGCCGCTCCATGTACTCGGACATGTCGAAGCGGGTCAGCTCGATGCCGAGCGTCTTGGCGAGCTGCTTGGCGACCTCGGTCTTGCCGACGCCGGTGGGGCCGCTGAACAGGTAGTTGCCGATCGGCTTCTCCGGGTCGCGCAGCCCGGCGCGGGACAGCTTGATCGCGGCGGAGAGCGCCTCGATCGCCTTGTCCTGGCCGAAGACCATCGCCTTCAGGTCGCGCTCCAGGTTCCGCAGCGTCTCCTTGTCGTCGGTGGAGACGCTCTTGGGCGGGATGCGCGCGATCTTCGCGACGATGTCCTCCACGTCCTTCAGCGTCACAGTCTTCTTCCGCTTCGCCTCGGGCAGCAGCATGCGGGAGGCGCCGACCTCGTCGATGACGTCGATCGCCTTGTCCGGCAGCTTGCGGTCGTGGATGTACTTGGCGGAGAGCTCGACCGCCGCGCGGATCGCCTCAGGCGTGTACTTGACCTTGTGGTGCTTCTCGTAGTTGGTCTTCAGCCCGGTCAGGATCTTCACCGTATCCTCGACCGTCGGCTCGTTGACGTCGATCTTCTGGAAACGGCGGACCAGGGCGCGGTCCTTCTCGAAGTGCTGCCGGTACTCCTTATAGGTGGTGGAGCCCATGCAGCGTAGCGTGCCCTGGGCCAGGGCCGGCTTCAGCAGGTTCGAGGCATCCATCGCACCGCCGGAGGTGGCACCGGCGCCGATCACCGTGTGGATCTCGTCGATGAAGAGGATCGAGCCCGCCTGCTGCTCCAGCTCGGCCACGACCGCCTTCAGCCGCTCCTCGAAGTCGCCGCGATAGCGGGTGCCGGCCAGCAGCGAGCCCATGTCGAGCGCGTAGATCGTGGACTTGGCCAGCACCTCCGGCACGTCGCCCTCGATGATGCGCTTGGCCAGGCCCTCGGCGATGGCCGTCTTGCCGACGCCCGGATCACCCACATAGAGCGGGTTGTTCTTGGTGCGGCGGCAGAGGATCTGGATGGTGCGCTCGATCTCGGAATCGCGCCCGATCAGCGGATCGACCTTGCCCTGCTGCGCCTTCTTGTTGAGGTTGACGCAGTAGTTCGACAGCGCGTCCTGGCCGCGGCGGCCGGAGGGCTTCTCCTCCTTCTCGCCCGGCTCCTCGGTGCTCGGGCCGGTCGGCGGGGAGCCCTGCACGGGGCGGCTGGTGCTGCGCCCGGGGGCCTTGGCGATGCCGTGGCTGATGAAGTTGACCGCGTCCAGCCGCGTCATGTCCTGCAACTGCAGGAAGTAGACGGCATGGCTCTCGCGCTCGCTGAACAGGGCAACGAGCACATTGGCGCCGGTCACCTCGTCACGCCCGGAGGACTGCACATGGATGGCGGCGCGCTGCACCACGCGCTGGAACCCGGCGGTCGGCTTCGGATCGCCGGCGCGCTCGGTCACCAGGCCGGCGAGATCCTTGTCGAGGAACTCGGAGAGATCACGCTTCAGCTTCTCCTGGTCGACGCCACAGGCCCGCAGCACGGTGGCGGCGTCGGTATCATCGACCAGGGCGAGGAGAAGGTGCTCCAGCGTGGCGTATTCGTGCCGGCGCTCATTGGCTAGCCCCAGGGCACGATGGAGCGTCTGCTCAAGATTGCGGGACAGCATGCGTTTGACGCTCCCCTTGCAGGAACGATGCCGGCGGGAAGAAGTGCCGGCACCGAAGAGACAGGATCTTACGACCCACGATACCGAATATGTGGTTCCACTCCCTTAAGACGACGAGAGGGGACGGCAAGTTTCAGCAGGTTACACACAGTTCGTGACCGACTGCATGGAATTTCGCCGAGTCCGGCGCGCCTACTCCTTCTCGATGGTGCATTGCAGCGGGTGCTGGTTCTGGCGGGCCAGGTCCATCACCTGGGTCACTTTGGTCTCGGCCACCTCGTAGGTGAAGACGCCGCAGACCCCGACCCCCCGGCGATGCACATGCAGCATGATCCGGGTCGCCTCCTCCCGGCTCTTCTGGAAGAAGCGCTCCAGCACATGGACGACGAACTCCATCGGCGTGTAGTCGTCGTTCAGCATCAGCACCTTGTACATGGCGGGCTTGCGGGTGCGCGGCTTGGCCTTGACGACGACGCCCGTATTGGTGCCGTCCTGGTTGCCGGTGCCGCCCTGTCCCGCGCCGCCCATCCCATTCCGCTCCGGGTCTTGGTCGGGGCGTTTATCCTGATCCGTCATGTCGCTGTTGCGGGCCTGCCAGTTGTCTGCTGCACCTGATGAGAAGAGCGCTCCGCCCACCTGCGAGGATGGCGGGGCGGCGGTGCCGGTCGGCCCGGGCCGTCGCCCCCAGGGCGCCCCTGGACTCTAGGATATCGGACCGGTGGCGCTCAGGTGAAGGGCCGAGCGCATCAAAGCCGCAGGAAAAGCTGCGGAAAGCGGGGGAGAGGGTGCCCATGGCGGGTCTTTGAGGCCGCAGGGGGCCGAGGGGCCCGCCACCGATGGGGCGGCGTGGCCCGGGCGACGCGCATCGGCGCGCCGCGTGTCGCCAGGGCGCCCTGCGGCGCCGCTGGCTGTCGTGTGTCAGACGGCCACCGACGGGCGGCTCAGTCGCTCCATCGCCAGCGTCACGCGCGCGGCGATCGGGGCGGAGGACTGCTCGGCCAGCTTGAAGGCGGCTTCGCCGAGCTTCGTCGCCTCGGTCATGGACTTCTCGAGCTGCGCCTTGGCGAAGCTGGCCTGCAGGTCGGCGGCCTCCTTGAGGCTCTTCACCGCCGTCAGCGCCCGGGCGTTCTGGACGGCCTGCTCGTTCAGCGCCTGCATCGCGGCGAAGGCCTGCTTGCTCAGCTCCTGCAGCCCGCTGACATAGGTCTGCGTCGCCTTGGTGAAGGCCTCGAAGTTGCCGCGGCCGAACTCCATGGCCTCCTCGGTGGCCTTGTAGAAACCGTCCGTCGTACGGGTCGCCTGGTCCATACTCTTCTCCATTGCCGTGTGGGCCTCCGTCAGGCCCTGGTCTGTCGTCTTGGCAGCCATCTTCTGCACCGGCTCCGCGGGGGGAGGCGCCGCCTTCAGCGCCTTCTCCGCGACCGCCACCGCTGTCTCCGTCGCCGGCTTCTGGATCGCCGGCCTGGATGCCTTGGGCTCGTTCGCCATCCTGCCCTCCTCAGTTACGCTCTACCGCCCCCACCGGAAGGCAGAGGCATCAGAGGCGGCCATCAGGCTCCACCGTTACCCCGTGGTCGGGGGAGGGACGGGCCGAGGGCCATTTTGCTGCGGCGCAGCACGACGCGATATGGCAACGAATCCGACCACTGTCCAGCGTTATTTTGCAGTGCAACATAACCTTCCCTTGAGCCTCGACCGGCGGCATTTCCACGCCCGTTCGACACCATGCCAAGGCCGGCCCCTAAGCCCTTGGGGAAAGGCGATGTTCCACATCAGTTCTCGATGACACCGGTGGTTGTAAGCCCCTAGAATGGCGCAGCTTCACTGGGGGGTGAGGCGAATTCAGGGGATGTCAATGCAACTTGCCCGTGGGGTCCTGCGGCTGAGGCTCTTTGCAGCCTCAGCCCTCCTGCTTGCTGCGCTGCCGGGCGCCGCCGCCGCCCAGATCGGGAGCGCGCGCTATTCATCCGTGGTGATCGACGCGCAGACCGGCCAAACGCTGTTTGGCAGCAGCGCGACCGCACCGCGCCACCCGGCCTCGCTGACCAAGATGATGACGCTCTATCTGGTTTTCGAGGCGATGCGCCGGGGCGAGCTGCGGCCGGACCAGCGGCTGGTCATGACGCCCTATGCGGCCAGCAAGCCGCCCTCGAAGCTCGGCCTCGCGCCGGGCAACAGCCTCACGGTGGAGAACGCCATCTACGCGGTCGTCACCAAGTCGGCGAATGACATCGCCACCTTGCTGGGCGAGACGCTGGGTGGCGGCAGCGAGGCCCGCTTCGCGCAGATGATGACGCTGCGTGCGCGCGCCCTCGGCATGAGCGGGACGACCTTCCGCAATGCCTCCGGCCTGCCGGACATCGACCAGGTGACCACCGCGCAGGACATGGCCATCCTCGGCCGCCGCCTGCAGCAGGACTTCCCGGAGTATTACCACTACTTCGGCACCCGTCAGCACCGCATGGGCAGCCTGACCCTGCGCAACCACAACCACATGCTGACGGACTACGAAGGCGTGGACGGCATCAAGACCGGCTATATCGACGCCAGCGGGTTCAACATCGTCAGCAGCGCCCGGCGGGGCGGGGCGCGGCTGATCGTCGCCGTGTTCGGCGGCAGTTCCTGGAGCGAGCGTGACCGGCACGCGGCGGCGCTGCTCGATCGTGGCTTCGCCGAGTTGGGCGTGGGCGAGGAGCGGAGCCTGATGGCGCGCAACGGGGGCGCCGGCCTGGCCATGGCGGCCGTCGGCGGCACCGCGGCGGCGGCGACGCTGCGCCGTGTGCGCGGGCCGGCGCTGGTGGCGCGTGCCGCGGCAGCGGCACCTCCGCGGAAGCTCAAGATGGCGGCCGCGGCGCAGCGGCCCCGCGCGGCACGGGTCGCAATGGCGCCTGCCGCCCGCACCCCGGCTCGCTCCGCTCCGGCCCGCATCGCGGCGGCCAAGCCGACGCGCCATGCCGCGGCGCGCGTGCGCACGGTGGTGGAGCAGGGGGATGGCGGCAGCCGGGTCCGCGTGGCGGCACCCGCGCGCAAGCCGGCGCGGCGCAACCCGGCCCGTCCGGCCCGCTGAGAGCCGTCACACTTCATCACCACGGCGAGGGGGAAGGGAAACGTGGCTGTTACATACCCTCCCCAACTTCCAGGTATGCGGCGGCCCCGCCGCTTCACCCTAAGGGAGACCTCGCCATGAAACGCTCGCTTGGCCTCGGAGTGCTCGGCGCCGTGCTTGCCGTGACCGCGCTGCCGGCGCTGGCTCAGCCGGGCTCACAGCGCGGGCCGCACCACGGCAGCCCCGGCCGGCTGATGCAGCAGGCCGACGCCAATGGCGACGGCCGTGTCACGGAGACCGAAGGCCTGAACTTCCTCTCCGCCCGCTTCGCCGAAGCCGACGGCAACAAGGACGGCGCGCTGACGCGCGAGGAGCTGCAGGGCTTCCTCAAGGCGCGCTGGGAGGCCAATCGCCCGGCGAATGCCCCGGCGCGCCCGTGGCGCGGTATGGAGCAGCGTGCGGATGCCATGTTCCGCGCCGCCGATGCCAATCGCGACGGCCGGGTCACGCTCGAGGAGGTGCAGCCGCTGGCGGTCGCCCTCTTCCGCGCCGCCGACCGCAATGAGGACGGCGCGCTGGAGGTGGCGGAACTGCGCAGGCATCGCCAGCACCACCGTCGCGGCGGCACGGACGCGCCGCAGCGCAGCCCGGCCGAGGCGCCGGCCGCGCCCGCGACGCCTGGCTGAATCCCGCCCGGCCCGGCGACCTCGTTCCGCCGGGCCGGGGTGTCAACAAAGGACGGCAGGGCGCGCCGGATCCCCGGTGCGCCCAGATTCTTCATGGCAGAATGTACAGGAAAGCCCCGATGGTGGGTGCGACAGGGATTGAACCTGTGACCCCCGCCGTGTGAAGGCGATGCTCTACCGCTGAGCTACGCACCCATCGGGGTGGGGCGGGAAATAACGGGGGCCGGAGGGTGTGTCAAGCGACCTCCGACACGCTCCAGCCTCTTCACGGCGCGGGCGGAATCCCCATCTGCACAGGATGCGCTGGCGCTTCGCTCTTGGCCTGCTGATGGCGCTTTGTGGTCCCTCGCTCGCGCGGGCCGAACCCTTCCGCGCCGTCTATTCCCTCCAGGCCGCGGGCCTTCAGATCGCCCGCGTGGAGGTCCTCCTCGACCTGTCGGCGCCCGCTTACCGGATCGAATCGCGCCTGCGCTTCACGGGCCTGGCGGGCTGGTTCAGCAACGGGCAGATGACGAACCGGGTGGAGGGCGTCTGGTCCGGCGATGCCGCGCAGCCCCGGCACTACGCCAGCGAAGGCACCTGGCGGGGCGAGCCGAGGCAGGTGGCGATCGCCTATCCCGACGGCCAGCCCGAGTTGCGCAGGCTGGTGCCGGCCAAGGATCCGGAGCGCGAGCCGGTCCCCGCTTCCCTGCAGCGCAACACGATCGATTCCCTGAGCGCCATGGCGCAATTGAGCCGCACCCTGGCCGAGACCGGCCGTTGCGAGGAAAGCGCGGCGATCTTCGACGGGCGCCGGCGCGGCAATGTCGTCATCCGCACCCTCGGGCGGGACTATCTTGCGCCCCATGGCACAGCCTGGAGCGGCGAGGCGGTGCGCTGCGGCTTCACCGCACGGCAGATCGCCGGCTTCCGGCGCGATGACGGCGAGGATGCGCGGGAGCCGCAGGAGGGCGTCGCCTGGATGGCCCGGCCGCGGCCCGGCGCGCCCATCCTGCCGGTGCGGGCCGATATGCCCGGCCGCTGGCTGGGGCGCCTGACCGTCTACCTGGTCGAATTCGGCCCGGCCTGACTGCTCTCAGCGCGGCACCAGTTGCTCCAGCATGCCCGGCAGTGCCTCGGCCCGCGCGGCGACCGGCGCGCCATCCGCCATCCCGGGCGTGCCGTAACCCCAGGCACAGAAGGCGACCGGCAGGCCGGCGGCACGGCCGGCGGCGATGTCGTTGTGGTGGTCGCCCACCATCACCGCCCGCGCCGCGTCGCCCCCCGCCGCCGCCAGCGTGGCCAGGACATGGCGCGGATCGGGCTTGCGGACGGGGAAGCTGTCGCCCCCGCCCAGCGCCGCGAAGCGCCCCTCCAGCCCGAGCGCCTTGAGCAGCAGGCGCGCCGCCGCCTCGGGCTTGTTGGTGCAGACTGCCATCGCCCAGCCCTCGGTCGCCAGCCGCTCCAGCGCCGCCGGAATGCCGGGGAAGGGGCGGGTTTCGACGGCAGCATGCGCCTCGTAGTCGGCGATGAAGGCGGGCAGGGCGGTCGGGTCCTCCGGCAGGCCGCGTGCGGCGAAGGCACGACCGATCAGCACCGGCACGCCATCGCCGATGAAGCGCGTCACCTCCTCACGGCTGAAAGGCGGCTGCCCTCGTGTCGCCATCAGGCGGTCGAGCGCGGCGTGGATGTCGGGGACGCTGTCGACCAGCGTGCCGTCGAGGTCGAAGATCACGGTGCGTTGCATGGCTCCGGGAATTGCCATGTTTCGCGCGGCAATGCGAAGTGACGATCACCGCTCTTGCTCCCGTGAGGGGTTCCCCGGCACAAGCAGGAACATGTCCGCCGCCGCCATTCTGCTCGCCGCCGGCCTCGGGACGCGGATGAAAAGCCGCCTGCCCAAGGCGCTGCATCCGCTCGCCGGCCGCCCCATGCTGAACCACCTGATCGCCGCCTGCGAAGGGGTCTTCGACCGCATCGTGGTGGTGGTCGGCCCTGACATGCCGGCCCTGGAGCGCGCCGCCGCGCCGCATGCCACGGTGGTGCAGTCCGAGCGCCTAGGCACCGGCCACGCCGCCCTCCAGGCCGCCCCCCTGCTGGCCGATTTTCCCGGTGATGTCGCTGTCCTCTACGCTGACAACCCGCTGATCTCCGCCACCACGCTGCGCCGCCTGCGCATGGCGCGCGCGGAGGCCGGCCTCGCCCTGCTGGCGATGCGTCCCGCCGACCCCGCCAAATACGGTCGCGTCCTGCAGGATACCGCCGGCGACGTCACCCGCATCGTCGAATATGCCGATGCCAGCGAGGCGGAGCGGCAGGTCGGTCTCTGCAATGCCGGCGTGCTTTGCGCCCCCGCCGCCGACCTGTTCCGCTGGCTGCGGGCCGTGCGCAACGACAACCGCGCGGGCGAATATTACCTGACCGACCTCGTGCCGCTGGCCGTGAACGACGGGCGCCGCGTGGTGGCTGTCGAGGCGCCGGAGGCCGAGCTGCGCGGCATCAACAGCCGCGCCGAGCTCGCGGCCGCCGAGGCCGAGGTGCAGGCCCGCCTGCGCCGCGCCGTCATGGACAATGGCGCCACCCTGATCCAGCCGGACAGCGTCGTCTTCGCGCACGACACCCGGCTCGGCCAGGACGTGACGGTGGGGCCGAACGTGGTTTTCGGCCCGGGCGTGACGGTGGAGGACGATGTCGAGATCCGCGCCTTCAGCCATCTTGAGGGCTGCGTGGTGCGCAGCGGCGCCATCATCGGCCCCTTTGCCCGGCTGCGGCCGGGCACCGAGGTCGGTGCACGCGCCCATGTCGGCAACTTCGTCGAGCTGAAGGCGACGCGGCTGGGCGAGGGCGCCAAGGCGAATCACCTGACCTATCTGGGTGATTCCTCGGTCGGCGCCGGCAGCAATATCGGCGCCGGCACCATCACCTGCAATTACGACGGTTTCGGCAAGTTCCGCACCGAGATCGGCAGCGGCGTCTTCGTCGGCTCCAACACCACCCTGGTGGCCCCCATCCGCCTGGGTGACGGCGCCTTCACCGCCGCCGGCTCCACCCTGACGCGGGACGTGGCGCCCGATGCCATGGCCTTTGGCCGCGCCCGCCCGACCGAGAAGCCG
>Ga0180221_1002348_pt1 | contig 11141 bp, 10 predicted proteins | sample eDN5th37CKraftMG_FD_151339 | JGI IMG/M metagenome (GOLD analysis project Ga0180221, IMG submission 151339) | Enriched Miracle-Growth compost microbial communities from Emeryville, California, USA - eDNA 5th pass 37_C Kraft MG (version 2) (version 2) ...
GGCCTCGAGCCGGCAGGGCCATCGGAGCTGCCCTGCGAGACCGTCGACGGCGTCGACTGGATCATCGACGACGCCGATGCGCCGAACTACCGCTTCACCACGTACGGCCGAACCCCCGCGGCAGAGGTCTACCTCGACTACGACGTCGTCAGCGCGCGCTCCGTCCTCGGCGCGCTGTCGTCGGCCGTCGGAACCCTTCCCTCCAACGGCGCACGGTGCACCGAACGCCCGTAGAGCTGACCCGCTCGAGGCACGATCGACGGTCCGTGCGCGGCCGGCTCAGCGCACCCGCGCGAGCTCGATCAGCTCGGTGATCAGGCCCTCGTAGGTCATGCCCGTTGCGATCCAGCACTTAGGGAACATCGAGATCGGCGTGAATCCGGGCATCGTGTTCACCTCGTTCACGAAGAACTCAGTGCCGGTGAAGAAGAAGTCGACACGGGCCAGCCCCTCGCCGCCGACCGCCTCGAAGGCACGCGCGGCGATCCGCTGCATCTCAGCCAGCTCGCCGTCGCGCAGCTCCGCGGGGCAGGCCAGCTCGATGCCCGGCGCGTCGAGGTACTTGGCCTCGAAGTCGTAGAACTCCCGGCCCGTGATGACGATCTCACCGGCAACGCTCACTCGAGGTGCCGCGCCGTCGCGCCCCTCGAGCACGCCGCACTCCACCTCCCGACCGACGACCGCCTGCTCTACAAGGACGGTGGCATCCTCGGCGAAGGCCACATCGAGCGCCGCGTCGAGCTCGCTCCAGTCGGAGACCTTCGAGACCCCGACGCTGGAGCCGGCGCGCGCCGGCTTGATGAAGACGGGCAGCCCCAGCGCGCGGACACGGCGCTCCCAGAGCTCGCGCTGACGATCGAGATCCGTGCGAGTGAACGACACCCACGGCACGACGGGCACACCCGCCGCCTTCAGAATGCTCTTGGTCGTGTTCTTGTCCATGCCGATCGCCGACATGAGCAGCCCCGCCCCGACGTACGGAAGACCGAGCAGCTCGAGGAAGCCCTGCACAGTGCCGTCCTCCCCGAAGCGCCCGTGGAGGATCGGGAAGACGACGTCGACCTCGCCCAGTGACTCCTCGACGCCATCTGCTCTCCGTACCCGGAGCTCGCGAGACGCCGCGGACTCCGGCCAGCGAACACGCGTGCCGTTGTCGACGACCTCGGGCAGCCGGTCGGAAGACAGCGCGAACTTGTCGGGGTCATCGTCTTCGAGCACGAAGGCGCCATCACGGGTGATGCCGACGGGGATGACGCGGAAGCGCGTCCGGTCAATCGCCCGAAGCACGCCCCCGGCCGTAGCGGAGCTGATCGAGTGCTCGCTCGAACGCCCTCCGAAGAGCACCGCCACTGCCGGCTTGTCCATCCTGCGTCCTCTCACCCGTGGGCTTGTCATCGTCAGTGGTCAGGTGTGGTGCGATGTCGCGCGGATTCATCGCTCCGTCGAGCACCATCTTGACCTGTTCCACGATCGGCATCCGAACGCCGCTCGCTCGCGCGAGCTGAAGGACGGGCGCGACCGAAGCGAGTCCTTCCGCCGTCTGGTCCATCTGCTTGACGACGTCCTGAAAGCTGTACCCCTGCCCGAGCAGACGCCCGGCCGTGTTGTTGCGGCTCAGAGGCGACTGGCATGTCGCGATGAGATCCCCGAGTCCCGCCAGGCCCTGCAGCGTCTCAGGCTGCGCTCCCTGGGCCACCGCGAAGTCTGTCATCTCGACGAGGCCGCGCGTGATGATCGACGCTTTCGTGTTCTCGCCGTATCCCACGCCGTCGACGATGCCGATCGCGACCGCGATCAGGTTCTTCAGGACGCCCCCGAACTCCGTGCCGATGACGTCGGTGTTGACGAACGTGCGGAAATAGGCGTTTCGGGCGCGGCGCGCGACGGCCTCGGCAGTCTCCTGGCTCGACGATGAGATGACCGCGGCAGTGGGCTGCTCCCGCGCGATCTCGAGGGCGAGGTTCGGCCCGGAGGCGACGGCGACGCGCGACGGATCGCACTGAAGCTCCTGCTCGATCACCTGGCTCATCCGCAGCCCGGTGCGCTTCTCGACTCCCTTCATGAGAGAGACGATCGGCATGTCGGTGTCGGCGATGAGCGGGCGGATCGCCTTCAGGTTCTGGCGGAGCGCCTGGCTCGAGATCGCCAGATAGATCTGGGTCGCTCCCTCGAGAGCCTCCGACAGGTGCGACGTCGCCGACATGTTGCGCGGCAGGTTGATGCCGGGGAGGTACTCGCTGTTCCGGTGCCCCTCCTGTATCTCCTGCGCGAGCTCGGCTCGTCTCGCCCACATCGTCACGTGCGCGCCCCCATCGGCGAGCACCTTGCCGAACGTCGTTCCCCAGCTGCCCGCGCCGATGACGGCGACGCGGGGCTGCGCAGCCTCGTGCCTACGAGTCAAGTCGACCGATCTCCTTCTGCCCATGCGCCGTCGGATCCCACCGTTCGGCCGGCGCCGGCTCTCCGCGCAGCCCTGCCAGCAGACCCGCGATGTCGCCCATGACGGCATCCGTCGCTGCGGTGAGCGCGGACTGGCTCTTCCCAGCGCCGCGGAACCGCTCGAGATCGACGGGCGGGCCTAGCCTGACCTGCACCCGCCGGCGAGGCGGGAAGAAGCGCAGCCGGCCGTAGCGGGGAAGGATCTGCTGCACGCCCCAGGTCGCCACAGGGATGACCGGAAGGTCCCCGGCGAGGGCGAGCCGCACGACACCGGCCTTGCCACGCATGGGCCACATGTCGGGGTCGCGCGTCAGCGAGCCCTCGGGGTAGACGATGACGCCGCTCCCCTCGGCGGCGAGCTTCTCTGCCTGCTGGATGGTCTGCTTCGCGGCGTTGGCCGTGGAGGCACGCGCCACCGGCACCATCCCGGTGGCACGAAGGAGAGACCCGAGCACGGGCACGCGGAACAGGCTCTCCTTGGCCATGAACCTCGGCGCGCGGCCGAGCCGCCACGTCGCCACTGCGACGATCAGCGGATCGAATTCGCTGTAATGGTTCGGCGCCAGAATGAACGGACCGTCGATGGGCAGGTTCTCACCGCCGGTGATCTCGATCTTCGCGAACCAGCCGACGGCGGGGATGACGACCGCCGCTGCCGGCCAGAACACGCTCGGGCGGGTCTTCTCCGCCGACGCACGACGCCGCACGCCCACCGCCGCCTACGCCGCGACCGTGAAGTCGGCGCCCAGGGCGGCGAGCTTGTCGAACAGCTTCTCGTATCCGCGACGGATGATGTCGACGTTGCGGATGGTCGACTCGCCCTCAGCCGCAAGCGCCGCGATCACGTAGCTGTACCCGCCTCGGAGGTCGGGGACCACGACGTCAGCCCCGTGGAGCGGCGTCGGGCCCGTGATGACCGCGGCCTGCTCGAGGGCACGGCGCGGCACGCGGCGATCGGGCGAAGCGATCCCCTCGGGGTGCACCACGATGTCCGCGCCCATGAGATTGAGCGCGCGCGTGAACCCGAGGCGGTTCTCGTACACGGTCTCGTGCACCGTCGACACGCCATCGGCCTGCGTGAGCGCCACAATCAGCGGCTGCTGCCAGTCGGTCATGAAGCCGGGGTGCACATCCGTCTCGACGACGACGGGCTTGAGGGGGCCGCCGCGACGGAAGCGGATGCCGTCTTCCGCGATGTCGAAGTCGCCGCCGACCTTCCGGAACACGTTGAGGAACGTCAGCATCTCCTGCTGTTTGGCTCCGGCGACGAAGATGTCGCCATCGGTCGCCAGCGCGGCGCACGCCCATGACGCGGCCTCGTTGCGATCGAAGATGCAGCGGTGGTCGTAGCCGCGGAGCGACTCGACGCCTTCGATGAAGATGACCCGGTTCGGCTCGTAGGAGATGATCGCTCCCATCTTCTGGAGCACTGCGATGAGATCCATGATCTCGGGCTCGATCGCGGCATTGCGCAGCTCTGTCACGCCCTTGGCGCGGACTGCGGTGAGGAGCACCTGCTCCGTCGCACCGACGCTCGGATAAGGAAGCTCGATGTCGGCGCCGTGAAGGCCCTCAGGCGCTGACAGCCGAATGCCGCTCGGCAGCTTCTCGACGATCGCGCCGAACTTGCGAAGCGCGTCGAGGTGGAAGTCGATCGGACGGTCGCCGATGCGGCATCCGCCAAGATCGGGGATGAACGCCTGACCCAGCAGATGCAGCAGCGGACCGCAGAAGAGGATCGGGATGCGCGACGCGCCGGCATGCGCATCGATCTCCTCCATGTGCGCCGAGACCGCGCCGCTCGGGTCAAGCCGCAGCACGCCCTCGCCGTCGTCGGCGACGGTGACGCCGTGCACCTCCAGGAGCGATCGCACGACGCGCACGTCGCTGATCTCGGGAACGTCGCGAAGCACGCTCTCGGACTCGCCGAGGAGTGCAGCGACCATCGCCTTGGTGGCGAGGTTCTTCGCGCCCTTGACCTCTACCCGTCCGCGCAGCGGTCGGCCGCCCCGGATCGTCAGCACCTGGCCGTATTCGTCGTCGCCGCCTTTGTCGGGCTGCGACGCCGACGCGCTCAGGAGTGTGTTCATCCGGTTGACCTCACTTGTGTCTCGAGGGATCGGCCGCGGCATCCCGTCGTGGGGGAACCGCCGCGTGTCACGGAGCTGCGTGTCGCGGGCCCTGATGTCATCTGACAGGAAGCGTCCGCGGGCGCCACGCCTCGCGGCGCGCCTCGAACTGCGCGATCTTGTCTTCATTGCGCAGCGTGAGCCCGATGTCGTCGAGCCCTTCAAGGAGCCGCCACCTAGTGTAATCGTCGATGTCGAACGTGACCTGGACGTCGCCCACGCGCGCCGTGCGGGCCCCGAGGTCGACCGTCATCTCGATGCCCGGCTGTGCCTCCAGCGCCGCCCAGATGGTCTCGATCTCGGATTCGGCGACGACGCCGGTGACGAGTCCCTGCTTGCCCGCGTTTCCGCGGAAGATGTCGGCGAACTTCGGGCTGAGCACCACCTTGAAGCCGTAGTCGCGCAGCGCCCACACGGCGTGCTCACGGCTCGAGCCGGTTCCGAAGTCGGGGCCCGCGACGAGGATGCTGGCACCGCTGTATGCGGGCTGGTTGAGCACGAACTGGGGGTCCTGCCGCCAGTTGGCGAACAGTGCATCCTCGAAGCCCGTCTTCGTGACGCGCTTGAGGTACACGGCGGGGATGATCTGGTCGGTGTCGACCGCTGAGCGCTTCAGCGGCGCGGCGACGCCGGTGTGGGAGGAGAACTTCTCCATCAGAGGGCCTCTACCTTCTCGAACGCAGGCAGATCGCTGGGACTGGCCAGCCGACCGAGGACGGCGGTGGCGGCGGCCACGAGCGGGGAGACGAGGTGGGTGCGACCGCCCTTGCCCTGGCGGCCCTCGAAGTTGCGGTTGCTCGTCGAGGCGCACCGCTCCCCCGGCGCCAGCTGGTCGGGGTTCATGCCCAGGCACATCGAGCAGCCGGCGAAGCGCCACTCGGCGCCGAACTCCGTGAAGATCCTGTCGAGTCCCTCCGCCTCGGCCTCGAGACGCACTCGTGCCGATCCCGGCACGACCATGACGCGGACGCCGTCGGCCTTCTTGCGGCCCCTGACGATCGATGCGAACTGGCGCAGGTCCTCGATGCGGCTGTTGGTGCACGAGCCCATGAACACCGCGTCGACCGCGACGTCCTTCATCGGAGTGCCCGGCTGCAGAGCCATGTACTCGAGCGCCCGCTCAGCTGCGGCGCGCTCGTTCGGGTCGTCATAGGAAGCCGGGTCGGGCACGACATCGTTGAGGGACACGCCCTGGCCGGGGTTCGTGCCCCACGTCACGAACGGCTCCAGCTCGTTCGCGTCGAGGAAGACCTCGGCGTCGTAGACGGCGCCCTCGTCGGACGGAAGCGTGCGCCAGTACGCGACGGCATCCTCCCAGTCCTGGCCCGTCGGCGCGTGCGGGCGACCCTTGACGTATTCGAACGTGGTCTCGTCGGGCGCGACCATGCCAGCGCGCGCGCCGGCCTCGATCGACATGTTGCAGATCGTCATGCGGCCCTCCATCGAGAGCGAGCGGATCGCGCTCCCGCGGAACTCCAGGACGTACCCCTGGCCGCCGTTCGCGCCGATCTTCGCGATGACCGCGAGGATGATGTCCTTGGCGCTGACTCCCGGCTTGAGCTCGCCCTCGACCGTGATCGCCATCGTCTTGAACGGCTTGAGCGGGAGCGTCTGCGTGGCGAGCACATGCTCGACCTCACTGGTGCCGATACCGAACGCCATAGCGCCGAACGCGCCGTGCGTGCTCGTGTGCGAGTCGCCGCACACGACGGTGATGCCGGGCATCGTCAGTCCCAGCTGCGGGCCCACGACGTGGACGATCCCCTGCTCTTTGTCGCCGAGCGAGTGCAGCCGCACGCCGAACTCCTCAGCGTTGCGCCGCAGCGTCTCGATCTGGGTGCGGCTGGTGAGATCGGCGATCGGCTTGTCGATGTCGATCGTCGGGGTGTTGTGGTCTTCGGTCGCGATCGTCAAGTCGAGGCGACGCACAGGGCGACCCTCCGCACGAAGGCCGTCGAACGCCTGGGGGCTCGTGACCTCGTGGACGAGGTGCAGGTCGATATAGATGAGGTCGGGCTGACCGTCTTCGCCCTTCACGACGAGGTGGTCTTCCCACACCTTCTCAGCGAGGGTGCGCGGGCGGTCGGGGATCTGCATGCTCATGTGTCTCGGTCTCCAGGAAACGGCAGTGCCTTCTGAGGATCGAGCCCTCGACAGACTCCGCGACGAGAGCGGGCTCAGAATGAGTTCTCGCCGCGGCCGCTAAGGAGAAGGAGAGCGGTCTGCATGCCCTCAGGTTAGCACTTCACGACTGGGCTTCGTCCGACGGCGGGGTGACCGTCGGCGGCGTGCCCTGCTCGCGCGCCGCGGCCTCCGCGGCCTCCACGGGCGTGTGCGCCGGGCTGTCCTGCGGGGTCGGCACGGCGCGCGCTGCGGGCTCCGCCGTGCGTTCCCGCGCCGAAGCGACGAGGCTCGCGATGGTCGCGACGGCCATCGAGGCGACGATGACGCCGAGCGATGTCCACGTGGAGATGTCGGGCACCCACTCGATGTGCTGGCCGCCGTTGATGAACGGCACCTCGTTCTCGTGCATCGCGTGGAAGATGAGCTTGACGCCGATGAAGGCGAGGATGAACGCGATGCCGTAATGCAGGTAGCGCAGCCGATCGAGGAGCCCACCGAGGAGGAAGTAGAGCTGCCGCAGGCCCATGAGGGCGAAGATGTTCGCGGTGAAGACGATGAACGGGTCCTGGGTGATGCCGAAGATCGCGGGGATCGAGTCGAGCGCGAACAGCAGATCGGTCACGCCGATCGCCGCGAAGACGATGATCATCGGCGTGAACATCCGCTTTCCGCGGACCACCGTGCGCACCTTGGCGCCGTCATAGTCCTCGCTGATGTCGATCGTGCGCCGAAGGACCCGCACGACGAAGTTCTCCTGCTTGACGTCGTCGTCGTGGTCGCCGCCGGGGAAGGCCTGCTTCCACGCAGTCCAGATGAGGAAGGCTCCGAACAGGTAGAAGATCGGCAGGAAGTTCTCGATGATCGCCGCGCCCAGCAGGATGAAGATTCCGCGCAGCACCAGCGCGATGATGATGCCCACCATGAGCACCTTCTGCTGGTAGCGGCGAGGCACCGAGAACTGGCTCATGATCAGCACGAACACGAACAGGTTGTCGATCGAAAGGCTGTACTCGGTGAGCCAGCCGGCGACGAACTGGCCCGCCGATTCGGCACCGGCGAACCACCACATGAGCCCCGCGAAGACCAGAGCGAGGGCCACGTACAAGGCGACCCACAGCGACGATTCACGATTCGAGGGGATGTGGGGCCGCTTGACGACGATCAGCAGGTCGGCGATGAGGATGGCCAGCAGAACGGCCATCGAGCCGATCTCGAACCAGGCGGGGAGCTGCATGCGAGCCTTTCGGAGGGAAGACGAAACCTCGAAAGTCTCTCCCCCGCTGACGCGGCGCGTGCCCGGAGCCCCGACGGCGAGACTCGTGATGACGAACACGCGAGGACGGGATACTCCCTCTCGCTGGAACGAGGATACCGGCTCCGCTGCGCGGTCTCGGACGAATCGGCGGTGTTGTGCGTTTGAGACCTCTCATTCGTTGCCGACACATATCCAGTGAGAGACGATATGAGCACCATGAGCGAGACCGCGCCGCGCACAGACGCCGAGCTGGTCGCTGCGGCGGCGAACGGAAGCGAGCATGCCTTCCGTGTGATCTACCGCGCCTACGTGCGGCCGGTCTACTGGATCGCCCACGGACTGGTCGGCAACGCCGCTGATGCCGAGGAGGTCACCCAGGAGACCTTCCTGGCGGCGTGGCGGAAGCTGCCCGGCATGGAACTCGCCGGGGAGTCGCTGCTGCCGTGGCTCGTGACGATCTGCCGCTTCCAGAGCGCCAATCGCATCCGCCGCCAGCAGCGTGACCGCGCTCATACGTCCGCGGCTGCCGAGGAGACCCTGCCCGCAGCCGTCGATGTGGAGCGCCAGGTCGTGCAGTCACAGCTCGTCGAACGCGTCCTCCGCGAGGTCGCCGCCCTCAGCCCACTCGATCAGCAGATCTTCCGGCTGTGCGCAGCCGAGGGCTACGCCTACCAGGCGGCCGCCGAGGAGCTCGGCATCACTCACGGGGCCGTGCGCAATCGGCTCTCCCGCATCCGCACCCGTCTGCGGACGGCCGTAGAACCGGAAGGGACGTGAACGAGGACATGGACATCGACGACGTGGCGCTCCCGGAACTGTCCGACGAGCGCATCGAGGAGATCGAGAACGCGCTGTTCGACGAGATCGGGCGCGACCGCGCTGCCGCACGCAGCCTCGCAGAGCGGGAGCGCGTGCGCCGCGGCCGACGCGGCCGCGTCTGGCTGGGCGCCAGCGGAGCCGCCGCGGTCATCGCCGTGGCTGCCGTGCTGGCCCCGTCGATGCCCACGATCATCGCCGGCAGCGGAGCCGGGTCGGATGAGTCCGCCCCGGCCTACACCGGAGAGGGCGCCGGCACCTTCGATGAGGATGGCGGAGCGGACTTCGGTCCCACCGCGGAAGGCGAGCAGTCCGGCCCGGAGGCCACCGCGACGGGCGAGCGCGAGATCATCGCGCGCGCCTCCGCCATCGTGGAGGTGGACGATGTCGAAGCCGCAGCAGACACGATCTCCGCCACCGCGGAGCGCCTGGGCGGCTACGTGGAGGCGATGAGCCTCGGGATGGACGGCATCGCGAGCGATATGCCGCTGCCGGCCGACGGCGCGGAGGGAGTGACCCCGGCGGCGTCGGGCGCCTGGGTGACGATCCGGGTTCCGGCCGGCTCCCTTGACGAGGCGACCGCCGCTCTCCGGGACATGGGACAGGTCACGTCATCGCAGATCGACCGACGTGACGTCACCGGGGAGGCCGTCGATCTCCGCGCACGCGTGTCGGCGCTCGAGGCTTCCGTGAAGCGCCTGACGGCGCTCGTCGCCGAAGCCGCGTCCACCGCCGATCTCATCGCCGTCGAAGAGGCTCTCGCCGCGCGTCAGTCCGATCTCGAGTCGTACCAGCAGCAGCTGAAGCAGCTGGAGGAGCAGGTGGGGATGTCGAGCCTCACCGTGACGCTGACCCGCCCGGCCCCGATCGTCACGGCGGATCCGGCGGGATTCGCTGACGGGCTGGCGGCAGGCTGGAGCGGGCTCGTGACCTCCGTCAACGGGATCGTGATCGCCCTGGGATTCCTCCTCCCCTGGCTCGGCGTCGCGGCGATCGTCGGCGGAATCGTGTGGGCTGCGCGACGCACCGTGATGCGTCGACGGTCAATGTCCGCGGCGGATGCCCGCGACGACTGATGGCGATCGCGTGGCGCCGATAGCGCGCCCGCAGACGAAGAAGGAGACCCGCCGTCGAGGCGGATCTCCTTCTTTCTTGGTGACCCCAGCGGGATTCGAACCCGCGTTACCGCCGTGAGAGGGCGGCGTACTAGGCCGCTATACGATGGGGCCGGTCTGCGTCTTCCGATCTGCTCGATCAGGCAACCGTTCGATTATGGCATGCCTGCCGCGCGCCTTCCAAATCGGGACGGGACTTGCTCGCCTGCCCGCCCTTCCCCTTGACTGGAGGCATGCGCGTCACCAAGCACGAACATGCCTGCCTGCGTCTCGAATCCGAGGGCCGAACCCTCATCATCGACCCCGGCTCGTTCACTCTCCCCCTGCACGACCTTCGGAAGGTCGCCGCTGTCGTGCTCACGCACGAGCACCCCGACCACTGGACGCCGGAGCACCTGGGACGCGTGCGCGACGCGTTCCCAGAGGCCGTCTTGTACGGCCCGGAGGGCGTCGCCGCCGCGGCGGCCGGATTCGACATCGTCACCGTCGCCCCCGGCGAAGCCGTGACCGTGGAGCCGTTCGAGCTGCGCTTCTTCGGCGGCCGCCACAATGTGATCCACGAGTCGATCCCGGTCATCGACAACGTCGGCGTGCTCGTCAACGGCGAGTTCTACTATCCGGGAGACTCGTACGCGGTCCCGGAGGGCGTCGACGTGAAGCTGCTCGCCGCTCCCATCGGGGCACCGTGGCTCAAGATCGGCGAGGCGATGGACTTCGTGCTGGCCGTCGGCCCCGAGCGAGCCTTCGGCACCCATGACATGACGCTCTCGCGCATCGGCCTCGAGATGCACCGGCAGCGGCTGGCGTGGGCCACGGCGCAGGGCGGCGGCGAGTTCCTCGCCCTGGAGCCCGGCGAGAGCACGGACCTCTGAACGACGGATGCCGCGGGCAGCAGCACCGCGGCATCCGTGTCGGAGGTCGCGAGGTCACTCCGCGTCGTGGTCGGTCTCCAGGAAGGCGACAAGGCTGTCGAGAGCCTCCTCGGCTCCCTCGCCTTCTGCCTTGAGAGTGACGACGGTGCCTTGCGTGGCCCCGAGCCCCATCAGGCTCAGGATGCTGCCGGCATTGACGTCGGGGCCGCCGTCGACCGCGATCGTGACGGGCACGCCCGTCGCCTGCACGGCCTGCACGAAGAGCTTCGCGGGACGAGCGTGCAGACCGGAGCTGCTGGCGACAGTGGCGGTGCGTTCTGCCATGGTTTCCTCCTTGAGTCGGTCTTTCGAGACTAAGCGGTCGCACCCGTCGGCGGTAATCAGCGGCGGC
>Ga0180221_1002349_pt1 | contig 11141 bp, 4 predicted proteins | sample eDN5th37CKraftMG_FD_151339 | JGI IMG/M metagenome (GOLD analysis project Ga0180221, IMG submission 151339) | Enriched Miracle-Growth compost microbial communities from Emeryville, California, USA - eDNA 5th pass 37_C Kraft MG (version 2) (version 2) ...
CCTCCATGGCGATGGGCTGGATGAGCTCCACCGACATCTCGGTGTTGTCGCCGGGCATGACCATCTCGGTGCCCTCGGGCAGCGTGATGACGCCGGTGACGTCCGTGGTCCGGAAGTAGAACTGCGGACGGTAGTTCGAGTAGAACGGGTTGTGGCGGCCACCCTCGTCCTTGCCCAGGATGTAGACCTGAGCCTCGAAGTTCGTGTGCGGGGTGATCGAACCCGGCTTCACGACGACCTGGCCGCGCTCGACGTCCTCGCGCTTGATGCCGCGGAGCAGGAGGCCGGTGTTGTCGCCCGCCTGCGCCTCGTCCATCTGCTTGTGGAACGTCTCGATGCCGGTGACCGTGGTCTTCTGCGCCGGGCGGATACCGACGATCTCGACCTCGGAGTTGATGGCGAGCGTGCCACGCTCGACCTTGCCGGTGACGACGGTGCCACGACCGGTGATCGTGAAGACGTCCTCGATCGGCATGAGGAACGGCTTGTCGAGCTCGCGGACGGGCTCGGGGACGTTCTCGTCCACGGCCTCCATGAGCTCGAGGACCTTCTTGGTCCACTCGGGGTCACCCTCGAGGGCCTTGAGGCCGGAGACGCGCACGACCGGCGCGTCGTCGCCGTCGAAGCCCTGCGAGGAGAGGAGCTCACGGACCTCCATCTCGACGAGCTCGAGGATCTCCTCGTCGTCGACCATGTCGGACTTGTTGAGCGCCACGAGCAGGTAGGGCACGCCGACCTGGCGGGCGAGCAGGACGTGCTCACGCGTCTGGGCCATCGGGCCGTCGGTCGCGGCGACCACCAGGATCGCGCCGTCCATCTGGGCGGCACCGGTGATCATGTTCTTGATGTAGTCGGCGTGACCCGGGGCGTCGACGTGCGCGTAGTGGCGCGCCGGCGTCTCGTACTCGATGTGCGCGATGTTGATCGTGATACCGCGCTGCTTCTCCTCGGGAGCCGCGTCGATCTCGTCGAAGTTGCGCTGCACGTTCGCCGGCAGGTCCGGGTACGTGTCCGCGAGCGTCTTCGAGATGGCCGCCGTCAGCGTGGTCTTGCCGTGGTCGACGTGACCGATCGTGCCGATGTTGACGTGCGGCTTGGTCCGCTCGAACTTGGCCTTAGCCACTGGGGTCCTCCTGGGACTCGGGGTAGGTGCGCCGGAGCGCGTCGCTACAGGTTGATGTGGTGATTCTAGGTGGTCGACCTGTGGGGACTCACTCGCCCCGGGTCTTCTTGATGATCTCGTCCGCGACGTTCCGAGGAACCTCGGCGTAGCTGTCGAACTGCATCGAGTACACCGCGCGGCCCTGCGTCTTGGAACGCAGGTCCCCGATGTAGCCGAACATCTCCGACAGCGGCACCTGGGCACGGACGACCTTGACGCCGGTGGCGTCCTCCATCGACTGGATCATGCCGCGACGCGAGTTGATGTCGCCGATGACGTCGCCCATGTACTCCTCGGGCGTGCGCACCTCGACGGCCATGATCGGCTCGAGCAGAGCCGGGTCCGCCCGCTTGACGCCCTCCTTGAGGACCATCGAGCCGGCGATCTTGAACGCCATCTCGGACGAGTCGACCTCGTGGTACGCACCGTCGAGCAGCGTGGCCTTGACGCCCACCAGCGGGAAGCCGGCGAGGACACCCTGCTGCAGCGCCGCCTGGATGCCGGCGTCGACGGAGGGGATGTACTCGCGCGGGATGCGACCACCGGTCACGGCGTTGTTGAACTCGTAGAGCTCGCCCTCGGCCGTGTCGAGCGGCTCGAAGGTCACCTGGACCTTGGCGAACTGGCCCGAGCCACCGGTCTGCTTCTTGTGCGTGTACTCGACCTTCTCCACCGAGCGGCGGATGGTCTCGCGGTACGCGACCTGCGGCTTGCCGACGTTCGCCTCGACCTTGAACTCGCGACGCATGCGGTCGACGAGGATGTCGAGGTGGAGCTCGCCCATACCGCCGATGACGGTCTGGCCGGTCTCCTCTTCGAGCTTGACCCGGAACGTCGGGTCCTCCTCGGCGAGCTTCTGGATCGCCGTGGAGAGCTTCTCCTGGTCGGCCTTCGTCTTCGGCTCGATGGCCACGTCGATGACCGGCTCGGGGAAGGTCATCGACTCGAGGATGACCTGCGCGTTCGGGTCGGACAGCGTGTCGCCGGTGGTGACGTCCTTGAGGCCGATGAACGCGTAGATGTGACCCGCGGTCGCCTCGTCGACGGGGTTCTCCTTGTTGGCGTGCATCTGGAAGATCTTCCCGATGCGCTCCTTCTTGCCCTTGGTCGAGTTCACGACCTGAGCACCCTGCGTCACGTGACCCGAGTAGACGCGGATGAAGGTGAGCTTGCCGAAGAACGGGTGCGCGGCGATCTTGAACGCGAGGGCCGAGAACGGCTCCTTCGCGTCGGGGTGGCGCTCGACGACGACCTCCGGGTCCTTGACGTCGTGGCCCTGGATGGCCGGGACGTCGAGGGGCGACGGCAGGTAGTCGACGACGGCGTCGAGCATGGGCTGGACGCCCTTGTTCTTGAACGCCGAGCCGCACAGGACGGGGAACGCCTCGCCCGCGATGGTGAGCTTGCGGATGCCAGCCTTGATCTCGGCGACCGTGAGCTCCTCGCCACCGAGGAACTTCTCGAGCAGCTCGTCGTCGGTCTCGGCGACGGCCTCCAGGAGCTCCGAGCGGTACTGCTCGGCCTTCTCCGCGAGGTCGGCCGGGATCTCCTCGATGTCGTACTTCGCGCCCATCTGGGTCTCGCCGCGCCACACGAGCGCGCGCATCTCGACCAGGTCGACGACGCCGATGAAGTCGTTCTCGGAACCGATCGGGAGCTGGATGACCAGCGGCTTCGCCTTGAGGCGGTTCACGATCGTGTCGACGGTGAAGTAGAAGTCGGCACCGAGCTTGTCCATCTTGTTGACGAAGCAGATGCGCGGGACCTCGTACTTGTCCGCCTGGCGCCACACCGTCTCGGACTGGGGCTCGACGCCCTCCTTGCCGTCGAAGACGGCGACCGCACCGTCGAGGACGCGCAGCGAGCGCTCGACCTCGACCGTGAAGTCCACGTGACCCGGCGTGTCGATGACGTTGATCTGCGTCTCGTTCGCCTTGCCCTTGTTCCAGAACGCGGTCACAGCAGCAGACGTGATGGTGATGCCACGCTCCTGCTCCTGCTCCATCCAGTCGGTCGTGGACGCGCCGTCGTGCGTCTCGCCGATCTTGTAGTTGACGCCCGTGTAGTACAGGATCCGCTCGGTCGTCGTCGTCTTCCCGGCATCGATGTGGGCCATGATGCCGATGTTGCGGACCTTCTTCAGGTCGGTCAGCACGTCAAGTGCCACGGTGGTGAACCCCTTGTCAGGTGGGAGGGTGGGGCGCCCGGGAAAGGGCAGGAGCCGGGAGCGGCGCCGCCGGCCCCGGGTTCTCCGGGGCCGGCAGCGACCGGCTCACCAGCGGTAGTGCGCGAACGCCTTGTTCGAGTCGGCCATCTTGTGCATGTCCTCGCGGCGCTTGACCGCGGCACCGAGGCCGTTCGAGGCGTCGAGGATCTCGTTCGTCAGACGCTCGGTCATCGTCTTCTCGCGACGAGCGCGCGAGTAGTCGGTGAGCCAGCGCAGCGCGAGCGTGGTGGCACGCGCGGGACGGACCTCGATCGGCACCTGGTAGGTCGCACCGCCGACGCGGCGGGACTTGACCTCGAGGGCCGGGCGGACGTTGTCGAGCGCGCGCTTGAGCACGACGACGGGGTCCTGGTCGGTCTTCGCCCGGACGCCCTCGAGGGCACCGTAGACGATGGCCTCGGCGGTCGACTTCTTGCCGTCGCGGAGGACCTTGTTGACGAGCTGGGTGACGATGGGCGACCCGTAGACGGGGTCGACGACGAGCGGCCGCTTGGGGGCCGGACCCTTACGAGGCATCAGGCCTTCTCCTTCTTCGCGCCGTAGCGGCTGCGCGCCTGCTTGCGGTTCTTCACGCCCTGCGTGTCGAGCGCGCCGCGCACGATCTTGTAACGGACACCCGGGAGGTCCTTCACACGGCCGCCGCGGACGAGCACGATCGAGTGCTCCTGCAGGTTGTGGCCGACGCCGGGGATGTACGCCGTGACCTCGATGCCCGAGGACAGCTTGACGCGCGCGACCTTGCGGAGCGCGGAGTTCGGCTTCTTGGGGGTGGTGGTGTACACGCGGGTGCACACACCACGGCGCTGCGGGGAGCCCTTGAGGGCCGGCGTCTTGGTCTTCGCCGCCTTCGATGTCCGCCCCTTGCGGACGAGCTGCTGGATCGTAGGCACTACGTCTCCGTGTCTTCTCGAGCTGCTCGAGGCGGCTGCCTCGACAGTGGTCTGTGTCTGGGGCGCCGGCAGCAAGAGGCGCCAGCAGCACCTCAGGTGCTGCTACAGCCACTTTCCACCGGCCCGATGGTCCGTCCACGTGGGCCCGCGGAGGGCCTGCGCAGAGGATCGCCCGCGCGCTCACATCAGGCCCAGATCCGAGTGGGTACCAGGTGCCGCCGACGAGGTCGGCGGGCGGTCAGGGACCGACACGAGGTCGTCCCGATCACCCTGGTGCATCAGAGCAGGCCCGACGGCGCGGGCAACAGTCGTCAAGTCTACGTGGGCGCGCGGGCCCCGTCAAAGAGCGGGCAACCCTACCCGACCCGAGGGGTCTGGCGCCCCCGTCGTCCACGGCACGGAAGGTGCCCGGACGCGCCCGAGGGGCCCGCCGCGCACGGCAGGCCCCTCGGGGTGATGACAGGTCGACGTCAGCGGAAGTCGCCGAAGTCGATGTCGTCGAGCGGGATCGCCTCGCCCGTCCCCATGCCGAGCGGCGAGAAGTCGATCTCGTCGTACCCGAACGTCGGGAAGAGCTCCGCGCGCGCCTGCTCGGTCGGCTCGACGTCCACGTCGCGGTAGCGCGGGAGACCCGTGCCGGCGGGGATGAGCTTACCGAGGATGACGTTCTCCTTGAGGCCGAGGAGCGGGTCGCGACGACCGCTCATCGACGCCTCGGTGAGGACGCGCGTGGTCTCCTGGAAGGAGGCCGCGGACAGCCACGAGTCGGTCGCGAGCGACGCCTTCGTGATGCCCATGAGCTCCGGACGACCCGAGGCCGGCTGACCGCCTTCGGCGACCGCACGACGGTTCGCGTCCTCGAACCGGGCACGCTCGGCGAGCTCGCCCGGAAGGAGCTGCGAGTCGCCCGAGTCGAGCACGGTCACGCGACGCAGCATCTGCCGCACGATGACCTCGATGTGCTTGTCGTGGATGTCCACGCCCTGGGAGCGGTAGACCTCCTGCACCTCGTCGACCAGGTGCTTCTGCGTCGCACGCGGGCCGAGGATGCGCAGCACCTTCTTCGGGTCGACGGCGCCCTGGACGAGCTGGGTGCCGACGTCCACGTGGTCGCCGTCGTTGACCAGCAGGCGCGAGCGCTTGCTGACCGCGTACGCGATCTCCTCGGAGCCGTCGTCGGGCGTGAGCACGATCCGGCGGGTGCGCTCGGTGTCGTCGATCGCGACGCGACCCGAGAACTCCGCGATCGGGCTCTCGCCCTTCGGGGTCCGGGCCTCGAAGAGCTCGGTGACACGCGGCAGACCCTGCGTGATGTCCTCCGCGGAGGCGACACCACCGGTGTGGAACGTACGCATCGTGAGCTGGGTGCCCGGCTCACCGATCGACTGCGCCGCGATGATGCCGACGGCCTCGCCGATGTCGACGAGCTTGCCCGTCGCGAGCGAGCGGCCGTAGCACTTCGCGCACGTGCCGACGCGCGACTCGCAGGTCAGGACCGAACGGACCTTGACCTCCGTGACGCCGGCCTCGACGAGGCGCTCGATGAGCACGTCGCCCACGTCCTCGCCCGCGTGGGCGACGACGTTGCCGTCGGCGTCCTCGACGTCCGAGGCGAGGCTGCGCGCGTACACGCTGGTCTCCACCTTGGGGTGGCGGACCAGGGTGTCGCCGAGCTTCTCGGCCACGGGCAGCGGCAGGCCGCGCTCGGTGCCGCAGTCCTCCTCGCGGATGATGACGTCCTGCGACACGTCGACCAGACGACGCGTGAGGTAGCCCGAGTCCGCGGTACGCAGCGCGGTGTCCGCGAGGCCCTTGCGGGCACCGTGGGTCGCGATGAAGTACTCGAGGACGGACAGGCCCTCGCGGTAGTTGGACTTGATCGGGCGCGGGATGATCTCGCCCTTCGGGTTCGCCACGAGACCGCGCATACCGGCGATCTGACGGACCTGCATCCAGTTACCACGCGCGCCGGAGCCGACCATCGTGAAGACCGTGTTGCGCTCCGGGAAGGACTCCCGCATCGCCGTCGCGACCTTGTCGGTGGCCTGCGTCCAGATCTCGATGAGCTCCTGACGGCGCTCGTCGTCCGTGATCAGACCGCGGTCGTACTGCTGCTGGACCTTGAGCGCGCGCTCCTCGTGCTCGGCGAGGATCGCGGGCTTCTCCGCCGGCGTGGCGACGTCGGAGATCGCGATGGTCACGCCCGAACGGGTGGCCCAGCGGAAGCCGGCCTCCTTGAGCGCGTCGAGCGACGCGGCGACGTCCACCTTGGGGTAGCGCTCCGCGAGCTCGTTCACGATCGTCGACAGACGCTTCTTGTCCACGATCTCGTTCACGTACGGGTAGTCGACCGGCAGCGTGTCGTTGAAGATCGCGCGGCCGAGCGTCGTCGTGTACAGGAACGACTCGCCGGGCACGTAGCCCTCGGGCGCCGTCGCCGGGTCCAGGACCAGGTCCGGGATCCGCAGCTTGATCTCCGCGTTCAGGTCCAGGGTGCCCTGGTCGAACGCCATGATCGCCTCGGCGACCGAGCTGAACGCACGGCCCTCGCCCTCGGCACCCTGGTGCTCGTTCGTCAGGTGGAACAGACCGATGATCATGTCCTGCGAGGGCATGGTGACCGGCCGGCCGTCCGACGGCTTCAGGATGTTGTTGCTCGAGAGCATGAGGACGCGGGCCTCGGCCTGCGCCTCCGCCGACAGGGGCAGGTGGACCGCCATCTGGTCGCCGTCGAAGTCCGCGTTGAACGCGGCGCACACGAGCGGGTGCAGGTGGATGGCCTTGCCCTCGACGAGCTGCGGCTCGAACGCCTGGATGCCGAGACGGTGCAGCGTGGGCGCACGGTTCAGCAGCACCGGGTGCTCGGTGATGACCTCCTCGAGCACGTCCCACACGACCGGGCGGGCACGCTCGACCATGCGCTTCGCGGACTTGATGTTCTGCGCGTGGTTGAGGTCCACCAGACGCTTCATGACGAACGGCTTGAACAGCTCGAGCGCCATCTGCTTCGGCAGGCCGCACTGGTGCAGCTTGAGCTGCGGGCCGACGACGATGACCGAACGGCCCGAGTAGTCGACGCGCTTGCCGAGCAGGTTCTGGCGGAACCGGCCCTGCTTGCCCTTGAGCATGTCGGAGATCGACTTCAGCGGACGGTTGCCGGGGCCCGTGACCGGGCGACCACGACGGCCGTTGTCGAAGAGCGAGTCGACGGCCTCCTGGAGCATGCGCTTCTCGTTGTTCACGATGATCTCGGGCGCACCGAGGTCGAGGAGGCGCTTCAGGCGGTTGTTGCGGTTGATGACGCGGCGGTACAGGTCGTTGAGGTCCGACGTCGCGAACCGGCCACCGTCGAGCTGCACCATCGGGCGCAGGTCCGGCGGGATGACCGGGACGGCGTCGAGCACCATCGCCGTGGGCGAGTTGGTGGTCGTCAGGAACGCGTTCACGACCTTGAGGCGCTTGAGCGCGCGGGTCTTGCGCTGGCCCTTGCCGGTACGGATGATCTCGCGCAGCGCCTCGGCCTCGGCGTCCAGGTCGAAGCTCTCGAGGCGCTTCTGGATCGCCGCGGCGCCCATCGAGCCCTCGAAGTAGCTGCCGTAGCGGTCCTGGAGCTGGCGGTAGAGCAGCTCGTCGCCCTCGAGGTCGGCGACCTTGAGGTTCTTGAACCGGTCCCAGACCTGCTCGAGGCGGTCGAGCTCCGCGTCGGCACGCTTGCGGATCTGCGCCATCTCGCGCTCGGCCGAGTCGCGCACCTTGCGGCGCGCGTCGGCCTTGGCACCCTCGGCCTCGAGCTCGGCCAGGTCGGCCTCGAGCTTCGTGGCACGCGTGTTGATGTCGTTGTCGCGCCGGTTCTCGATCTCCTTGCGCTCCAGGTCGATCTCGTTCTGGAGGTTCGGGAGGTCTTCCTGGCGGCCCTCGGTGTCGACCCACGTGATCATGTAGGCCGCGAAGTAGATGACCTTCTCCAGGTCCTTCGGGGCGAGGTCCAGCAGGTAGCCGAGGCGGCTCGGCACACCCTTGAAGAACCAGATGTGCGTGACGGGCGCAGCGAGCTCGATGTGGCCCATGCGCTCACGGCGGACCTTCGAGCGCGTCACCTCGACGCCGCAGCGCTCGCAGATGATGCCCTTGAAGCGCACGCGCTTGTACTTGCCGCAGTAGCACTCCCAGTCCCGGGTGGGGCCGAAGATCTTCTCGCAGAAGAGGCCGTCCTTCTCGGGCTTGAGGGTGCGGTAGTTGATGGTCTCGGGCTTCTTGACCTCGCCGTGCGACCAGGCACGGATGTCGTCGGCCGTGGCCAGGCCGATGCGCAGCTCGTCGAAGACGTTGACGTCGAGCAAGGTTTCCTACTTCCTTCGTCTCACCGTGGGGCCGTCGCCCCGGTGGTGAACAGTGCAGGGAATGTCTGGAGTAGTGGGGGGCGGCCCGGCCGTGGTGTCCCGCGGGGGACGGCGCACGGCCGGGTCGCGTTCGTCAGATCTCTTCGACGCTGGAGGCGTTCGGGCGACGCGACAGGTCGATCCCGAGCTCCTCCGCGGCGCGGTACACCTCGTCGTCGGACTCGCGCATCTCGACCGTGGTGCCGTCCGAGGACAGGACCTCCACGTTCAGGCACAGCGACTGCATCTCCTTGAGGAGCACCTTGAAGGACTCCGGGATGCCCGAGTCGGGGATGTTCTCGCCCTTGACGATGGCCTCGTACACCTTCACGCGGCCGGGGACGTCGTCGGACTTGATGGTGAGGAGCTCCTGCAGCGTGTACGCCGCGCCGTAGGCCTCGAGCGCCCACACCTCCATCTCGCCGAACCGCTGGCCGCCGAACTGCGCCTTACCACCGAGCGGCTGCTGCGTGATCATCGAGTACGGACCCGTCGAGCGCGCGTGGATCTTGTCGTCCACCAGGTGGTGCAGCTTGAGGATGTACATGTAGCCGACCGAGACGGGCGCCGGGAACGGCTCGCCGGAGCGGCCGTCGAAGAGCTGCGCCTTGCCGTCGGGGCCGACGGTGCGCGCGCCGTCGCGGTTCGGCAGCGTGGTGGAGAGCAGGCCGGCGAGGGCGTTCTCCTGCAGGCCGTCGAACACCGGGGTCGCGACGGGCGTGTTGGGCTCCGCCTTCGCCGCGATCGCGGGGACGTCGTCCTTCCACGACAGGTCGTCGCCCTCGGCGAGCGAGATGTCCCAGCCCTGCTTGGCGACCCACCCGAGGTGGGTCTCGAGCACCTGGCCGACGTTCATACGACCGGGCACGCCGAGCGGGTTGAGGATCACGTCGACCGGGGTCCCGTCGGCGAGGAACGGCATGTCCTCGACCGGCAGGATCTTCGAGATGACGCCCTTGTTGCCGTGACGGCCGGCGAGCTTGTCGCCGTCCGTGATCTTGCGGCGCTGCGCGATGTAGACGCGGACCAGCTGGTTCACGCCGGCGGGCAGCTCGTCGCCGTCCTCGCGGTTGAACTCGCGCACGCCGATGACCGTGCCCGACTCGCCGTGGGGAACCTTGAGCGACGTGTCGCGGACCTCGCGCGCCTTCTCGCCGAAGATCGCGCGGAGGAGGCGCTCCTCCGGGGTGAGCTCGGTCTCGCCCTTGGGCGTGACCTTGCCGACCAGGATGTCGCCGGCCGCGACCTCGGCACCGATGCGGATGATGCCGCGCTCGTCGAGGTCCGCCAGGGCCTCCTCGGAGACGTTCGGGATGTCCCGGGTGATCTCCTCAGGGCCGAGCTTGGTGTCGCGCGCGTCGACCTCGTGCTCCTCGATGTGGATCGAGGACAGCACGTCGTCCTGCACGAGCCGCTGGCTCAGGATGATCGCGTCCTCGTAGTTGTGGCCCTCCCACGACATGAACGCGACGAGCAGGTTGCGGCCGAGCGCGAGCTCGCCCTCGTCCGTCGCCGGGCCGTCGCCGAGGACGGACCCGACCTCGACGCGCTGGCCCTCGTCGACGAGCACGCGCTGGTTGTAGCTCGTGCCCTGGTTGGAGCGCTGGAACTTCTGAGCGCGGTAGGTCGACGTGGTGCCGTCGTCGTTGATGACGGTGACCAGGTCGGCCGAGACCTCGGAGACGACGCCCGGCTTGGTCGCCACGATGACGTCGCCCGCGTCGACCGCGGCGCGACGCTCCATGCCGGTGCCCACGAGCGGGAGCTCGGAGCGCACGAGCGGCACGGCCTGGCGCTGCATGTTGGCGCCCATGAGCGCGCGGTTCGCGTCGTCGTGCTCGAGGAACGGGATGAGCGCGGTCGCGACCGACACCATCTGGCGCGGCGAGACGTCCATGTAGTCGACGTTCGTCGCGAGGACGTCGTCCGTCTCCCCGCCCTTGATGCGCACGAGGACGCGGTCGGCGGCGAAGTGCCCGTCGGCCGTGAGCGGCGTGTTGGCCTGCGCGATGACGTGGCGGTCCTCGTCGTCGGCGGTCAGGTACTCGACCTCGTCGGTCACGCGGCCGTCGACGACCCGGCGGTACGGCGTCTCGATGAAGCCGAACGGGTTGATCCGCCCGTACGACGCGAGCGAGCCGATCAGACCGATGTTCGGACCCTCAGGGGTCTCGATCGGGCACATGCGGCCGTAGTGCGACGGGTGGACGTCACGGACCTCCATGCCGGCGCGGTCACGGGACAGACCACCCGGGCCGAGGGCCGACAGACGCCGCTTGTGCGTCAGGCCCGCGAGCGGGTTGTTCTGGTCCATGAACTGCGACAGCTGGCTCGTCCCGAAGAACTCCTTGATGGAGGCCACGACGGGGCGGATGTTGATCAGCGTCTGCGGCGTGATCGCCTCGACGTCCTGCGTCGTCATGCGCTCGCGCACGACGCGCTCCATCCGGGACAGGCCCGTGCGGACCTGGTTCTGGATGAGC
>Ga0180221_1002351_pt1 | contig 11134 bp, 9 predicted proteins | sample eDN5th37CKraftMG_FD_151339 | JGI IMG/M metagenome (GOLD analysis project Ga0180221, IMG submission 151339) | Enriched Miracle-Growth compost microbial communities from Emeryville, California, USA - eDNA 5th pass 37_C Kraft MG (version 2) (version 2) ...
TCGAGCCCGCCCCGCGCCGCAAATTCCCATTCGGCTTCCGTCGGCAGGCTTTTGCCGGCCCATGTCGCATAGGCTTCCGCGTCGGTATAAGCGATATGGACCACCGGATGATCCGGCAGATCTTCATACCGGCTGTCGGGCCCGTGCGGATGCCGCCAGTTGGTGTCGAAGGCATGAGAAAATACCACATTATGGGCCACTCCCATCGATTTCGATCGCCGGCTGCGGATCATTAGGGTAGTAGGACAATACCCGTATCATACTGGACATGTACCGCCGTCTTTCGCCATCAGGAAGATAGACGCCGTCGAGCCGCACCCAGAACGTAATCCGGCCCTTTATCGGCTGGCCAAGGACATCTGATCCGGGTGGGAGGCTGGACCGAGAGGCGCCGACTTCCCGCTCTCCTAACCGGGCGTTCCAGGTAGCAGCATGTTCATAGCATCCTGAAGCGATTGGGGATTCGCCGCGAGGGCACGGCGTGCAATGTTGCGGAGCCTGCTCCTCTGGCCTTCGTTCAGATATTCCAGCGGCGACATTCCATCGACGCGGGCGAGTGCCAGCGCCGGCAGGAGCGCGGCCGCGCGCGCCTCAAGGCCGCTGGCGGGCTCCCAGCCGACGTGCGCGAGGTATCGCGAAGCCATGGCCTGGGCAGCCTGCCTGAGATCCGTGGAGACATCCCCGAGCACGCCCGCCTTGATGATGAGATGATTCAGGCAGAAGGCCAGATCGAATGCCGGATCGCCATACCATGCGCATTCGGCGTCGAGCAGCACCGGACTCCGGGGCCCTAAGAGGATGTTCTTGGGGCTCACGTCGCCGTGGACGAGAACGAGTCGGGTGGCGGCGGTGACGTCCGCTATCTCGTGCAGGCGCTCCGACAGATCCGCATGCTTGCGAGCTGTCGCGAGAAGATATGGCTCGATGCGAAGGGAATGGAAGTTGCCATCCGTGGCGAACCGGAACGCGATGGCAGTGTCCTTCGCGGTTGCGGCATGCACCCGGCCAATCAGGGTTCCGACGGCTGCCGCGGCAGCGATGCTCACCCGGCCCGCGAGAAGCTCGGTCTTCCACAGCCGGTACTCGCCGGGCGAGAGCCACTCCATGGCGAACAGGCCGCGAGCTTCGTCATGCACGATGGGCGCGGGGACCCCGCCGGGGACGATGGCGCCCGCAACCTTCATATATTCCCATTCGTAGGCGTTACGATCGAGGGGGGCAGTCCACTCGGCGGCGACCTTTAGCTGAGCCAACGCACGCTTCACGCAGAACGTTGCGGCGCTCGTCCGAACCCGCCAGATGTCCGAGGAGACGCCTCCGGCCAGAGCTGTCCATTCTCCTTCTTCATGCTCGCCAGCAAGCCGATGTTCCCGCAGGAAGGCGGCTAGCTCTGGAGCAGGTGCGCTCACAGCGGCGCGAGGCCCGACGTGCCCGCCCAAGGGAGGCCGGCCTCCTCGATCCGAAGCAACTGATTATACTTGGACTGCCGTTCCGAATTCCTCACCGAGCCGATCTTGATCTGGCCTCCCGCCACGCCGACCGCGAGATCAGCGAGAAAGTCGTCCTCCGTCTCCCCGGAGCGGGCCGAGATGACGGTCGCGTAGCCCGCCACGCGCGCGGTGCGGATGGCGTCCAAAGTGCCCGAGAGGGTCCCGTTCTGATTGACCTTGATGAGTGCTGCGTTGGCGGCACCAGCGTCGATCGCACGCTGGATCCGGTCAGGCTGTGTCGCGAACAGATCGTCGCCGACGAGTTGGACATTCCCGATCCTGCGGGTCATCGCGGGCCAGTTCGCCCAATCATCCTCTCCGAGCCCATCTTCGATCGACACGATCGGAAAGCGTGCGATCCAGTCGGCCTGCTGCTCGATCATCTCGGCCGCGCTATAGGTGCGACCGAGTCGGGGAAAGGGATAGCGGCCGTCCGCGTCTACGAGCGAGGACGATGCGATATCCAGCGCGATCGCGACGTCCTCGCCCGGACGAAGGCCGGCTTCCTCGAACGCTTCGACCATGAGCTGCAGCGCCTCGCTCGATTCTTCGAAGCCGGGCGACAGGCCACCCTCATCGGCCAGGAGAGTCGGTAGACCTCGGTCGGCGGAGAGCTTCGCCGCTGCGTCACGAACCCGACAGATCCAGTTTAGCGCCTCGCTATATGAACCGGCGCCGACCGGGATGACCAGAAAATCCTGCACATCCATGCCGCGTCCCGCATGAAGTCCGCCGGACAGGATGTTGACCATCGGCAGCGGCATGGTCGGGTCGACTCCAGCAAGCTCGGCGATATGCCTGTAGAGAGGCTGGCGTCGCGCCGCCGCTGCCGCGCGCGCCGCCGCAAGACTGACGGCCAGCGTGGCGTTGCCGCCGAGCCGTGCGAGGTTAGGAGTGCCGTCCGCCCCCCGCATCGCAGCGTCGATACCGGACTGATCGAGCACGTCGTGGCCCTCGACGAGACGAGCGATCTCGCCCGTGACGTTCGCAACCGCCCGCGAGACTCCGAGGCCGGCCCACTCCGCACCCCCGTCACGGAGTTCGACGGCTTCGGCCTTGCCCGTGGACGCGCCGGAGGGAACGGACGCCCGTGCCGTCGTCCCGTCCCGAAGGGTGATTTCGGCTTCGAGGGTGGGACGACCGCGGCTGTCGAGGATCTGCCGGGCGTGGAGAGTGGCGACGCGGGTCGAGGTCATGAGATTCCTTCGGGAAGATTGCAGGGATTCATGTCCGGCTACCGCGCCGTCCTGCACCAAGACCGCTCAAGGCACCATTTTCAGCGGAAAACGATCACCGTCCGAGGCAGCGATTACCGACCCGTGATACAGGCGGCGCACGCCGTCGACATAGCCGGACGTACTTTGCTCGCCGTCCAGTCCCGGCGCCAAATGCGTGAGGACGACCTCGCCTACCGACGCGGCCGCCGCCATGCGACCGACATCCTCCGGCGTGAGATGATGGTGCGTGAGATGGAAGATCATGGCATCGCGCGCCTCGGGTTTCATCGCCTGGGTGACCGCGCGCAAGGCCTTCATCGTCGCGGATATGTCGATCACTTCGCTAACCAGCAGGTCGGCGCCCTTGGCCAGCTTCGTCACGGCATCGCTGGGACCCGTATCGCCGGTATATACGACGCTGCGGCCACCCACCGTCACCCGGAAGGCACAGGATCGGGCATCGCTCGGCTCGCGTCCGTCGGGGTATAGATAGTGCGTGTTGCCGATCGAAACGAACTGGACCGCGCCGATCGCGGTCGATTCGCCGGTGCAGGCAAGCTCCCGGGCCGAAACCGAGCGATCCGCGCTCGGTATGGCCGCGCCGGGCGCGGCATAGCCGGCACGCTCGGCCGGCTTGTTGGAGGCGAGGATGCCGGCGACGAGTTCCGATGTTCCCACAGGCCCGTAGACGACGATCGGCGCGGTCAGATTATTTTGCCACCGCAGCGTGATCAGTGTCGCCAATCCGGCGGTGTGATCGGGATGAAGGTGGCTGAGCACGATCGCACGGACCTGATCGAGGCGAAGGCCGGCGGCGGCGAGGCCGTGAACAACGCCCTCGCCCGCGTCGAACAGGATGACATCCTGCCCCACGACAAGCGCGTTCGACGTATTACCGCGCTTGATCCGTACAAGCGGCCCGCCGCCTGTTCCAAGCGTCACCCAGGCCGGGCCGTCTTCCGGGTGAGCCGCGGCGGCCGGCCATCCTGCGCACAGCAGCATCCCGGCAATGATCGTGGAAAGCCCGCCGACCCTGCGGAGCCGGTTGCGCCCGCGCGCGGTCGCGGTCGCGTCACTGCAAAGTATCGACACGAAAGATCCTTTCCTTCTTTTTCTCATTTTCGCTGTGCGCACGACTTAAAACTTGATGTCAGCCCGAATCCCATAGGTGCGCGGCGGTCGCAGCGAGGCCACGTTGAACAGCCCGAAAGTGACGGGCTGGCTGAGCGCGACAACAGTTTTGTTGAAGATGTTATTCGCGAACGCACCGATGCTGAAGCGGTCGCCTGGTGCATGATAGGCGATCTGCATATCGGCCTGCCAATAAGCCTTTTGATACTCGATCGGCGTAAACTGCAATCCTGTCAACGAACGTGTCTGATAGTGACCGCGCGCATCAATGACGAATTTCCCCTCGCCAATCGGAATGACCTGCTCCGCACCGAGATTGAGCGTCCATCTTGGAGCATTCGGGGGACGCTTGCCCGAGCAATTGACAGTATACACAAGACCGGGAGAGCCGGCGTTGGGGCAGGCTGTCCCGTTGCTGACACCATCGTTCTGATTAGGCACGGTATAGATGAAATTATTGTATTTCCCATCAAGATATTGAAGGTCCGCGGTCAAGGTGGTGTTCGTGAGTGGCCGTGCCTGCGCCTCGATTTCAAAGCCCTTGAATGTCGCCCGCCCGACATTCTCGGTGGCGAAGATCGCATTTCCGAGGTCATCGAGGCTCAGATGACTGACCTGCTGGTCCTTGTACCGCCAGTAGAATGCTTCGAGGTTGATCTGCAGGCGATTGTCCAGGAAACGGTTCTTTGATCCGAGCGTGACGGCGGAAATCTTTTCAGGCCGGTACACGCCGCCAGCGGCCCCATCAAAAAAGAAGCCGCCCGATTTGAAGCTGGTCTCATAGCTAACATAAAGAAGGTTTCGAGGCGTGATGTCCCAATCGGCCCCGACCCGATAGGTGAACTTATGGAACGATTTGCTTCTGGCGTTCGGCCCGGTTTCATCGATCATACCCGGAATTGTGATGGTGCCATCCGCCCCGGGAACGAACACGGGGGCAGGGGGAGTCGTTATGGTGAACGGGAAGGGGACGGCGTCAGGACAGCCCGGCGAATACGTCGGGAAGTAGCTGGACGGGCGCACGCAGGCCCGCGTTGCGCTTAGAAGCAGGCCCGAAAAATCCTTGTTCTCCCAAGTGTAACGCGCGCCGACGTTCAGCCGGAGCTGGGGCACGACGGCATAGGTCAGGCGGCCGAACAGCGCTTCGCTTTCGGTGCCGGTGCGGTAGGATTGCTGATTGAAGTTCGACTGCTGGTTTACGATATAGCTTGGGATATTCGTCTTTTCGTCGAAATAATAGGCGCCAAGAAGATAACGTAGAGGATGGTCGTCGTTCGAGGCGAGGCGAAGCTCGGCACTATTCTGCCGCTCGTGCGAATGTTCCCTGATAAGGAAGGCCGGCGTCACGGTCGCATAGTTCAGAGCGAGCTCGCGATGCGCGGGAATGAACGTGACGGTGCCAAACGGCAATGTCCAGTCTATCGTCGCGGAAACACCCCAGGAATGATTTCGCTGGTAGATGTCTGCCGTTATCGGGCTCAGATAATTGCCGAGCACCGTATTCGGCTGGGTCGCGAAATAGGCCTGGCCTTGTGGCGAGCGCAGCCCGTAGCGGTTCGACACCCCCGTTGCGACCGGAGTTGAGCTGCCGCCTGTGCCCCGCTGGCTAAAATAGTCGGCGGTCGCCGTGATCTTCAGGTTGCTGGCCGGGTCCAATCGAAGAGAGAGGCGCGCACCCTTGTCGTCCTGATCGTCGCTGCCGTCATGCATGTAGGCATCATGCGCCACATAGATGCCCGAAAGCCGTACGGCTGCGGCATCGCCGAGCGGCAGGTTGACGGCCGCGTCGATGCGTCTTGCGTCATAGTTACCGTATTCGCCGTTGACATAGCCCTCGGTCTTTCCGAGATCGGCCTTGTGCGTGATGATGTTGATGGCGCCGCCCGTTGCGTTGCGGCCGTAGAGCGTGCCCTGTGGCCCTTTCACGACCTCCACGCGTTCGAGATCATAGAAGAAGCCCGTCGTGCCGGCAGGCCGGCCGATGAACACGCCATCGAAGTTGAACGCTATCGCCGAATCCGAGAGCGAGTTCGCGGAGAAATTCCCGACGCCGCGAAGATAGAAGAGCGAATAGGGGCCGCCGCCTGGCGCGATCTGCAGCGAGGGGACGAGCGAGGTGAGTTCCGTCGGCTTGGTGACTCCGGCGCTGGCGAGCGCATCGCCGCTGACGGCGCTTACCGCGATTGCCGCGCGTTGCAGGTTTTCCGAGCGGCGCTGGGCGGTGACAACAATTTCCTGCAGCCCCGCCGATGGCGTGCCGGCGCCCTCAGCCGCTGTTCCGGCAGGCGAAGAGGCAGCCGCTCCGGGATTGCCCAGGGTCCTCGCATCGATACCCGGCTGCTGAGGCGCGGCGGTTTCCTGAGCGGATGCCGCCGTCGCGAATGCCAGGCACATGACAGCGGCTGTGCCGCGTAGGACTGTCTTGTTCATCATGAATTCCTCCCCCGATCGGCGCATTATCGCGCTCTTGATTGTCGGATATGCGTGGCCGCGTCGGCCGTCGAATTGATTGTAGGGATCGCACTGATCGCATGCGCTGATGCGGCAGCCGGCTCGAACCGAAGGAGTCGCCTGTCTTCCGACGTTGCGGTGACTGGCGGCGCCGGAGGGTGCGTGCCGCGACGAGGCGTTCGTCGGCTGATCCTCAATCTGCGCGATATGACGTGCGCGCGACCTCGTTGTACGGCGCGGGCGCAACCGTGGCGCGGATACGCTCGAAGACGGGTTCGGGGGCGTTGCCGCCATCCGGACCGGGATGCTGGCCCCATATGAGGGTCACTTCGGTGCCGGGTTCCGCATGCGCGTTGTCGATGAGCGCGAGCGAGTGCACGGTTCCGGCCGGATCGACGAAGGTGGCGTATTGCGACGTGCCGACGAGTTGCGCGCCAGCCTCCACCCGATCCCTGGTGTAGCTCAGGATGAAGCCATGGTCGGCGCCGAACACACGTCTGACGTCCTCGGCGTTCCAGACGAGCGTGACCTTCTTCCGCCGGACCTCGTTCTTTCTGGCCATGAGTGCTTCGCGGCCGATGAAGTCATGGTTGAAGGAAACGGATCGCCCATAGCCCAGTTCGAAAGGTGTGCAGTAGTAATCCTCGATATTCGGCGAGTAGTAACTCCCCTGGAGAGGCATCATGCCTTCATAGGAGTACAGGCTGATCGTCTGGCGCAGGCCTTTCAACTCGTCCTGAGTATAGATCGCCGCCACAGGGGTTGCTAGCCAGCCGCTGTCCACGCCGGCTGAATAATAAGCAAGGCCGCCGATCTCGGTGATTCCGTATTTCTCGCCGGCGGTCAGCAGCTTGCCGCGGACGAAGTCCGCAAGGCCCCAAGGCCCGAAAAACTCGAAGCCGGCCTGGCCCGCCATACCGTGGCGCAGCGCGTTGAACGTGTGGCCGTCGAGTTCGATTTCCCGGAAGTGGAAGAACTTTATGCCATCGAGTTGGGCGCCGAACAGCGTCTGGAGGAGGTCCTGCGCCTTCGGTCCCTGTATCTGGAAGCGGAACTGGACCGGATCAGCACCGCGGAATTCGGACGTCGTGTCCGACGTCAGCTCGACGTCGAAATTGCCCGCCTTCGCATGATAGCTCACCCAGTTGGATGCCCCGCCAATCCCGATGAGCTGGAAATGGTCGTCGGCGAGCCGCAGCAGAATGCCGTCCTGGGTCAGATAGCCGTCCGGACTTACCGGCACAAACTGCTTCGCCTGGCCTATGGCGAATTTCTCGTAGTTGTTCGCGCTGCAGTAGGACAGAAGCCGCACCGCATCGGGGCCTTTGATAAACAGGTCGAACATGTGGTGTGATAGTTCGAGAAGCGCCACCTTTTCCTCCCACGAACGCTGCTCCTGCCGCCATCCGGAGATTTCCGGCGGCACCACCGGCACCGTCGGTGCAGGGGCCCCGGGCTTCCAGAGCATTTTGACCGCGCTTCCGGCCTTCTGCAGTGCATCCTCGATATTGGGTCCGTGCATGTGTCCCTCTCCCGATGCGTTGGCGGGTTCGCCGGCAAGTCGGCGTTTCCCCAACTTTGATCCTATCGGTAGCCCGAGTGCATCGGGACCGCTATGCACAGCCCGTCTCTATTCTGATACTCTGCGTCCGGAGACGGGAGGGCGTATGGATTTGCTGAGCCGTATTCTGAGCGGCATCAACGTGAGGTCGCCGCTGCTCTCCCAGGTGGACGTCAGCGAGCCGGCGAGCATCGATATGCTTGGCGGCAAGGGATTGCCTTTCCATTACGTCGTGAGCGGGGCGGCCGAGATCGAGGTCGACGGTGAGCGTCATGAGCTGTCGCCGGGCGATCTGCTTCTGCTCCCCACCTCCGCACGCCACACGATGCACTTCCGCGGAGGCGGCGAAGCCCGGACGATCATCGAACTTGTCGACGAGCAGAAGCAGCCGGTGTGGCTGGCGCAGCAGGATCTTGAGGAACCGCTCCATTTCGAAATTGGCCGGCCGCCGTTCGATGTAAGGGTGCTGTCCGGCGCCTTCCTGGTCGACGCGGAGGAAACCGCCTTCCTGATAGACTCGCTGCCGAGCTTCATCAGGCTGAGTTCGGTGGGGACGCCGCTCGAGGGCGCACTTGATGCGGTGTGGCAGCTCGTTCTGTACGAGCTTGGAGCGAAGACCGCGGGCTTTTCGGCCGTTGCCTCGCGCGCGCTCGGATTGTTCGTCGTGCAGGCGCTGCGCCGTTGGCTACTCCTTTCTGAACATCCGCCCGGCTGGGCCCGAGGACTGGGGGATCAAAGAGTCAGGCGAGCGCTCCAGGCGATGTATGGAGAGCCGGGACGTAACTGGACGCTGGCCGAACTCGCCGAAGTTGCCGGCCAGTCACGATCGGCGTTCGCGCTCACCTTCCGCGACACCATGGACGAGACGCCCTTCGCGCATTTGAGGCGCCTCCGCATCCGTCTTGCGGCGGCGCGTCTCCATCGGAGCCGCAAGTCGATGGCCATGATCGCGGCCGAGCTTGGCTATGCGAGTAGCTACGCGCTGGCGCGCGCCTTCAAGGGAGAGATGGGCATGACCGGCGCGAAGTATCGTAGACAGAAGAGGACTCAGCAATTTCAAACAGGGAAATTGACAGAAAAATCAACGTCATTTTCAAGTTGAGAATATGGCATCAAAAAATACCGTCAACGACGGTATCTGTGGGCGCATCAGCCCGAACTATGTCGGAAGAGATAGCAGAAAAGCGCTTGTCGTTTCCGGGACGTCGGTGGACGTCCATGGACTCAAAAATGGTGCAGAAGAGGACTCGAAATTACATGATAAGCTCATGTAATAAAAAGAAAATATTGGTTTGATTTTCGTTCGTGGCACAGATCATGGCACAATTAAATTTTTATGGGGCGGTTCGCGTGCTGAAACTGTGTTCAATTCGCTAATATCAGATACACTTCATGGCGCCGGAAATAAACACGGGCGCGTTCACTGTGAACGACGATTGAGCCGTTATAGTCGAGTTTAACGCTTCCTCGGAGCTTTGACGCCGATGGTGCAACGCATAGGCCGGTCAGCCTCAGCGGCAGCTTTGTGGCAAACCGCGATAGCGTCACTATTTTCGCGCGCCAGCTCGACGGCCTCGGTGAGCGCATTCCATGCCTGTGGGCTGTCGGCCTGCATAAGACGGGTGCCAGCTTCCCAAAGTGTTGGCTCACCGATGATATGCCGCGCCATGTTTTCGGGCATGTGCCAGCTTTGCGGCATGGTGCGCAGGATCACGCCGGGGAGGATCGACCATAGCAGCATCCCCGCGAGCAAGCCGCCGCCCGCCGCCCATAGGAGTTGGCGGCGCTGCTCGCGGGCGGTGGCGACCGTGCCCGCTAGCCGCTCCATGTGATGCGCCGCCCCGTCGATCCGCTCCCGCGCTTGCTGGATCACCGCGCCATCCTCCGCGCGGGCTTTCTTCCCGGCCGCCGCGATCTGTTCGGCCATCGCGTCGGGCGTGAGCTGCATTGCTGGTCGTCGGGCCAGAGTGTTTATCGCGTCGCGCATCTTGTCGAGCAATGCCGCGATCTCGCCTAACGTCTCGCTATAGTCGGGTGCAGCCTCCCGCTTCGCGGCAAGCCCGGCAATCGCCGCCTCCAGTAAGTCCACCTTCTCGGCGAGCCGCGCAAAGGCTTGCGCTGCCGGGTCGGCCTCAGGCGCAAGGGTTGGCAAATTGATGTCCATTGTCGTCTCTCCTATCTGCTGAGGCCGTGGTCGTGGCTGCGGCCCATCTCGATTCCGACGCTGGAAGCGAGGCCGTGGGTGAGCTTGCGGCCGGTATCCATGTCGATGCCGAGTTCCTGCTTGCGGCCGCGCAACAGCGATTCCGCCTGGGCGTCGCGTTCGAGGCTCTTGGCCATGCCCGCCATCTGCTCGGACACCTTGCGCGCGCCCCGGAAATCACCGTCGCGCTGCAATTCCTCGCGGTGCTGGCTGAGCTGGCGCCAGCCCTCCACAAACCTGTCGGCGCGCTTGTCGGGATCGGTGCGGATTTCCGCTTCAAGCTGCATGGCGCGCATGGCCTGGCGGACACGCCCGCCTGCCGCATCGGATGCCAGTGCGGGATCGCGGCTATATGCTCGCTCCATGTCCTGTGCAGCGTGCTTGCCAGTCTGGTTCATCGCCTCGCGGGCCTTATCGAGTTCGGCGTGCTGACCTTCGGCACAATGAGGGCGCCGCGCAGAATCGAGGTCGGATCGGTTCGCCCCGTCCGGTCGCCACGGCATAGCGGAACACGCGGCTCGCGAATGACCGGCACCGCCGCGCCGTTTCATGCTTGCCCCGCGCTTCGATGCGCTTGAGCGCGGCCAGCACGTCGATCGGCTTGAGGTCGGCAACCGGGCTGGCTGCGATCGGCGCCAACTGTTCCAGCAACCAGTTGGGCCTTCGTCGTGGTCGTATCCGCCCGGCCTTCGGCAACCATCTTGTCGATATATTCCTTCGCGACATCCCCGAAGCTGTTAGCCGCCTTGAACGCGGCGACCAGCTTCTCCCGCTTGCGTTCGGCCAGTGGGTCGCCACCGACCTCCAGCATCCTGCGCGCATCGTCGCGGCGCCGCCGCGCTTCGGCGAGGCCAACGTCGGGATAGCGGCCGAGGGCCAGGCGCTTCTGCTTGTCGGCATAATGATATTTGTAGTGCAGAGCTTCGATCCGCTAGGGTGGACTTCGAGATACAAGCCTCGCTCGTCCGTGCATTGGTAGATCGCGTCTCTCGGGCGCAGGTTGCGGATTTGCAGTTCCTTGAGGGCCACGGGCGAATCTCCTCGACTGCCCGGAATTGCCTTGGCGATCCGCTATCGAGGC
>Ga0180221_1002357_pt1 | contig 11118 bp, 14 predicted proteins | sample eDN5th37CKraftMG_FD_151339 | JGI IMG/M metagenome (GOLD analysis project Ga0180221, IMG submission 151339) | Enriched Miracle-Growth compost microbial communities from Emeryville, California, USA - eDNA 5th pass 37_C Kraft MG (version 2) (version 2) ...
CGCTTGGCGAAACCGGGCACTCCGAGACCTCGCCCCACGCGAAATGGACGCATAGCTCAGTTGGTAGAGCAGCTGACTCTTAATCAGCGGGTCCTAGGTTCGAGCCCTAGTGCGTCCACCACCTTTTCAATGACTTAGGTGTGAAGTGCGGCGCATGCCCGCGCGCGGGGCACCAATGGGGCATCAGAACCAACGAAGCCTAAAAAAATTTAAGGCCGCCCTTGTTTGTTTCTGATCCGTTCCTATTATGATTGTGCCCTTGGAATTGGCCAACGGGTGCGGTCGTTTACACTGTCAACCTGCAAGAGCGATATGATTACGGCGATGCCGTGGATCAGCCACTCTGCGAGTTGCAGCGGCGAGACTTCGATCTTCAACAATCGGACCTCCTCGACCATACAATACCACCTAGCGTTTACAGGCTCGCGTGGTTGCATTTGCGAGAAGGCAACCACGGATGGTGGCGTGCCTCTGGGGGGTCTAGCGGCGCAAGCCGGGTTCAGAGCCAGAACTATCCCCCAGAGACTGCTAGAAATGAGGGGGAATGGGGAAGCCGCCTTGGTTAAAACCACGACGCTACAAGCACTTCGATGTGCCGATTGGCCGCGACTGGGCAAACGCGCTCACCCCTGAACACGTTTCGGCCCACTCTTGGTCGCCCCTGCTTCACTGGATCAAGGAAACGCCGCGCTACCGCCTGAACGATCAAGGCGTGATGGAATTAAAGATAAAGCCGCGCGACATCATGCACGCTTCGCACCGTGATGCCTGCATTCTGGCCAAATACTCGCACGAGCTGACCGGCAAGCTGGATGCTTGGTATGCCGCGAATGGGTTAGGCGCGGCCGTGATCGCCTATCGTTCGCTTGGCCAATCCAACTACCATTTCGCCGCAACCGCACAGGTCTATGTGCGGGAACATCAGTCAGTCGAAGCCATGTGTTTCGACGTGACCGGTTTTTTCGACAACATCGACCACAAGCGCCTCAAGCAGCGGCTCAAATGGCTGCTAGGCGTCGATGAACTTCCCGATGACTGGCACCGCGTGTTGCGCGCCGTCACTCGCTACAACCACGTTCGCAAGTCCGATTTGAAGGCCCATCCCGTTTTCGGCCAACGGTTGAAGCAACGCGGTGCGGATCGGCCATTGGCGACGGTCAAGGAGTTGAAGGAGGCAGGCATTGTCATGCGGCCAAATCCCAACACCTATGGCGTTCCACAAGGCACGCCGATTAGCGCCAGCCTGTCCAACCTATATCTGGTCGATTTCGACATGGCGATGAAGGCGCTAGCTGACCAGCTTGGTGCGCTGTACCAACGCTATTCCGATGACATCCTCATCATCTGCCAACCTGAACACGCCGATCAGCTTGCCGCTGCCGTGGCGGATGCGCTCACCAACGTAGCCTTGGAGTTGCACGAGGACAAAACCGTCCGCCTGCGCTTCACGGGCGATGAGCGGGACAACTTCCAGTATCTCGGATACCAGCTTGGACTTGGACCGGCGCTGATCCGCCCTGGCTCGCTGTCGCGGCAGTGGCGATCAACTAGGCGGGCTATTCGCCGCTCTGAACGAAAAGCGGAACGGCTCGCTAAGTCAGGACAAAAGGATAAAATATACACGAGCAAGTTGCGCGGTCGATTGACCCATGTTGGGTTACGTAATTTCTTGGCTTATGCTGATCGTTCATCGGATGAGCTTCAAAGTAAGGCGATAAAGCAACAAGTGAAGGCGTTGAGGAAATTTGCCTTGCGGGGTCTGGCGCGGGTAAAGGCCATCAAAAACAGCTAGAAGTGATTCAGGTAATATCGAGACACGTTCGATCGACAGGAGCACCAAACACCTTGACCGACCGTTAAGGTGGATCATACTAAACAGACGGCAATGAAGCGGGGGGGTGTTTGCTGATCTCATACCAGTCGCAACTCCTTCAAGAAATTTGCTTTCAGTCGTCCCTTGCCATCCAGCATTTGGGAGCAGAAGCTGCGGTTTGCTTGCAGGCGCGACACTCTGACATTCAAGCTGCGCGCAACGTGTTCGAGCTATTGGTTGGCCAGGTCACCGTCGAAGGAAACCTGTGTAAGCTCACCGTTCCGGATATCCTTTCAATCGTGATGGCTCCCAACTATGGCGCTGGCGACAGCGGCACCCTTTACGATTGGTCAACCGTTGGGCGCATTAAGGTGATGGGGATCAACGATGTTAGATGAGGCAATGATGGAGAAGCCCGATTGGGTATCCCCGCCCGGCCACACCATCGTCAGCATCCTAGAGCAGCGTGAATTGTCGGTCGAACAGTTTGCAAACCAGATTGGGCGAAGCCCGACGGTGGCGCAGAAAATACTGGATGGCATTCAAGCCATCGATGTGGATGTGGCACGGGCACTTTCCAGAAGTCTTGGAGCTTCCGAAAGTTTCTGGATCGCAAGAGAGCACGATTATCGGGCAAGCATATCGCCGCCGGAGCAAGTTAGGATTGCGAGCTTGTCGGACTTGCTCGACAAGCTACCGGTCAGCGATATGCGCAGGTTTGGATGGATTCAAAAAGCCCAGAGCCGAGAAGACCAGATCGCAGAGTGTCTCGGCTTTTTCGGCGTTTCGTCGCTGGCACAGTGGCAGGGTCGATATGAAAGCGCATTCCACCAAGCTGCCTATCGCCGCTCGACGGCATACGCTTCATGCGAAGTAGCTACCACAGCTTGGCTTCGGCAGGGAGAAATCGAAACACAAGACGATGTAGTTGAGAACTGGTCACCAGAGATGCTGGAAAAGCAGCTTCCTCATTTCCGTCGCCTGACATGGTACAAAAGCCCGGACCTCTTTCTACCGAAATTAAAAGAAGCCTTTGCTAAGGCCGGAGTGAAATTTGCGATTGTAAGAGCACCGAGAGGATGTGCTGCAAGCGGAGCGGTGCGGATTTTGGCTGACGACACACCGCATATGCAACTCAGCTTCCGCTATCTGTCCGACGATCAGTTCTGGTTTTCACTATTCCATGAAATCGCGCATTTGCTCCTGCATTATGATAAGATGCCGATCCTAGAGAACACTGAGCTTGCCGAGAGCGCATGTGAGCGCGAAGCGAACAAGTATGCATCACAGGTTATTGTCCCGGTGCACCACCATGAGGAGATGCTCTCGCTCGGTAGCTCGCGGTTTCCGATCATCGCGTTCGCAAAGAAGGTTGGGGTCGCACCCGGACTGATCGTAGGGCAACTTCAGCACCACGGCATCATTCGTTTTAACCAGATGCAGCACCTAAAGCGGCGTTTCTGCTGGTCTAACTAGCCTCGAAAATGGACGTATTTTTCTGGCCTCTTCTGCCAGTTGCAAAGTGCATCCTCGATCACCTGCGGACTAACATCCAAATGCTCAGCTAATTCTGCGCAGGCACTTTCCAACTGCTTCAAATTTTTCGTATTGCCAAATAGCAACCTCGCTCCGGCCACGGGGCCGGTCGACCCAGCGATGTAAGCAATGTCAGGGAGGATCGGGGCGATCAATAAGTTGCTGAGATTGCAAAGGAGGTCAAACTTTCCGAGACGGCCGAGTTTGGCGACCTTATCAAGCTCCCTGTAGAGATAAGCGAAAACATCTTTCGGATTTTGGCCAACGCAGCCTTGCACGTGGCTTATCAACGCCTGATGAGATCCGTAGGTGAGAATCCATTCGATATAAGTTGCGACAGCATGGCCGGTGCCCTTCGGGCCGGGTTTTAAGGTCTCGAATTTTCGGTGATTGCCAAAGCGCCGGGAGCGTCCTGCGCTGGTAAGGTCGGGATAGATACCCGCCAGCCAGTGTTCAATCGCCTGGGGGTTTTGGCAGGCTGTAGCCCAATCCCAAACGCCGCCTTGTCCGAACCTTCCGTAAAAATCCTCTGTCAGGTTCCAGCCGTCAGTTTTGTGCTTTCCGAAGTGGGTTGCGAGGTAAACGAGCCAATAGGCGTCATCAGTCCGCCCTGCCTTATGCAACGCGGCGCTACCACCAAAGGGCTGGAAGCTGCCTGAGTAGGGCGTGTACAGACTGGCCGATCTCGCCCTTGCTGACGTCAAGCGGAGATATTCGATCCGGCGAATGCTATCGATAAGTTGAGCAATCAGTACCGATCTGCGAATGGGGCTAGTCATCCCGACGAGTGGAAAGCCGGGGAAGGCGTTAAGCAAATCGGAAATCTCATTGGACTTCTGTTGATCTTTAACTCTATCCAGCATTTAAGTCACCTAAATCCAGCTCGTCCTGAATCAGCCCATTCTCCGGCGATTTTTTCAGCACCATCGGCCGTTTAACAAAAAAGTTTCTGTAAAATCTGCTCTTAATATTTGAGAAGTTTTCCTCAAGTATCCTCGTTCCTCGCTTAAATCTTATGTCGGCGCAGCGTAGAATTACCAGAGATAGGTCAAACCAATATTCAGGAAGCGTTATCTGCGATGCATTAGTTATAACGCCTTCTCGAATCTTCTTTTCGATGTTGAGGAATGCAGACAGATTTTCAAGCTGACAGCCGGAAGGCATCTTAGGCATCGCAAATGTGGGATTCTGGAAACCTTCATCAAGGTAATCGCAAGCCCCGCTCACATGTTGCTCATACAGATGCAGACTCGTGGCAAAGTGGTGATATTCTCCAATCTTTATGCCGAGTGCACGCGCTACAACCTCCTGCATCATCGTGAAACAGAAGACGTCGTGCGGAAATCCCCAATAGGCATCGTTAGATCGCATCATTGCGACCAGATGCAGGTGCTCACGCCGACGAATGAATTGTAGTGCGGTGGTGCAAGGGGCTTCGGCTCGCCCCGGTTCAAGATCGCTAGATTCAAGGACCGAAATGACCGCACGGCGGGTGTCAGGCTTACGCTTAAGTCGATCAATTACACGGTCAATTTGCTGAAACGAGCGACCAAATTCGCCAGTTCCCATGAAGCGCGGCCCATAAGCATCCTCAATCGCACCGACTATGCCTTCTGGCGGATAGTTCGGGATATAGAAACGGATAAAGTCTAAATCGGCACTGCCGCTCATATACCAGCAAAATTCACCAAGAGCGGAGATAAGGCGCCCACGGGTATCAGTAGCGCTAATCCTAGCGCGCGGGTCTTTCAGAACGATCTTTGGGCCAAGAAGGTCTTGCCCCTTCCCCTTGCCAGCATCAAAGGTGTCAGTGCTATTCAAAAGCTCAGTGTAGAGCTTTCGAAGAATTTCATCCAGATAGCGCCCCTCGATAATCACAGCTCAGCATAAGCAGCCACATCCTGCGTTCAAGGCATATTCTGGTCGAATCGGTTAAGCCAGAGCGAAGGCCATTCGCTTCCGACACCTAAACCAATGCGTTGCATGTTCACGACGGGGCGCAGATCATTGCATCGGAGTCAATCTCAAGGTCACTGTCGCTTCCGCCAGCGATTAAACCACCGCGTCCAACTTTGGTTCGGTGGCCATTCCTCGCCGTCGCGCTTGATCCTGACGACCTCCAGCCGGTTGAAGCCGGTACGGACGCCCTCGATCGTCACGGGACAATCGAGATATCGGGTGAGGCGCCTGCTCGGCTCAAGCTCCCATTCCCCGCCTTCGTGGACAGCAATGAAGAACCGATAGCCAGGTCGCCGATCTATGACGCCCCGCACCGTGTGAAGCGTGCCTAACGGCATAGAGCTGTCCGTCGATGCATTGCCACCTCCCGTGTAGTCGATAAGTGACATCGATAAGAAAGTGGCGGCGTTCTGGCAAAGTGAATTGTCACTGAATGTCTGTAGACTGATTGGCTACAGACCGGTCCATGTCTCAGCGATGGATATTCGGGAACGTCTTGCGAGGAATCTGCGCCTGCTTCGGCAGGAAAAAGGTTGGTCGCAGGAAGCGTTCGCGGACGAAGCGGGCTTGCACCGCACCTACATCAGCGACCTTGAGCGTGGCGCGCGCAACCCGACGATAACCGTGGTCGACAAACTTGCTACCGCCTTGAGCGTGACGCCGGGGCGGCTGCTCGACTGAGGGCTGAACCTACCCCAAGCCACAGTATTTCGTTGAATAGCCAGCTTGAGAGACATGAAGCCGCCGTCCGGAGACCCGGAGGTTGGGCCTGAGATGTGGCGTCTCCGGATGTATGATGCCGCCATCAATCAAGGAGGCGGTAATGGGTGGCAGCGGATCAGGAGCGCGGCGATCAACGCATATCGGCAATGTCGAGCAAATGCTGGCGCTCGACATTCGCATCCTGCGGCGGCTGGGCGTCGTTCGCGCCGGCGAGTGCACATGCGACACGGTGCGCTGGTCGATCGGCGGCCTCAGCGTGTCCAGCGCGCGCCTACGCGTCGATCTCAGCGACATTGAGCGTGACGGCATGATGACGATGACCGGGGATATGACTGACGGTCCTATACGCCAGCAAATTGCCATTGAGGGCGTGCCATCCCTCGGCGGCTGGCGTTGCTATTTCCTATGCCCCATCACCATGCGACGATGCGAAGTACTCTACTATGCCGGAGGACGGTTCGCATCGCGCGACGCACAGCGGTTGAGCTATGCGGTGCAGAGCATGAATCAGATGTCCCGTGCCCGGCGCAAGGCCGCCAAGCTGCGCAGCTGCCTCAAGGGTTCGCCCACACTGCCCCGCCCTCGCGGACGCAATCGCATAGACATGGTTCGTCGGCTGCGCGACGCGGAGTATCAGGCGAAGACGCTATATCTCGATCGCCTGCGCGACCTTGCCGATCGGTCTGGTGCCCGACGGATGCCCGGCGATGGAAACAGATGACGGTAAGACTCGCATATCCGCGATCCGTAGAACCTCGGCGGCCTCATTCATAATCAGCGGGTCCTCACGGAAATCCGCCGTTCTAGAAAATCCGAGGTCTTCAATCTGCTGCCGATATGACCCGCAACGCGTGGAAATCCGCCGATCCGGGAAAACACGCCACTGATGCCCCAAAAATCTTGAAGCCGTCCTGGGGTTAGACCTGACAGGCGCTTGCCCCTGTCCTTAATAGACCAACGGTCAACAACGCGAGTGACCGTTATGGAAAAGCCTGCCGATTACGACCACCTCATGCAACATGCTCAACAGCAGTTCCCGGATGCAAGGATAGACATCACCTATACGGACGATGAAGTCATCCACATTGATGTGGACGGGTATCGATTTACCTTCGAAATAGGCAGCGACGATGACGCCTATATGTTTAGCGACGGCGCGACCGTGTTCGAAATTCCACTTTTTCTTGATCCGACCTGGGATTAACCCTGACCGACCTGCCTTCCTGTCTTATCGATCCATCGTTCACAACGAAAGGAACGAACGACATGACCGTGATCGAACCGACAAAGCCCTTTGCCACGTCCGTTGCCGCTCCCGATAAACCGCAGGCCAAGACCGCGACCAACCCGAAAACGATCGCCGACAAGGCGGAAGTCGTCACCCTCGATCAACTCGCCCGTGAAATGAAGATGCCCCCGCGCGACGCCCGGATGCTCCTACGCCTCGCCGCGAAGCAGACGAAGCAATATCCGACCTTGGGGAAAGAACACATCGCCCGCCAGCCTTGGTCATGGACGCCGGGATCGAAGGCGCTGGACGAGGCTCGCAAGGCACTGGCCGCCGCCCGGAGCGATGCCTGAGACATGAAAGAGCGCCAAATATACGTATATGCAATATTGGCGCTCTTTCGAGCGTGAACGCGATCGTCACGGATGTCACGGGATCGCTACGTCCGTCGTGAAGCGGTCCCAGACACGCTCCGCTCAGCCCAAAAGAGCGCCAGCGTCGTATATATGCACATTTGGCGCCCTTTCAGTCGGGCAGCTTCCATTTCGCGCCCGGCCCCTTGCCGCTGATGATGCCCAGCTTCTTCTTCGCGCGATCCAGCGTGCGTTCTTGCACTCCCTTCTTTTTCATAGCCGCAATGACCTCCCGTGCCTTCGCTGGTCCGGGGGTGAGATAATCCTCGAGCGCCCGCACCGCACGGTCGAGCACGGAGTCCTGCACCGATGATAGGGCGACCAGTTCATTGGCCGTCATCTCGACCGGCTCACGCCATACCACCCGCGCCGCGCCGCCCTTGGGGGGTGTGCAAATCTCGAACGCTTGCGATACCGCCTCTTGGGAGTAGCTGGCTTTATAGTGCGCGAGAACACGCCAATCGGCCTGTGTCGGGTGAGGCGTGACGATCATGCCCGAACGCACGGCCCCGCCGAAGGCCATTGATCCCTGCCCCATGTGCATCGCAGTGTCCGACGCTTGCTTGCGCAAGTGGCGGGCGATCAGGATGGCAATGTCGAAGTCCTTCGCCAGCCGGTGCAACGGTCGCATGAACGCATTTGCTTCGTTGGGACGATACATATCAACCCCGCCGCCCATGAAGTTTGTGAGCGGGTCGATGATAACCAGTGCGGGGTCGTAGTTGCGGATTTCCCGATGCAGAATGTCTACCCCCTCCTCGTTCAGAATGAATGGGTCGTCGATCACCCGGACCCTGTCTATGTCTGCGCCGATCGCCTCTAGCCTCGGCCGAATGACGCGGCTCGGATCATCCTCGTCGTTTAGCAACAGCACGCGGCCCTTGCGGGTAACCGGCCTGTCCCCGAATTTGCCCGTGCTGGTGACGCCCGCCGTCATCCCAAGACTGAGAAACGACTTGCCCATGCCGGGGTTGCCATCGAGAATCGATGTGACGCCGATCGGCACCAGTGGTTCGATCAGATATTCGACAGGCAGCGTTTCGAAGTCGGCGAGATCTTTGAAATGCGCCTCTTCCCCGATCCGGCTGACCTCGACCCACGCCGCGCCAAACACTTCGGCGAACTCATCGTCCGCGAGGGGCGGCGCATTCGCGGTCTCGTCGAACAGCCCCGCCAATTGCTTGGCCTGAGCCTTCGACATACCCCGCAAGCCCCAGCCGATCACGGCTGAGTGCAACTCCCTACGACGTTCCTTGCCCCTCAGTTGAAGGCGGCTCTTTTTCGACGCCGCGCTCATCGCCCGCCCTCCAGTCGTGCCCGGATGGTCTCGACTTCCCGTTCTGCCCTCGCGCGATTGTCTCCCCACTTGTCGATGAAGTAGGGGTTGGCGACGAGCACGGTGGCGATGTCAGCATCCGGCGCACCAGCATCGATCAGGCCGCTGACGATCAGGAACACGGCACCCGAACGATCTCCCCGCAACACCCGCCGCGCGGTCATCAGTGCCCCGGCAGGCAGGCCCATCTTACGCCGATAGCGCGCCATGATCGCGGCCGCTTCATCCCCGCTTGCAGGGTTGAAAGGCGGTGTGAACATTGCTGCGGATTCATCGATCGTCTCGATCGTTGCAGGGAGCGCCTGCGGTCGATCATCATAGGCCCGAAGCGTGACGACCGGGCGGTCATAGTCCGGCTTGTGGTTGATCGTGGCGGGCACGCGCAACATCTTGGTGATCGACCAGCCGCCCTGATCGCCGCCGTCCTTGTAGACGATATTCCGCGAGTATTGCTCCGCGATCCTGCCTTCCGCTGCCTCGCACCAAATCCAGATGCCCTGAAATCGGCCGGGCGAGGTTTCCCATAAGATGTTGGGCTGCGGATCGTAGCCGGCCGGATCAGCCTTATCGATGTCGCAATGGGCGTAACGGCTGTCTAGCGCGAACCCAGTACGCCGATGCGGCTCTGAGAAGGCGTTGGGGCAGAAATAGACGTCGAAGCGATCGGGACTGCGAGCAGACAGAATCTTCGCGATCTGGCCGCACCTGTCGTTCCCCCGGATCGGATGATCGCGCCAGCGTTCGCCCCGGCGCGTTCCGATGAAGGTATAGGCTTCGGGATCGTGGTCCGCCCACAAATCCGCGACGAAACGACTTGCGGACTCGATCGCCGCGCGACTGCTCTTGCCGCTGGCGAGATGCTTGTATCGTGCCGGGATCATTGGCCTGCCTCCTCGGCAAGACGGGCCATGTGATCGGCTATGGCGGATTGGCTCCAGAATACCGACTGCCCAACCCGGAACCGGCGCGGGAAAAGCCCCTGCGCTTCCCATCGGAGCAAGGTCGAATTAGCGACACGAATACCGCACCGGCGCAGGCCAGCACGATCAAGGACGAGTGGATTTGACATGGATTCGGCTCCTTTTTGTGGAGCCGACGCACTTATGCAGGTTCTTCCGGCGGTTCGCGGGACGAAAGCGATTCACAAACTCCCCGTCCCGATTTGTTCTCATACAGGAAGCTGACGACTTCGCTCACGATGTCGTCGAGCGTCGAAGGGTCGGGATAGAGATTGTCGTTCGCAAGCCAACCCAACAGCCGTCGGGTGAGTTCCGCCTTGGTGGGCAACTCGGGGGTCAAAAGCGCGAGTTTCCATGCGGCATGCACTACGTCCTTGGCGTGATAGAGACCTGCGTTTCGTTCGCCTGCAATCTTGGGGAGGTGCGCGAGCAACCCTTGCCGATCGATGTAGATCGGCTCCCATATATCGCTGAACACGAAAAACCGGCTCGTGCGGATGCAGAGCGTGAACGAACCAGCCTCATACCATTCCGGCGGGATGTCGATGACTTCACGGCCAGAGCCGTCCGGCGGACCATCTTGATAGGCTTTAACCTGCCCCTGCGCGATATAGTCGGTCAGGTGCTCTTGGACCGCCATCGCGCGATCCCACGCTTCCGGGTCATCATCGCGCGAACGGGCCAGCGTGTCAGGGTCTGTGTCGTTCCAGGCCGCGTAGAAGCGCCTGCCGACCCGCTCGGCCGCTTCGCGCAGCGAGATGTACCTTGTACCTTCAGGTGAGTGCATCAAGAATGCTCCCCCAACTATCCAGCGCAGCCCGCTTCTCATCAAGATACCCATAGCGGTTATAGACCGCAGCCACGCCCGAAATCTCGCCGCTGACGTGGTTCAGCACCTTTTCGACGACATGCGGCGCAACGCCAGCCCGCGCCATTCCGGAAGCCGCCGTGCGGCGAAGGTCATGCAACCGCCAGTTCGAAGTGTCCGACACTTCCGATATCCGCCGCAGCATTTTGGAGAAGCCGCTGACAGACGTGCGGCGATTGGTCGTGAACACAAGATCGCAGTCGAAGCGGGGCACCGTATCGAGAACGCGCAGTGCGAACGGGGACAACGGCACCGTGTTCGGCTTGCCATTTTTGGCGAGATG
>Ga0180221_1002362_pt1 | contig 11103 bp, 9 predicted proteins | sample eDN5th37CKraftMG_FD_151339 | JGI IMG/M metagenome (GOLD analysis project Ga0180221, IMG submission 151339) | Enriched Miracle-Growth compost microbial communities from Emeryville, California, USA - eDNA 5th pass 37_C Kraft MG (version 2) (version 2) ...
CCAGCTGGTCGTCGTGCAGCATGCCGCGGATGATGCCCGACTGCGCGGCCGCCGTCAGGTACCCCGCGGCGCCGTAGACGAGGATCACGACATAGACGATCCACACGTCGGCGGGTCGCGACACGAAAAGGAGCGCCAGCACCACGGGGACGATGAGCGCGTTCGTCGCGACGACGAGGAGCTTGCGCGAGACCCGGTCTGCCAGCAGCCCCAGGAATGGGGCGAACAGGGCGGGAACACCCAGCCATACGAACACGAGAGCGGCCTGTACGTCAGAGCCGGTGAGCTCCTTCACCCATACCGCCGCCATCAGGAAGAGGGCGCTGTCACCGAGGTTCGTGAACACCCAGCCCGTCACGAGGGCCCGGAAGCCGCGGGCCTTCCACACCGATCCGACCGCCGCCTGCGCGGAGTCCGACTGCACGCTCATCGTTCCCCTCCTTCGTGTTCGCTCGCGGCGCCGTGCCCGAGGTCCGGTCCCGTGCCGACGGGGAAGCGCGGGTCGGCATTGGCGATCGCCACGAGGCGCGAGTAGCGGGCTCCCGGCGGACGCTTCGACGGGTCGGTGTGGCGGCCTGCGAACCGGTCGGTGATGGTCTGCAGCTCGCGGCTCAGCTCCGCGAGCTCCTCGGCTGTCGCCCAGAACGTCGATCGGGTGAACGTCGATGCCTGCAGCCATTCGTCAGGCTCGGCATCCGCGTGGTCGAAGTATTCCCGGGCGCGCAGGAACTCCGCTTCGACGCCCAGCGTCGCGACCGCCGCGAGGGCGTGCGTCGATCCCGGAATGGCCGGGTCAGGCCGCATATCGAGCCCGGCCGAGACGACCCGCCAGGGCTTCTCACGGCCGCGGCGCGGCGCACGCTCGATGTAGCCGTACTTCTCGAGGGTGCGCAGATGGAAGGAGCAGCTCGCGGGCGACTCCCCGATCGCATCGGCGCATTCGGTGGCGGTGGCCTCGCTGACATCGCCCAGGTGATCGAGGAGCGCCAGCCGAATCGGATGCGCCAGCGCGCGAATGCGCTCGGGATCGGTGATGCGCTCGGACGTGAGGCGGCGCGGGAAGGGCTCATCGGTCATGACACCGAAGGTACAACTCTAAAGAACCCTTTCGCAAGCATTCTTTAGAATCCGCGTGAAGGCCCCCTCCCGGGCAGCCGTCGGCCGCCGCCCCCTTGCCGAGATCGCCCTCTGCTGCCGAGATCGCCCCTTGGGGCGCGGCATCCGACGGCGGTTTCGACACTAAGCGGCGGTCTCGGCGCACCGCGGCACACCCCGGCGCAGCCGCGGCGGCGGATCAGGGCACGCGGTGCAGCCAGGCCTCCGTGGCGAACTTCGACTCGACGAGGGCTTCGGCGTCGGCGTACTCGTCGTCGGTGATGTGCCCCGGCTCGGCGCCGTAGAGCTTGGCGAACGTCTCCTTGAAGCGCTCGATGATCGCCTCGCGAGGCAGACCGGTCTGGCTGCGGAGCGGGTCGACGCGCTTGGCGGCCGAGACGGTGCCCTTGTCGCTCAGCTTCTCGCGGCCGATGCGCAGCACCTCCGTGAGGACCTGGCCGTCCATGTCGTACGACAGGGTCGCGTGGTGCAGCACGCCGCCGTTGGCGAGGCGCTTCTGCGCGGCGCCGCCGATCTTCCCCTGCGGTGAGGCGATGTCGTTGAGCGGCTGGTACACGGCGTCGATCCCGAGCGATCGGAGCGCCTGCAGCACCCAGTCATCGAGGAAGGCGTACGAGTCGGCGAACGTCATGCCCGCGACGAGGGATGCCGGGACGTACAGCGAGTAGGTCACGATCGACCCGGCGCCCATCAGCATGGCGCCGCCGCCGGAGATGCGACGGACGACGTCGAACCCGTGCCGGGCGGCGCCCTCGGGGTCGACCTCGTTGCGGTACGACTGGAACGACCCGATGACGACGGCCGACTCGTCCCACTCCCAGATGCGGAGCGTGGGCTTGCGGCGCCCTTCGCCGACGCGCGTCGTGAGCACCTCGTCGAGCGCGAGGTTCATGCGCGGCGACACCGCCTGGTCGTGCACGATCTCCCACTCGAAGTCACGCCACCCCGGCGCTGTCACGAGCGCGCGGCGCACGGCGGTGCCGACGGCCTCGGGGGTGAAGCCCAGCAGCTGCGCGCCCTCGGGGAGTGCCGAGCGGACGGCGGCGGCGATCGTCGCGGCATCCGATTCGACGGGCAGGCCGTTGACGGCCGCGTCGATGTCGAGCAGAGCGTCGTCGGGCTCGAGGAAGAAGTCGCCGGCGAGGTGGAAGTCGGCGATGCGGCCGTCTCGCACGTCGAGGTCGACGACGACGAGCTTTCCTCCCGGGACCTTGTACTCACCGTGCATGACTCAAGCCTAAGGCGGGGCGGGACGCCACGGTCGCGCCCGCCGGAGCCGCAGCGGATGCCGCCGCGCAGGCGGTCAGTCGCGGGCGGGGAACCGGCGGTCGATCCAGGCGAGCAGGTCGGCGCGGACTTCGGCCTGCGACACGTCGTTGAAGATCTCGTGGCGGACGCCCGGGTACACGAGCGTCGTGACGTCGGTGAGCCCGGAGCGCTTGCGGTAGGCGTCGGCGAGCTTGTGCACGCTGCGGGGGCCGCCGACGGTGTCGTCACGGCCGACCATGAGGAGCACGGGCAGGTCGCGGCCGAGGTTCTTGCGCGGACGCCCGAAGATCCGCGCAGCCTCGATGGGGCCGAACAGCCTCAGCAGCGGCGTGGAGGTCGTGAGCGGGTCGTCGAGGAAGGCCTTTCCGACGGCAGGGTCGCTCGCGAGCCACTCCGCGCCGTTCGACCCCGGCCCGTTCCACGGCTTGTTGAGGTCGCCGGCGTTGAGGGTTCCGGGCCAGCGCAGCGCCGAGCCCGACAGCACGAGGCCGTCGTACGCCTCGGGCCGGCGGTCAACGAGCATCTGCGCGAGGAACGACCCCCATGAGTGACCGATGAGCACGAGCGGCAGGTCGGGGTGCGCCTCGCGGATGAGGTCGGTGTGCTGGGCGCACGCGGCGACCGCCGCACGGATGCCGCCGGGACCGAGCCTGCCGAGCCGTCGCGCGTCGCCGCCGTGCTGGGCGAGGCCGGTGCGTCCGTGTCCGCGGTGGTCGTCGGCGTACACGACGACTCCGGCGGCGGTGAGGGCCTGGATGAGAGCGCCGTAGCGGCCGGCGTGCTCGCCGACACCGTGGAGCAGCTGGACGACCGCGCGCGGCGTGCCCTGGGCGGGGTGCTCGTCGTACGTGATGGCGATGCCGTGTGCATCGATGAACTCGGGCATGAGCCGATCCTAGGGGCGGGCGGTCGGGCCGCGCGCACGGCATCCGCATCGCCCTCGCCGAATTTCCTTAGCAAGACTAATAAGCTAGACTAAGTAAATCCATGAGCATTCTTGACACAACACCAGACCAGACAGTCTCAGACCAGCCAGACACGAAACCCGCGCAGACCGATGACCGGCGTGCGCACTCGCTCGCGTCCGACGTCCGCATGGCGACGTTCCGCCTCGCGCGCCGCCTCCGCTCGCAGCGCGCCGTCGACTCGATGAGCGACGCGCAGTTCGCCGTCCTCGCCGCCCTCCAGGTCCACGGACCGCACACGCTCGGCGAGCTCGCCGACCGCGAGCGCGTCTCGGCGCCCTCCATGAACCGCACCGTCAACTGCCTCGAGGAGTCGGGCTACCTGACGCGCACGACCGACGACGTCGACCGCCGCAAGGTCAACATCGACCTGACGGATGCCGGTCGCGCCGTCGTCGACGAGACCGTCCGCCGCCGCGACGAGTGGCTCGAGAACGCGCTCGACGAGCTCACCCCCGCGCAGCGCGACGTGCTGGCCGAGGCCGCGGGCATCATGCGGGAGGTGGCGTCCAAGTGAGCGCGATGTTCCGTTCCTTCTCCGCCTTCAACTACCGCGTGTGGTTCATCGGCGCCCTCGTCTCCAACATCGGCGCCTGGATGCAGGCGACGGCCCTCAGCTGGGTCGTGCTGACGGGCCTCACCGACAACGACGCCGGCGCCATGGGCGTCACGATGGCGCTTCAGTTCGCTCCGCCGCTTCTCCTCGTGAGCGTGACGGGCTGGGTCGCCGACCGCTTCGACCGCCGTCGGCTGCTCATGCTGACGCAGAGCCTCCTGCTCACCGTCGGGGCCGTCATCGGCGTGCTCCTGCTGCTCGACGTCATGACGCTTCCCCTCATGTACGCCTTCGCGTTCGTGCTCGGCATGATCGCCGCGTTCGACAACCCGGCGCGTCAGGCGTTCGTCTCCGACCTCGTCACCCGCGAGCACGCCGCGAACGCCGTCGCACTGAACGCGGCATCCTTCAACGGGGCCCGCATGATCGGCCCGGCCGTCGCCGGCATCGTGATCGTCGCGGTCGGCACCGGATGGGTGTTCCTCGTCAACGCCATCACGTTCCTCGCGATGATCGTCGCGCTCTCCCTCATCCGCACGGGCGAGCTCATCCCCCGCGTCAAGGCGCCGGGGGCGTCGCGTCTGGCCGACGGCTTCCGCTACGTCGCCGGTCGCCCCGACCTCATGGTCGCGTTCGTGATGGTGTTCCTCCTGGGCGCGTTCGGCATGAACTTCCCGATCTTCGCCTCCACGATGGCGCTCGAGTTCGGGCAGGAAGCCGACGGCTACGGCCTGCTGAGCTCGATCCTCGCGATCGGCTCGCTCGCCGGCGCGCTGATGGCCGCCCGCCGCGATCGGGCCCGCATCCGCATGGTGATCCTCGGGACGGGACTGTTCGCCGTCGCCGGCGCCGTGTCGGCGTTCATGCCGAACTACTGGCTGTATGCGGCGACGCTCATGCTCACGGGGTTCGCGGTCGTGACGACGCTGACCACCGCCAACGGCTACGTGCAGACGACCACCGACCCGGCCCTCCGCGGCCGTGTGCTCGCGCTGTACATGGCGATCCTCATGGGCGGTACCCCGATCGGGTCGCCGATCGTCGGCTGGGTGGCGGCAGAGTTCGGTCCGCGCACGGCGATCATGCTGGGCGCCGTCGCTGCGGCTGTCGCGTTCGCGATCGGGTTCGGCTGGCTGCTGCTGTCGGGCCGTCTGCACCGGCACGAGTCGCGTCGCTTCGCGCTCACGATCGACGAGACCCGTCCGATCTCGGTGATCGCCCCCGAGGAGTTCAGCGACGAGGTGGCATCGACCACCGCGATCCCGCTGCCGAAGGAGACCGACCGCGCGCCGGTCGCCCGTCCCTGACCCGGACGTCGTCGCATTCCGTCTGCGGCTGCAGAGACGTGCCAGGGTGAGAGCATGACGCTCCTCGGTCTCGACGTCCCGGTCGTCCTCGGCCCGTTCGGCGGCATGTCGTCGGTGGCGCTCACCGTCGCTGTGAGCGACGCCGGCGGTCTCGGCAGCTACGGCCTGTACGGCTGCGACGCCAGCCGCATCGCGGACACCGCCGCCCAGCTGCGCGCGGCGACCGACCGGCCGTTCGCCCTGAACCTCTGGATCCCCACCGGCGCCGAAGTCACTCCGGGCGAGGTCGGCACCGCGGAAGCACGCGCGACCGTCGCGCCCCTGTACGACGACCTCGGCATCCCGGCCCCCTCCGGCCAGCCCGAACGGTTCCTCGTCGACGTCGAGGAGCAGCTCGACGCCGTGCTCGAAGCCCGGCCCGCGTTCGCGAGCTTCGTCTTCGGGATGCCGTCGCCCGCCGTCGTCGACGAGTTCCATGCCCGCGGCATCCGCCTGATCGGCGCGGCGACGACGGTCGCGGAGGCGCTGGCGGTGGAGCGCGCGGGAGCGGATGCCGTCGTCGCGAGCGGCTTCGAGGCCGGCGGGCATCGCGTGAGCTTCCTCGCGCAGGCAGAGCGGTCGCTCGTCGGGACGTTCGCGCTCGTCCCGCAGGTCGCGGATGCCGTGAGCATCCCCGTGATCGCCGCCGGCGGCATCGCCGACCGGCGCGGGGTCGCCGCGGCGTTCGCACTCGGGGCGGCGGGTGTGCAGGTGGGCACGGCCTTCCTCCGCACGCGGCAGTCGGCGGCGAGCGCGGCGCACCGAGCGGCGCTCTCGCAGGTCACCGCCGAGGACACGACGCTCACGCGGGCTGCGACGGGGCGGCTCGCCCGGGGCATCCGCAATCGCCTCATCGACACGGTCGAGGCGGGCGCGATCGCCCCGTTCCCGGCGCAGTCGTGGGTCGTCGGCGCTCTCCGCGCGGAGGCCAACCGGCGCGGCATAGGCGACCTGCAGTCGCTGTGGGCGGGGCAGTCCGCGCCGCTCGCACGCCTCGACGACGCCGCGGACGTCTTCGCGGAGATCGCGGCGGGCATCCCCGCCTGACCTCCTTGGCTCTCGGCCTCCCCGCCGGGAACGCATCCGTGGACAACTCGGTTAACGAGCGATAACCTAAACCTAGTTATCGTTCGATAACCGAAACGAGGATGCCGTGTCGACGACGACCACCGACGGCTACCGCGCGCTCGCAGCCGACCTCCACGCCCGCCTCGACCGCGTCGCCCAGGGCGGCCCGCCCGCCTCCCGCGCTCGCCACGTCGAGCGCGGCAAACTGCTCGTGCGCGACCGCATCGACGCGCTCCTCGACCGCGGCAGCCCGTTCCTCGAACTGGCCCCGCTCGCTGCGCACGCGATCGACGACGCCGACACCTGGCCGGCCGCCGGCGTCGTCGCGGGCATCGGGCTCGTCCACGGCCGCCACGTCATGGTCGTCGCCAACGACGCCACCGTGAAAGGCGGCACCTACCACCCGCTGACCGTCAAGAAGCACCTGCGCGCACAGGAGGTCGCCGCAGAGAACCGGCTGCCCTGCGTCTACCTCGTCGACTCAGGCGGCGCATTCCTCCCGATGCAGGACGAGGTGTTCCCCGACCGCGACCACTTCGGCCGCATCTTCTACAACCAGGCCCGCATGTCGCGCGACGGCATTCCGCAGATCGCCGCCGTGCTCGGCTCGTCGACCGCAGGCGGCGCGTACGTCCCGGCCATGAGCGACCAGACCGTCATCGTGCGCGACCAGGGCACGATCTTCCTCGGCGGCCCGCCGCTCGTGAAGGCGGCGACCGGGGAGGTCGTGAGCGCAGAGGAGCTCGGCGGCGGCGTCACCCACTCGCGCATCTCGGGCGTCACCGACCACCTCGCCGAGAACGACGCGCACGCGCTGCAGATCGTCCGCGACATCGTCGCGACCCTCCCCGCTCCCGCCCCGCTCCCCTACGAGCTGACACCGGTCGACGATCCGCCCGAGCCGGCCGAATCGCTGTACGACGTCGTGCCCGTCGAGCTCACGACCCCGTACGACGCACGCGAGATCATCACCCGTCTCGTCGACGGCGGCGTGTTCGACGAGTTCAAGTCCGAGTACGGCGAGACCCTCGTCACGGCGTTCGCCCGCCTGCACGGCCACCCGGTCGGCATCCTCGCCAACAACGGAGTGCTGTTCTCGGAGTCGGCCCTGAAAGGCGCGCACTTCATCGAGCTGTGCGACCAGCGCGGCATCCCCCTGGTCTTCCTGCAGAACATCGCCGGCTTCATGGTCGGCCGCGAATACGAGGCGGGCGGCATCGCGAAGCACGGCGCCAAGATGGTCAACGCCGTCGCGTGCGCCCGGGTGCCGAAGCTGACGGTCGTCGTCGGCGGCTCGTTCGGCGCCGGCACCTACTCGATGTGCGGCCGCGCGTACTCGCCCCGCTTCCTGTGGCTGTGGCCCGGAGCGCGCGTGTCGGTCATGGGCGGGCCGCAGGCGGCCTCGGTGCTCTCGACCGTGCGACGCGACCAGATCGAAGCCGCCGGCGGCGAGTGGTCGGCCGACGACCAGGCCGCGTTCGAAGCCCCCATCCGCGAGCAGTACGAACGCCAGGGCAGCCCCTACTACTCGACCGCCCGCCTCTGGGACGACGGCGTCATCGACCCCGCCCAGACCCGCGACGTGCTGGGCCTCGCCCTCGACGTGGTCTCCCGCGTGCCGCTCGGCGCTCCCGGCTACGGCGTCTTCCGGATGTGATCCCCGTGCGCCATTCGACCTTCGACACCGTGCTCATCGCCAACCGCGGCGAGATCGCCGTGCGCGTCATCCGCACCCTGCGCCGCCTCGGCATCCGCTCGGTCGCCGTCTACAGCGACGCGGATGCCGACGCGCTGCACGTGCGTCTCGCCGACACCGCCGTGCGCCTCGGCCCGGCCCCCGCCGCGCAGAGCTACCTGAACATGGAGCGGATCCTGGATGCCGCCCGCCGCACGGGAGCGCAGGCGATCCACCCGGGGTTCGGGTTCCTCGCGGAGAACGCCGAGTTCGCGAAGGCCTGTGAAGACGCCGGCGTCGTGTTCGTCGGGCCCGGCGCGGAGGCGATCTCCATCATGGGAGACAAGATCTCCGCCCGCCATGCGGTCGAAGAACGCGGAGTGGCGACCGTGCCCGGGATCGCCCGCGCGGGCCTCAGCGACGACGAGCTCGCCGCCGCGGCCGACGACATCGGCTACCCCGTGCTCATCAAGCCGTCGGCTGGCGGCGGCGGAAAAGGCATGCATGTCGTGACCGAGCCCGACGGCATCCGCCCGGCTCTCGCGGCCGCGCGGCGCGAAGCGGCCGCGAGCTTCGGCGACGACACGCTCTTCCTCGAACGCTACGTGTCAGCGCCCCGGCACATCGAAGTCCAGGTCCTCGCCGACGCGCACGGCCACATCGTGCACCTGGGCGAACGCGAGTGCTCCCTCCAGCGTCGGCACCAGAAGGTCATCGAGGAGGCTCCGTCGCCGCTGCTCGACCAGGCGACGCGTGCACGCATCGGGGAGGCCGCATGCGAGACGGCGCGCAGCGTCGGCTACCGCGGCGCCGGCACCGTCGAGTTCATCGTGTCGGCCGACGCCCCCGACGAGTTCTTCTTCATGGAGATGAACACGCGCCTGCAGGTCGAGCACCCCGTCACGGAGCAGATCACGGGCCTCGACCTCGTCGAGCTGCAGCTGCGCGTCGCCGCGGGCGAGCCGCTGCCGCTCACGCAGGACGACGTCAGGCTCACCGGGCACAGCATCGAGGCCCGCCTCTACGCGGAGGACCCGGCCGCCGGGTTCCTGCCCACGGGAGGCATCGTCGAGCGGGTCGTTCACCCGAGCGGCGACGGCATCCGTGTCGACACGTCCCTCGCCGACGGGATGCCGGTCGCCACCGACTACGACCCCATGCTCGCCAAGATCATCGCCTGGGGCGCCGACCGCGACGAGGCCAGGCGACGACTCGTGCGCGCTCTCGACCAGACGGCCGTCCTCGGATTTCCGACCAACCTCGAGTTCCTGCGCCTGCTGCTCAGCGACCCCGCGGTCGCGGCCGGCGACCTCGACACGGGCCTCATCGCACGGGTGCTCGACGACCTCCGCTTCGACGAACCCGATGAGCGCCTCTTCGCCGAAGCCGCCCTCGTGCGCGCCGCACGCGAGGAAGCGGATGCCGAGAGCGCCACGACGCACGCCCGGCGGCTCAGCGGCCCCTGGAGCCGCCGTGACGGCTGGCGACTGCACGGCAGCGCGCCGCGCCGCTACGATCTCAACGCCGGTTCGGCGACCGCTTCCGTCGCGGTGCACGGCCCTCTTCACGACGCACGCGTGCAGGTCGACGACGGCGCCGTGCTGGCGGCGTCCGTCACACTGCGAGACGACGTCGCGACCGTCACGCTCGACGGCATCACGCGGTCGTTCCCCGTCGCCGGCGACTGGCTGACACGCGCGGCGGCATCGTTCGCCGTGACCGAGGCGCAGCACGAGCACGCCGGGGCGGCAGAGGCCGACGGGTCGCCGCAGCTCACGTCTCCCCTGCCTGGCACCGTCGTGCACGTGAGCGCCGCCGACGGCACGCGCGTCGAGTCCGGGGATGCCGTCGTCGTGGTCGAGGCCATGAAGATGGAGCACGTGCTGCGGTCGACGGTCGCCGGCATCGTCCGTATCGCGGTGTCGGTGGGCGACCAGATCGCACGCGGCGGCGTCGTCGCCGTCGTGGAGCCCGACCGGAGCGAGAACCAGGAGGAGACGCGATGAGCGAGAAGACGGCATCCGGCCAGGACGCAACGTCGGGCCAGGGCGGCGGGCGCCGCATCGAGCAGCGCGGGCTGTACTTCGAAGAGCTCGAGGAGGGCGCCGTCTATGTGCACCGGCCGGGTCGCACCGTGACCGAGGCCGACAACGTGCTGTTCACGACGCTGACGATGAACACCCAGTCCCTGCATCTCGATGCCGCGTGGTCAGCCGAGACCGAGTTCGGCGAGCGCCTGGTCAACAGTATGTTCACGCTGTCGACGCTCGTCGGGCTCTCGGTGGCCCAGCTCACGCAGGGCACGATCGTCGCGAACCTCGGGTTCGGCGAAGTGCGGTTCCCCTCGCCGGTGCGCGTCGGCGACACCCTCTACGCCGAGACGCGCGTGGTCAGCAAGCGGCTGTCGCGGTCGCGCCCCGGGCAGGGAGTGGTCGAGTTCGCGCACACCGCCCGCAATCAGCGCGGCGAGGTCGTCGCCGAGGCCACCCGCTCGACGCTGATGCAGTGCCTGCCGGCATCCGGCACACCCGACGCGTGACCTCGGGCGGTTCACAACTCCGGAAAGATCCCGCCCCTGCGGCCCCACAGCCCTCCGAAACCACCGGGACCGCCTGTTCTTCCGGAGTTATGCGCAGGCGCCGGCCGCACCCCCGCTCGACCCTGATGCAGTGCCTGCCGGCATCCGGCACGCCCGACGCGTGACCTCGGGCGGTTCACAACTCCGGAAGGAACCCGCCCCGACACCCCCACAGCCCTCCGAAACCACCGGGACCGCCTGTTCTTCCGGAGTTATGCGCAGGCGCCGGCCGCACCCCCGCTCGACCCTGATGCAGTGCCTGCCGGCACCCGGCACACCCGACGCGTGACCTCGGGCGGTTCACAACTCCGGAAAGATCCCGCCCCTGCGGCCCCACAGCCCTCCGAAACCACCGGGACCGCCCGTTCTTCCGGAGTTATGCGCAAGCGCCGGCCGCGCCCCGGCGCGGCCGCACCCCAGCTCAGCCCAGCAGCGCGTCGTGCGCCATGCGCGCGAGGATGCGCTCGGCATCCGCGCCGCCGGCGGGCGCACTGTGTGGGGTGGAGTTGAGCAGTCCGAAGGTGCCCAGC
>Ga0180221_1002365_pt1 | contig 11086 bp, 8 predicted proteins | sample eDN5th37CKraftMG_FD_151339 | JGI IMG/M metagenome (GOLD analysis project Ga0180221, IMG submission 151339) | Enriched Miracle-Growth compost microbial communities from Emeryville, California, USA - eDNA 5th pass 37_C Kraft MG (version 2) (version 2) ...
CGGCGCGGTCGTCCCGACCCTCGGGCAGGGGGACTCGGTGCTCGCCGTCGTGCTCGCGAGCGCCGGGCTGTGGGCCGTGTTCTCGCTGGTGCGCCGGGGCGTCACGGGGGCCGTCGTCGTGAACCGGGTCGTGACGGTGGCCAAGGTCGTCCCCATCGTGGTGTTCGTCGTCCTGTGCGCGACCCTGCTGGACCCGCAGGTGCTCGCCGAGAACCTCTCCGCGCCGGCGTCGGCCGGGTCGTTCTTCTCGCAGCTGAGCGGCGTCACGCTGGTCACGGTCTTCGTGTTCCTGGGCGTCGAGGGGGCGAGCGTGTACTCCCGGCACGCCCGCCGACGGCGCGACGTCGGCCGCGCGACCGTGCTGGGCTTCGTGTCGGTGCTCGCGCTCTTCGCGTCCGTGTCGGTGGTCTCGTACGGGATCCTGCCGGCGGACCAGCTCGCCGCGCTGCGGCAGCCGTCGATGGCAGGCGTGCTCGAGGCGGCGGTCGGCGGGTGGGGCGGCGTCCTGGTCAGCGTGGGCCTGGTCGTGTCGGTGCTGGGCGCGTACCTCGCCTGGACCCTCATGGCCGCCGAGGTGCTGCTCGTCGCCGCGCGCGACGGCGACCTCCCCCGCTTCCTGGCCCGGTCCGACGCCCGGGACACCCCGACGCCGGCCCTGTTCCTCACGTCGGCGCTCGCCCAGGTGCTCCTCGTGCTGACGCTGCTGTCGGCGGACGCGTTCGACTTCGCGCTCGACCTCACCGCGACGCTCGCCATCGTCCCCTACGTGCTGGCCGCCGCGTTCGCCGTGCGGGTCGGCGTCCACGACCGCCACCGGACCGAGACCGTCGTCGCCGTGCTCGCGACGGCGTACACGCTGTTCCTCCTGGTCGCGGCCGGCCCCGCGTACCTGCTGGTCGTGCTCGTCGTGTACGCGCCCGCGAGCGTCCTGTTCGCGCGCGCCCGGCACGAGGCCGGGCGGCGCGCGTTCAGCCGCGCCGAGCTCGCGATCACGGCCGGTGCCGTCGTGGGCGTGGTGTGCCTGGCGACGGGGGCGCTCCACCTCTGAGCGCACCCGGGGTCCGTGGCGCCGGGCCTCGGGCGGGCTGGCGGCGTCAGACGAGGGCGTCCGCGAGCGCCCGCGCCTGCCCCTGGAGCTGCGTCCAGAGCTCCTCGCGCCGCTCGGCGATGCGCGCGGCGAGGGCGTCCTCCTGCGCGACGAAGAGGTCGAGCTTGGCGATCATCGCGTCGGCCGTCGCGTCGAGCTGCGCACGGGACATCGGGTTGCGGCGCGGGACGGCGCACAGGAACGTGTCGTCGCCGAAGTAGTCGCGCGGCATCCCGCGGCGCGCCTGCATCCCGACGAACGCGGCGGGCTGGTCGAACGCGAGGAACGGGAGCCAGCCGTGCAGGCGCTTGCCGAACGCGAACCGGCAGCTCGTGTAGCGCGCCCCGTAGGACGGGTGAGCGGCGAGCGCCTCGTTGAACGTCCGGTGGAAGTCCTTGGCGGGCAGCTCCGCGTCGAGGGCGGCCTTGAACGGCGCGGCGTCGATCTCGAGGGGCGGGAGCAGGTCGAGCAGCCAGGGGTTGAAGTCCCCCGACGCGTTGATCATCGAGCGCACCTCGAGCCCCTGGGCGTTGGCGTGGCCGACGAACCGCCGCAGGGGGTGGTCGGCCGCGTTCTCCTCGGTGAACAGGAACGCGTCGAGGTTGACGACCACGACGTCGCGGACCGTCTTCGGCACGTCGAGCAGGCGGTCGGTGAACAGTGACGCGCAGGGGGCCCACACCGGGTCGGTGATCGGGCCGATCTTCCGCAGGAGCTCGGCCTCCTTGGTCGCTCGCACGACGATCTGCCGCGACCGCGAGGTCACGCGCCGCACGGCGGCCTCCTCCTCGGCCGTGGGCTGCTGGAGCACCCCGGTCGACCACAGGAAGAACTTCTTGCTCTCGAACGCGTCCCACTGCTTGGCGAGCTTCGCGTGCAGGTGGCGCGAGGAGTTGGTCTGCACGAACAGGCCGCCGGGCCCGATGATGACGTTGTCGGTCCGCTTGTCGCCGCGGCGCAGGTAGGAGGGCTCGCTCACGTACCGGAAGTCGAGGTCGACGAGCCCGTCGAAGAGCGCACGCGTGACCTCGTAGAGGAGCGCGTCGCCCGCGTTGCCGCGCGGCCCGCACGTGATCCAGAGCGCCCGCTTCACGACGCCTGCCCCTCGGCCGCGTCGGCCTGCGCCGGGTCGAGCAGCGCGTCGAGCTGCTCGTCGAGCATCGCCCGGTAGCGCTCCGCGAAGTGCTCGAGGGAGAAGTGGTCCTCGAAGACCCGCCGGTTGCGCTCGCCCCATGCGGCCGCGTCGCGGCTCTCGATGACGCGGCAGGCGTCGTCGATCGTGTCCTCGTCGACGAACAGGACGTTGCCGTCGAGGTCGACCTCGAGGTTCCCGCCGACGGGCGACAGCACGAGCGCCTTGCCGGCCCGCATGGCCTCGAGCGTCGCGAGGTCGAAGATCGAGTTCCGGTGGAGCATCACGTAGTAGTCGGCGTAGTCGAGCAGCGCCAGCAGCCTGTCGTGCGTCATGCGCTCCCCGAAGAGCCGCGCGGTGAACCGCCGGTCCTTCTGCGCGTCACGGAACGCGACGAAGTCGGCACGGTCCGCGGCAGCCCCCACCGCGACCCAGACGACCTCGCGGCCCGTGAGCTCGGCGTAGCGGTCGAGCAGCGCGGGGACGCGGTCGAGCCCCTTGTCGCTGTTGAAGTCGCCGACGCTGACGAAGACGTCGGTCCGGTCGCCCTTCGGGGGCAGCCTCAGCTCGTGCGTCAGCGTGCGGAGCAGCTCGGCGCGGTCGCCCGGCTCGTCGCCGTGGTCCACCGCGGAGACGGTGTTGTACAGCGCGGTGTCGGCGAAGGCGACGTGGCCCGCCTCGTCGATCCGTGACGTCGCACGGTAGGCCTCGCGCGCGCCCAGGCTCGGGAAGTAGACCCGCTGGGCGTTCTCGAGGACGAGCCGCTCGAGCCGGTCCGCGACGTGCGCCTCGTGCGCCCCGGGCCGGCGGCCGAGCGACCGGATCTCCTGGAGCGTGCTGCCCTGCTGGTGGTAGACGAGCACGTAGGGCACGCCCAGGAGGTGCGCGCCGTAGGCGGTGCCGAGCTCGTGGCAGACGAGCAGGAGCCGACGGCCCTCGGCGCGGGCCCGGAGGACCTCCGGGGACGTGCGCACGTACTCGGCACCCAGGACGATGTCCGCGACCTTGGCGCTCAGCCCCGAGAGCTGGACGGCGAGCCGGTCTCGCAGCGCGCCCTTGCCGCCCTCGTCGAACACGTACGCGAGCCGCTGCCCGCGGTAGGTGTCGCCGAGCGCGAGGCGCTGCGTCGCGAGGACGCCGCCGGGCCCGCCGGTCTTGCCCGTCGCCGGGTCGTACTGCCGGTACGCGCAGCTGACGACCGTGACCTCGCCCGCGTGCGGGACGGCGTCCCGGGCCGAGCGGCGCGCCGCGAGCTCGTCGGTCACGCCCGCGTCGGAGCCGTCCGCCGGGCCGGCCAGGAGGCCGCGGAGGAAGGCGCCCTCGCCGTCGGCGTCGTGCCGGTTGCCCATGTCGCCCAGCTGGTCGAAGTAGTGGCCGAGCTCCTCGCTGCCGTCGATCGTCGAGAAGCCGTAGACGTCGACCCCGTCGAGCGTGCCCCGGGCTTCGTGCAGCATCCACAGGAGCTGTGCCCCGCTCGTGGGGAGGAGGAGGCCGGACGCCTCGCGCAGCGCCTGCTTGGACGCCGTCCCCACGTGCGTGACCTTCTCGGGCGAGAACTGCGTGTCGCGCTGCAGGACGTCGCCGTGCTCGGGGACCTCGAGCAGGTTGCGGAAGAAGTCCATCTCCCACACGACGAGCTGCAGCTCCTCGATCTCCGGGCGGTCCCGCACGTCCTTGTGCGCGCCCCGCACCCAGACGTCCGTGCGTGCGCCGTAGTCGGCCTCGTAGCCGGTCGGGTGGTTGTTGAACCGCACGACGAGGTCGTGCGCGTCGATCTCCGCCCCGCGTCCCGCGCCGAGGCAGCCCGGCCCGTTCCCGACGACGGCGATCGTGCGCCCGGCGACGAGCCGCCCGAAGACGTCGTCCGCGAGGTTCGCGGCGAGCACGTCGGCGGCGTCGGCGGCCCGCGCGACGTCCGCGTCCGGCACCCCGAGGTCGCGCGCTAACCGCGCGACCGGCAGGCACGACGCGAGGAGGTCGACGTCGTCGGGGCGCTTGAGCAGGAGCGTGCGCACGACGCGCTCGGCGGCGTCGCGGTCGCCCGCCTCGAGGAGCGCGCCGCAGAAGACGAGCCACAGCTTGGTCGGGAGCACGCTCCACGCGACCGAGTTGAGGCTCATCGAGCGCGCCCGCGCCAGCAGCGCCGGCGTGGGTCCCTGGTCGCGCCACTCGGCCCGTGTGAGGGCCAGGTCGTCGACGTACGGGCCCTTGCCCGCGCCACGCCCCCGGTCGGCGGCGATCCGCGCCGCATGGCCGAACAGCCTCTTGTCGAGGGCGCGCAGCCGCCAGGCGGCGGCACGCACGAGCGGGACCTTCTTGAGGTTCTGGTTCATCTCACCGGATTCAGCCGAAAGCGCGGGTTGGTCCGCGGATCGTAGGCGGACCGGTCCGAACCGGCGGCGAACCCCGGGTGAACACGACACGACCCCGCGGTGGCGGAGCGGTGCGGGACCTCTCAGGCGTGACGGTCGACGCGCTGGGCCGAGGCCTGCGCGCGCGGCCGGATGACGAGCTCGTCGACGTCGACGTGGGGCGGGAGCGAGAGCGTCCAGCGCACGGCCTCGGCCACGTCCTCGGCGGTCAGCGGGCCGGGCACCCCGGCGTAGACGGCGTCGGCCTTGGCCTGGTCTCCCCCGTACCGGACGAGCGAGAACTCCTCCGTCTGGACCATCCCGGGAGCGATGTCGATCACGCGCACGGGCTCGCCGACGAGCTCGAAGCGCAACGTGCGCGCGACGACCCGCTCGGCCGTCTTGGCCGCCACGTAGCCGCCGCCGCCCTCGTACGGCTCGTGGGCCGCGGTCGAGGTGATGACCGCGACGGTCCCCTCCGCGTCGCGCAGCGCCGGGAGGAACTCCTGGACCATGCGGACCGTGCCCAGCACGTTGAGCTCGTACATCCGCCGCCACAGGTCGAGGTCGGCCTCGGCCACCGGGTCGACGCCGAGCGCGCCGCCCGCGACGTTGACCAGCGCGTCCACGGGGCCGCCCGCGACGACCTGCTCGACGAGCCGCGCCACGTCCTCGTCGCTCGTGACGTCGGCCACGGCGTACGTCGCGCCCGTGCGGTCCGCGACCTCGCGCAGGCGGTCCTCGCGGCGCGCGACGGCGACGACGTCCCAGCCGTCCGCCCGCAGCGCGGCCACGCTCGCCGCGCCGATGCCCGACGACGCCCCCGTGACGACCGCGCGGCGCGCCCGCCCGCGGCCCCCACGCCCGTCCGTCACGCCGTCCGTGCTCCCGCTCTGCCCCGCCGTCCGAACTTCGCTCATGGTCGGAACGCTACCCGTGTCCCGCCGCCCCGCGAGCGCGACTAGGCTGGCCGTGGGATCGCGAGCCGTGCCTGGCTCGTCGCGGCGGCCCGGACTTGGACCGCGTGTCCCGGCGCGCGCCGTCGTCGCGCGCACGGCGCCCGTCATCGGGCCTGCCGACGCCACGCACCCCGTCGCACCGTCCCCGCACGCCGGAAAGGCTCCGTCCTTGTCGACCGTTCCCCTCCGTCCTCGGCGCGCCCGCACGCGCGCCCTCCTCGGCGCCACGTCCGCCCTGGCCGCCGTCGCCCTCGCAGCCTGCTCGTCCGGGAGCGGGGACGCCGGCACGCCCGCCACGACCGGCGGCGCGACCACCGCCGCCGCCGGGCCCCGCACGACCTACCCCCTCACGCTCGACAACTGCGGCACCAAGGTCGCGTTCCAGGCCGCGCCGGACCGCGTCGTCACGATCAAGTCCTCGACGACCGAGATGATGCTCGCGCTCGGGCTCGCCGACCATGTGGTCGGGTCGGCGTTCCTCGACGGCCCCCTGCCCGACTCGCTCGCGGCGGCCGCGTCGGGGAACACCGCGATCACGAAGCCGATGGCCGAGCAGGTGCCCGGCTCGGAGGCCGTCCTCGCGCTCCAGCCCGACCTCGTCTACGCCGGCTGGGAGTCCAACGTCTCCGCGCAGGGCGCGGGCGCGCGCCCCACCCTCGCCAAGCTCGGCGTCAACACCTACGTGTCGCCGTCGGCGTGCCAGGAGAAGGCGTACCAGCCCGACCCGCTGACGTTCGACGACGTGTTCGGCGAGATCACCGAGGTCGGCACGATCTTCGACGTGCAAGACCGCGCGCAGGCCCTGGTCGCCGAGCAGAAGAAGCAGCTCGCGGCGGTCCCGAAGGACGGGGGCGGCCACACCGCGCTGTGGTGGTCGTCCGGCAACGGCACCCCGTACGTCGGGGCCGGCATCGGCGCGCCCGAGATGATCATGAAGACGGTCGGCCTGACGAACGTCGCGGGCGACGTCCCCATGACCTGGACGCCCCTGGGGTGGGAGAAGATCATCGCCGCCGACCCCGACGTCATGGTCCTCGTCGACGCGTCGTGGAACACCGCCCAGGCCAAGATCGACTACCTCGAGTCGAACGCCGCCACGAAGAACCTGCAGGCCGTCAAGCACCACCGGTTCGTCGTGCTGCCGTTCGCGAGCACCGAGGCCGGAGTCCGCAACGTCGACGCCGCGACCCAGCTCGCCGCCGACCTGAAGAAGCTCGACTGGTCGTGACGACCCCGTGACCGCGCCCACCACCACCGCGCCCCCGGCAGCGTCGTCGTCCGCACCCGGGCGGCCGCGCGCGCCCCGCACCGCGGCGTGGCTCGCGGGCGCCGTGGTGCTGCTCGTGGTGACGGTGTCGGTCGCGGTCACCCTCGGCCCCGCCCACCTGCCCGTCGCCGACGTGTGGCGCTCCGTCGCGCAGCACCTCGGGCTGGGCGGGGCGCTCGGGCTCGACCCCCTCACGCCGCTGCAGGACGGCCTCGTCTGGCAGCTCCGGCTGCCGCGCGTCCTGACGGCGGCGGGGGTGGGCGCCGGGCTCGCCATCTGCGGCGTCGTCATGCAGTCGCTGACCCGGAACCCCCTCGCCGACCCGTACCTGCTCGGGCTGTCGTCGGGGGCGTCGCTCGGCGCGGTCTGCGTGCTCGGGCTGGGCGTCGCGCTCGTGCTGCCGGTCGCCGCGTTCGCGGGGGCGCTGCTCGCGCTCCTCGCGACGCTCGGGCTCGCGGGCGCCGCCGGCGGCCTGACGCCGTCGCGCACGGTGCTCGCCGGGCTGGCCGTGAGCCAGCTCGCGTCGGCGGGCGTGAGCTTCGTGATCTTCTGGACCTCGACGGGCGACTCCTACCAGGACATCCTGTCGTGGCTGCTCGGGTCGGTCGCGGGCGCGACCTGGACGTCGGTCGCCGTGACGTGCGGCGCGACGCTCGTCCTCGGCAGCCTGCTGGCCGCGAGCGGGTCGCTGCTCGACGCGTTCACGTTCGGGGACACCGCCGCGGCGGCGCTCGGCGTGCCGGTCGAGCGGGCGCGCCGGACCCTCCTCGTGCTGGTCGCGATCCTCACCGGGGCGCTCGTCTCCCAGTCCGGGTCGATCGGCTTCGTCGGGCTCGTGCTCCCGCACGCGGTGCGGCTCGTCGTCGGGACGCGGAACCGCCTGCTCCTGCCCCTGTCCGGGCTCCTCGGCGCGAGCTTCCTCGTCTGGGCGGACACCGCCGCCCGCACCGTGTTCGCCCCGCGCGAGATCCCCGTCGGGGTCATGACGGCCGCCGTCGGCGCGCCCGTGTTCGCGTTCCTGCTGTGGCGAGGGAGGGGTCGGGCATGACCGACGACGTCCTGGGGCCGGGCGGCACCCGGTCCCCCGGCGGCCTGGAGGCCGAGCGGCTGCGCTGGGGCGCGGGCGGCCGGCTCCTCGTCGACGGGGTCGACGTGACCGCCCCGCCCGGCACCGTGACCGGGCTGCTCGGCCCGAACGGCTCCGGCAAGACGACGCTGCTGCGGCTCGTCGCCGGGGTGCGGCGCCCCGAGGACGGCACGGTGCGGCTCGACGGGACCGACCTGCACGCCGCCTCGCCCCGCGCCCGCGCCCGGGCGGTGGCGCTCGTCGAGCAGGACGCCACGACCGACCTGCCGATCACCGTGCTCGACGCCGTGCTGCTGGGCCGGATCCCGCACCGGTCCCTGCTCGCCGGTCCCCGCGCGTCGGACCGGGACGCCGCCCTCGCCGCGCTCGACGCCGCAGGAGCGGCCGCCCTGCGCGACCGCGAGGTCACGACCCTGTCCGGGGGCGAGCGCCAGCGCGTGCACCTCGCGCGCGCCCTCGCCCAGCAGCCCCGGCTGCTGCTGCTCGACGAGCCCACCAACCACCTCGACGTCCGCGCGCAGCTCGAGACCATGACCGTGCTGCGCAAGCTCGCCGCCGACGGCGTCACCGTGGTGACCGCCCTGCACGAGCTCACGATGGCCGCGCACGCGTGCGACCACGTCGTGCTGCTCGCGGGCGGGCGCGTCGTCGCAGCCGGCACCGTCGAGGAGGTGCTCACGCCCGACGTCCTGGAGCCCGTGTACGGGGTGCGGGTCGACGTCCTGCGCCATCCGCGCACGGGACGCCCCGTGCTCGCCTACACCGAAGCCTGACCGTCCCACCGACGAGAGCGAAGCACCGTGACCCTCTCCACCCCTCGCACCGACGCCGTCCGACCGGGCGACGCGCCCACGGTCACCGGCGCGGACGCCGCCCGGCCGCTGCGCGTGACGCTGCTCGCGGGCGGCGTCGGCGGCGCCCGGTTCACCCGCGGCCTGCGCGACCTGCTGCGGCGGCGCGACGTGCCCGCCGAGCTGACCGTCGTCGTCAACACCGGCGACGACATGTGGCTCGACGGCCTGCGCGTGTGCCCCGACCTCGACACCGTGATGTACACGCTGTCGGGCGTGGTGCACGAGGAGCAGGGCTGGGGCCGCCGCGAGGAGACGACCCGCGTGTCCGCCGAGCTGCACGCCTACGGGCTCGGCTGGCCGTGGTTCACCCTCGGCGACCTCGACATCGCAACCCACGTCGCGCGCACCGAGCTGCTCCGCCGAGGGCTGCCGCTGTCCGAGGTGACCGCGCGGCTCGCGGGCCGCTGGGAGCCCGGCGCCCGGCTCCTGCCGATGAGCGACCAGAGCGTCGAGACGCACGTCGAGCTCGCCGACGGATCGGGCACCGTGCACTTCGAGGAGTGGTGGGTCCGGCTGCGCGCCGGGGTGCCGGCGCGCCGGTTCGTCCAGGTCGGCGTCGAGGACGCCGTCCCCGCGCCGGGTGTGCTCGACGCGATCGCGGGGGCCGACGTCGTCCTCCTGCCGCCGTCGAACCCGGTGGTGTCGGTCGGGACGATCCTCGGCGTGCCCGGCATCCGCGACGCGCTGCGCGCCACGGCCGCGCCGGTCGTGGGGGTGGCCCCCATCGTCGGCGGTGCGCCCGTGCGCGGCATGGCCGACGCGTGCCTCACGACCATCGGCGTCGAGACGACGGCGCTCGCCGTGGGCGAGCACTACGGCGCCCGGTCCGCGGACGGGCTGCTCGACGGGTGGCTCGTCGACACCGCCGACGCCGACGCCGTGCCCGCGCTCGCCGCCGCGGGGATCGAGGCGCGCGCCCTCCCGCTGCTCATGGGTGACGCCGTGGGCGAGGACGGGCTCACCGCGACCGAGGCGATCGCGGCCGCCGCGCTCGACCTCGCCGGCCTCGGCGCGCGCGTCGCGTCTGCGTCCTGACACCGTCGGTTCCGCTCGGGCGGCCGGCGCGAGAAGCCGGAATCTGCTGCTCTCCGGCCCTCCGGCCGACAGATTCCGGCTTCTCGACACCTCCTCGGCGATGCCGGCGGTCGCCGGTGACTCAGGAGACGCGCGCGGCGAGGAACGCGGCCGTGCGCCGTCCGACGCCGAGCGCGGCTGCGTCGTCGAGGTCGGCGGCCGTGTCGACGTCGCGGCGCAGACTCGGCGGGGCGTCGAGCGGGGCGTGACCGGCCTCCCGATGGGCGTCCGCGGAGCCCGGCCCGAAGTGAGGCCGCAGGTGCTCGGGCGAGCGCCCGGTGAGCAGCGTCGTGCCGGTCCCGTCGGCGTCGGGCACGAACGCGCGCTCGTGGCGCGCGGCGTCCGCGAGCGCCGCGTCGAGGTCGGCGGGGCGCAACGCCGGCAGGTCACCGAGGAGAACGGCGGCCGGGGCGTCGGGGGCTGCGTCGAGCCCGGCCCGCACCGCGGCACCCAGGCCCCGCCCGGGGTCGTCGACGTGGACGAGGCGCGCGCCGTCGTCGGCGACGACGGGGAGCAGCCGGCGCTCCCCCGTCACCACGACGACGCACGCGACCGACGGCGTCGCGAGCACGGCGTCGAGCGTGTCGAGCGCGAGGGCGTCGGCGAGCGCCCGCCGCGCCCCGGCGTCGAGCCGGTCCGCGAGCCGCGACTTGGCGTCCGGCCCTCCCTTGACGGGCACGACGACGGTCCAGCCGGGCGCGCGTGAGGTCATGTCCCCATTCTCGCGTCCGGCTCGGAGACCGGGCGCCGGGCGACCCACAGCCTCGAGATGCGGCGATCCGCAGATCCGCTGGCGGGCGAACCGCAGATCGCCGCATCTCGCGCCGGCCCGTCCGCGGCTACCGTGGGAGCCATGGCTGCTGCGCTGCACCTGACCGGGGACGCCGACGCCGACGCGCTCCTGAGCACCGACCCCTTCGCGCTGCTCGTGGGGATGCTGCTGGACCAGCAGGTCCCGATGGAGACGGCGTTCGCGGGCCCGGCGAAGATCGCGGACCGGATGGGCGGGCTGAGCGTCCGCGCCGTCGCGGAGGCGCCGCCGGACGACCTGGCGGCGCTGTTCGCGCAGCCGCCCGCGGTGCACCGGTTCCCCGGGTCGATGGCGCAGCGGGTCCAGGCGCTCGCGCGGATCGTCCTCGAGCAGTACGGCGGCGACACGTCGCGCCTGTGGACCGCACCCGACGACGCCGGGAACGACCCCGCCGCGCGGACCGTCCTGGCGCGGCTCGAGGCGCTGCCGGGGTTCGGCGCGCAGAAGGCCCGGATCTTCCTCGC
>Ga0180221_1002370_pt1 | contig 11060 bp, 15 predicted proteins | sample eDN5th37CKraftMG_FD_151339 | JGI IMG/M metagenome (GOLD analysis project Ga0180221, IMG submission 151339) | Enriched Miracle-Growth compost microbial communities from Emeryville, California, USA - eDNA 5th pass 37_C Kraft MG (version 2) (version 2) ...
CGGGCGGATCGTCTTCGAGGGCACCCCCGCCGACCTCGTCACCGCCCGCAGCACCCTCACGGGTCAGCACCTCGCCGAATACGTCGGACGCTAGGGGCACTCGCGGGGGCAAGAGGCGCACCCATGCGGTACTGCTCTCCTCTGCCCTCTTCGGACTGCTGCACGTGCGCGGAGTCACCACCGCACCCGGGCACTAAGCACAGGCTCTTTCTGCCAAGAATGCCCTCGCCAAGCAGGCGACGGAAGTCGCCGACGAAACCGCAGAAGACCGACATGTCCTCGTGATAGCCGGCGAAGCCCCCGGTCGGCACAAGTCTTAGGCGGGTCGCCGATGCGATTCCACGCCGCACTTCGCGTCGCGGCTCAGGCGCAGATTTCAGGCGCCATCGCGGATGTCGCGAGCAAATGTCTGGGCCCGCGCACGCAGCGTCTCGATTCGGCGCAGGCGTGCGGCTCTTACATCGAACCCCAGATATGCGGGCGGCACCGGTCGTCGCACGTTCGCCGAGCACTCGAAGCGCTCGCACAGAAGCGTTCCGATGGAGTCTCCGTTGCGACCTGCCTTGCCCGCGCGCTTCGCGCCGAAGAAGACGACCTCGTTGGGCAAGGTGACGTCTTCACACCACGAGCACAGTGCCCGTTCGCGCACGCGCTGCTCGGTTTGGCGCAACAGGATCCCGATGGGCTCGTCTTCCACTGGCACGACGATGAAGCCGGCGAGCGGCTGCTTCGGATCGCGCCAGCCGAAATAGTCCAACCTGTCCCACTCGATCTCAGTAAGCGACGGAACTATCAGACCGTTTCGCTCCCGCAGAGAGGCATTGACGAAGGAAGCGCGGATGTCGTTCTCGGTGAATGCGCGCATGATCTCCTACTCCATAGAAGGGACGAGGGCACTTGCTGGGCCGGCCCAAGGCTAACAGCGTTAGCGGAATCAGGCTAACACTGTTAGGCTCCTGGTCGTCCGACGGGTTGCGGCTTTCGTTGTCGGGCTTACCGCCCGCCAGGCCCTTATGCGCCGGGAGTTCTCCCGGGCGGGGAAGCTCGGGCCGGCCCCAAAATCAATCGGAGGATCATTCATGAGGCACTCAATCGCGGCGCGCCCCATCGCGCTCTTCTTGTTGCTGGCCCTCGGCGGCGCGTGGCTGGTCGCCTCGCCCCTTTGGGTCAGTGGTCAGGGTCTGCGCACACCAGGCGCACCTGTTCTCCTCGTGGCGATGATGTTCATCCCTGCATTCGCCGCGGGCCTCGTGCACCTGACCAATAGGGAGGACCGCCGCTTCCTTGAAATAACTTCCCTCAAACCGCGCCTTCCGTTTCGCAGGTGGGCGCCGTACGCAGTGATTGCTTGGCTGGGGCCAATTGTTGCGACCCTCGGATCGCTCGTTGTGGCTGCAGCGCTGGGAGCGTATCGGTTCGACCTCGAGCACTTCAGCGGCGCTCGCGAGGCGGTCTCCGCCGTCCCAGGGGCGTCCCTGCCGGATGTGCCCATTCAAGCCCTCGTTGCACTGCAGATCGGAGCGATGCTGGTGGCTCCGATCCTCAACGTAATTCCCGCACTCGGCGAGGAGATCGGATGGCGCGGCTTCCTCCAGACGCGGCTCCTTCCGCTGGGACAGTGGCCCGCCATGCTGATCACGGGCGCCGTGTGGGGCCTCTGGCACGCGCCCGTGATCCTGCTCGGCTACAACTACCCGGGACACAACCCAGTCGCCGCACTGGGCCTGATGATGGTCTTCTGCATGCTGCTGTCGGTGCTGCTCGGCTGGCTCACACTCGCTTCCGGAACCGTGTGGACGGCCGCGATCGCGCACGGCTTCATGAACGGCGTCGCCTCTCTCGGAGTGCTGTTGGCCTCCGCCGGTCCTATCGATGCCGCCGTGACCGGGCTGCTAGGAGTGAGCGGCTGGGCGGTAATGATCGCGCTCATCGTCCTGCTGATCCTGCTTCGTCAGCTGCCGGTCGTGGAAGCCGGTGAGCGGAAGCGCCCGCGTCAGGTCGTATCCCCTGACTGAGTTCGACGGATGACTCGTGCGGACTTGCTTCGCATCGACGATGCTCCTGGCCGCGCCGACGGTCTGCCGCCACGTCCTCCCGGACGCCCTCGCCGTCGCGTTCCCGCGACCCGCCCGCCTCCGGGCACGCCCCATCCATCCCGCTCGAAACGAGACCACGATGAACACCACCTTCATGCCCGTGCGGTCTCTCGACCGCGTTCAGCAACGCCTGAGCGACCTCCGCTCGCGACCCGAGCGTCTGTCGGCCCTGGACCGGCTGTCGCTGCGCGTCGGCCTGTGGCTCCTGCTGCGCAGTGCCCGCACCCGTCGCGCCCTGACTCGCGAGGACTACGAACGTCTCGTCGCGGCCCAGCGCGCTCGGGACGAGGCCGAGCGTGCGCACGCGCGCGTCGCGTTCAGCGCCTGGTACGGCCGGTGACCACCGTCGCCTCCCGCGGTCGGGGGTCTTCCCTGCGACGACCCCCGACCCCCTCCCCCCCTGACAGGACCCTCATGGACAGCACCCGCACCGGCTTCGAGCTGCGCCCGGTCACCATTCCGGCCTCGATCGACGCCCCCGACGCCGGCGACTTCATCCGGATGACCCGTGCAGCGCTCGTCCTAATCGACGATGGCTCACGATGGCCAAACACCACTGGACAAGCTAATACCGTTAGCCTATGATGGCTAACACCGTTAGTCATAGGAGTTCGCGATGCGGCAGATTGAGACCACCACAGCCATCGATGCACCTCCGGACGAAGTCTGGGGCGTACTTATGGACAATGCTCGTTACCCGGAGTGGAACCCGTTCATCACGCGTATGAACGGTCAGATCGCGCTGGGCCAGCGGCTGGACATAGAGGTGCGGCCACCTGGCGGCAAAGGGATGCGGTTCCGCCCTCGGGTCACCGTCCTTGAGGAGGGTCGCGAGCTGCGTTGGTTGGGTTCGGTCGGGGTTCCCGGCATCTTCGACGGGTCGCACGCATTCCGTGTGGAGCACTCGGGCAGAGGGACTTTGTTCATGCACTCGGAGACCTTCACAGGGCTTCTCGTGCCGTTCATGTCCGAGACGCTGAGAAGAACAGAGTCCGGTTTCGAAGTGATGAATCGCGCTCTGCGCGCTCGAGCCGAGGAAAGAGCTTCAGCGGCATGACACGGAAAGAGCAAATTCTCGATGCCGCGTCACGGATTCTTATTGAGCAGGGACATTCAGAGCTTTCCATGCGGAAGCTAGCGGATGTGCTCGGGATCCGCGCGCCCTCCCTCTACAAGCACGTGAGTGGGAAGGATGAGGTCATCGCAGGCCTGCAGGAGCGAGCGCTGCGAAGTCTCGGACAAGCTCTCAGCCGCGCTCAGCCCGGCGTCCGATCCCTCGGCGACGCTTACCGCGGTTGGGCGCTGGCCAACCCGGCCGAGTACAACCTGTTCACTCGCGTCCCGCTGCATCGCGATCTGCTTGCGCCAGGGGCGGAGGAGGCAGCGGCGGAGCCCGTGCTGGCTGCGGTCGCGGGCGATCAAGACCGCGCCCGGGCGTTGTGGGCGCTGGCTCATGGGCTGGTTGATCTGGAGCTCGCCGGCCGCTTCCCGCCGGAGGCCGACATAGACGCCGCTTGGCGCACCGCAGTCGAACTGTTCGAGCAGAGCCAGCCAACACCCGCAAACAACTCATAATCACCCCAGAACTTTGGAGGACCCCAATGACGATCACTGCGCCCACTCGGGCACCTCAAACACGTCCCGTGCCCCTTAGGCGGCTGATCGAGCTTCTGCTGCTTAGGATCAGCCTTTTCGCCGCGTTCCAGGCGGCGATCGCCGCAGCGCTCGCCCTTGAAGGAACCCCTGATGCGTGGGCTGCGTCCGCCGCGTGGTGGCCTCTGACCGCTTCAGCCGCGAACCTCGTCAACCTCGGGATGCTTGCGTACTACCTGCGGCAGGACGGGTCGTCCCTTCGCTCGCTATACCTTCCAAGAAGGGCCACAGTTCGCCGCGATCTGGGCGTCGCGCTGGTCACGCTCGTGCTGGCGGTGCCATTGGCCGCGCTGCCGAACATCGGTTTGGCGACCCTCCTTTTCGGCGACGCGCAAGAGGCTTTAAACATGCTCGTTCAGCCCCTGCCTGTCTGGGCGGCGGTACTGGCAATCCTGTTGTTCCCCCTCACAACCGCGCTGGCTGAGCTGCCCACGTACTACGGATACGTGCAGCCGCGACTGGCTGCGCTGAAAGCGCCCGCATGGACGGTCGTTCTCGTGCCCGCAGTGTTTCACGCCCTCCAGCACGCCACCCTCCCGCTGCTTTTCGACCCCTCCTTCATCCTCTGGCGAGCGGCGATGTTCCTTCCCTTCGCGCTCCTCCTGTCCGTCGTCCTCAGGAAGCGCCCGGGCATCCTCCCCTACCTGCTAATCGTGCACTTCGCGCTCGACATGCAGATGGCGTTGCTCGTCTTGCAGGCATAGCTCCGGCATCCCAGACGCCCGGCGGATTTCCCGCCACGCTCCCCTATCCGATACGTCTTGGAGACGCCATGGATCTACGAATACGCCGCGCGCATCTCCGGCGCCGTCTCACTGACTCGCTCGTTCCAGCCACAGCCATCGGGTAGCGGTCGTGATTACACTCGTCACCACAAACCTGGCGTTGAAGTTCATGCTTGAACTCGCCGGTGTCGCCGCATACGCGTACACCGCATTCCGTCTCGTCCCGCACCCGGTATGGCGCGTAGTAGCTGCGACACTCGCCCCACTCCTCGTTGTCGTGATCTGGAGTGCGTTCATGGCACCCAACTCCGACACCCGACTTAACGCGCCCTGGCGGGTGATCGCCGAACTAACCGTCTTCCTCGGGGCCGCCGTGCTCCTGTGGCTCGCCGATCTCCGTGTGCCCGCCCTCGTGTATGGAGCAACAGCCGCACTTTGCGAGCTGCTCTCCGTACTGCTAGAGCCAAATCATGGCGGAGGATCGTGACCGGACGTTCGGTGGGCAAGTCCTCCAAGAGCCCGTCACTCCACGGATGAGCAGCTCATCCAGCGGTCCCTCCCGACGTCGCTGCTCGCCGCCTGAGCCGTTGGCGGCGCAACCATCACGGACAGCGGTGAGCGCTACCGACTTCGAACGGGGGATCCCGATCCCTGCCGTCATCCCCACGATGGGTGAAGCGCCCTGGGTTTGATGGAAGCTCGCGCAATTTGATTCCGACGAGCAGTTCGCGGTCGGCTTGGACAGCAGAGAACGCGTTCTCGAACTCGACCGGCGAGACGTCGCCCAGGTAGCCGTGGAGCCGCTGCGTGTTGTGCCAGTGCACCCAGCCGGGGGTCGCGAGCTCGAGATCCTCGACGGTCTTCCACGGCCCGGATTGTGCGGCTCCGCGGACGAGTTCGGCTTGTAGTAGCCGTTCACGGTCTCGGCCGGGGCATTGTCGTAGCTATCGCCGACTGTGCCGATCGACGGGGTCGCGCCGATCTCCACGAGCCGTTCGCCGTAGCGGATCGACGTGCATTGAGATCCTGCGTCGGAATGACACCGCAGGTCGTCGTGGTGGCGACTGCGCGACCAGCGGGCCATCTCGATCGCGTCGAGCACCATCTCGGTGCGCATGTGCGATGCGACCCGCCAGCCCACGATCATGCGCGAGAACGCGTGACGATGAAGCACACGTAGGCGACACCGGCCCAGGTGGGCACGAACGTCAGATCCGTCACCCAGAGCCGGTTCGGCGCGGTCGCGGTGAACTCCCGGCGCACCAGATCCGGGTGCCTCGCCAGGGTCGGATCGGGCCGGGTGGTCTTCACCCGCTTCGACCGTCTCGAGCCCTGCGGCGCGCATCAACCGGGCCGTCTGGTCCAGACCGATCACCATGCCCGCCCGGCGGGCGGCCCTCCATAGCTTGCGGACTCCATAGACGCGGTAGTTGCTCTCCCACAAGTCTGCCTAACGCCGGCGAGGACCGGCGGTACTGATCAGAGGCGCAATGAACTGCACGCTTGTCAGCCGGCGTAGCAGTTTCAGCATGTGCGGTGTGACCAGCACCGTGATCGTGAGCGTGACTAGAACCCCGAGGAGCGCCCCGTCGATCACGTCATGCGGGTAGTGTTCGCCGGCGGCAACTCGGGCGCTGATCACGAGAAGAGCCAGCGGCAGTGCCGCTGCAGTTGCAGCTGCGGCTGTGAGCGCGATCGCTGTAGCCAGCGCGAACGCGATCGTTGCGTGGTTACTCGGAAGCGACCAGTCCCCTGCTGGTGGGCAGTGCTCGATCACGAGGTTGGGCAGTGCCGCGCAGGGTCTCTGCTGCTTGAAAGCGGTCTTGAGCAGTTCACTGGTGACGTACGCCACCGCAACTCCGATGCCTCCGGTGATCAATCTGCTCATGGCCGGTAGGGAGCGGCGCGAGCGCCAGTAGATGATGCCGGTGAGGGCCAGCAGAGCGAGGAGGCCTGCTTCCCCGGCGATGTCGCCCATTTGGGTGAGGCCGAAAGAGTTGCCGAACTCAACGGTCGTCTCCACCACGTGGGTGCCGGTGACGCCGGTACCGCTCCATGACAATCCCGCTAGCGCACCGACGCTGGCAAGGATGATCGCTCCGATCACAGTGGTCGCGGTGCGAAGATCAGGAGGGGACGGGGCGGTCGCTTTGAGCACGGAGTTTCCTTTCAACTGCGGAAGCCGACGCCCCGGGAAGCGGCGATGCCTGGCCAGGATTTCGGTACCGATTGTTCATCACGATCCACGCGCCGCAGCCCAAGGCGGACGGCCGGGATCGCTTAGGAGTTCATCAACGACGTAGCAGGGTTGGGGTTGGTCGTCTCACGGCACAGCTGTCGAGATGGCGAAGGTGGGCATTCTTCAGGATGAGAAACAGTGCGACCTGCCGTCCGTGCAGCTCGCGCGGAGCGACTCCTTTCAGAGTTGGCTGTGGAGGGCCGCCGCTACACCCAACAGCAGCACCGACATGGAGGTGACGGCGAGGACGCTCTCCGTGAGCGCGATGTTCTTCTTCGCCATCCGAACGGCAAACACATTGATCAACGAGTGCGCGGGAATAGTGAGGAGCACGAGCCAGGGCTCGGCGAAGAGCAGCAGCGTGAAGCCGATGTGCAGCATCGTTGCGCTCAGCCGCTCGAAAAGGCCCCACGCAGGGTGATGTTGGGTGAGCATCCCGTGACCTTCCAGGATCGCTCGCGCTTCGAGCGACTTCGGGTCGTCTTTTGTGAGAAGGTTGGCGACTGCGAGAGTGTTGACTGCGATAAGCAGCACTTCGACTGCCGCCCAACCGAAACCGGCCCAGACCGCCTCGTCCACTGTGCGGATTGCAAGCAGTACGATACCGAGACGCACAAGTTCCTCGGCCGGACCTGAGAACCAACCAACAACTGCTGCCGGTCGCGCTTTGTTCGCTCGACGGCTCGCGAGGACCGCGACGGGCTGCCTGAGCAGTAACGCAACTACCCATCCGACAGCCCCTAGAACTGCGGATATCACGTCGACTCCACCGGCGTAGGTGAGCACGAGCGCACAGGCGATGATCGGGGCAGGAATGAGCGCGGCGGCACTGAAGCGCATCCTGCGTGATGCGAGGGCCGGCGTCGTGGCGGTCATGGCTTCTTCCTCCGGATACGGTCTGCGGGCATGGTGATCGTTGCGAACAGTCGCGGTCTGCGGCCCGCTGCGGGCGGCTGCTTGAGTCGCGACCGGATAACGGCGCCGAGTTCGCCAATCATCTGGGCAAGTTCGTCGTCTGTCAGGTTCAGGACGTGCTCCTGATACCCCACCAGATCGCGCTCTAGATCAACGGAGGGGCGCTCGAGGTACTGCCCGTACTCGGCCATAAGCCCGGCAACGAAGGTGGCGAAGAACCGGAAGTGGTCTTCCTTGCTCGCGCCGGCCAGGTCATGGGCGCTCAAGATGGTGTCGCTGCCCAGGGCGTAGGTTCTCTCGATCGTTCCTCGAACTGGTCGCTCAGAGGCGATCGTCAGCACTTGCACCTCATGCAACAGCGCGATGTGGCGGTAGAGCGTCGCTTGGGGGATGTCGGGAAGTGCCTCCGCCAGCTGCCTCGTCGTGAGCGGGCCAGCGCCGAGGGCACGCAGAATCGACATGCGTTGCGGATGGAGGATTGCCTCGGCAACTCCGGCTTTTGTTCCCATGAGCTAGAACATTACCACATTTGATAATGTTGGTCTCGTCTCAGCAACTGGGCTTCAGGGGAGGAAAGAGGAATGGCTCAAATTCGCGTGCTTGAGCACGAAATCGTCATCGAGCTCGGGCTAGCCGAGCGAATAGCTGCCCTGCGAGGCAACGTGAGGGTCCCGCTTGCCTCTGTCATCTCAGCCGAGGTGATGCCGACTCTGGCGGTGACCGGCATCAGAGCCCCCGGCATATGGGTGCCGGGCCTATCGAAGATTGGTACTTGGCGCAGCTTGCACGAACGCAGTCTTGTACTTGCTCGCCCCGGCGCGCCCGCTCTTCAAATCCGACTCAAAGGGGAGACCTTTGACAACCTTATCGTCGCCGTCTCAGATCCATATTCGAAGCGCGAAGCTATTCGACGCGCGATCGCTCACCCATACGCTCACCGTAGCTAACGTCATGCAAACCGGGTCAGCCTCGCGGCCTCGGGGCTGACCCTCTGCCGCAGGCGTCTCGGGAAGGCAGCCACCGGCGTCGGCGGCCAGAAGGCGCGCCTGGCGCAGGTGGTGTTCGCGCTCCCCGGCACGCTCGCCATGAGGGTGGGCCAGCTGCGGCCCTACGACCTGGAGTCCAGGGGAATGGTGGAGCGGCGGAACGGCTGGATGCAGACCTCATTCATGCCCGGTCGCACCTTCACCTCCCCGGTCGGCGCGGATGGCGCCGCAGGTCTCCCAGCTATGCGCGCGTGCTCTCGTATGCCGTGGCCGCGGGGGCGTTCCCTGGTCGCCCGAGTTGAATGGCGCCCCAGACTCCTGCCGCGACGGTGAGACCCACCCGCGGTAGTCCCTCTCAGCCGCCTCGCCGTTCGAGTGCACATCCGCATGATGCGCCGCTCGGGTACGGCCGCGGGCGGGGTCCTCGTTCTGTCCTCGTTCTAGACGACAACTGAACGAGGCCAGTCTGGACGGCACCCGGAACCGTCGCTGCCCGGCACGGGCACCGAGTAGCTGATCGCGGGCTGGTGACCCGGCTCGGCGACGCGCACAAGCAAGGCAGTCTGCCCCGCGAGCTCGCTCGGCTGCGTCGTTACCGCTGGCCTCTCGTCGACGAGGTGCTGCCATGTCCGGCGGGTCGGCCAGCAACTCCCGCCTGACCGTCCTCGAAACGGGTGCCATGGACCGCTAGAGCTGGACCCGTATAGTGTCGTCGGCTCGTGGGCCGTCGAGAGTGATCAGCGTTGGCCTCACTTGCCCCGCTATTTTGTCCGTGTTCTGGTCAGCTGCGCATGTCGGGGAACCAGCCCGCTGGCGGTTCAATGTAGGGCAGCGGTTCCCCGGGGTCGCACGCGTCCTTCGAGCGGGCGAACGGGCCGTCGGGGCTGAGCAGGATCGTCATGTGGTGGTCGGCATGGTCGCGCCACGAAGAACACCTCGAACGGGTCCGCGGTGCGCCCTTCGTTCACTCCCTCCAGCTGTGATCCGAGGGCGATCGTGGATCCGTCGATCCCCTGCCCGCGCTTGTTGGTCGCACTCATGCCGCCCCGCCTTCGCGCTCGAGGGGAGCGGCGCCGGCCACCGCAGCGGTGAACTCCGTCACGGCGTGCTCGGCGCCTTGCAGACCGATCATCGGATTGGACTCGTCCGGTACCGGAAACGCCGAAGCGGCGTGCCAGAGCTTGTTGGTGTCGTTGATCGCCCGTTCGGCTTCGATCAGCTCGACCTTGATGGGGATGCCGGGATGCCCGCCCACCTTGATCAGGAACTTGCCGCGCCCGGGCGGCTCGGACCCCGGTCCGGAGTCCCAGGTGCCCGGGTCCTGCCAGGAGGTAAGAAGTTCTTGCTCTGCGCGAGAGAGCGGGACAGCGCTGGTGAGCATCGGCATCTCCGCGCCCGGCAGCCCGCCGCACACGACCATGCCGGCGCGTTCGACGAAGCCGCGCGCCTTCATACGGTCCTCATCGGTGGGAAGCGCGAGAAGGTCGCTCATGGTGTGAGAGATCATCGCCAGGCCGACGCCGCGCTGCCGGTTCAGGCGCGTGAGCGCGTCGACCCGGTCGACCATGCCGCGCCCGGCGCGCAATGCCCGCCACAGCTCGTCGAGGATGACGAAGTAGTGGCGGCGAGGTTCCAGGCCGGCATCCGCCAACGCGTTCGCGACGTTGACGGTGCCGAATCCGGCCGACCAGCAGGCCAGGAGGATCGCCGCCTGCATGTCCGTGTCGGAGTCGTCGATGGAGGACACGTTGTAGACCACAGGGCGGTCGCGTCGCATCGGTACATCGGTCGCGTGCGCGAAGGTCTCCCCCAGTCGCCCGCCGGATGTCAGGCTGATCAGCGACGCCTCCAGGTTCTCCGTGATCGCCTTGTACCGGGTGTCGTCGCCACGGTCGAGAGCGACAGCGCGCACTTCCGGCGGAGCCTCTTGGACCACCCGCAGCAGGTCTCCGAGCACCGGCACGCCCTGGTGCCGCTCGTCGAGGACCCGCAGCGCGCGGTCGATGATCGACTCCTCACGGTCGGTCGGCGGCTCCTTGCGGAGGATGGTGAGCAGGGCGGACACCATGGTGTGGCGGCGGCCGTGGGCGTCTGCGAGGACCTGGGCTCGCTCCTTCTCCTTGCCGGCCTGACGCAGCCGCTCGGCTGCTTCGATCGCTTCACCCGGATCGAGGATGTTCAGGTGCCCGCGCCCACGGCCGAGGGTGATCACCTGTCCTCCGAGGGCGCGGATCATGTCGACGTAGTCCGGCTTCAGATCGCCCAGTACCAATGGCAGGGTGCCGAGACCTGCAAGACCTGCCGCGGTGCGGCGGGTGAACACAGCGGGCGCGACCTGCTCTCAGGTCGCGCCCGCTGATCAGCATCGGTGATCGCAGCTGCTACTCGTCGCCGGGTGAACCAGCCTCCTCCTCAGGGCACTGGAGCGCCTCCGCGAATGTCTCGT
>Ga0180221_1002371_pt1 | contig 11050 bp, 9 predicted proteins | sample eDN5th37CKraftMG_FD_151339 | JGI IMG/M metagenome (GOLD analysis project Ga0180221, IMG submission 151339) | Enriched Miracle-Growth compost microbial communities from Emeryville, California, USA - eDNA 5th pass 37_C Kraft MG (version 2) (version 2) ...
CGGCTGATCGCCTGGCGCACCACGCCGCTGCGCGATGCCTCCGGCCAGCTGCTGGCGGTGGTCGCCTCGGGCGAGGACATCACCGACCGCCGCGCGGCCGAGCGGCAGCAGGGATTGCTGATGCGCGAGCTGGACCACCGCGCCAAGAACGTGCTGGCGGTGGTGCAGTCGATCGTCCGCCTGACCCAGGCCGAGCGGCCGGCGGATTTCGCCGCCGCCATCGACGGGCGCGTCCGCGCCCTGGGCCGGGCGCATATGCTGCTGGCACAGGAAAGCTGGGCCGGCAGCGACCTGCGGGCGGTGGTGGAGGCGGAGCTGTCGCCCTATGTGGCCGGCGGGCGCGCCACCCTCGCCGGCCCCGAGGTGCGGCTGGCGCCGGAGGCGGTGCAGCCGCTCGCCATGATCCTGCACGAGCTGGTCACCAACGCGGCGAAGCATGGGGCGCTCTCGGCGCCGGGTGGCCGCGTGGAGGTCGGCTGGGCAACCCTGCCGGAAGGTGGGCTGCGCCTGACCTGGACGGAATCCGGCGGTCCCCCCGTGCAGCGCGGCGCCTTGCCGCGGCGCGGCTTCGGCTCCCGGTTGATCGCGGCGACGGCGCCGCAGCTCGGCGGGGCTGTCAGCTTCGACTGGCAGCCGGCCGGGCTGCGCTGCCGGCTCAGTATCGCCGCCGACCGGGTGGCCGTGCGGCAGGGCGTGGTCCGCGCCTCCCGCGCCCCCGAGGCGGCGGAGGAAACCGCCCCACCGACCAATGCGCCACCCCTGCAGGGCCGCCGCATCCTGGTCGCCGAGGACGAGACGGTGGTGGCCATGGAGGTGGAGGGCGTCCTGCATGCGCTCGGCTGCACCGTGCTGGGCCCGGCGGCCACCCTGCCCGAGGCACTGCGGCTGGCCGAGGAGGGACTGCGCCAGGGCGGGCTGGATGCCGCCGTGCTCGATGTCAACCTGAATGGCCAGGCGGCCTTTCCGGTGGCCGACCTGCTGGTGCGCCAGGGCCTGCCGGTGCTGTTCACCACCGGCTATCACGAACTTCCGGGCGGCTGGGCCATGGGCGGCGGACAAGGGCGCACCGCGCGCCTGCACAAGCCGCTGGCGCGCGGCGCGCTGGCGGCGGCGCTGCAACGCCTGCTGGCCGGCTCCGACGGCTCGCCCGACCTGCCGCGCCGCGCTGCGCCGGGCGGGCACCGGCGGGCCCAGGGCGGCCAGCCACCCCATTCGCGGCGCTGAGGCGCCCTTCTGGCTTTCGGCAAGCGGTGCGCCGGGAGGCGGAGGTCACACCCCGGCGCGGGTCGCCGCCAGCGGCGGGGCCTCGCCGAACCCGACCTGCGCCATCATCTCCGCGAAGAGGGCCTGCCGCTGGCCGGCGAGGGTGGCGTCCCGCTCGCGCGTCAGCGCCACCAGCGCCTCGGGCCGCAGCCCCTTGGCCGCCAGCCGCCCGGGCGGGGTGAAGCCGATCCAGTCGGCGATGCAGCCGGCATTGGCCTCCGGGTGGAACTGCAGGCCGAGCGCCCGGCGGTAGCGGAAGGCCTGGATGGTGCCTTCCGAGCGCGCCATCACCGTCGCCTCCGGCGGCAGCGTCACATGGTCGCCATGCCAGCGGATCCAGGGCCCGCGCCAGACGGGGGCGGAAACCTCGGCGGTCTCCATCCAGCCCTCGTGAAAGGTGCCGGTGGGCGCCACGCTGCCGCCAATGGCGGAGGCGATCATCTGCGCGCCGAAGCAGATGCCGATCACCGGCCGCCCCGCCGCGATCCAGCGCGCCAGCAGGTCGCGCTGGCGGGCGATCCAGGCATCGGTGTCATAGGCCGCCTTGGGCGAGCCCAGCGTCACCAGAAGGTCGGCCTCGGGCATCAGGCCCTCGGGCAGCTCGGGACCGGCGAGGGTGTCGAGCACCGCGCCGTGCCGTCGTTCCAGCCAGGCGCCGAAATGGCCGACCGGCGCCAGGGGAGAGTTTTCGAGGACCAGAACCCGCATCATTTCATGTCCGGCGTGGAAAGGGGCCGCGCGGCCGCGCGCCTCCCATGAATGCCGCAACGGCGCGCGCCTTGCATCCCCGGCACGCGATTTCCCTCACGCACGCCAGAGGGTGTAGCGAGGGCAGGCTGGGCGCCCGCCCCGCCCGTGCTCATTCCGAACCCGAAAGGCCCTCCACTGCCATGCGGGCAGACCGCTTCCCCTCACTGGACCGTCGCAGGCTTCGCCGCCTGCCGCTGCTTTCTCCCCGCCAGTGGCGGCGACGGCTGCTGTTCTGGCTTGGCGCCGTACTGGTCGGCGTCGCTGCGGTCGGCTTCGCCGCGCTCGCCAACGAGGCGCAGCGCCTGTTCCACCTGATCATGGCGGTGCAGCCGCTGCTGATCTTCATCATCGCCCCGGGCGGCCTGGCGCTCTCGCTGTTGCTGACACGCTGGTTCTTTCCCGGCGCGCAGGGCAGCGGCATCCCGCAGGTCATCGCCGCCCTGCACGAGACCGATCCGCAGCGCATTGGCGCGCTGCTGACGCTTCGCATCGGCATCGGCAAGGTGCTGTTGACGCTGCTTGGCCTGCTCAGCGGCGCCTCGATCGGCCGCGAGGGGCCGACGGTACAGGTCGGCGCCGCCATCATGCACAGCCTCAGCCGCTGGCAGCGCCTGCCGCGGGCGGAGATGGTGCACATTCTTGTCCTCTCGGGTGGCGCGGCGGGGGTTGCGGCCGCCTTCAACACGCCGCTCGCCGGGCTGGTCTTCGCCATCGAGGAGCTGAGCCATGGCACGCGCATCCGCACCGGCAGCATGACCCTGACGGCGGTGGTGCTGGCTGGCCTGATGGCCATCGCCCTGGTCGGCAACTATGTCTATTTCGGCGTCAGCCACGCACAGCTCGAGATCGGGCCAGCCTGGGTGGCGGTGCTGGCCTGTGGCGTGGTGGGTGGCGTCGCGGGCGGGCTGTTCAGCTCTGCCCTGCTGGAGGCACAGCGCTATCTGCCGCGGGTGGTGGGCCAGCTCGCGAGGCGGCGCCCCGCGGTCTTCGCTGCGCTCTGCGGGCTGCTGATCGCCCTCATCGGCTGGGCGTCGGGCGGCACCAGCTACGGCACCGGCTACGAACAGGCGAAGCTGCTGGTGGAGGGGAATGGCGCCCAATTGCCGGCCGATTTCGCCATCTGGAAGCTGCTGGCCACCGTCGTCTCCTATCTGAGCGGCATTCCGGGCGGCATTTTCGCCCCCTCGCTCGCGGTGGGCGCGGGGATCGGCCAGTGGATGAGCGCGCTCCTGCCGGGCGCGCCGGCCGGGGCGGTCGTGCTGCTCGGGATGGTCGGCTACTTCGCCGGCGCGGTGCAGGCGCCGATCACCGCCGCGGTCATCGTGCTGGAGATGACCAGCAACCCGCGCCTCGCCATGCCGCTGATGGGCACGGCGCTGCTGGCCTTCGTGGTCTCGCGCCTGATCTGCCGGCGGCCGCTCTACGCCAGCATGGCCAAGCGCTTCATCTCGCATTGAAGCCTGGGGGAATGAGTTCCCCCAGACCCCCTTCTTTTTCTTCGAGTTTCCAGCGCTGGCGGAAAGCGCAGCCCCAAACTGACAAAAAAGAAGATGGGGATCGGACGCAGTGCGTCCGATGGGGAATTCCTTCCCCCGAGCTTTTGCCTCAGCCGATGCGGATGATCCGCGCCAGCGCCGCCACATGTTCGGGCGGGGTGGGCGGCACGATGCCGTGGCCGAGATTGAAGACGAAAGGCCGCCCGCGCATCGCCGCCAGGATCGAGCGGGCCTCCGCCTCCAGCGCCGGGCCGCCGGCCACCACGGCCTGGGGGTCCAGATTGCCCTGCAGGGTGATTTGCGCCGGCACGTTCGCGGCCGCCCAGCGTGGGTCCATGGCGGTGTCCATGGCCACCGTGCCGACCCCGGCGCGCTGCGCATACTCGACGATCATCGGCCCGGCGAGGCGCGGGAAGCCGATCAGGGGGATGTCCGGCCGGACCTTGCGGATGGCGCCGACGATGACATTGGCCGGCTCGATCGACCAGCGGCGGAACTGGGCGGGGGGTAGCAGGCCGGCCCAGCTGTCGAACAGCATCAGCGCCTCGGCGCCCGCCTCGGCCTGGGCCAGCAGGTAGTCCACCGTGGCATCCGTCAGGGTGCGGATCAGCCGGCCGAACAGCGCTGGGTCGGCATAGGCGAGGCGGCGCGTCTCGGGGAACTCCTTGCCGCCCTTTCCGTCCACCATGTAGCAGGCGACGGTGAAGGGGCTGCCGGCGAAGCCGATCAGCGCCGTCCTCGGCGCCTCCTGAGCCAGCCCGGCCCGCACCCGCGCAACCGTCTCCAGGATCGGCGCCACCTTCGCTCGCACCAGGTCGGGCCGCAGTGCGGCGAGGCCGGCGGCATCCCGCACGGGCGCCAGCAGCGGTCCCTCTCCCTCGGCATAGCGCAGCCCCTGGCCCATGGCCCAGGGCAGCATCAGGATGTCACTGAACAGGATCGCCCCGTCCATGCCGTAGCGGCGCACCGGCTGGAGCGTCACCTCCGCTGCCAGCTCCGGCCTTGTGCACAGGCTGATGAAGTCACCGGCCTGGGCGCGGAGCTGGCGATATTCGGGCAGGTAGCGCCCGGCCTGGCGCATCAGCCAGAAGGGCGGGGGCCAGAGGGCTTCGCCGGCGAGGGCACGCAGCAAGGGCTTCGACGCGTTTTCCATGGCGCCCCTTTCTATGAAAAAGAGTCTTTAAGAAAGGTGGGGGGTCCAGTAGGGCCTGTGGATAAGGGGGACGCAAAGACGTCCACTGCTTTCCACAAAGTTTTCCACAAGGGCGAATCGGCAAAAAACCGAGGTTTGAGGCGGGTTTCCGGCGTTTCTCCCGGACTCGCACCGCCCGCTGTGCCCAACCATGCCCAACCCTCTGAAAATGCGGATTCAATCCCCGATTCCCCCAGGGAACCCTTGGAGGCGGTCCGGTTTTCCACAATCTCCACAGGAATCCCCGCTATTCTCCACCCCCAGAACGCCGCACAACGCCCCGGAGCCGATGTCACACCGCCCCTTCAACCTGCATCTTGTCTCCGACAGCACCGGCGAGACGCTGAATTCCATCATGCGCGCCACCCTGGCGCGCTTCCCCGACCCGCAGGTGGTGCACCACCGTTGGTCGCTGGTGCGTTCGCACCTTCAGCTTGAACAGGTGCTGGAGGGCATCAAGGCCGAGCCGGGGCCGGTGATGTTCACCCTGGTCGATCGCTCGCTGCGGCATGCGCTGGAGGAGGTCTGCCAGCAGATCGGCGTGCCCTGCCTCTCCGTGCTCGACCCGGTGATGGACCTGCTGCAGGCGCAGCTCGGCCAGCAGGCGCGCGAGAAGCGCGCCGCGCAGTATGTGCTGGACGCCGATTATTTCCGCCGCATCGATGCCATGCACTATGTGCTGGCGCATGACGACGGCCAGGGCATCGCCGGCATCGAGGAGGCGGATTGCGTGCTGGTGGGCGTCTCCCGCTCCAGCAAGACGCCGACCTGCTTCTATCTGGCGAACCGCGGCATCAAGGCGGCCAATGTGCCGATCGTGCCGACCAGCCCGCTGCCGGTGGAGCTGGAGGATCCGCCCTGCCCGGTGATCGGCCTGACCATCGACACCGGCGCGCTGATCGATATCCGCCGGCACCGGCTGAAGATCATCGGCAATGGCGGCGTGCGGCAGGACGCCAATGACTACGTGGATTTCGAGGCGGTGAAGGCCGAGATCCAGGCGGCGCGCCGGCTCTGCACCAGCCATGGCTGGCCGGTGATCGACGTCACCCGCCGCTCCATCGAGGAAACGGCGGCGACGGTGCTGCAGCTCATGGAAGCCTGGCACGCCCGGCGCAACCAGCTCAACGCCGCCAAGGCCCGGCCGGCCCAGGCATGACGCGGCTGGTCCTCGCCTCATCCTCCGCCACCCGGGCGGCGCTGCTGCGCGCCGCCGGGCTGGACTTCGAGGCGCGGCCCGCGGCGGTGGACGAGGCCGCGCTGAAAGCCGCCGCCCAGGCAGAGGGCATTCCCCCCGCCGAGGCCGCCATCCTGCTGGCCGAGGCCAAGGCCCAGCGCATCGCCCGCCGCGAGCCGGAGGCTGTGGTGATCGGCGCCGACCAGCTCCTGGTCTGCGAGGGGCGCTGGTTCGACAAGCCGGAAGATCTCACCGGCGCGCGCGAGCAGCTCCGCGCCCTGCGCGGGCGGACGCACACGCTCTTCACCGCCATGGTGCTGTGGCGGCATGGCCAGCGCATCTGGCAGCACGTGGCGACGCCCCGTCTCACCATGCGCGATTTCTCGGAGGCCTTCCTGGAGCGCTATCTGTCGGCCGAGGGCGAGGCGGTGACCCATTCGGTCGGCGCCTACCGGCTGGAGGGGCTGGGCATCCAGCTCTTCCGCGAGGTCCAGGGGGAGCACAGTGCCATCCTGGGGCTGCCGCTGCTGCCGCTGCTGGGATTCCTGCGGCAGCATGGGGTGGTGGAGGAGTGAAAAAGGTCGGGGGAAGGAATTCCCCCGAACCCCCTTCTTTTTTCTGTCAGTTCCAGCGCTTCTTCACCGGGGCGCCCCCAAACTCGAAGAAAAAAGATCGGGGTCTGGAGGAATTCATTCCCCCAGTCTTTCCAACGCCTCGATCAGCGCCCGCAGCCCCCGGTCCAGCACCTTTTCCCGCCGCAGCACCAGCCCGAGCTTGCGCCCGAGTGCCGGTTGCAGGGGCCGCACCACCGTGCCGGGAATGCCCGGCCCGGCGGCGAGCGCGGGCAGGATCGAGGCGCCCAGGCCGCTGCTGACCAGGCCCTTGATCGCCTCCACGCTGCCGAGCTCCATGGCGGGGCGCGGTGCCAGCCCGGCGCGCGCGAACCAGGCGTCGATCAGGCCGCGCGTGCGGCCGCCGGCCTCGTAGAGGATCAGCGGCAGGGTCGCGAGTTCCGCCGGGCGGATGCTGCGGCCCGGCCCGGCCATGGCTTCGGGCAGCAGGGCCACCAGCGGGTCGGCCACAAGGGGCGTGACCTGTAGAGCGCGGTTGCGGGCGAGGGGGAGGGTGACCACGGCGCAGTCCAGCGCGCCCTCCTCCACGCGGCGCACCATCTCGTCCGAATTGCCGGTGACGACCACCACCTCCAGCGCCGGCAGCCGCCGCTTCAGCGCGGCGAAGACGGGAGGCAGCAGGTGGATGCAGGCCGTGGCGCCGGTGCCGAGCCGCACCCGCCCGGCATGGCCCTCGCGATGTGAGAGGGCGGCGGTCACCGCCTCCTCCGCCGCGGCGACGGCGCGCCGGGCGGGGGCGGCGAAGGCGGCGCCGGCGGCGGTGGGTAGGGAGCGGCCGGCGGCGCGGTCGAGCAGCCGGAGGCCGAGGTTGCGCTCCAGTTCGCGCAACTGCTGGCTCGCCGCCGGCTGAGTCAGGCCCAGGGCGCGCGCGGCGAGGGAGACGCTGCCCTCGTCCACCACGGCGAGGAAGGTGCGGAGCTGGCGCAGGGTCGGGAGCGACATAAGAACAACTTATCCGAATGCGCGGCATCAGAAGAGTTTTCTGGGCGCCCCCCGGCAGTGGGTGCAGCATGGCGGCCTCTGACGAAGCTTGGACCGCACTGCCGCATGCCGCTCCCCGAAGACGAATCCGCCCCTCGCATCCGCCCCGCCACGGCCGGGGATATCCCGGCGATCACCGCCATCTATGCCCATCACGTGCGGCATGGCCGCGCCTCCTTCGAGATCGAGCCGCCGGATGAGGCGGAGATGCGCCGCCGCCAGGAGGCGCTGCTGGCGCAGGGCATGCCGTATCTGGTGCTGGAGCAAGGCGGCGCTGTGCTGGGCTATGCCTATGCCGGCCCCTACCGGCCCCGCCCGGCCTATCGGGACACGGTGGAGAACTCGATCTATGTGCGCGCCGATCAGGCCGGGCGCGGCTTCGGCCGGCGGCTGCTCGCCGCGCTGATCGAGGCCTGCGAGGCGCGCGGGTTGCGGCAGATGGTGGCGGTGGTGGGCGACAGCGCCAATGCCGCCTCGATCGGCCTGCACCGGGCGATGGGCTTTCGCGAGGTCGGCGTGCTGCGTGCCGTCGGCTGGAAGCACGGGCAATGGCTGGACAGCGTGCTGTTGCAGCGCGCGCTGGGCCCGGGTGCGGCGGAACCGCCGGTGCCGCGGGGATGAGTGCCGCGGCTTCCACGGCGCGCTCCGCGCCCGTCCCCACCGGGGCCTGGCGCGTGGCCGCCGTGCTGGCGGCCACGCAGGTCGTGCACTGGGGCTCGCTGTTCTACGCCTTCTCCGTGCTGATGCCGGCCATTGCCGCCGAGACGGGCTGGCCACGCGACACCGTGGTCGGCGCCTTCTCGACGGGACTGCTGGTACAGGCGGGGGCGGCGCTGGCCGTCGGCCCCCTGCTGGACCGGCTCGGGCCACGCACCGTCATGGCGGCGGGCTCGGTGCTGGCCGGGCTCGGCCTCTGGCTGGCCGGACGGGTGGAGGGGCTGTGGCAGTTCTATGCCGTCTGGGCCGGGCTGGGCGCGGTGATGGCGGCGACGCTCTACGAGGCTGCCTTCACCGCCGTCGCTGCCGCCTTCGGCCGGGCTGCCATGCGGCCGGGCATCGCGCTGGTCACCTTCGCCGGAGGGCTGGCCAGCACGGTCTTCTGGCCGCTGACCGCCTGGCTGGTGGCTGATCTCGGCTGGCGCGCGGCCTGCACGGTGCTGGCGCTGGTGAATCTGGCCTGTGCCCTGCCGCATGCCGCCGTCCTGCCCGGCCGGGCACCGCCGCCCAAGGCAGCGGCGGCGGGCGATGACCTGCATCCCGGCGTGGTGTACCGCCAGCCGCGCTTCTGGGCCCTGGCCTTTGTCAATGTGGCGGTCGGCTTCGTCAGTGCCGTGGTCGGGGTGCATCTCGTACCCCTGCTGGCGGAGCGCGGGCTCGGGGCGGCGGCGCCGCTGCTGGCGGGCCTGCTGGGCGTGGCGCAGGTGGCGGGGCGGGTGATCGAGTTCGGCGGCGGCGGGCGCTGGCCCTTGCGGGCGGTCGGGCTGGTGGCGCTGCTGGCGCTGGTGCCGGCCTCGGCGCTGCTGGCCTGGGGCAGCGGCATCCCCGCCATGGCCTGTGCCATCGGGGTCTATGGACTGGCCAATGGCGTGATGACCATCGTGCGCGGCGCCCTGCCGGCGCAACTCTTCGGCACCGGGCATTACGGCGCCATCAGCAGCGCGCTCGCCGCGCCGGGCGCCCTGGCGCGGGCGGCAGGGCCGGTCGCGGCGGGTTGGCTCTGGGCCTGGAGCGGCGGCTACACGACGCCGGTCGCCCTGCTCGGGCTGCTCTGCCTGGCGGCGGCGCTGGCGCTGGCCGCGGCGGTGCCGGATGGCGGAAGGGCGGCGCGGCGGAGCTAGAAAAGGCCGGAAGACCTGCCACTCAAGGAGTGGGGGAAGGAAGCTCGCGGGAGTGAACTCCCCCAAACCCCCTCCTTTTTCTGCAAGTTTTCGGTCACGCCCGTGGCGATGGCAGCGCCTTGCCGACCGCAGTCGCCGGGGCTGCTGCAGCCCCGGCGCAAGCGCTCCGCCGTCAGCGCGACCAAACAGGCAGAAAAGAAGAAGAGAGGGCCGGGGGAGAATTCTTTCTCCCCCGATCCGCCCCTTGCCGGATTCGAGGACAGGCCAGAATTTCCCCCCGTCCTTTTTTATTCATCATCAGGCGCGGCGCGTGAGGCGCAGCGGAATCATGACTCGCGTGTTAGGCGACTCGATCAAGGCTGCAAGGCGGGAGATTTCGTGAGCACAGGTCTGATCGCACTGCTGGACGACGTGGCGGGGCTCGCCAAGGTCGCGGCTGCTTCCCTGGACGACGCGGCCAGCCAGGCGGCCCGCGCCGGCGCCAAGGCGGCGGGGGTCGTCATCGACGATGCCGCCGTCACGCCCCGCTACGTGGTGGGCTTCACCGCTGACCGCGAGTTGCCGATCGTCGGCAAGATCGCCGTGGGCTCGGTGAAGAACAAGCTGATCTATCTGCTGCCCCTGGCGCTCGTGCTGAGCCTGATAGCGCCCTGGGCCGTCACGCCGCTGCTCATGCTGGGCGGCGGCTTCCTTTGCTACGAGGGCGCCGAGAAGATCTATCACGCTCTCCGGCCGCATCAGGCGGAGGCGCATGAGGCGGCCGTCGCCAGGACGGTATCCTCGGCCCGCAGCCTGGAGGACCAGAAGGTCCGCAGCGCCATCAAGACCGACTTCATCCTTTCCGCGGAGATCATGGCGCTCACCCTCTCCACCATCTCCGGTGCCTCGGTGCCGCTGCAGGCGGCGATCCTCGCCATTGTCGGGCTCGGCATCACCGGTCTGGTCTATGGCGGCGTGGCGCTGATCGTGAAGGCGGACGACCTGGGCGTGGCGCTCGCCCGCAACCCGCGCCCGGCCTCGACCCTGCTGGGCCTGCGGCGACAAGACCCCGCCGGGGCTGCCCAGGATGCCGCCCCGAGTGGCGCCGACCGGCTACTGCGGCCGCTGACGCGCGGCTTCGGGCGCGGGCTTGTCCGCGGCATGCCCTGGTTCCTCTGGCTGCTCGGCATCGTCGGTACCGCGGCGATGGTCTGGGTGGGCGGTGGCATCATCATCCACGGGCTGGAGGGCTTCGGCCTGCCGGCGCTCGGCCATGCGGTGCATGATGCGGCGCTGGCGGCCGGCCATGCCCTGCCCGCCATCGCCGGCGCGGCGGAATGGATCGTGACGGCGGCGGCCTCGGGCGTTGTCGGCCTGCTGATCGGGGCGCTGCTGATCCCGCTGGTGCAGCTTGTGGTGGTGCCGGTGCTGGCGCGCCTGCGCGGCGGCAAGGCGGCGCCGGACGCGCCGCACTGAGGCCCGTCGCCGGCAACCAGCCATTCATCCGGAGGGGCTTAAGAGGGGGCTTCCACCTCCTTCGCCGCGCCGGAGCCCCTGCCATGAATGCCCAGGCCAGTCACGACCCTGCCAGCACGGTGCTGCCGGAGGAGCTGCGCGCCCTGCTGCGCACCGAGCTGGCGCCGATGTTCGAGGAGATGCGCCGCTTCGTGGACCGGCGCATCGCCGAGCTGAGCGCTGAGGTCGCCGCCACCTCCGAGATGGCCGACATGGCGGAGGAGAAG
>Ga0180221_1002372_pt1 | contig 11047 bp, 9 predicted proteins | sample eDN5th37CKraftMG_FD_151339 | JGI IMG/M metagenome (GOLD analysis project Ga0180221, IMG submission 151339) | Enriched Miracle-Growth compost microbial communities from Emeryville, California, USA - eDNA 5th pass 37_C Kraft MG (version 2) (version 2) ...
GTTCGGCTCGAAAGTCACGATCGAGCGCGCGGACGGGCGCACGCAAACCTACCGCATCGTCGGCGAGGACGAGGCCAATCCTGCAAAAGGGTCGATCTCCTATGTGTCGCCGCTCGCGCGGGCGCTCGCCGGAAAGTCGGTGGGCGATACGGTGAAGGTCGCGGGGAGCGAAGCGGAAATCACCGCGATTGCCTGACGGCCGACGCGTGCCAGCAGCACGCGCAGGCAAGTTTCGACCGTTCCAAATCAAAGAGTCGCGAAATGGCGCGACGCCTGGTTTGCGCGCGCCTTATTCCACTTTTCCGGAAGCACTCGGCGCTTTGTTTGCGTGCTTGTTATCGGAAAACCGGCTTCCACTTTTCCGGAAGCACTTTAGCTACCTTCGCCGACCGGAAAGCGGGCGGCCCAGCTCGCGCCGTCGCTGTCCCGCGCCTCCACGTGCAGCGCATCGGCGCCGTTGCTGCGGTAATCGAACTCGATCACCGGATCCTGCGCCATGGTGATCGAGCCCTGCATAGCGAACACACGCTCGTCCCCTTGGCGTACCTCCACATCGGTGAGGATGCGCAGCGGCACGTAGAGCAGCGTCAGCTGGTCCAGCACCATGCCGGTGTGGTTGGGGTGCATGATCTTGAGTTGGGCACGCGGCTCGATCTGCGTTGCCGCGGTGCGCGTGCCGATGGCTTCGAGGGTCATCCGGCCCATCGTGGCGGCAATCTCTTCGGGGCTGCCCGAGGGCGGAGCCGAGCACGCCGCCTGCCCGCCGGCAAAGCGCACATGGCGTTCGGCCATATAGAGCTGTCCGTCCGACGCCTCGACGATGGCGCGCACGTCCGTCGCCGCGTTGAGACGCAGGCGCGTTGCGAGGTGAACGTGCTCGCGTCTGCCGTCGAAGTCGAAGCGGGCGGCGACCGGGGAAGGGTTCTCATCGACGATGAGCGTAATTGCGCGCACGCTGTGTCCGCCGGCGAATTTCACATCCACCTCGATCGGGACCGCGCGCTGGTCCTGCGGGCGGAACGGTGCATTGAGCTGCACGACGTCACCGGCCGGCGCTATGGCGCGATCCGCGAAGACGCTGGCGCGGATCTCATCCCACGCCGGGCCGGCATCGGCGGCGCAGGGCGCAAGAGCCAGGACCGCAGCAAGGAGCAGCGGACGCGAAGAGGATAGCATGGCAGTGCCCCGGAGCGATCGCGGATAAGACTCTGCCATTATGTCCCAAGCGCCGTATCGCTCCAATAGGAACGGCAGATGCAACATTGTTGCGGTCGCTATGGCGGCTGCCGGTCGCGTTTCGCCCGCCGTTAAGCTCGCCGCCGCATCACCTCCGCGGCGACCTCGAGGCAGCGGATGAAGCCGGTGAGGTCGGAGAGCATCCGGTCCGCGGGCGCAGGGTGTGCCAAGAAGGTACCGCCGGCATCCTCGATCGCCACCGCGATCATGAGGTTCTCCGCCAATCCGAAGTCTTCGATGTCGGCGGCGGCGCTTTCTGCGTCCCAGGAGGCATACGGTTCCTGCGCGCCATTCCGGACGCGGCTGGCGTAGTCCGCCGGGTGGTTCGTATAGCCGAGCGCCGGCCGGTCCAGCGCGCGCATGAAGCCGATCTCGAACGCCGTGCCAACATCCATCGAGACGCCGCGGAAAGGCGTGCAATTGGCGATCAGCAGATCACAGGAGCGCATCAGCGCTTCGTTGCCGCGGCTGATGCGGCGGGCAATTTCCTGTAGGGAAAGCCCCGCCGTTCCGATTGCGTTATCGAGGGGGTAAACGCCTTCGAAGCCGCGTTCGGCGCAAAGCCGCTTTTTTATCTCTCCCTGGGCGATGGCATTGGGAAAGAAGACCTCCGGTCCGGCGAGATAGATGCGCGGATTGCGTGCGGGATATCGGTTGCGTCCGTCACCTTGCTAATCTTCCCATGGGCCGAAACGGCGGTTTGCGGCATGGGCGTCGCCCGGCCCCAATGGGATGCGATTCGGAGCGCCGCCGCAGCCTGGGAAAGCGGCGTTCTTCAGAACAACGCCGCCGCGGTGCGGCCCACATCGGCAATGGCGGCGTTGCGCGCGTCGAGCGCCGCCTCGGTGTCGGCCAGATAGGCGGCGATGATGACCGGCGGGCGGTTCGGCGGCCACACGATGGCGACGTCGTTCGTCGCGCCGTGTCCGCCCGTTCCCGTCTTGTCGCCGACTTTCCAATCGGCGGGTAGGCCGGCGCGCAGCCTCGCGTTGCCAGTCTCATTCGTGACGAGCCAGTCGATGAGCTGGGCCTCGGATTTCTTTGACAGCACATTGCCGAGCAGGATGCGCTGCAGCGTGTAGGCCATGGCGCGCGGGGTCGTACCGTCGCGGGGATCGCCAGGGGTTGCTTCGTTGAGTGCCGGCTCGATGCGGTCGAGACGCGTCGCTGCATCGCCTAGCGTGCGCAGCCATTTCGTGAGTGCCTCCGGGCCGCCGAAACTCGCCAGCATGAGATTGCCGGCCGTGTTGTCGCTGACCTTCATTGCCGCGGCGCAAATGTCGGCCATCGTCATGCCGTCACCACCGGCGTGCTTTTCGGTGACGGGCGAATATTCGACGACATCGCTTGCGTTGAAAACCACGCGGCGGTCGAGTTTCTCTTCGCCGTCGTCGACGCGGACGAGCACATAGGCCGCGGCGAGCAGCTTGAACGTGCTGCAAAGGGGGAAGCGTTCGAGCAGACGCTGGCCTTTGAGACCGCCGGTCTTGGTGTCGAGAATGGCGACGCCCAGACGGCCCTTCACGCCCTTCTCGATCTCGGCCAGCCTCGCGCCGGCATCGATCTCCGCCGCGCCCGCCTGGTCGGGAGCGCCGAAGGCCGACAGCGCCAGAACGGCGAGGGCGCTATGTACGGCTTGGCGGCGTGTGATGGCTGGCGGCATTGTTGTCTCCCGGCATGCAGTCCACGGCCCACGGAGGGCCGCGTCTGGCCGCGTCTGCGGCCTTCAAGGGTCGAGAGGTCAGTTACGGGAAAATGCTGAACGGCGCCAGGAAAGCCGTGCCCCCAGCACGTGCCCTTTTTTCCGGAGCCGGGCCGATGGACGTAACGAGCGATGATCAGCGCGTGCGCGCGGTGAAGCCCAGCCAGCCGAGCGTCGCGGCGACGAGGCCGATGACATAGCTTGCCCAGATGGGCACGTGCGTCGCTCCAATCGCGACGTCCCAGCCGGAAAGCGCTCGGGTGAGCTGCGCCACGGCGAGCAGCATGAAGATCACCCCGGCGATAGTGGAGAAGGTTCTAGCGGTCATGGCATCCTCCGCGGCTGTTGCCGGGACCAGCATGGACCGGACGGCTCTACCGAGCGGTAGCCTAGGAGCATAAACTTGGATGTGCTGGCGCCGTTTCAACTCCGCCGCTGATCTTCATCAGATGCAGACACCCTTTATGATCAAGGGGGCTCTTTCAGTGGGGCGCAGTGGCGCCGGACGGCGACAGCTCTGCCGGCAGCGCCGCCGCATCCGGATCGGGCGCCGCGGGCGATCCCAGCATGGCTTTCCGCTCCGCCGGCCTCTTGATGATGACGACGAGCGTATAGCTGATGATCAGCAACAGGAACCATGACCCGAACTTGCCCGCGCTCACCATCGACCAGACATCGCGCTGGTTCGGGTAGAGCCACGTGCGCGTGAAGGTGCCGACGTTCTCCGCGAGCCAGATGAACGCGGTGACGAGCACGAGCCCGAGCAGCAGCGGCATCCATCGGTGCGTGCGCCAGTTGAGGAAATAGACGCGCGTGCGGGCGAACAGCACGCCGGCGGCGAGGAACAGCGCCCAGCGCATATCCGGCAGATAATGGTGCGTGAAGAAGTTGGCGTAGATGGCGGCGCTGAGCACGCACAGCGACAGCGTGGAAGGGTGCGCCCTGAACTCGAAATGAAAGAGCGTCCACACGCGGCAGAGGTAGCTGCCGATGCATGAGTACATGAAGCCGGAGAACAGCGGCACGCTGGCGATGCGGAAGAAGCTTTCCTCCGGATAGACCCACGAGCCGACCGAGGTCTTGAAGATCTCCATCAGGGTGCCGACCACGTGATAGGCGGCGATGACCTTCGCTTCCTCGAACGTCTCCAGACGAAGCAGGAGCAGCAGAGCCTGCAGGCCGAGCGCGGCCACGAACAGAAAGTCGTAGCGCGCCAGCGCCGCGCCTTGCGGATAGAAGAGGTACGTGGCAATCAGCAGCGCCACCATCATGCCGCCGAACAGACAGGCCCAAGCCTGCTTGATGCCGAAGCGCAGGAACTCGTACAGCCCGGCGCTGACGGGATTGGTGCTCATGCGCGCCCCGATGCGCGCTTCCGCGGCGATGAACCGGCGCAGGAACGGCCAGTTGGCGGCGCCGCTGCGCCGCTCGGATATTTCGGTGTGCAAAGGATGGCTCGCTCGGCAACGCGTGAAGCTGCGAGCCTGCCGGCCGACTGCGCCCGAATTTCGGCTGGTCAAATCAGGCAGCCGCAGCGGTCGCCCGCCCCGCGCGGCTAGACCCGGTGGCGAAGCTCACAGTTTGCGGGCGAAGTTCTTGCCGACGTGCTGACTGATATAAGTGGCGAGACCCTCGCCCTCTTGCGCCCGGCGTTTCATCGCTTCGACGTGTGCCCGGCCAGGGCGACGATGATCGTATTCGTACCCGCTGCCATCGATGAACCACACCCGAATGGATGATGGGCCGAGCGCGAACGCACGGACACCGGAGCGGTGTCCGCGATTGGCATAGGGTGTGCGGTCGAACGGCGGCATGCGTCACCTAGAGCGACAGGCGAAGGAGCCATCGCGTAAGCAGCGGCGCAAGCCGGTAGAGGAGGGGAGGAGAATTGAGCCCCGCCGCGCCTGCCTCAGTTGTCGAGGAAGCTCCGCAGCTTCCGCGAGCGCGAGGGGTGCTTCAGCTTGCGCAGCGCCTTCGCTTCGATCTGACGGATACGCTCGCGCGTCACCGAGAACTGCTGACCCACCTCTTCGAGCGTGTGGTCGGTGTTCATGCCGATGCCGAAGCGCATGCGCAGCACGCGCTCCTCGCGCGGCGTGAGCGAAGCCAGCACCCGCGTCGTCGTCTCGCGCAGGTTCGACTGGATCGCCGCATCGATGGGAAGCACCGCGTTGCGGTCCTCGATGAAGTCGCCGAGGTGCGAATCCTCCTCGTCGCCGATGGGCGTTTCGAGCGAGATCGGCTCCTTCGCGATCTTCAGGACCTTGCGCACCTTCTCCAGCGGCATGGCGAGCTTCTCAGCCAGCTCCTCCGGCGTCGGCTCGCGGCCGATCTCGTGCAGCATCTGGCGCGAGGTACGCACGATCTTGTTGATCGTCTCGATCATGTGCACCGGAATACGGATGGTGCGTGCCTGGTCGGCGATTGAGCGGGTGATCGCCTGACGGATCCACCACGTCGCGTAGGTCGAGAACTTGTAGCCGCGGCGGTATTCGAACTTATCGACGGCCTTCATCAGGCCGATGTTGCCTTCCTGGATGAGGTCGAGGAACTGCAGACCGCGGTTCGTGTATTTCTTGGCGATCGAGATGACGAGACGCAGGTTCGCCTCGACCATCTCCTTCTTCGCCTGACGGGCCTCGCGCTCGCCCTTCTGCACCGCCTTCACGATGCGGCGGAACTCGGGGATTTCGAGGCCGGTCTCGGAGGCGAGCGTATGGATCTCGCCACGTAGCTGCTCGATGCGTGTCTTCTCGTTCTTGACGAACGTCTGCCATTTGCGGCCGAGGCCGCTCACGCGGTCGAGCCAGGTCTGGTCGAGCTCGTTGCCGAAGTATTCGCCGATGAACGCCTGGCGCGGCACGCCGCAGCTTTCGGCGAGGCGCATGAGCTGGCCTTCGTGGCCGACGAGCTTCTTATTGATGCCGTAGAGCTGCTCGACGAGGCTTTCGATGCGGTTGTTGTTGAGCGACAGGCTCTTCACGTCCGCGATGATCTCCTCGCGGTGCTTATCGTAGGCCTTCTGCTCCTTCTTGGAGCCGGTCTCACCCGCAACCTGCTGCTCGAGCTTCTTGTCCTGCTGCTTGCGCAGTTTCTTGTACGTGGAGGCGATGCGATCGAACGTCTCGAGAACCTTCGGCTTCAGCTCCGCTTCCATGGCCGCGAGCGAGAGCGCGTTCTCGTAGTCGTCGTCATCGTCCATCTCGCCTTCGGCCGGCGTTTCGGCGCCTTCCTCGGACGCCTCGTCGGCCTCGCCGTCACCGATCGCGGCGGGCGGCTGCTTCGCCTCAGGGCCTTCGTAGGTGGCTTCGAGATCGATGATGTCGCGGAGCAGAATCTTGCCTTCGTTCAGCTCGTCGCGCCAGATGATGATGGCCTGGAAGGTGAGGGGGCTTTCGCATAGCCCGGCAATCATCGCTTCGCGGCCGGCCTCGATGCGCTTGGCGATGGCGATTTCGCCCTCGCGGGAAAGCAGCTCGACGGAGCCCATCTCGCGCAGGTACATGCGCACGGGATCGTCCGTGCGCTCGGTCGGCTCGCTGCGGCCCGTGGTGGTGACGACGGCGGACTGGGTGGTCAGCGCGCGGCCGCCCTCTTCCTCGTCGGCTTCCTCCTCGGCGCCGTCCTGGCCTTCCTCGCCCTCGTCGGTGTCGACGACGTTGATGCCCATGTCGGACAGCATCGCCATCGTGTCTTCGATCTGCTCGGAGGAAACCTCCTCGGACGGCAGAACGGAGTTCAGCTCGTCATAGGTGACGTAGCCGCGGGCCTTGGCGGTCTTAAGGAGCTTCTTGACGGCCTGATCGGAGAGATCGAGCAGCGGACTGTCGCGCTCAGGGCTCTCCGCCGCCTGCTTGTCCTGATCCTCGACCTTGGCCGCCGGAGCGGGCTTGCTCCGCGGGCCAGAAGCTTTCGTTTTGACGGCTTGTGCTTGTGCTTTTGACAAGGGCTCGTATCCCGCTCTACCGGCGCATGCTTGCGCCATAATGCGGCAATTCGCCGCGCTCGCTGCCGCGATGGCGTCCGTTACAGGCTCGCGCACAAACCCGTAGGTCCACCATCGGCTCCCCACCAACCTTGATCCGCGGTCCCGGAATGGGGCCGACGGCCGTCTCCCTGCACTTCGCTCGCAAGGGGCGCGCCAACATTGCCGCTATTCTGCCGATACGGGCTGTTCGCTTGCCCTGGCAAGCAGGCCCTGGATCTCGCAGATGCGCGCCAGCGCGTCCTCGGAGCCGTCCCGGTGATATGCCTGGACGGCTGCTTCGAGCGACTTCTGCAAGCCGACCTGCCTCTCGTGGAGCGCGAGGGCGTGGCGCCAGCCAACATCCACCTCGGTCTCAGAAGCATCAGGCTCTGCGAAACGATCGCTTCTATGCGTAACGGAGCGCTCCACAAGGTTAACGACCTTGTCGAGGCCCGCAACGCTCAATTGGGAGCGTAAACGCGCTCTGTCAAGATTATTCTCAAACGCCTGTATGCTGAGGATGCCGTCGCGCAGCCGCGCCATCGCCGCGGAGGCGAAGGCAATGCCGGCAATCTCCTCGGCGTGCGTTTCGATAAGCCAGGGGTGATTGAGTATCGTCTTGAGGATCAGCGCCTCCCGTGCCGGGGCATGCTCGGCCTGGGCAGCAAGCTCGGGACTGGCGATCGGACGGCGCTGCGCGGGCGCCTGCGGCATCTGCCCGAGCCTTGCCCGTTCCCGCATGCGCCAGTCCGGAGCCACGTTGTTGCGGCGCTGCCCGCCCGGTGAATTCGTGCGCGGGCCCTGGCCGCGGGCGATCTGGCGCACGACCGTGCGGTTCATCGCCCACAGGGTTTCGCGCAACTCGCGCTCATAGTGGCCGCGGACGACGCCGTCGGCGATTTTTCCCACCAGCCCGTTGAGACGCGCCTCGAGCGCGGCGCGCTGCTCCGGCGTAGAGATGTCGTGTCCTTGGGTCTCGCGCTCCCAGAGCACATCGAACAGCGCCCTCGTCTTGCTCAGCTCCTCCGCGAATGCGTCGGGTCCCTTCTGGCGGACGAGGTCGTCGGGATCGAGCCCGCCGGGCAGGAAGGCAAAGCGCACGCTGTGCCCCGGGCTCAGCAGCGGCAGGGCGGTCTCGACGGCCCGGAACGCGGCCTTGCGGCCAGCGGCATCGCCGTCGAAACAGAGGATGGGCTCGTCCGCCATGCGCCACAGAAGCTTTATCTGATCCTCGGTGAGCGCGGTGCCGAGCGGCGCCACGGTCTCACCGAAGCCCGCCTCGGTCAGGGCGATCGCGTCCATGTAGCCTTCGACGGCAATGACCCGGGATTTGTCGTGGGCCGGGCCGCGGGCGCGGTGCGCGTTGAAAAGAACGTGGCCCTTGTGAAAGAGCGGCGTCTCCGGCGAGTTGAGATATTTCGCCGGAGCGTCCGGGTCGAGCGCGCGGCCGCCGAATGCAATCAGTCGCCCGCGCAGATCGGCGATGGGGAACATGACGCGATGGCGGAAGCGGTCGTAGGCGACGGGTATGTCATCGCCGCCGATCAGCATGCCGGAGGCGATCATCTCCTCGACCTTGAAGCCGGCTGCCGCGAGGTGCTCGCGCAGTGCCGACTTGCTGTTTGGGGCATAGCCCAGCCGGAAGGTGGCGATGGTTTCGCGGCTGAGGCCGCGACGCTCCAGATACCGGCGCGCCTCGGCGCCGGGACTGGACAACAGCGCCTTCTCGAAGAAGGCGGCGGACAGCTCCACGATGCGCTGTAGACGCTCGCGCGCATCCTCCTGCGCCTCGTCGCGCGCGGAGACCTTCGGCATCGGAACGCCCGCCTGCTCGGCGAGCTGCTCGACGGCCTCGGGGAACGAGAGCCCGTCGGTCTTCATCAGGAAGGTGAAGATGTCGCCATGCTCGCCGGATGCGAAGCAATGGTAGAAGCCCTTGTGATCGTTCACCGTGAAGGAGGGCGTTTTCTCCATCTTGAAGGGGGAGAGACCCTTGTATTCGCGCCCGGCGCGCTTCAGCGCCACCTTACGGCCCACGACCGAGCTTACGCTGATCCGCGCGCGGATTTCTTCCAGGAAGTTGGGTGGATAGCGCATTCGGCTCGCAGCGGGTCGAGGGTTTGGACGACGACTGTATGACGTACGCGATTCGCGCGTGCGCTATCGTGCTGCGGGTCAATTTCAACGGGTTATGAGCGCAATCCACAGGGGTGACCCGCGGGTTTGGCCGCACGGCGGATCGCCCGTCGTGCTCGGCGCGCATGCCGGCGCGCTGGCATGCGGGCCAGCGCGGTCGCAGCGATGAGCTACTTCAGCAGGTCCTTGGTCAGCGCGCTCGCTTTGCCGAAGTCCATCTGGCCGGCGTACTTGGCTTTGAGCGCACCCATCACCTTGCCCATGTCCTTCGGTCCGGCGGCACCGGTCTCCTTGATGGCTGCGGCGATGGCATCCTTCGTCGCCGCCTCGTCCATCTGCTGGGGCAGGTAGGCCTCGATCACCGTGATTTCCGCCTGCTCCTTCTCCGCAAGGTCGGGACGCCCACCGGAGGTGAACTGCTCGATGGAATCGCGCCGCTGCTTCACCATCTTGGCGAGCACCGTCAGAATGTCGGCGTCGGAGATCCTGTCCTTGCCGGAGGGGCGCGCCTCGATGTCGGCCGATTTGATCGCCGCATTCACGAGGCGCAGGGTCGCGACACGCTCCTTCTCGCCGGCCTTCATCGCCGCCTTGAGATCGTCGTTGATTTTCTCGCGCATGTTCGCCTCCTTGGACCTTCGCCGTGTTTAGGCACCCGCGGCGGACGTCGCAAGGCGCTTGAGGACACGCGCGCTCCTATGAGCGGCGCCGTTCGGCAGCAAGCAGCAATGGTCCGGCCGCTCGTTCCAAAAGCTAACGCGGGGGAAAGAATTGGAGGCGTGCGCGACATACCGGTGCGGGGGCAGAACGTGAGTTGACCGGGAAGTACCCTTCCCATAGGTTCCGCCCGAATTCTGCCCCATAACCCGCGTCCGCCGGCGCTCCGGTCGCCTCCGTTGCGCTGCGCCTCGCGCGAATGCCGGAGCCGCCGTTGACAACGCCAGCCGATCTTCCGCCGCCCTGGACCGACACGCCGCCGACTGCACGTCTGGTGCTCGCGGATGGGACCGTCATTTCCGGCATGGGGCTAGGCGCCACCGGCTCGGCGGTCGGAGAGGTCTGCTTCAACACCGCGATGACGGGCTACCAGGAGATCCTGACGGATCCGTCCTACGCCGGCCAGATCATCACCTTCACGTTTCCCCATATCGGCAACGTCGGCGCGAACAACGAGGATACCGAGACCTCGAACCTCGCCGCCCGTTCCGGCGTGCGCGGAGCGGTGCTGCGCGCACCCATCACGGGGCCGTCGAATTATCGCTCGGCGCAGGATCTCGACGTCTGGCTGAAGGCACGGGGCATCATTGCGATCGCGGGCATCGATACGCGCGCACTCACGGCACGCATCCGCGAGCAGGGGATGCCGAACGGCGTCATCGCGCATGAGCCGTCGGGTGTCTTCGACATCGAGAAGCTGAAAGCCGAGGCTGCGGACTGGCCGGGTCTCGACGGGATGGATCTCGTTCCGGACGTCACGAGCGGGCAGAGCTACAACTGGGACGAAACGCGCTGGGTCTGGGGGCAGGGCTACGGCCGCAACGAGAACCCGGAGTTTCACGTCGTCGCCATCGACTACGGCCTGAAGCGCAACATCCTTCGCTGCCTCGCCAGCGCCGGATGCAAGGTGACGGTGCTTCCCGCCACCGCGCGCGCGGAGGACGTGCTGGAGCGCAAGCCGGACGGCGTGTTTCTGTCGAACGGTCCGGGCGATCCGGCAGCGACGGGCGAATATGCGGTGCCGGAGATCAAGAAGCTCGTCGATTCGGGGCTGCCGGTGTTCGGCATTTGCCTCGGACACCAGATGCTGGCGCGGGCTCTGGGCGCGCGCACCCACAAGATGCGGCAGGGCCATCACGGGGCCAATCACCCGGTGAAGGATTTCACCACCGAGAAGGTGGAGATTACGTCGATGAATCATGGCTTTACGGTTGACCGCGACAGCCTTCCCGCCGACGTCGTAGAGACGCACGTCTCGCTGTTCGACGGCACGAACTGCGGCCTGCAGG
>Ga0180221_1002373_pt1 | contig 11044 bp, 5 predicted proteins | sample eDN5th37CKraftMG_FD_151339 | JGI IMG/M metagenome (GOLD analysis project Ga0180221, IMG submission 151339) | Enriched Miracle-Growth compost microbial communities from Emeryville, California, USA - eDNA 5th pass 37_C Kraft MG (version 2) (version 2) ...
CGGCACCTTGAACACGCCGTGCTGCTCGCCGAGCGTGACGCGGATCGAGACGTACATGCCGGGCAGCAGCGAACGGTCGCGATTGGGGATCTGCCCGCGCAGGCTGACCGCGCCGGTCGCGGGATCGACGGTGGTGTCGGAAAAATCCAGCGTGCCGGTCTCGCCGTATTCCGTGCCATCGGGCAGCGTCAGGCGGATTTCCGCCTTGTCGGGCTCGGCGAGCGTTGCGCGGCCCGCGGCCTTGGCGCGGCGCATCTCCTCGAGATCGCTGACGCTCAGCGTGAAGTTCACGTAGAGCGGATCGATCTGCTCGATCGTCGTCAGCAGGGTGGCCTCGTCCTGACCGACCAGTGCGCCCTCGGTGACCCGCTGCTTGCCGGCGCGGCCCGAGATCGGCGCGCGCACGCTGGCGTAGCCGAGGTTGATGCGCGCGCTCTCGACGTTCGCCTCCGCCTGCTTGACCGCAGCGGCGGCGGTGCGCTCGGCGGCCTCCGCGTTGTCGAGGTCGGATTTCGAGACGAAGCCCTTCGGCGCGAGTTCGCGCGCGCGCTCGGCTGCGATGTGGTTGTTCGTGTACGTGGCCTTGGCCTGGGCCAGGGTCGCGAGGCTCGCATTCAGCGCGGCCCGCAGCGGCGCCGGGTCGATCTCGAACAGGAGCTGGCCTTCCTTGACGTCGCTGCCTTCGCGGTACACGCGCTTGACCAGCACGCCCGCGACGCGGGCGCGCACGTCCGACGAGCGGAACGCGGAAAGGCGGCCGACGAGATCGCGCGTCAACGGAACCGTTTCCGTGCGCATGGCCACCACGCCGACTTCGGGCGGCGGCGGCGCAGCCTGCTGTTGCGCCTTTTTGCCGCAGCCGGCCATGGCGGCGAGCATCGCGCCGGTCAGAATTCCAGAAACGCAAAAACGGATCATCGTTGGACTTTTCCTTCAGAGGCAATCGATGAATGCTTCGACGCGCGAGCGGGACGCGGCGGCTGCCTCGCAGCGGGCTCCGCACGGCGGAGCCGCGATTCGGCGGCGGCCGCGGCGCTGTCGCGGTTGCCGCACCTTGCGCGAGCGCGATGGGATCGCAGGCGCGCCCAGCACTCGGCGCGCGCCGCACGCAGCGGCACTGAACATACCGGTCGGGGATGCAAAATGCACGCGCCGAAAGTCGTGTTCCGGCGTGTCCTGCGGGCCCGGGCATCACCGCTCCGTCCGCTGTTGCGAGCACGCCGGCGGTGCCTTCGCACGTGGCCGCGCGGAGCGCTCTAGTTTCTTGATTTGACGGCGATTGCGGCTGGATTCCCGCCATGCCGAAGGGGTATCCTTCGCGCCCCCGCCGCATTCCCGCACAGACTCTTCTGATGAACGCCCAAGGCGCAGTGAGCGCGAAGACCGAAGTCGATTCGATACTGTCCCTGCTTTCTGCCCAGCTCGCTGGCGCGCGGCTGCGCGACGCGCAGGCGTTCGCCTCGGAATTCCTGCGCCAGCTTCCGGCCGAAGACCTCGCGGCGCGCGGCGCGTCGCAGTGGCTCGGTGCGATCGTCGGCGCGTTCGAATTCGCGCGCGAGCGCCGGCCCGGGACGGCGAAAGTGCGCGTACTGAATCCCGGCGCCGAAGGCACGGACGCGGCCGGTGCCGACGCGACGCGTTCTGTCGTTGAGATCGTCACCGACGACATGCCGTTCCTCGTCGATTCGGTCGGCATGCGCATCAATCAGGCGGGCCTTTCGCTGCACACCGTCATCCATCCGATCGTCCGCGTCGCGCGCGATCCCGGCGGCCACATGCTGAGCCTCAGCACCGACGACGACGCGCCGGGCACGCCGGAATCGATCATGCACTTCGAAATCGACCGTATCGCCGGTGCGGTCGAAATGGAGAAGCTCAAGCAGGGCATCGCCGCGACGCTGGACGACGTGCGCGCCAGCGTCTCGGACTGGTCGGCCATGCGGCAGAAGATGCTCGCGATCGCCGACGAGTTGCCCGGACGCAGGACGCCGGTCGACGCCGACGGGATCGCCGAGGCTCAGGAGTTCCTGCGCTGGGTCGCCGATGACAATTTCACCTTCCTCGGCTATCGCGAATACGAAGTCGCGCGCGCAGGCAGCGACGAAGTCCTGAAGGCGAAGGAGGGCTCGGGCCTCGGCATCCTGCGCGGCGAGGAGCGTTCGCTCGCACCGCGCTCGCTGCGCACGCTGGTCGCCAAGGACCTGCCGCAGTCGGGCTCGATGGACGCGATCATCCTGACCAAGACCAACGCGCGTGCCAGCGTCCACCGCCCGGGCTACATGGACTACATCGGCGTGCTCGCTTTCGACGACAAGGGCGTGCCGGTGGCCGAGCAGCGCTTCCTTGGCCTCTACACCTCGGGCGCGTATATGCGCCGGCCGCAGGACGTGCCGCTCGTGCGGCGCAAGGTGGAAGCCGTGATGAAGCGCGCGGGCTTCCGCCGCGACTCGCACTCCGGCAAGGCGCTGCGCCACATCCTCGAAACGCTGCCGCGCGACGAGCTGTTCCAGTGCACGGACGACGAGCTGTACACGACGGCGATCGGCATCCTGGCCCTGCAGGAGCGCGCGCGCACGCGCCTCTTCATCCGGCGCGACAAATACGGCCGGTTCTATTCCTGTCTGGTCTACCTGCCGCGCGACCACTTCAGCTCCGATGTGCGCGAGCGCGTCGAGGCGACGCTGAAGCGCGCGCTGCACGGTGAGCGCGTCGACTCGTCGATCCAGGTCGGCGAGTCGCCACTCGCCAACCTGCACCTCATCGTGCGCCCCAAGCCGGGCGACAAGGCGAGCTACGATGTCGCCGAGCTCGAACGCCGCATCGCGCAGATCGTGCGCAACTGGCACGACGAGCTGCGCGACGCGCTGGTGCAGAAACACGGCGAGGAGAAGGGCCTCAAGCTCGCCTCGCGCTTCGGCCGTGCGCTGCCGGCCGGCTACATCGAGGAAGTCACGCCGCACGTCGCGGCCACGGACGTCGAGATGGCGGCTTCGCTGCGCGACGCCGACGACATCCGGCTCAATCTGTACCGGTCGCGCCGCAAGCCCGGCACGCTGCACCTCAAGGTGTTCCGGCTCGGCGCGGACATCGCGCTCTCCGACGTCATTCCGCTGCTGGAGAACATGGGCCTCAAGGTGCTCACCGAGCATCTCTACGAGATCGAGGCCGATGGCGGGCGGCTCTACATCCAGGACATCGAGGTCACGCCCTCGCTGCGCTGCGAATTCGACATCGACGAAGTGCGCGAGATGTTCCAGACCGCGTTCGAACGGATCTGGCGCGGCGTCGCCGAGAACGACGCGTTCAACAAGCTCATTCTCGGCGCGCAGCTTGACTGGCGCCAGGTGAGCGTGCTGCGCGGCTACTGCAAGTACCTCCTGCAGACCGGCGTGCCGTTCTCGCAGAGCTACATGGAGGACACGCTGAACCGCTATCCCGCGATCGCGGGGCTGCTCGTCGAGCTGTTCGAGGCGGGCTTCGACCCGAACCGCGAGACAGCTCCCAGGAGCACCATCGAGGCGGCGAAGAAGCGGCTGGCGAAGGAGCTGGAGGCGCTCGTCCCCGAGGACGTCCGCAAGGCACATCCCAAGCTCATCGACGATCTCGTCGCCGCGCGCAACGCGCCGCGCGCGCAGCAGATCGCCGCGATCATCGCCGGCATCCGCATCCTGCTCGATCAGGTCGCGAGTCTCGACGAGGACCGCATCCTGCGCGCGTACCTCGGCGTGATCGGCGCGACGCTGCGCACGAACTACTACCAGACTCGGAACGGCGTGCCGCACGAGTACATCAGCTTCAAGTTCGACTCGGCCAAGGTGCCCGATCTTCCCAAGCCGCGCCCGTACCGCGAGATCTTCGTCTACAGCGCGCGCGTCGAGGGCGTGCACCTCCGCTTCGGTCCCGTCGCGCGCGGCGGCCTGCGCTGGTCCGATCGCCGCGAGGATTTCCGCACCGAAGTGCTGGGCCTGGTCAAGGCGCAGATGGTCAAGAACACCGTCATCGTGCCGGTCGGCTCGAAGGGAGGCTTCTTCGTCAAGCGCCCGCCCGCGTCCGGCGAGCGCGATGCGGTGCTGGCCGAAGGCGTCGCGTGCTACCGCATGTTCATCAACGGCCTGCTCGACATCACGGACAACCTCGTCGACGGCAAGATTGCGCATCCGGATGCGGTCGTGCGCCACGACGGCGACGATCCGTATCTCGTCGTCGCGGCCGACAAGGGCACCGCGACGTTCTCCGACATCGCCAACGCGGTCAGCGCCGAGCATGGCTTCTGGCTTGGCGACGCGTTCGCCTCGGGCGGCTCGGCCGGCTACGACCACAAGAAGATGGGCATCACCGCGAAGGGCGCCTGGGAGTCGGTCAAGCGCCACTTCCGCGCGCTCGGCCGCGACTGCCAGAACGAGGACTTCACCTGCGTCGGCATCGGCGACATGTCCGGCGACGTGTTCGGCAACGGCATGCTGCTGTCGCGGCACATCAAGCTCATCGCCGCGTTCGACCATCGTCACATCTTCATCGATCCGGACCCGGATCCGGCCACGTCCTATGCCGAGCGCGAGCGCCTGTTCGCGCTGCCGCGCTCGTCCTGGGCCGACTACGACGCGAAGCTCATCTCCCGGGGCGGCGGCGTGTTTCCGCGCAGCGCGAAATCGATCCCGGTATCGCCGGAAGCCCGGCGCGCCCTCGGCATCGATGAATCGATCGAATCGATGACGCCGGCGGCGCTGATGAACGCGATCCTGAAGGCGCCGGTCGACCTGCTCTGGAACGGCGGCATCGGCACCTACGTCAAGGCGACGAGCGAATCGAACGCCGACGTCGGCGACCGCGCCAACAACGCGCTGCGTGTCAACGGCAGCGAGCTGCGCTGCAGAATCGTCGGTGAGGGCGGCAACCTCGGCCTGACGCAGAAGGGCCGCATCGAAGCCGCACAGCATCACGTGTTGCTCAACACCGACTTCATCGACAACTCGGCCGGCGTGGACACCTCGGATCACGAGGTCAACATCAAGATCCTGCTCAACGACGCCGTGCAGCGCGGCGAAATGACGATCGCCGAGCGCAACGCGCTGCTCGCCGCGATGACGGACGAAGTCGAGAGGCTCGTCCTGTCCGACAACTACCGCCAGAACCAGGCAATCACGGTGATGGAGCACCTCTCCGTGCAACGGCTCGGCTCCAAGGCGCATTTCATCCGCGTGCTCGAAGCCGAAGGGCTGCTCGATCGCCAGATCGAATCGCTGCCGTCGGACGCCGAACTCAACGAGCGCAAGCAGCGCCACCAGGGCCTGACGCGGCCTGAGCTGGCGATCCTGCTCTCGTACGCGAAGATCAAGCTCTACCAGCAGTTGCTCGATTCGGACGTGCCGGAGGATCCCTATCTTTCCAAGGAGCTTGCACGCTACTTCCCGGTGCCGCTCCAGGAGAAATACGCCGAGCACATGCAGCGGCACCGCCTGAAGCGCGAGATCATCGCGACCGCGGTGACGAACTCGATGGTCAACCGCATGGGCGCGACATTCACGCTGCGCATGCAGGAAGACACGGGCCAGCCGCCGGCCGCGATCGCGAAGGCATACTCGGCCGTGCGCGAGATCATCGACGCCCGCTCGCTGTGGGCCGAGATCGAGGCGCTGGACGGCAAGGTTGCCGATGCGGTTCAGGTGGATGCGCTGCTCAAGATCTGGGATCTTCTGCGCAACCTCACGCGCTGGCTGCTCAACCACCGTGGCGTAGCGCTCGATATCGCGAGCGTCGTCGCGCGCTACGCGCCGGGCGTCGCCGAGCTGCGCGCCGCGCTGCCGCGCGCGTTGACGCCGACAGGCCGCGCCGACTACGACGTCGATGTCGAGAAATGGCAGGGCCTCGATTTTCCGGAAGCGATCGCCGCACGCCTCGCGATCGTGCCGGTGCTTGGCGCGGCGCTGGACATCGTCGAGGTCGCGCACGATTCCGGGCGCCCCGTCGAGCGCGTCGCCTCGATCTTCTTCGAGATCGGCCAGGCGCTGGAGATCGATTCGCTCCGCCGGCAGATTGAGAACCTTCCCGTCGAGAGCCGCTGGCACGCGCAGGCGCGCGGTTCGCTGCGTGACGAGCTCGCTGCGCAGCATCGCGCGCTGGTGACGCAGATCCTGGCAAGCGCGCCGCCAGGCGCACCGAACCGCGTACAGGCCTGGCTGGAGCGCGACGATCCCGCACTCAAGTTCACGCTGGCCATGCTGGCCGAGATCCGCACGCAGACGGTGGACTATCCGATCGCGTCGGTCGCGCTGCGCAGGCTGGCTCAGCTCGTGCAGGCGGGCGCGAAGGCGGCCTGATCGACGAGAGGACACGATCCGGCGGAGGGGCCGGATCGAAAGGGGAAGGCCATGAGCGCGCCGGTGCGGCCAATTGGGTTGCCGCCGTTGTCGCAGCACCTGCGCGAGCTTGCGTCGCGCCGCGACGCGTGGCTCGTCATCGCGCGCAACCTGATTCCGGTCGTCGGCATCTGGTTCTTCGGCTGGTCGGCGGCGCTCTCGGTATTCAATTACTGGTTCGACGGTTTGAGCGCGCTCGCGGCGATCGTTGCCGCGCTGGTGCCGCGGGCGCTGCGCGAATCGCAGCCGGACACCGTCGATCCGGTCACGCGCCTCGTCCTGGGCGTGTTCGTCTGGGCATTCCTGGTCGGCATCGTCGGCCTGCCGTACTGGATCGTGCTGATCCCGCTGCACGATCTCCTGCTCGGCGACGAGCTCTGGCATCGCATCGCGACGTCACCGTCGCTATGGGTCGCGTTCGGCATGATGGCGAGCCTGCATCTTCGCAAGGCGCTCGCCGTCGGTTACGGGGCGCTGCCGGAGAACGAGCTGAAGCAGCGCGTGCGCTGGGACGTCTATTTGCTGATGCTGCGCGGGATGGCGATGTTCGCGATGGCCGCGCACGGGCTCGCCTTCATCCTCGTGCCGCTGATGGCGCTGCTGTTGTCGTACTTCGAGATCTGGCCCGAACGCGTGCTGGGTGCCGTCTTCGGCGATCCCTCGAAGCTGTACCTGCACGATCCGGGCGGCGCGCCGACGCGGCGCAGGACGAAACGGAAGTGATCCGCCGCCGCGGCGCGTACCGGATTTACCGGCGCCACCCCTGCTAAGCTTTCGCGCGGGTCACCAGGAAACCGTCGTGGACGCGAACCGCATCGCCTTCGTCGCCGCACCGACCGATGAAGCGCAGGCCGCGCTGGCCGAGCTCAAGTCGCGGTACGGCGACGCGCCGATCGACCAGGCCGACGTCATCGTCGCGCTCGGCGGAGACGGCTTCATGCTGCGTACGCTGCACCGCCACATCGCGCGCGGGCTGCCGGTGTACGGGATGAAGGTCGGCACGATCGGTTTCCTGATGAATCATCACCATACCGGCGATCTGCGCGAGCGCATCGCACGCGCGCAGGCGACACCGCTGCGCCCGCTCGAGACCGAAGCGGTCAATGAGACCGGCAGCACGGTGCGGGCGCTCGCGTTCAACGAGGTCTCGCTGCTGCGCCAGACCAAGCAGATCGCACACCTGCGCATCTCGCTCAACGGCTCGGTCAAGCTCGACGAGCTGATGTGCGACGGCATCATCGTCGCGACGCCGGCCGGCTCGACGGCCTACAACTTCTCCGCGCACGGCCCGATCCTGCCGCTCGGCTCGCAGCTGCTCGCGATGACGCCGATCAGCCCGTTCCGTCCGCGGCGCTGGCGCGGCGCGATTTTGCCGGCGGTGACGGACATCAAGCTCGAGATCCTCGATCCCTACAAGCGGCCGGTCAGCGCGACGGCTGACTCGAACGAGGTGCGCGACGTCGTCGAGGTGCGCATCCGCGAATCGAGCGAGCAGACGATGACGCTCCTGTTCGACCCCGAGCACAATCTCGAGGAGCGCATCCTCGACGAGCAGTTCGAGCACTAGTTCTTCGCTCGCCCACTTCGCTTTTCCTCTCTCTCGTGTGCGGGAGATGGGGAAGGTGCGCGAGTGTGAGGGAATGACTATGCGACGCTCTCGGCGCTGTAGCGCGCAAGCAGGCCGCTTCTCACGGTCGCGCGGAACACGCGCACGAACGCGTACTGCGCGAGGGCAATCTGCACGAGCGCGATGCCGAATCCCCACAGCAGCGAGTACCACGAGAACGCCTGCCCCGCGACGATCGCGCGCATGCCTTCGAACACGTACGACGGCGGCAGCAGGTGCGCGATCCACTGCATCCACGGCGGCAGCACGGTGAGCGGGTAGAACACGGCTGCAAACGGCGACAGCAGCGCCGGAATCGGCCAGACCAGCCACTCGGACACGGGGCCGAGCCGGAGCACCAGCGCGCTCGCGAAGATGCCGAGCGCGATGCCGAACAGGAACAGCACGAGCACGAACGGCACGGCCGCCGCACCATACGCGAAGAACGAGAGGCCGAACACGCCGGTCGCGAGCACCAGCATGACCGCGAGGCCGATCAGACTCGTGGCGATGCTCGTCACGACGAGGCCGGCGACGTATTCGGCCACGGTGAGCGGCGTCGCGAACACATTGAGGAAATTGCGCGACCAGACGTCCTCCAGGAAGGCCGTCGAGATGCCGTGCATGACGCGGGTGAAGAAATCCCAGAGCAGCACGGCGCCGAGCAGCGTCATCGTGAAGTTCGGCCCGCCGGAGGCGACATCGTTGAGGTACCGTGCAATGAAGCCCCACAGCACGATGTCGATCGCGGCCCACGCGAACAGGGGCACCAGCCGCGTCGGACTCGTGCGCATGAGGTAATACTGGCGCAGCACGATCGCGCCGACGCGGCGCAGGCTCATGGCGCACCCGCCCGCAGCGGTTCGCGGGCGAGCGCGATGAACAGCGCCTCCAGCGAGTCGACGCCGTGCTCGAGCGGCAGCGTGCGCGGATCGCCTTCCAGCAGGATGCGCCCGCGCGAGAGAAACAGCACGCGGTCGCAGACTTCCTCCACTTCGTACATGTTGTGCGAGGTCCAGAGGATGCCGCCGCTGCCGTGCGCGGCGATGGCGCGGATCGTGCGCCGCAGGTCCTGCGCGGTAGCGGGATCGAGCGAGGCGGTCGGCTCGTCGAGCAGCAGCAGCGTCGGCTCGTTGAGCATCGCCTTGGCGAGGCAGACGCGTGTCTGCTCGCCCGAGGACAGCACGCCGCACTTGGTGTCGCGCAGCCGCACGAGATCGAACCGCTCGAGCATCGCCTCGATGCGCGCGCGGAGGCGGTCGACCGCATAGAGAAGGCCGAACCAGGTCAGGTTCTGCACGACGGTGAGATTGCCGGGGAGCGGTGCATACACCGCGGCGAAGTTCGTGCGCGCCAGCGCCCGCGCACGCTCGCGGGCGAGGTCGATGCCTTCGATCGCGATCGATCCCGAGCTCGGCTCCAGCACGCCCATGATCATGTTGAGCGTCGTCGTCTTGCCGGCGCCGTTGGGCCCCAGCAGGCCGACGATCTCGTTGCGCTGTACCTGGAACGAAACGCCGTCGACGGCCGTGGCGGCGGCATAGCGCTTGGAAAGATCGCGGACGGAAAGGATCGGCGCGCCGGGCGCCGCGATGGCGGGAGATGTGGACATGTGGATGGCGGAACGCGCTGCGTCGCGGACGCCCGCGAGGCGCGGCACCGCGATCTTCGCATGGAAATCGCGATCGTCGGAACCGTGTTCGCCGCTGGCGGCTGCGGCCGCTCGGAGCCGGCCGCACGCCGCAGCCCGGCCGCCGATTCCCTGCCGCCGGGATATCGCGCAGAATGGGAAATCGCCCCGCGGCGTCGCCGGCGGGTTGCACGCCACCGCAGCGACTTCGGGAGGAGAGTTTCATGGCCAAATCGAACATCGAGGCACTCGGCAGGTTGCCGCTCGCAGCACTCGCGATCGCGTGCGGCTCCGCCTTCGGCGCGACGATCAATCCGGACCTCGCCGCGGCCATCCGCCGCGACGGCTCCGCGCAGGCGCTGATCGTGCTCAAGGACCAGTCGACGCCGATGCTCGCGCCGCTCGATCCCAATGCCGATTACAAGGCTCATCGCCGCGCGCTGGTCGACGCGCTGCGCATGCGCGCCGAGGAGCAGCAGAGCGGCCTGCGCGCCTGGCTCGACGCGCGGGGCATCGCGTACCGGCCGTACTGGATCGCGAACGTCGTGCTCGCGGATCTCACCGCGCAGGAACTGAAGCAGCTCGCCGCCCGGCGCGAGATCGAGCGCATCGAGCCGAATCCACGGCTGCCGGCGCATCTGCCGCGGCCGTCGGCCCGCGCAATGGTGTCGCGCGAAGTCGAGTCGATCGCCTGGGGCGTCGACAAGATCAACGCGCCGGACGTGTGGGCTGCCGGCGTGACCGGCCAGGGCGTCGTGATCGGCGGCCAGGATACCGGCTATCAGTGGGATCACCCCGCGCTGAAGGCGCACTACCGTGGCTGGAACGGCAGCAGCGCCGATCACAACTACAACTGGCACGACGCGATCCACGATTCCGTCGGCAATCCGTGCGGCAACGACGCGCCGGCTCCGTGCGACGACTACGGCCACGGCACGCACACGGCGGGCACGTTTGCCGGCGACGACGGCGCGACGCACCAGATCGGCGTCGCGCCCGGCGCGAAGTGGATCGGCTGCCGCAACATGGACGACGGCGCCGGCACGCCCGCGCGCTATATCGAGTGCATGCAGTGGCTGCTCGCGCCCACCGATCTGAACGACCAGAACCCGAATCCCGATCTTGCGCCGGACGTGATCAGCAATTCCTGGACCTGCACGTTGGCCGAGGGCTGCACGGTCGGCCGCGAGATCTTTGCCGCGGTGGCGAATCTCAACGCCGGCGGCATCCTGTTCGTCGCGGCCGCCGCGAATGACGGGCCGTCCTGCAACACGATCTCCTCGCCGCCGGCGACCTACACACCGTCGCTGACGATCGCCGCGACGGACAGCAGCGATGCGCTCGCCGGCTTCTCGAGCCGGGGCCCGGTGCTGAGTCAGCTTTCCATCAGCCCGAACAGCCGGCCGATCAAGCCCGACGTGTCCGCACCCGGCGTCAACGTGCCCTCGGCCT
>Ga0180221_1002374_pt1 | contig 11043 bp, 9 predicted proteins | sample eDN5th37CKraftMG_FD_151339 | JGI IMG/M metagenome (GOLD analysis project Ga0180221, IMG submission 151339) | Enriched Miracle-Growth compost microbial communities from Emeryville, California, USA - eDNA 5th pass 37_C Kraft MG (version 2) (version 2) ...
GGTGGCGCTCATGCCGGCAGCGGCGCCGGCGACGAGCAGCGTCTTGCGCTCGGCATTCGACAGATGGAAGAACTGGGCGAACAGCGAGCCGAAGGCGCCGCCGGTCATGATGATCGGGCCTTCGGCGCCGAACGGCCCGCCGGAGCCGATCGAGATCGCCGAGGACAATGGCTTGAGCAGCGCCACCCGCGGATTGATGCGGCTGCGGCCGATCAGGATTGCCTCCATCGCCTCGGGAATGCCGTGGCCGCGGATCTTCTCCGAGCCGAAACGGGCCATCAGGCCGATGATCAGGCAGCCGGCGACCGGGATCGCCACCGACCACCAGCCGAGCGCATGGCCCGGCGGCGAGGCCGGCGCGGCGCTGAAGCGGCCGAAATAGGCGATGTTGGTGGCCAGCGAGATCAGGTGGTACAGCGCCCAGGCCGCCGCCGCGCCGGCGCAGCCGACCACGACGGCCATGGCCATGAGCAGCAAAAGCCGCCGATCCGTGCTGAAATCCCGCAAGCGGTCCTCGACCGCGCGCTGGGCCGTTTCGGCCGGGCGGACCGGCGAACGGATGGAACGATCGGGCGAGGCTTCGCTCGGCATGCAGGTGGACCTTTGACAGAGAGTGGAGCCGAGATGGCGATCCGGAGGATATATATCGCGCTGCGATATAATTTAAAGCAGCTGTCCTGCATAGCTGTTCCCGGGAGGCGCCGATGAGCGCCGCGCCCCGCCGCCGCAAGCTCGCCGACGCCGACTACCGGCGGCTGGCCGAGTTCCGTTACCTGCTCCGGCACTTTTTGATCTTCAGCGAAGACGCCGCCGAGGAGGCCGGACTGACGGCGCAGCAGCACCAGGCGCTGCTCGCCATCAAGGGCTTCGGCAACGACAGGCCGATGACGACCGGCGACCTCGCCGAGCGGCTCGGCATCCGCCATCACAGCGCGGTCGGGCTGATCGACCGGCTGCTGTCGAAGTCGCTGGTGAAGCGCAAGACCGGCGCGGAGGACCGCCGCCAGGTGCTGCTGATGCTGACGCCCAAGGCCGAGGCGATCCTGGCCGGGCTGTCGGCGGCGCATCGCGACGAGCTGCACCGGCTGGCGCCGCTCCTGCAGACGCTGCTCAAGCACTTCAAGGCGGAGAAATAGCGCGCCCCCACGCACAGCGCGCTCCCTCTCCCCTTTGGGAGAGGGCTGGGGTGAGGGGGTTCCTGAGTCCGAGACTTTTTGTAACCCCTCACCCGGCTCGCTGCGCTCGCCGACCTCTCCCAATGGGAGAGGTGAAGAAGCCCCTAGATCGTCACCTGCGTGCCGACCTCGACGACGCGGCCGGTCGGGATCTGGAAATAGCTGGTGGCGTCGTTGGCCGAGCGCGACAGCGCGATGAACAGCCGATCCTGCCAGCGCGGCATGCTCGAGCGCGGCGCCGGCTTGAGCGCTCGGCGCGACAGGAAGAACGACGTCGACATGATGTCGAACTGCCAGCCAAGCTTGCGCGCGATCGCCAGCGCCTTCGGCACGTTCGGCGTTTCCATGAAGCCGAAGCGCAGCGTGACGCGCGAAAACGTTTCGCCGACCGGCTCGATGCGCACGCGCTCGGCCGGATCGACGGTCGGCGTGTCGGCGGATTCGATGGTCAGGATGACGTTCTTCTCGTGCAGCACCTTGTAGTGCTTGAGGCTGTGCAGGAGCGCGGTCGGCGCGAACTCCGGATCGCTGGTGAGGAACACGGCGGTGCCCGGCACCTTGTGCGGCGCCTTCTTCTCGAGGCTTGCGACCAGGCTCTTGAGCGGGATTTCCTGCTTGCGCGTCTTCAGGACGAGCAGACGCGAGCCGCGCCGCCAGGTGTACATGATGACCATGACGAGCGCGCCGAGCGCGAGCGGCATCCAGCCGCCCTCGACGATCTTGAGCATGTTGGCGGTCAGGAAGGTCAGATCGACGAACAGGAACGGCGCGATCAGCAGCGCCGCGCCCCAGACCGGCAGATGCCAGACGCGCCAGATGACGACGAAGGCCATCATCGCGGTGACCACCATGGTGCCGGTGACGGCGATGCCATAGGCCGAGGCGAGCGCGCCGGAGGAGCGGAACAAGGCGACCAGCAGCAGCACGCCGAGGAGCAGCAGCGCGTTGACGCGCGGCATGAAGATCTGCCCGGCGAGCGCCTCCGAGGTGTGGCGGATCTCGAGCCGCGGCAGCAGTCCGAGCTGGATCGCCTGGCGCGTCAGCGAATAGGCGCCGGAGATGACCGCCTGGCTGGCGATCACGGTGGCGACGGTCGCGAGCAGCACCATCGGCAGCAGCGCCCACTGCGGGTAGAGCAGGAAGAACGGGTTGTCGACCGCCTTCGGGGTGGTGAGCACCAAGGCGCCCTGCCCGAGATAATTGATGGTCAGCGCCGGCAGCACCACGACGAGCCAGGCGAAGCGGATCGGCGCGCGGCCGAAATGACCGAGGTCGGCGTAGAGCGCCTCGGCGCCGGTCACCACCAGGAACACGGCGCCGAGCGTGTAGAAGGCGATGATGCCGTGATGCACGAGGAAGGAGATGCCGTGCCACGGATTGAAGGCGTAGAGCACGGTCGGGTGCTGGCCGATGTGCCACAGTCCGCCGACGGCGATGGCCACGAACCACAGCATCATCACCGGGCCGAAGAAGGCGGCGACGCGCGCGGTGCCGCGCGACTGCACCCAGAACAGCGCGATCAGGATCAGTACCGTGATCGGCACGACGTAAAGGTCGAAGGCCGGCGTCGCGATCTTCAAGCCTTCCACCGCCGACAGCACCGAGAGCGCCGGCGTGATGATGGCGTCGCCGTAGAACAGCGCGCCGCTGATGATGCCGAGCAGGATGATGGCGCCGGAGGTGCGGCCGAGCGCGCGCGAGGCGAGCGCCATCAGGGCCAGCGTGCCGCCCTCGCCCTTGTTGTCGGCGCGCAGCAGCACGATCACGTATTTGACGGTGACGACGAAGATCAGCGCCCAGATGATCAGCGACAGGATGCCGAACACCACCGGCTCGTTGGCCGGCCGGCCGTCGCTGGTCGCCGCCAGCACGGATTCGCGCAGCGCGTAGAGCGGGCTCGTGCCGATGTCGCCGTAGACGACGCCGATGCTGCCGACCGCCAGCGTCCAGAAGCTCGCCTGCGGATGCGCTTCGGCGGCTTCCGGCAGCGGCGCCGGGGCGCCGTGACCGGCCGTGATGCTGTGAGCCATGAACGGGTGCCTGAAGAATTCTTTGTGCAGTGCAATATCGCGTCAGCCGGCGCGCATATAACGCCGGGGCCGTGATTGCGACAGCAGCGATTTACGCAGTCCGGCAGATGCAGCCATGCAAATCCTGCAGCCGTCGGAACAGAGTTTATTGACTTAAATCAAATACTTATCTGAAAAATAGCCGAGCGCCGGCCGTAAATTCATCCTCGCTCACACCGTCACCTGCGTACCGACCTCCACGACGCGCCCGGTCGGGATCTGGAAGAAGTCGGTGGCGTCGCTCGCCGAACGGGCGAGCCAGATGAACAGGTGGTCCTGCCAGGTCGGCATGCCGGACTGCGGCGACGGCCTGAGCGCGCGCCGCGACAGGAAGAACGAGGTCGACATGATGTCGAACTGCAGGCCCTGCTTGCGCGCCAGCGCCAGCGCCTTCGGCACGTTCGGCTGCTCCATGTAGCCGAACTTCAGCGCGATGCGCGAGAAGTGCTTGGACAGCGGCGTGATCTTGACCCGCTCGCTCTCCGGCACGCGCGGCGTATCGGCGGTGACGACGGTAAGGACGACGTTGCTCTCGTGCAGAACCTTGTTGTGCTTGAGGTTGTGCAACAGCGCCGTCGGCGAGAATTCCGGATCGCTGGTGAGGAACATCGCGGTGCCGGGCACGATGTGCGGCGGCTTCTTCTCGAGGCTGCGGAACAGGGTGTCGAGCGGCACCTCGCTGCGCCGCGTCTTGCTGATGAGGATGCCGTTGCCGCGCCGCCAGGTGAGGATGATGAGCACCATCGACGTGCCGAACAGGATCGGCACCCAGGCGCCCTCGAGCAGCTTCATCAGGTTGGCGGAGAAGAACGTGATATCGACGACGAAGAACGGCAGGATCAGCGCCACCGAGCGCCACAGCCCCCACTGCCACAGCTTCCACACCACGATGAAAGCCAGCGTGGTATCGACCACCATCGTCGTCGCCACCGCGATGCCGTAGGCCGAAGCGAGCGAGCCGGAGGTGCGGAACAGGCCGACCAGCAGCAGCACGCCGATCAGCAGCGCGAAGGTCACGCGCGGAATGTAGATCTGCCCGGCATGCGAGGCCGAGGTGTGCTTGATGGCGAGCCGCGGCAACAGGCCGAGCTGGATCGCCTGGCTCACGAGCGAATAGGCGCCGGTGATGACCGCCTGGCTGGCGATGACCGTGGCAGCGGTCGCCAGCACGATCATCGGCAAGAGGAAGGCATCCGGCACCAGCCGGTAGAACGGATTCTCGATCGCCGCGGGGTCGGCGAGCACCTTGGCGCCCTGCCCGAAGTAATTGATCAGCAGCGCGGGCAGAACCAGCATCAGCCACGCGGTCTGGATCGGCTTGCGGCCGAAATGGCCGAGGTCGGCGTAGAGCGCCTCGCCGCCGGTGACGCAGAGGAACACGGCGCCGAGCGTCACGAGGCCGATGGTGCCGTGATCGAGGAGGAATTCGACGCCGTAGAGCGGATTGATGGCGGCGAGCACATGCGGTTCGTCGAACACGTGCAGCGCGCCGGCGACCGCAATCGACACGAACCACACCACCATGATCGGCCCGAACAGCGCCGCGACCTTGCCGGTGCCGCGGCTCTGCACCGCGAACAAGAGGATGAGGATGACGACGGCGAGCGGCTCGACATAGTCGGTGAAGGCGGGAGACGCGAGCTTGAGGCCTTCGACCGCGGAGAGGACCGAGATCGCCGGCGTGATGACGCTGTCGCCGAGGAACATCGAGGCGCCGATGACGCCGACGATGTAGACGAAGGTCGAGCGGCGGCCGAGGGCGCGGGTGGCGAGCGCGGTCAGCGACAGCGTGCCGCCCTCGCCGTTGTTGTCGGCGCGCAGGAGGATCAGCACGTATTTCAGCGTGACCGTGACGATCAGCGCCCACAGGATGAGCGAGAGCACGCCGAGCACGATGCCGCGGCTGACCGGGTGATTGGCGCTCGCCGCGAGCGCCGCCTCGCGGAAGGCGTAGAGCGGGCTGGTGCCGATGTCGCCGTAGACGACGCCGACGCTGCCGAGCGCGAGCGCGACGAAGCTCGGCCGCATCTCGTGCCCGGTGTCTGCCGCGGCCTCCTGGGAGGCCGCCGGATCGCTTGCACCATCAGCCATCGATTGTTCGCGTCCGCCCAAGACCCCGGGAGCGGGGCCTTACAGCACCGGGTCAACGCAAGCAATACCGAGGTCTTTCCATGCCGCGCGCGACCAGGAACATTGCGCGACCGGGATCGGCGTGTGCGCGTGCGGGTCGAAACGGAGGCTTGCCGGCTGAAACGGGCCCTACGGCTTGAAATCGGCGGGAAGCGGCGGCTCTTCCCGCATCAGGGTAATGGTGACCCGCCGATTGGGCGCCATTGAGGGGTTATCGGGGAACAGCGGCTCGGTGTCGGCCTTGCCGGCGACCATGTAGACATGACCGGAGGGCATACCTTCGGCCGCCAGGATCTGCCGCACCGCGTTCGCCCGATCGGCCGAGAGCTCCCACGGTCCGTAGCCGGGCTTCGGCGGCGCAGTGCTCGCGGCGGTGTGGCCGACGATCGAAAGGCGGTAAGGCATTGCCTTCAGCGCCGGCGCCATCTTCTGCAGCAACAGGCGCGTGCGCTCGTTCGGCTCTCTCGAGCCTTCGACGAACATCGAGCGGCCGTCCTGGTCGACGATCTCGATGTTCAGCCCCTTCTTCGTCTCCTCCATCATGATGTGCTTGGAGACTTCGGAGATCTCGGGCATGTCCTGCATCGCCTGCCGCAGCGAGGCGGAGGCGAGCGCGAAGCCCTGATCCTGCTTGAAGCGGGCGCCATAGGTGCGCTGGCGATCGTGCTCGTCGGGCGACGGCGTCGCCGACGCTTCGGTCGGATCGATGTGCGCCGCGTTCTTCAGTTTCGGCCGCGTCGGCAGGCCGAGCACCTCGATGATGCCGGAATAGCGCACGTGGTCCTGCACGCCGAAGGCGTCGCGCATCGAGCCGGCGACGACCTGCAGCTTCGCCTGGTCCTGGGTCGAGAAGGCGACCAGCATCACGAAGAACGAGACGAGCAGGCCCATCAGGTCGGCGAAGGTGACGAACCAGCCGTGCCCGCCGCCGTGTGCTGCTTCCTTGCGTCTCGCCATACGCCCCTACTCCGCGCGCGGTCAGGCCGCGACCGCCTCCGCCGCCGTGCCTTCTTCTTCGTCGGAGTGGCGATGCTTCTCCGGCAGGTAGGCGAGCAGCATCTCGCGCACGAGCGACGGGCTCTTGGCCTCGCGGATCATGAGGATGCCGTCGATGATGAGCGTGCGGTTGATCTCCTCGTCGACGAGCTTCAAGTGCAGCTTGTCGGCGATGGGCAGGCAGACCATGTTGGCGAGCGCGGCGCCGTAGAACGTGGCGAGCAGCGCGCCGGCCATGAAGGGCCCGAGCTTGGAGGGATCGGTCATGTTGGCGAACATCTGCACCATGCCGATCAGCGTGCCGATCATGCCGAAGGCGGGCGCGCAGTCGCCGACCGCGCGGTAGATCTTCTGGCCCTCGTCGAGATGGGTGAGGAAGTTGTCGCGGTCGCGCTCGAGATTGTCGCGGATGAAGCTGGTGTCGTAGCCGTCGGCGACGAAGCGGATGCCCTTGGCGAGGAACGGATCGTCGACCTCGACCTTCTCCAGCCCGACCGGTCCCTGCTTGCGGGCGATCTCGGCGATGCCGGCGATCTCGTCGACAAGCTCGCGCTGGCTCATCCGCCGCATCGTGAAGGCGAAGCGCGCGCCGAGCGGCACGCCGTGCATGATCGCCGAGAAGGGGAAGCGGATCAGGGTCGCGGCGAAGGAGCCGCCGAAGATGACGACGGCGGCGTGCTCGTTGACGAACATCGACAGGTCGCCGCCCATCAGGATGACGGCACAGACCACAACGGCGCCCGCCAGCAATCCTAATGTCGTCGCGATATCCATGACCTGCCACTCGCTCGAAACGCCTTGCGCAGCGTCAAAACGACGCCGCCCGACGACCCTAGACTGGCGCCATTAAGGACCGGTAAAGCCTAACCGATGGTGAAGGAAAAACGCCGGCCTAGGCCCTCGCCGCCCGGTGACCGGCACTGGAAATAGGGTAAAACAGCCCGAAACCGGCCGCCTGCGGCCGCCAGGATCAGCTGAAAGACTGAGGAGCTTCGAGACGTCATGCGTGAGATCGGCCATTTCATCGGCGGGAAGACCGTCAAGGGCACCTCCGGGCGGTACGCGGATATCTTCGATCCCAATACCGGCGAGGTGCAGGCCAAGGTGGCGCTCGCCAAGCACTCGGAGGTCGAGCACGCCATCGCCAATGCCGAGGCGGCGCAGCCCGCCTGGGCCGCCACCAATCCGCAGCGGCGCGCGCGGGTGATGTTCAAGTTCCTCGAGCTGGTGCAGAAGGAATACGACGATCTGGCGCGGCTCCTGTCCTCCGAGCACGGCAAGACCTTCCCCGACGCCAAGGGCGACATTCAGCGCGGCCTGGAAGTGGTCGAGTTCGCCTGCGGCATCCCGCACTTGATGAAGGGCGAGTTCAGCGACAGCGCCGGCCCCGGCACCGATCTCTATTCGATGCGGCAGCCGCTCGGCGTCGTTGCCGGCATCACGCCGTTCAACTTCCCGGCCATGATCCCGTTGTGGAAGGCGGCGCCGGCGATCGCCTGCGGCAACGCCTTCGTGCTCAAGCCGTCGGAGCGCGACCCGTCCGTGCCGATGCGGATCGCCGAACTGTTCCTGGAGGCCGGCCTGCCGGCCGGCATCTTCAACGTCGTCAACGGCGACAAGGAAGCGGTCGACACGCTGCTCAACGACGCGCGCGTGATGGCGATCGGCTTCGTCGGCTCGTCGGCCATCGCCGAGTACATCTATGCGACCGGCTGCGCCAACGGCAAGCGCGTGCAGTGCTTCGGCGGCGCCAAGAACCACATGATCGTGATGCCCGACGCCGACATGGACCAGGCGGTCGACGCGCTGATCGGCGCCGGCTACGGCTCGGCCGGCGAACGCTGCATGGCGATCTCGGTCGCGGTGCCGGTCGGTGAGAAGGCAGCGGACGCGCTGCTGAAGAAGCTCATCCCGCGTGTCGAAAGCCTGAAGATCGGCCCGTCCACCGATGCGAACGCCGACTACGGCCCGCTGGTCACGAAGCAGGCGCTCGATCGCGTCAAGAGCTACGTCGACCGGGGCGTCAAGGAAGGCGCCAAGCTCGTCGTCGACGGCCGCGGCTTCAAGATGCAGGGCTACGAGAACGGCTTCTTCATGGGCGGCTGCCTGTTCGATCACGTCACGCCGGACATGACGATCTACAAGGAGGAGATCTTCGGGCCGGTGCTGTCGGTCGTGCGCGCCAAGGATTACGAGGAAGCGGTGCGCCTGCCCTCCGACCACGAATACGGCAACGGCGTCGCGATCTACACGCGCGACGGCGACACCGCGCGCGATTTCGTCAAGCGCGTCGAGGTCGGCATGGTCGGCGTCAACTTCGCCATTCCGGTGCCGCTGTCCTACTACACCTTCGGCGGCTGGAAGCGCTCCGGTTTCGGCGACCTGAACCAGCACGGGCCGGACTCGATCCGCTTCTACACCAAGACCAAGACCGTCACGTCGCGCTGGCCGACCGGCACCAAGGAAGGCGCCGAGTTCGTCATCCCGACGATGAAGTAAGCGCGAGCGCGGGGGGCTTCATGCTGCGGGCGGCAAGCGTGTGTCTTGCGATAGGGCTCGCCGGCTGCGCCGGCGGGCAGAGCCTCCTGTCCGACGCGCCGGCGCCGGCGCCCGACAGCATGAATGGCCGCTGGGTGCTGAGCGCACCCAACGCGCCGTCCTGCACCATGACCTTTGCCGGCACGACCGGCGCCCTCTCCGGCACGATCGTGCCGGACGGCGGCTGCCCGGAACGCTTCTATCTCAGCCGGCGCTGGTCGATCGGCGCCGACGGCGTGACCATCGCCGACGAGAACATGGCCGCGCTGGCGACGCTGACCTTCTCCGGCGGCCGGTTCGGCGGCACGTCCGCCGCCGGCACGCCGGTGACATTGACACGATAACAAGACTGAAACGGGGGAAACCGATGGCCGAATACGAACTCTATTGCTTCGCGCAGTCCGGCAACGCCTATCGCGCCGCGCTGATGCTCAATCTCGTCGGCGCCGACTGGCAGCCGAAATGGGTCGACTTCTTCGGCGCGATGGTCCAGCGCACACCGGCCTATCGCCAGGAGGTCAACGAGATGGGCGAAGCGCCGGTGCTGGCGCACGGCGCGAAGAAGCTGTCGCAGTCCGGCGTGATCCTCACTTATCTCGCCCGGCGCAGCGGCAAATTCCTGCCGCAGGGCGAGGACGAGGAGTTCGAGGCGCTGCGCTGGATCATCTTCGACAACCAGAAGGTCAACGGCTTCCTCGGCCCCTATCGTTTCCTGAAGAACTTCGCGCCTTCGCCGGGCGATCCGGCGGTCATGGAGTTCCTCAAGGGCCGTGCCCTCGGCAATCTCGGCATCGTCGAAAAGCGGCTGACGAAGACGCCGTTCCTCCTCGGCGACCGCCCGACCATCGCCGACGTGTCGATGACCGGCTATCTCTATTATCCGGCGGAGGAGTTCGGCTTCGACATCGCCAAGGACCATCCGGCGATCGGCGCCTGGCTCGGGCGCATGCAGGTATTGCCCGGCTGGGCGCATCCCTACGACATCATGCCGGGCTACCCGTTCGGCACCGACGGCTACCGCAACCGCAAGGCCGGTTGATCGCAAGCCCCGCCGTCAGTTGAGCCGCGGCGGGCGCTCCTCCTCGGCGGGCGGCGGGCCGGGCGTGAAGCCCTCGCCGCTCGCCGCCGCGGCGGCAGCGTGCGCCGCGAGCTGGTCGCGCCGCAGGTGCTGCCGATACGCGTGCCAGCCGAGCGGCAGGCAGGCGAGATAGGCGACCGTGCCGATGGTCAGGACGATCCAGGGATAACTGATCAGCAGCGCGACGAAGAGCACCGCGGCGACGAACACCGGCAGCACGCCCTCCGGCGGCACACGCTTGCCGACGCGCTTGCCGGAAAAGACCGGCAGCCGCGACACCATCAGCAGCGCGATCAGCAGCGTGTAGAACAGCACCACCCAGGCGGTGATGAGACCGTTCGGCAGGCCGAGAAGGTAGAGATAGATCGGCAACAGCACGGTGATGGCGCCGGCCGGCGCCGGGATGCCGGTGAAGAAGTCGCCCGCCCAGGCCGGCTTGTTCGGGTCGTCGATCATGACGTTGAAGCGCGCGAGCCTCAGCGCCGCGCAGATGGCGAAGACCATCGCGGCGATCCAGCCGACCGATTTGAGGTCGTGCAGGCCCCAGAAGTAGAGGATCAGGCCGGGCGCGACGCCGAAATTGACGAAGTCGGCGAGGCTGTCGAGCTCGGCGCCGAAGCGCGACGTGCCCTTGAGCATGCGGGCGACGCGGCCGTCGATGCCGTCGAGCAGCGCGGCGAACACGATGGCCGCGAGCGCGAGCTCGAGCCGGCCCTCGACCGACATGCGGATGGCGGTGAGCCCCGCGCACAGCGCGAGCAGCGTGATCAGGTTGGGCAATAAAGTGCGCACCGGGACCGCCTTGAAACGGCGGCGGAACGGCGGCGGCGCGGGATCGATGGGCTGGAACACCATGACGCAACTATATAGCGCGATCCGTGGCTTTTCGTAGCCTGCGCCGGCACGCTTTTGGCAGGCGGCCGCGGCGCCACCTGATTCGGGGTAAATCCGCCGTTACCTCAGATGCTTAACCGGCACGAAAGGCGCGACCGGCGTCGCCGCCGACGATATCGGCAAGCACCGTCTCGCCGGCCAACGACGTCTGTCCGACGGCGAC